>Ga0068865_100000993_pt1 | contig 16269 bp, 17 predicted proteins | sample KBSMisM12_FD_75293 | JGI IMG/M metagenome (GOLD analysis project Ga0068865, IMG submission 75293) | Miscanthus rhizosphere microbial communities from Kellogg Biological Station, Michigan, USA - KBS Miscanthus M1-2 | ecosystem: Host-associated > Plants > Roots > Rhizosphere > Soil ...
GAGGTCGCCGCCGAACGCGACTGGCAGCGCGACAAGGCTCGGCTCATGCGGGAAAAAGGCTGACGTGCAGGCGGCTGACGTCGAAAGCCTCGAGCGCGCCACGGTCGAGGGCGTCGCGCCCGCGGAGGTGCAGGAGATCGACGGCTGGCTTGCCGCCTTCGACGACGGGACCATCAGCCGTTCGAAGAGCGCCGTGCCGCTTCGCCACGACGTCGGACCCGCCGCCCTGGACGAGATCGAGGCCGCCTACCGTCGGCGCGGCCACCCGCCCGCGTTCCGCGTCGCCGACGTTCCGGAAATGGCGCCCGTCACGACTGAGCTGGCCAGGCGTGGCTACGCCGTCCATCAGGGAACCATCGTAAAGACCGGGCCGGTCGAGAAACTCGCCGGGTTTTCAGAAGGTTCGGTCCGGATCCTGAACAAGCCCGACGCGGCCTGGGCGGCGGTCTTCGCCGGCGAAGGCTTCGATCCCGTCGACGGCGCCAACCGCGTGGCCGCGTTCAGCCGCTCGCCGGACGCGATCTTCGCCGCGGCGGGCCCCGACGGCGAGACCCATGCGGTCGGGATCATGACGTTCGGCTTCGGCTGGGCCGGCATCCACGGCATGCGCACCGCTCCGGCCCATCGCGGCAACGGCTACGCCGGCGCCATCCTCGCCGCCCTCGGCCGCGCGGCCCAGGCCCGCGGCGTGGCGCGCGCGTTCCTTGACGTCGAGGAGGCCAACCCCGCGCGGCGCATCTACCGCGCGGCCGGCTTCAGCCCGGTCTGGCGCTACGGCTACTGGCGCTAGCTACTTCGCAAGATCCCGTAGGATGCTCTCCCAGTGGGCCAGGTCGCCGTCGATCGCATCGACGGGCGCGCGCTCGTTCAGGCCGTGGGCGAAGTCGTCGGACGACTTCATGAACAGGCCCGAGACGCCATAGGTCGGGATTCCGGCGGCGCGGAAGAACATCCCGTCGGTCGCCCCGGCCGACATCTGCGGCGAGATCGACAGGCCGGGGAAGCGTGCGTGCACCGCCTTGGTCACCGCCGCCAGCACGTCGGGGCGCAGCGGCGAGGCCGGCGAGTCGATCGCACCGTCGTTGGCCCGCGTGATGGTGGCCTCCGGGTCGGCGATCACCTTGGCGATCGTCTTGCGCACATCCTCGGACGAGGTCCCCGGGAAGATGCGGCAGTTGACGTTGGCGCTGACCTTCTGGGGGAGCGCGTTGGTGGCGTGGCCGCCCTGGATCATCGTCGCGACGCAGGTGGTGCGCAGCTGGCCCACATAGTCCGGGTCGTTTGACAGTATCTCGAGCGCGGCCTCGTCCTTCGGATTGGCCACGAACCGGCGCAGCGCCTCGCCCACGGCGCCCTGTTCCAGCGGCGCGGCCGCCTTGAAGGAGGCCAGGGTGATGTCATTGGTCATCACCGGGAAACGATAGGCCGCCAACCGTCCCAGGTCGGCGGAGAGCTGGTAGATGGCGTTCACCTTGCCGGGCCGGCTGGAGTGGCCGCCGGGGTTGGTCACGGTGATGGCGAAGTCGGCATAGGCCTTCTCGGACGCCTGCAGGCCATAGCCCACCGCCTTGCCGTCGGGCCCGATTTCGCCGCCGCCCGCGTCGCCGTTCAGCACCATCTCGGCGTTCTTGAACTCCGGCACGAAGGTCCGCGCCGTCGCCTGCAGCGTCTCCTCGTCGCCGGAGAGCGCCAGCACGACGTCGCGCCCGGGCTTCCAGCCCTCGCGTTTCAACTTGCCGAGCACCGTCACCACGATCGAGACGTCGAACTTGTCGTCGACCGCGCCGCGGCCGAACACGAAGCCGTTCTCCACCACCGGCGTGAACGGGTCGCGCGTCCAGTCCTCGCGCTTGGCCTCGACCACATCCATGTGGTCGATGATCACGATCGGCTTTTTCGTGGGATCGGACCCGTGGTAGCGGGCGATCAGCACCGCGCTGCCGGCCACCGGCCGCACCTCGACGTCGCCGGGCGCGAAACCCGCCTTCACCAGCACGCTCTTCAGGTGCTCCGCATAGGGCTTCACCTGGTCGCCCGGCACGACGGTGCGGTACGCGATCCCCGCCTTCAGCAGCTCCAGCGCCTGGTCGTGCAGGCTGGGTTCGGGCGTGGCGGGGGCGGCGGGAGCGGCCTGCGCGGCGGCGGCGAGCAGGGCGGGGGCGAGCGCAAGGGCCGCCAGACGCTTGGACGAGGGCACGTGTGACTTTCTGTGAGAGCCGGTGACGCGCCGGACCCTAGCGGCGCCGCCGGGGCGGTCAATGCGACGGCTCAGCTCTCCAGCGGGAATCCGCCGTCGCGCCAGGCCTTCAGGCCGCCGTCCAGCGCCACGGCCCGGGAAAAGCCCAGTTCGCGCAGGGTGGCGGCCGCCAGCGTCGAGATCTTGCCGAACTCGCAGCAGGCGAGGATCCGCACCGTCGGGTCCGGCAGCTCGGCGTCGACCCGCAGCTCCAGCTGCCCGCGCGGCAGATGGCGCGCGCCCGGCACGTGGCCGGCGTCGAAGGCGTCCTTCTCACGCAGGTCCAGGATCACCAGGTCCGACGAGTTGCCGCCGATCCGCGCCGAGAGCTCCGCTAGCGACATGAACGGCACCTTGGCCGCCGCCTCGCTCAGCAGCTGCGCCACCGTCTTGCCGCCGCTCATGTTGGTGCGCAGGGCCTCGGTCAGGTGCGTCGGGGCGGCCAGGTCCAGCGCCTGCATCATCGCCACGAACTCGGCCCGCTCCTTCTTCTGCAGGCGCGGATTTTCGGCGATCTCGGCCCCGATCGTGGAGTGCGAGCGGCCCTTGTAGTCGTGCGCCGGGAAGACCAGCGTCTGCGGCGGCAGCTTCAAAAGCTTCTCGAACAGGCTCTCGAACAGCTGGTGCGGGTCGCCGGTCGGCAGGTCCGTGCGCCCGGTCCCGCCGATCAGCAGGGCGTCGCCCGTGAACACCCGGTCGTCCATGACCAGGCTCATGGAATCGCGCGTGTGCCCCGGCGTGTGCAGGGCGGTCAGGCGCAGGCCCCCGGCGATCAGCATTTCGCCGTCGTCCAGCCGCATGTCCGCGTGCGGCGCGGGCGACAGGCGGTGCATCACCACCGGCACGCCCAGCGACTTGCCCAGCTCCTTGCTGGCCGAGAAGTGGTCGGCGTGGGTGTGGGTGTCGACGACGTACTTCAGCGTCAGGCCATGCTGGGCGCAGAGCCCGCGGTAATGGTCGATCTGGGTCAGCTCGGGATCGATGAGCACGGCCGCGAAGGAGGCCTCGCAGCCCAGGAGATAGCTCTGGCATCCGCCCGTGGCGACCTGCTCGAAGATCATCCTGCCCATCTCCCCGCCGCCACGACGCCCGTTTCCGTCCGACTCTGGCCTCCGCGCCGGGCGCGGGCAAGCCGATAGGCCGGAACCAATTGTCTGCGGCCAAGCTTAGGTCTGGCGAGGGCGGATCAACCGCCGAATTCGGGAAGGTCCCGAGCAGGACGACGCGCCAATGGAACCCCACAGTCTCATCGCCTGGCTGATCATCGGCGCGATCGCCGGCTGGCTCGCCGGGACCTTCGTCAAGGGCGGGGGCTTCGGCCTGATCGGCGACATCGTGGTGGGGATCATCGGCGCCTTCATCGGCGGCTGGCTGGCCGGCGTGCTGCATGTCCATGTCGGCAGCGGCTGGATCTCCTCGATCCTCACGGCCGCGGTCGGAGCCGCCCTGCTGCTGATCCTGCTGCGGGCGGTCCGACGCGCCAGGTGACCTAGGCGGGCGACATCGCCAGGTCGAAGCCGTACGACTCCATCAGGGCCATGTCGTAGCGCTGGATGTCCGGCTCGGCGGTCCAGCGATCCGGGCCGCCCTCGCTGAAGGCCTTGAACTTCGGCAGGTCGACCAGCATGCCGGCGTCCACGCCGTCGAAGTTGACGAACAGGTGCAGGAAGTCCTGGCCCTGGCGGAACACCGCATAGCCGATGCTGTCCGGCGCCCTGGCCCGCAGCTCGCTGAACACCGCCCGCGAGAGCGCCTCGTTCTCGTCCGCCCGGCCGGGCTTGGCCGTGTAGCGCACCACTGTCACGCGTTGCATGTCACTTCGTCCTTTATTCCGGACGCGCCCGATGCGCGCCGATGCAGGAAAGGACGCCCGCCGCTCGCCGATGGATTCGGCCCGCAAAATATTTCCCCGCCGGGAATCCTTCCCGGCCGCTGCTGCGTCTATCTAGGGCGCACGCCCGCGCTTCGCCGCGAAAGAGACCTGCCATGGCCGACGGAACCGCCCAGTCGGACGACCTCGCCCGTCTGATCGCCGAGCACCGGCCCGGTCTGCACCGCTACTGCGCGCGCATGGTGGGCTCCGTGTTCGAGGGCGAGGACGTGGTGCAGGAGGCGCTGGCCAAGGCGGCCGAGGCCTGGCCGAAGGCGGCGCCGCTCGAGCGGCCGCAGAGCTGGCTCTTCCGCATCGCCCACAACACCGCGCTCGACGCGCTTCGCCATCGCCGCCGCCGGGCCGCGCTCGCAGCTCGGATCGAGGCGCCGGAGGATCCGCAGGGCGCCGATGCGCGCGTGGCCGCCGCGGCCAGCTTCGCCACCCTGATGGCGCTGACGCCGGCCCAGCGGTCCTGCGTCGTGCTCGTCGATGTGCTGGGGCACTCGCTGGAGGAGGCGTGCGACATCCTCGGCGTCACCGTCCCCGCCGCCAAGGCCGCCCTGCATCGGGCGCGGCTGCGCCTGCGGGAACTCTCCGTTGTCGAAGGGCCGCAGCCGGTGCTTGACCCGCAGATGCGCGCACGGCTGCGCGACTACGCCGACCGCTTCAACGCCCGCGATTTCGACGCCTTGCGCGCACTGCTGGCGGAGGACGTGCGCCTGGACCTGGTGAACCGCACCCGCCTCGACGGCCGCAAGGACGTCGCCGTCTACTTTACGCGCTACGACGAGGCCGCCTTCGCCTGGCGCATGGCCGTCGGTGTCGCCGAGGGCCGCCCGGTGATCCTGGTCACCGACCCCGCCGATCCCGCCGAAAAGGTCCGCTGGGTCGTGCAACTCGACTGGCGGGACGGCCGGATCGCGGTCATCCGCGACTACTTCCACGCGGCCTACGTGACCGAAGGACTGGCCGTCACCCGGCTCTAGTCGCCGATCAGCGCCTTCGCCCGCTCGAACACCGCCTCGAACATCGCCGGCGTCAGCCGCCCGGTGTTCGTGTTGAGCCGCGAGCAGTGGTAGCTGTTCAGCACCACATAGGGGCCCGCCTGGAACTCCGTCCCGTGGCCGGGCAGGCCCGCCGAGGCCTTCAAGCCCAACGCCTTCAGCACATTGCGCCGTGAAACGTCGCCCAGGGTGACGATCACCTTCAGGCGGGGCAGGGCGGCGATGCGGGCGGAGAGGAACGGCCGGCAGTGGTTCTCCTCGGACGTCTCCGGCTTGTTGCCCGGCGGGGCGCAGCGCACCGCGTTGGAGATCATGCAGTCGACCAGGGCCAGGTCGTCATGGCCGTCGGGGTCGTAGCGCCCGATCGCGAACCCGGTCTTCTGCAGGGTCCCGTAGAGCAGCCAGCCGGCGTGGTCGCCGGTGAACGGCCGTCCGGTGCGGTTGGCGCCGGTGCGCCCCGGCGCGAGGCCCGCGATCAGGAGGCGCGCGCTCGGGTCGCCGAAGCTGGGCGCCGGGCCGTTGAACCAGTCGGGATGCGCCTGCGCATTGGCGGCGCGATAGGCCACCAGCCTGGGGCAGAGCGGACAGTCGCGCGGCGGTTCGGCCAGGGACTCAGGCGTCGCGGCCTCAGACCGCGGCATCGGCCCCGCGGTCGCCGTGCGGTTCGTCCTCGTGGTGCTGGCGGTCGATGCGCTCGGCGCGGCTCTCGTGGATGAAGCGCGGCAGGCGCGAGGGCCGGCCGATGATCTCCGAGAGGTCCGCCAGGTCCACGAAGTTGTCCGCCTGCCGGCGCAGGTCGTCGGACGCCATCGGCGGCTGCGACTTCACGGTCGAGACCACGGTCACCCGCGCGCCCTTGCGCTGCACCGCCTCGACCAGCGCCCGGAAGTCCCCGTCGCCGGAGAACAGCACCAGGTGGTCGGCGCCGCCCTCGGCCATCTCCATCATGTCGACGGCGATCTCGACGTCCATGTCGCCGCGCCAGCGCTTGCGCCCCTGGGCGTCGGTGTATTCCCGCGCCGCCTTGGTCACGAGGCGGTAGCCGTTGTAGTCGAGCCAATCGACCAGCGGCCGGATCGGCGAATACTCCTCCTGCTCGACCAGCGCGGTGTAGTAGTAGGCGCGGATCAGGACGCCGCGCTTGCGGAACTCTTCCAAGAGCTTGCGGTAGTCGATGTCGAAGCCCAGGCCCTTGGCGGCCGAGTAGAGGTTGGCGCCGTCGATGAACAGCGCCAGGCGGTCGGTGGGATAAAATGACATCGGTTCAAAATTCCTAATGAGCTCAACGCCCAAGAGGCCGAACCTAAACCTCGACGACGCGGTCGTCGTGGCCCTGGGCTCCAACCTGGCGGGCGGCTTCGGCTCGTCCGAAGCGCTGCTGGAGGCGGCCCTGGCGCGGTTCCCTCAGGCAGGATTGCCCGTAATCGCCCGATCGAGCTGGTGGCGTTCCGCCGCCTGGCCCGACCCGACAGGGCCCGAGTATCGCAACGGAATCGTCATTGTCGAGACAAACGCACCGCCGGACGCGGTGATCGAGGCGCTTTTTGCCATCGAGCGCGGCTTTGGGCGCAATCGCAGCACGCCAAACGCGCCCCGCACGCTCGATCTCGACCTCATCGCCCATGGGCGGACAGTTCTCGCGGAACCCGGCCTCACGCTCCCGCATCCGCGGGCGCATCAACGCCGCTTCGTCATGGGACCATTGGCCGAGATCGCGCCGGAGTGGCGCCATCCCGTGAGCGGGAAGACGGCGGCGGAACTGGCGGCCGCGGCGAGGGTGGGAGTGGACGCGAGGCCTTACCCTCAGTCGTCATCCCACGGTCAGCCGCGAGGCTGATCCGGGGGACCCAAGCCGACTCTCGGCGGTTCCAACTCAGCTTGCGTCCCCCGGATCGCCTTTCAGACGACCGGAGGATGACGAGGGAAGGGGGCCTAGGCGATCTTCTTCAGCCGGTCGTCGCGGGCGATCTGCAGGCCGCGCGCGCTGGGGGCCACCTTCCAGCGGCCGGGCTCCACCAGGTCGGGGTCCAGCTTCGAGGCGATGATCGCCGATTCCATGACGAGGCCCGCGCAGACCAGCGGGTCGATGTTCGCCGCGGCCATGGTGAGCAGCCGCCCGGCCAGCACGGAGGCCAGCATCGGCCAGTGCGCCTCGCACAGCGGCGGCTCGTCGTCGTACTCCATCGGCATGGGGGCGTTGAAGATCCGCCGCGCCTGCGGCCAGATCGCCTTCAGCACGTCCTGCGGCCGCGCGGTGGGCTCGCGCCCAGGTCCCTCGATCAGCGATCCGAACTCGCCCTCGCCAGCGGCCTTGGCGATCTGGCGCTCCATCTCCCAGAAGTCGGGGAACTGATCGCGCTTGACGCCCGCCGCGGCGGCCGCCTGCACCACGAACCGCTGCAGCGGGAAGGCGTGGCCGTAGCCCAGCAGCAGGGGCGCGTTGATCCAGCGGCCCATCAGGAAGCGCTGGCCGCTTTCCATGCGCCGCAGCATCAGGCTCTCGGGCGCCACCAGGTCGCGCCGCCGGGTGAGCAGTTCGCCCTGTTCCAGCGCCGCGGTCTGGGCGGCGAAACCGACCAGTGCGCCGGCCGCCACGAGCAGCGTCTGCGAGCCGCGCCTGACCACGCGCTGCAGCAGCAGGCCGCGCAGCGCCGCCGTCGCCAGCTGCGCGCGCTGCATGGATTCCGGCTCCCAGGGGAAGCGCGGGTCAGCCTTGACCACGGGGGCGACAGACATCGTGTACTCAGGACGCGTAAGGGACCCCGAGCATGCGACGCGAACCGTTTAACCTTCGCAACTTGACGTGGTGAAGAATCCCTAAGCGAGCGCGGTCCTGCGCCGCCGGGCCCGCAACGCCCCGCCGGTCAGGCCGAAGCCGACGCTGAGCAGCGTCCAGGTCCAGGGTTCCGGCACGGCCGTAAGGCTGCCGAAAAGCCCTTGGGATTCCTCGACAAGTCCGGCGGTGAAGTAGATCTTCTGGGTGTCGCCGGCGGCCGCGCCGTTGCCCGGCGTCAGCGCCCAGAGGTCGCCCAGGACCAGCGGCAATCCGTCGCGCCCCCGGAGCTTGCCCAGGAACCCGCCGCCGCCGGGGTCGTACACGCTGATCGTGCCGTCGCCGAAGTTGCCGACCAGCAGGTCGCCGGCGAACTCCTTGAAGCTGGCCGGCGCGATCGCCAGGCCCCAGGGCGAGTTGAGGTTCAGGTCACCCGCCGAGGCGATCCGGTGGTCCAGCGTGCCGTCCAGGTTGAACACGTCCACATAGCCGAAGCCGGGGCCGCCCACGTCGTCCTCCGCGGTGGCGTCCTGCAGGGCGTAGGTGACGTAGACCTTCCCGTTCAGGGTCTGGACGTTGAACGGCGCGTAGCCCGAGGCGATGCCCGGATCGATGAAGGACGTGGTGCTCAGTGTGCTGAAGTCGTTCGTGAACATGTCGACGACGCCGTTGTGGAAGTCGGCGGCGTACAGGAACGAGTCCGACCCGACGTTGGCGATCGCCAACCCCTTGAAGATGGCGCCGACCCCCGAGCTGAACCCGATCTGGGCGGTAGTTCCCATGCTGAAGGTCCAGCCGGTGATGTTGCCGTCCTCGCCGTCGAACAGGAACAGCGGCTTGGCCCCGCCGATGGTGAAGGCGGTCGGGCCGCCCGAGTTGAACACCTGGCCGGTCGGCGCCGAGCCCGTCGGTGGAATGGCCACTTGGGGCAGGGCGGCGATCTTGTCCCCGGCGCCGTTGTAGAGCGTGGTCACGCTCTTGGCGTTGTCGGAGATCCAGAACGGCCCCGTCGGCGCGAACGAGACGCCCCACGGATTGACCAGCAGCGGGTCGACGGTGTGCGCCGGCACGCTGCCGTCGGACACCAGGTTGGTGACGTCGAACACGACGGCGTGGGCCGGGGCGGCGAACGCGACGGCGGCCGTGGCGGCCGTCGCAAGGAGGTAGGGCACGAAGCGATGTGGGATCATGATTCAGCGTCCTTGCATGAGGGTCCGGACACACTGGCCGCCGACGCGACATCCGAGCCCCCCGCGGCTCGACACCGGCGGGAACGCGAGTTCACCAGCCCCAAATCCCTGACGTGCGAACGCAGTCTGCCGCCGCGGCGGGTTTCCCACATGCCGGTCGCGAGCGCTGCTGGCGGGAGGAAGGCCGACGCGCGGCGATTTTGTCAACCGGCGTTACGTCAACTCCCGCCTTCGTGATTCCGGCGAAGCTTGCCCGCCGGTCGGGGCGCCCCGCGACTTTTGCGGCGTTGCACAATGAGCCGGTAATCTCTATTTTCTACGGTTCTCCCCGCCGCCCGAGGATTTCATGGCTCGCGTCACCGTCGAAGACTGCATCGAAAAGGTCCCCAACCGCTTCAACCTCGTGTTGCTGGCGGCTCATCGCGCGCGCGCCATCTCGGCGGGTTCGCAGATCCTGGTGGATCGCGACAACGACAAGAACCCGGTCGTGGCGCTCCGCGAGATCGCCGATGACGTCGTGGACTCTGAAGAGCTGCGGGAAACCCTGATCGGCACGCTGCAGCGCGTCGACGAGCGTTCGGAAGCCGAGGAAGAGGCCGAAACCCTCGCCCTGCTGGCGGATCCGACCCATATGCAGATGAGCGAGCTGGAACTGGTTCGCGCCCTGCAGAGCGACCGCGACGGCGGTCAGGAGGAGCGGTACTGAGCCCAGAAGGCGCAGACCCTCTGACCACCCAGGCGGCGACCCCACCCGCCGCCAAGCTTCCAGACGCCCCGATAAAGGAGACCGCCCCCAAAGCTTCGGGGGCCTCCAAGGCGCCCGCGCGTCCGAAGATGCTTCGTCAGTTCGAGCTGATCGACAAGGTCAGCTCCTACGACCCGACCGCCGACGAGGCGCTGCTGAACCGCGCCTATGTCTACGCCATGCGCATGCACGGCGCGCAGAAGCGGGCCTCCGGCGACCCCTACTTCGCCCACCCGATCGAGGTGGCCGGCATCCTCACCGACTACCGCCTCGACACGGCGACGATCGTCACCGCCCTCCTGCATGACGTGATCGAGGACACGCCGGTCACCCGCGACGAGATCGACCAGCTGTTCGGGTCTGAGATCGGCGAACTGGTCGAGGGCGTGACCAAGCTCAGCAAGCTGGAGCTGTCCTCCGAGCACCTGCGCCAGGCCGAGAACCTGCGGAAGTTCATCCTGGCGATCAGCCGCGACGTGCGCGTGCTGATGGTCAAGCTGGCCGACCGCCTGCACAACATGCGCACGCTGGGCTTCATCTCCAGCCCGGCCAAGCGCGAGCGGATCGCGCGCGAGACCCTCGACATCTATGCGCCGCTGGCCCGCTCCATCGGGGTGCACCGCATCTGCACCGAGCTGGAAGAGCTCGCCTTCGAGCACCTCAACCCCGTCGCCCGCGACGCCATCGGCCGGCGGCTGGAGAAGCTGCGCGCGGAGCAGGGCGGGGCGGTCTCGATGGTCTCGGGCGAAATCGCCCAGCGGCTGGTGGACGGCGGCATCCCGGCCCGCGTCTTCGGCCGCGAGAAGAACCCCTATTCGATCTGGCGCAAGCTCCAGCGCAAATCGATCGGCTTCTCGCAGCTTTCCGACATCTACGCCTTCCGGGTGATCGTCGACACCGAGGACGACTGCTACCGCGCGCTCGGCGTGATCCACCGCGCCTGGCCGTCCATTCCGGAGCGGTTCAAGGACTACATCTCGACGCCCAAGCGGAACAACTACCGCTCGCTGCACACCACCGTCGTCGGCCCCCGCGGCATGCGCATCGAGATGCAGATCCGCACCGAGGCCATGGACCGAGTGGCCGAGGAGGGCGTCGCCGCCCACTGGCGCTACAAGGACAAGACCTACGGCTTCGACGTCGAGCACCAACAGGCCGCCGGCGGCCGCGACCCGATCGAGAACCTGCGCCACCTGGTCCAGGTGCTGGAGCATGGCGGCGACGCCGAGGAACTGGTCGAGCACGCCAAGCTCGAGATGTTCCTCGACCAGGCGTTCGTCTTCACGCCCAAGGGCCGCCTCGTCAGCCTGCCGACCGGCGCCATGCCGCTGGACTTCGCCTATGCGCTGCACACCGACATCGGCGACACCACCATCGGGGTGAAGATCAACGGCGAGCTGAAGCCGCTGCGCACGGTCCTCTCCAACGGCGACGTGGTCGAGGTGATCCGCGGCGCCAAGCCGGTGGTGCCGCCCGACTGGCGCTCGATCACTGTCACCGGCCGCGCGCGCTCGGCCATCCGCCGCCACATCCGCCAGACCGAGAAGGAGGAGTTCGTCCGCCTCGGCCGCGCCGCCGTCGACCAGATCTTCGAGGCCGCCGGAAAGTCCCGCAAGGACGTCTCGCTGCGCCCGGCGCTGGACCGCTTCGCCGTGGCCAGCGAGGACGAGCTCTTCGGCGCCGTCGGGCGCGGCCGCGTGGCCCCGCCCCAGGTGCTCGACACCATCTTCCCGGGTCTGAAGGCCGCCGAGCGGGACGCCGCCACCGCACGCCGCCGCATCGAGGACGGCAAGCAGGCCCGCCTCTTCGTGCGCGGCAGCGGCCTGACGCCCGGCGTCTCGATCCACTTCGGCCAGTGCTGCACGCCGGTGCCGGGCGACCGCATCGTCGGCATCCTGGAGCCGCCCCAGGACGAAAAGGGAAGCAAAGGCCTCACCGTCCACACCATCGACTGCGAACGCCTCGCCGCCTTCGAGGATCAGGAGGAGGTCTGGCGCGACCTGCAGTGGACGCCCGAGGCCGAGCGCAACTCGATCGCGCGCGCCAAGCTGATCGCCACCATCCGCAATTCGCCCGGCGTGCTGGGCCAGGTCTGCACCATCATCGGCGAGGCCGGCGGCAATATCGTCCAGCTGCGCATGCACCAGCGCCAGGCCGACTTCTTCGACGTGGACATCGACGTCGACGTCAACGACGCGCGCCACCTGACCCACATCGCCGCGGCCCTGCGCGCCAACCCGTCCGTCGAGACGGTGGAGCGGCGCAAGGACTAGGGCGGCGATCTTGCCGGCCAACTGGAGCTCGATGGGAGGTGGGGTTCTCACCCTAGGGGCGGGCGGCTCTTGGAACCATCCGTCGAAACCGATGCTTTGTTCAGCCTTGATGGGCTACAACTCCTCCATGACCGCCGAAGAGTGCCACGATCGAGCTTCGATCTGCGCGGCGAACGCGGCCCTCGCCCGCAGTGAGCCGGTCGCAAGTGAATTCCTGCGACTTGCGGCGCAATGGCGGGCGATGGCGGGGCGAGTGATCTTTCTGGGCTCCCTCGGCGAGCCCGGCTCCGCCGTTGAAGCTCTCGACGCGATCGCGCTGCCGTCGAGCTAGCTCGCGGGGGCGGCGCCGATTAAGCGCCGCTGCGAGCGGCGCACGTGCTAAGGTGTTGTGTAAGTCGCGGTCGTCCTGAGCCCTGGACGCTGCGCGACTGACGATTTTGCGCCGGGAATGGCTTTCGCTTTGCGAGTCTCCGGCGTTTCGACTGGGGCCTATATGGCCAACGATCAAACAACTTTTCCCGTAGTCGCCGACAGCCTGGCCCTGGCGTTGGTGAGCTCCTCCGACGCGCCGATCCTGCTCCTTGACGGTGATCTGACGGTCATCGCGGCGAGCGCGTCGTTCTTGCGCGCGTTCCAGGTGGCTCCCGAGAGCACCGCGGAGACGTCACTGTTCGCCCTCGGGTCGGGCGAGTGGGACGTGCCGCAACTTCGCTCTCTGCTGAAGGCGACGCTATCGGGCGCGGCGGACGTCGAAGCCTACGAAATGGATCTCAAGCGGACGGGACGCGACCCCCGTCGCCTGGTGATCACCGCCCACCAGCTCGACTACGCCGACCCCGCCAACGTGCGCTTGCTCCTGGCGGTGTCCGACGTGACCGACGCCCGCCTGGCCGAGCGCCTGAAGGACGACCTGCTTCGGGAAAAGGCGATCCTGTTCCAGGAACTCCAGCACCGCGTCGCCAACAGCCTCCAGATCATCGCCAGCGTCCTGATGCAGACTGCGCGCCGCGTGCCGTCGGCGGAGACCAAAGGCTACCTCTACGACGCCCACAACCGGGTGATGTCGGTCGCCGCCCTGCAGCGGCAGCTCGCCACCTCCAGTCTGGGCGACGTCGAACTTCGCCCCTATTTCGAGGAGCTGTGCGAGAGCATCGGCGCCTCGATGATCCACGATCCGGAGAACCTGTCGCTCACGGTCAAGGCCGACGGCGGCTCGGCGTCGGCGGACGCGTCCGTCAGCCTCGGGCTCATCGTCACCGAACTGGTGATAAACGCCCTGAAGCACGCGTTCCCGTCCGGCCGCCGAGGCAAGATCGTCGTCGGCTACGAAACCCGCGGGGCCGACTGGACCCTGTCCGTCAGCGATGACGGCGCCGGCATGCCGACCGGCGCGGTGCCCGCCAAGGCCGGGTTGGGCACGAGCATCGTCCAGGCGCTGGCCAGTCAACTCGGCGCGGACGTGAGCGTGGCCGACGGAGGCCCCGGGACCAAGGTCTCCATCGTGCATTCCGCATCGAGCGCAACCGCCCAGGCCGCCAGGCCGGCGCTCGCCGTCTAGGCGCCGCCACAAAACGGCCCTTTGAGCCTTCCCGGCGCCGGGCCTATGATCCGCCGGTCGCCGGCGCGTGGGCCCCCGGCTGTCCCTGGCGTTACGCCAAGCAAGGAGCCCACCGATGTTCCGACACCTGATCCTGTCCAGCCTCATCGCCGTCGGCATGAGCAGCTGCACCGTCGCCGCCCTGGTCGCCGCGCCCTTCGCCTCGGCGCCGGCGCCGGCGACGCCGCCCGCCGCGGTCGCCCCGTCGACCTAGCCCAGCACGGCCGTCATCCTCGGGCTTGTCCCGAGGACCCATGATCATCGCCTAGCTGGATGGTCACGGCGCCGCCGCGCGCACCCTCGTTTCGGAGATCATGGGTGGTCGGCCAAACTTTGCCGGTAAGGAATCGCACGCGCATGGCGCGTGCGGGGCCCCACCATGACGGCCGCGAGGGGATTCGGAGCCACCGTGCTAGCGTGGTCTCCCAGCAATGGGGTGATCCATGAGCCGCCGTTCTTATGTCGCCGCAGTCATCGCCGTGGGGGTCCTCACCATTCCCACCGCCGCGGCAGCCTGGCCGTTCCCGCCCGGCTACGAGGCGGCCTACAAGGCCTACCTGGCCGCCCTTCCACCGGCCGCGAAGCAGTTCTCCTGGTTGACGAAGATGGACGGGGTGGCTTCCGAGCCTCAGCCGCTTACTCTCGCGGGCAAGCCAGTGATCCGGGTCTTCGCCTGCAAGGCGCACGACTGCGCGGACAACCGCACGACGGTCTTCCTGTCGGCCGACCACAAGCAGGCCCCGGCGGTGATCAAGATCAAGGGGGTGCAGACCCTGATTGGCGGCGCCGGCCCCGCGGAAGCCGCGTGCGTCGCAAAGTTCGACGCGACCGGTGGGACCGCGACGAGCTGCCCCTGACCGCGCCGGCGTCAGTCGCCGCCGGCCTTGAGGTTCATCCGGATCGGGATGTGCACGACGCCGCCCTCCACCGGCGCGCCGTCCGCCGACCAGAGGTTCATCCGCATGGCCGAGGCCAGCTTGGCCGCCGCCGCCGAAAAGCCGAGGCTGTCCGGCTCGTCCGGATCGGGTCCGCAGGCGGCGAGCGTGCCGCCGGCGGCCACCGTGCAACGCGCCACGCCGCGGCCGCTGGTCAGCCCCTGGGCGGCGGCCTCCGGCGGGAACACGCCCTGGGCGGTGACGGGATCGACCTTCAGCAGCCAGATCGGCGCGCGCACCGTGCGGTCGGCCGCCTCGGCCGGCGGTGGCAGGCGCACCGGCACGTCCACCCACAGCGGCGCCTCCTGCGGCGCCCGAACCAGCACGGCGGGCAGCACGCGGAACTTCGGCATCAGGCTGAGCGCCGCCTTGCCGAACCCCTGGCCGTGCGGCGCCTCCTTGATGATGAAGCAGGCGTGCAGCGTGCCGGCCTCGCGCCCCGATCGCTCCACCCGGCAGTGCGCCGCGGCATAGCCCTCGACGCCGCGCCCTGCGGCCGGATAGGCGCCCGCCGTGTCCTCGAACGTGGCCGCGCTCGCCCAGACCGGGTTGTCGACCATGACCACGGGATGCATCTCCAGCCGATTGTGCTGGAGGGGGATATCGACCTGGCCGCTGTCCTTGTGCGTCCGCATGCTTCGCTCGAACGCCGCGAAGTCGAACTGGAAGTCCGGCGACTTGAACCCGACGTTGATCGTCATCATCGAGGCGACCGGCCCGTCCGGCCCCTGCTTCGGCGTGAGCTTGAAGGTCGGGCGCATCTCCAGCGCGGCGCGGCCGAACCCCTGGTCGGGCGGCGCCTCGCCGATCACCTTGCACCATTCGGCCAGGCCATGGACGCCGATGCGGCACGACAGGCTCACGCGCCCGTCCTTGCCGCCGGCGCGGGCCCGGCGGGGCCAGATCCCCACGTATTCGCCGATGGCGTCGTCGTCGCCGCCGGCCGAGGTGACCGTGGCGTCCGGGTGCTTCTCGATCTCGGTCGAGGGCGCTGCGGTGATCGTCACCGGCGAGACGGTCTTCGGGGGTTGGGCGTCGGGCGCCGGCGCGGCCGCCGCCAGCAACGCCAGGACTTGCGCCAGCATCAGCCGCCGCCGTCCTTCAGGTTCAGCCGGATCGGGACGTGCACCACGCCGCCTTCCACCGGGACGCCGTCCGCCGACCACAGATTGATCCGCATCGCCGAGGCCAGCTTCACGGCGGCTTCCGAGAACCCGAGCCCGTCGGGCTCCCCCGCCTCGGGCGCGCAGGCCGCGAGCGTGCCGTCTCCGGCCACCGTGCAGCGGGCCATGCCGCGCCCGCTGGTGACGCCCTGGGCGGCGGCTTCCTTCGGATAGACCACCGGCGGGGCGGCGGCGGTGTTGTCGCGCAGCCAGACCGGCGCGGACACCGTCCGCTCGGCGAACGCCGCCGGCGAGAAGCGCACCGGCACGTCCACCCACAAGGGCGGTCCGCTGGGCGCGCGCGCCAGGACGGCGGGCAGCAGGCGGAACTTCGGCATCAGGGAGAGCGCCGCCGCCGAGAATCCGAGGCCCGACGGGGTCTCCTTGATGATCTGGCAGCCGTGCAGGGCGCCGGCGTTGCGGCCTGTCCGGTCCACCTGGCAGTGGGTCGCCACATAGCCCTCGGCCCCGCCGGCCTTG
>Ga0068865_100001001_pt1 | contig 16236 bp, 13 predicted proteins | sample KBSMisM12_FD_75293 | JGI IMG/M metagenome (GOLD analysis project Ga0068865, IMG submission 75293) | Miscanthus rhizosphere microbial communities from Kellogg Biological Station, Michigan, USA - KBS Miscanthus M1-2 | ecosystem: Host-associated > Plants > Roots > Rhizosphere > Soil ...
GGCGCGAAGTAAGAACCTGGAGGGGGCTGGGGGGCTAAGGGGCTGGGGAGCTGAGGAGGCGCCGGACCTCGTCGTCGGTCGTCTCGCTGAAATCGAGATACCACGCACCCACGGCCGTGAACTGATCCGGCGTGAGCACGCACACCACGTCGTCGGCCAGGTGGCGCATCGCCTGGCAGGTGTCGGGCGCGCCGACGGGCGCGGCCACCACCACCTGCCGGGCCCGCAGTTGACGGACGGCCTCCACGGCGGCGCGCATCGTGGATCCAGTGGCAACCCCGTCGTCCACCAGGATCACGGTGCGTCCTTCGACGAGCATCAGCGGGCGGCCTTCCCGGTAGAGCCGCTCGCGCCGTTCGAGCTCGCGCATCTCCACCCGCGCCACGGCCTCGAGGGTGTCAGCCGACGGCCGATACCACGCCAGGACGTCGTCGTTGAGCACCTGCACGCCGCCGCTCGCGATCGCGCCCATCGCCAGCTCCGGGTGGCCCGGCACGCCGAGCTTGCGCACCGAGAAGACGTCGAGCGGCACATGCAGCGCGGTGGACACTTCGTAGGCGACGGGCACCCCGCCGCGCGGCAGCGCCAGCACAACCACGTCGTTTCGGCGGGCATAGCCCTGCAGCAGGCCGGCCAGGGCAATGCCCGCTTCGTGCCGGTCCTTGAAAGCTGGAGCGTTGGGCCGTGTCCAGACGCTCATCACCCCTCGATCGCTGCAATCGTAGTACCTCGAGGCTACCAGACGCGAACGCGCTGATCCGGGGCCAAATACAGCCGGCGCCCCGGCTTCACGTCGAACGCCTCGTACCACTCGTCCAGATTCCGCACCGCGTCGGCGCGATATTCCCCAGGCGCGTGGCCGTCGGTGATCACCGCCTGGCGTAGTGCCGGCTCGCGCCATTTGACCAGCCAGCTCTGGGAGTAGGCGAGGAAGAATTGCTGCGGCCCGGTGAAGCCGCCCACAACCGGCGCCGTGCCGCCGCCGAGCGACAATCGCCAGCCGTCGTACGCGGCGGCCAATCCCGCCACGTCGGCGATGTTCTCGCTCAAGGTCTGCGTGCCGTTGACGTGGAGATCCGGAAACGGCGCGTAGGCGTCGAACTGTGCTGCCAGCTGCTTGCCCGCCGCGCGGAAATGCTCGAGGTCCTCTTTGGTCCACCAGTTCGACAGCCGGCCGTCCGCATCGAACATCGCACCCTGATCGTCGAAGCTGTGCGTGATCTCGTGGCCGATGGTGGCGCCGGTAGCGCCGTAATTGGCGGCGGCCGTCGCCGCGGGGTCGAAGAAGGGCGGCGCGAGGATGGCGGCCGGAAAGTTGAGTGCGTTCTGCAGCGGCAGGTTCAGGGCGTTCACCGTCTGGGGCGACATCCACCATTCGCCCTTGTCCACCGGCTTACCGAGTTTCTTGAGGTGACGCTCGTATTCGAAGAGCTCGGCGCGCTGCCGGTTGCCGAAGGCGTCTCCCTTCACGATCTGCAGGCCGCGATAGTCCACCCACGTATCGGGATAGCCCACGCCCACGCGCAACGTCGCCAGCTTCTGCCGGGCCTTGCGCTTCGTGTCGGGTGACAGCCACTCGAGCCGATCGATACGCGCACCGAAGGCGGTCACCAGGTTCTTGACCATGGCCTGCATCTGCGCCTTGGTTTCGGGCGGGAAGTAGCGCGCCACGTAGATCTGTCCGACGGCTTCCGGAATCGCGGCGTTGGTGGCCGCCACGCCGCGCTTCCACCGCTCGGCCAGCTGCGGCGTGCCGTTCAGCACCTTGCCGTGAAACGCGAAGCGCTCGTCCACGAACGCTTTGGGCAGGACGGCGGCGTTGCGATCGATCGCGTGGAACGTCAGCCAGCGCTTCCACGAATCGAGCGGCTCGCTGCGCACGAGCGCCGACAGACCGCGCACGGCGCCTGGATGCCACGCGATGATCACCGGCTCGGTGCCGAGGCGCGCGCCCGCCAGAAACGCGTCCCAGTCGAGACCCGGCGCCTTGCGGGCAAAGTCCTCGCGGCGCCACGGGTTGTTGGCTTTCAGCACGTCGAGCGACTCGGCTCGCGAGGCGTGCGCGCGCGCCATCTTCGTTTCGAGCGCCACGATCGCCGACGCCGCGGCGTCGGCATTGGGCACGCCCGCCAGCGCCAGCGTACGGGCGACGTGGCCGGCCAGCGCCGTGCGCACTTCCGCCATCCGCGGCGAGGCGTCGAGGTAGTACTCGCGATCGGGCAGGTCGAGCCCGCCCTGCAGCAGATAGGGCCGCGTCACCGAGGGATCGTCGAGCGCGGCCGTGATCCACACACCGAACAGGCGATCGGTGCGGAAGTTGGTGTTGTTGAGCGCGTCCACGTCCGCCCGCAGCTCTTCGCCGAGGGCGCGCGACAGGGCACTGTGGGAGTCGATCGCGGCGATGCGATCGAGCATCGGCTTCAGCGGCGCCAACCCCTTGGCCTCGATTCCGGCCTCGTCCATGTAGCTCGTGTAGTAGTCCGCCGACTGCTGCTGCACCGTGCCTGCTGCCGGGGACGCCTTGGCGGCCTCCTCGAGCAGCCCGCGCGTGCGGCTGGCCGCCTCCTCGGTCATCGCCTCGCTCGGTCCCCACGTACTGCGGTCCGGTGGAATCTCGGCGCGCGCCATCCAGGCGCCGTTGGCGAACTTGTAGAAGTCGTCGCCGGGATCGACCGTGCGATCCATGTTTTGCGGGTCGACGCCGTGCACGGCCGCCGTGCCGGGCGCCCCGGAGGGTGGCGATGCCGGCGCGTTGGACGGCTGCGATCGGCAGCCGGCAAGGCTCAGAACCGTGAACGCGAGGATGGCTCGCGCGCCTGGAGTGTGGATGAGCATGGACATCCCGCCTAAGGTACCCGCTTTGCAGGGTCGAGTGTGTGTCGACTCGGCCGCTGGTCACGCTGTTCGTCCCCGCGATCGTGCTGGCGCTGTGGCTGAGTGCGCCCGTCTCCGTCCACGCCTATTCGGTGCTGGCGCACGAGTCGGCGATCGACGAGGCGTGGGACCGCGAGCTGCGGCCGCTCCTGCTGCAACGGTTCCCGCGCGCCACACCCGAAGCGCTGGAGCGCGCGCGTTCCTTCGCCTACGGCGGCTCGGTCATCCAGGACCTGGGCTACTACCCGTTCGGCAACAAGTTCTTCAGCAACCTGCTGCACTATGCCCGCAGCGGCGACTTCGTCACCGCCTTGCTTCGCGACGCCCAGACCGTGGACGAGTTCGCCTTTGCGCTGGGCGCGCTGGCGCACTACGCCAACGACATCACCGGGCACCCCCGGGCCGTCAACCTCTCGGTGCCGATGACGTTCCCCAAGCTGCGCGCGAAGTTCGGCGATGCGGTCACCTACGTCCAGGCGCCCAAGCAGCACGTCATCGTCGAGTTCTCGTTCGACGTCGCGCAGGCGGCGCGCGGGCGCTACAACTTCACCCAGTACCGCTCGCTGCTCGACTTCCAGGTGGCCACCCCGCTCCTCGAGCGCGCGTTCCGCGACACGTACGGACTCGAGATGTCCGACGTCTTCGCCGACGAAGAGCGCGCCATCTCCACCTACCGCTATTCGGTCAGCCAGCTGATTCCGGCGTTGACCGCGGCCGCGGGGCGCGACACGAAGGACCTGGAGGTCTTCGCCTTCAGTCCGAAAGACTACGAGCAGGCTTACGGGCTCAATTACCAGAAGCCGGGCCGGATGGCGCGCTTCCTCGCGTTCGTCTACCGGCTCGTGCCGAAAGTGGGGCCGCTGAAGCCGCTCGCGTTCAAGGCGCCCACGCCCGACGTCGACCGCCTCTTCGAGGACAGCATGACGCAGGCACATGCGCGCTTCAGCGCGCTCGTGCGAGCCGTCGGCGACGGCACGCTGACCCTGTCGAACCTCAATTTCGACACCGGCCGCGCGCCGCGTCTCGGCGAATACGCCCTGGCCGACGAGACCCACGCCGATTGGCTCGAAGCACTCGCCAGGCACGACTTCGAGCGCGCGTCGCCGCCCGTTCGCACTGCGCTCGAGACGTTCTATGCGCCCTGTGCCAGAATCGCGCTCGCGTGCTCTTCCGTTTTGGCGTCGTCTACTTCGGGCTCTACTCCCTCGCCACGCAGATAGCCGGCGGCCTCCTCATCGTCCCGGGTGCGGCGCTGCCGGCCTTCGGCACGCGCTGGCCCATGCGTCAGATCACCGAGTGGTGCGCCGCGAACGTGTTCGGTGTCAGCGGACCGATGGTCTTCACCGGCAACAGCGGCGACACCGTCTTCCACTGGGTGCAATTGGCCTGGCTGCTCGCGCTCTCCGTCGCGATCACGGCCGTGTGGTGCTGGCTCGATCGCGGACGCGACGATCGGCTGCGAGTATGGTTCCGGCTGTTCCTGCGACTCGCGCTCGCGGCGCAGATGTTCTATTACGGGATGGCCAAGGTGATCCCGTCGCAGTTCCCGCCGCCGGGGCTCGTGACGCTGATCGAGCCGGTCGGCGCCTCGTCGTTGTCGGATCTGCTGTGGACCTTCGTGGGCGCATCGCTGCCCTACCAGATCGCCACCGGCTGCGCCGAACTGCTGGCCGGCGCGCTCCTCCTCACGCCCGCTACCGCCACGGCCGGCGCGGCGCTGGCGCTCATCGACATGCTGCAGGTGTTCCTGCTCAACATGGCCTACGACTTCGGCCTGAAGCAGATCTCGTTTCACCTGCTGGCCATGGCCGTGGTGCTGCTCGCGCCCGACGTGCCCCGCCTTATCGCGGTGTTCCTCGGACGGGCCGCCGGACCGTCCACGCCGGCGCCACTGTTCCACGCCGCGCGCCACAACCGCACCGCGGTAATCGCGCAGCTCGTCTTCGGCGTGTATCTGATGGCGACGTTCGCCGCGCTCAGCGTCCGCCTGTGGTACGGCGATGGCGGCGGACGCGCGCCGCGGTCGGCGCTCTACGGCATCTGGAACGTCGAGGAGCTGCAGGTGGACGGCGAGGCGCGGCCGGTTGCGCTCAACGACTACGACCGCCGCTGGCGGCGGGTGATTTTCGACACGCCGGCCGTCGTGGTCGTCCAGCGAATCGACGATTCGCTGGCGCACTACGGCGCATCGCTCGACCTCGGCGCCGCGGTGCTGTCGCTGACGAAGGGCGCCAGCACGACGTGGCGAGCCAGCTTCACGCTGCAGCGGCCGGCGCCGGATCGGCTCGTGCTCGACGGCGACATGGACGGCCATCATCTCCGCGTGCGGCTGACGCTGCTGGATCTCGACACGTTCCGCCTGCTCAACAGCCCGTTCCGGTGGGTACGCCCGCCCGATCCCTTCGCAGGCTAGGACCTTTGGTCCCTGGTACTTGAAGCACCAAGAACGCGGCTCCAAAGAACTGGAGGCCGCGCGGGTCAGGCCTGCCTTACTGCTTTTCGTACACCGTGGTCGTACCGCCGGTCTGCGTGCTCATCGTGCGGCCGTCCGGGGACATGCTCACGCGCGAGCGCGCCGCCACGCGGCCGTCGATCTTCACGACGATCTCGCAGGTGCTGTCCGATGCGGGCACATAGGCGTAGGTGATCGCTTGATCGACGCCTTGCAGGGCGTAGTCGCGCCCGTCCATTCTGCCCGTCCACTCGAGATGCGTGGTGCCGCCGCGCGGATGGACCATGTCGTAGATGACGCGGAAGCTGTCGCCGAGCCGTTCGATGCGATACGTCGCGCGTTTGTAGGGCGCCGGCCCCGGCGTATACGTGGACCGGGCAACGTTCAGCGCCCACGACCCGATCCAGGCCTCCGGCACCTGGGCGCCTGCCCGCGAGGCGGTGAGCAGCACGAGGGCCAGGCATATGATCAGGGGGCGCATCGGGTTGCCGTCGCCGGCGACTATAGCGCGGCTCCCGCCGCCCTTCCCACATGACCCTGCTGACCTCGCGGCACACCGTCACCGCGTTGCTAGTCCTGGCGCTGGCACTGCGGATTGCCGCGCTCGAGATCCATCCGATCGGCGCGTCGCTCTTCGCCGACATGGACAACTACCGGCAGATCGCGGACCACATCGTCGCCGGCGAGTGGGCACCGGGGCACTTCCTGCCCGCCATCGGCTTCTCGCTGATCCTGGCCGGGTTCAAGCGTCTGTTCGCGAACTGGACCGGGGCCCTGGCCGTGTTTCACGGCGTCCTTTCCATGGCCACGGTGTGGCTGGTCTGGAAGTGCGCCACCCGTGCGTTCGGGCCGCGCGTCGGCGTGCTGTCGCTGCTACTTGCCGCCGTCCACGTGCCGTGGATCGTGTTCACCACCGTGGCGCTGTCGGAGACGACGTTCACCTTCCTGATGGCGGTGGTGGTGTGGGCGAGCCTCGAGATCGTCGAGCGGCCGAGCATGCGCTGGTCCGCGCTCTGGGGGCTGGCGTTCGTCGCCGGCTTCTGGATGAAAGGCACGCCGGCGTTTCTCGGCCCGCTGTTCCTCGCGGGCGTGCTCGTGCGCGAGCGCTGGTCGCGCGCCGCCATCACTACCGTCGCCGTGCCGCTTTGCACGGTCGTGGGCGCGGGCCTCCTCCTGCACGGCGTGTTGACCTACCGGACTACCGGGGAGTTCCGGCTCAGCTCGTCGGCCGGCGGCCTGAATTTCATCGAAGGAAAGTGCCCGAGCAAGCGGAACTACGACAGCACCGGATCGAGGTGGCTGTCGCCGGTCTACGCGCAGCTCGGGATGACGTCGGCCAAGATGTGGGACCGCCCGTTCACCGACTCGGGCTACTTCATGAAAGAGGGGCTGAAGTGCATCGCCGCCGATCCCGTGGTGCTGGTGCAGTCGTTCGAGAACATCCCCTTCCTGTTCGTCGGCAACTACATGTGGCCGGCCACGCAGTTCTCGGTGGCGCCGCTGGTCCGCCTGTACGAGCTGGTGACCGGGCCGTTCCTGATGGCGGGCGTCGCGCTGTGGCTTCTGGCGCGCTGGCCCAGGCGGCGCGAGGCGTGGGGTGAGCTCGTCGTCTGGGGCGCGCCGCTCCTCGGCCTGTGCCTGTGCGTCTACGTGTTCAAGAGCGAGATCCGGTTCCGGGTGCCCTTCGATGTCTGGTTCATCCCGATGGCCTTCGCAGGATGGCTGGCGCGCGTTACAGCTGGCGAGGTTCCGGCGCCAGCACCGGACGCGTAGGAGCCTCCGCGACCGTTTCGAGCAGGCGGGCGAAGAACGCGTTGAAGCGCGCCGCCGCCATCGGATCCCAGGGCTGGTCGAGGTCGTCGGACGGGCTGTGATAACGCTGCGCGTACCACTGCCGATACACCGCTTCCTCGCGCGAACCCGCGTCGTAACCGAACACGAAGGCGATGGCGGGAATGCCAGCCTGCAGGAAGTTCCATTGATCGGATCGCTGCACCAGCTGTCGCTCGGGTTCCGCGTCGGCCCTGATCTCGATTCCCAGCGCGGCGCCGGCCTGGCGCGCGGCGGCGCCGAGCGAGGAGCGATCGAGACCGAGCGTCGTCAATGACCGCAGCGGAAAGATCGGCCGCAGCGTGTCGAGATTGATATCAGCCACGATCTGCGACTTCGGGACGGTCGGGTGCGCGACGAAGTACTGCGATCCGAGCAGCCCTTTCTCTTCGGCGGTGAACACGCAGAACAGGATCGACCGCTTGAACCGGCGGCCCGAGGCCTTCAGCGTCTCGGCGAGGTCGATGAGCGTGGCGACGTATGCGGCGTCGTCGAACGCGCCGTTGTAGATGCGGTCACCGTTCACGGGCTCGCCAATCCCGTAGCCGTCGAGGTGCGCCGACACGGCGACGTACTCGTCGCGCAGCGCCGGATCCGACCCGCGCAGGACCGCAATCACGTTGTCCGACGTGAACTCACGCGTGTCGGTCACCAGGCGGCCGCGCAGGCGCGTGGGCATCGGGAAGGACGGCAGCCGTTGGCCAGCGTCGGCCATCGAGCGCAGCTCGGCGTAGCTGTGCCCCGAACCCTCGAACAGCGCTTCGGCGTCGGCGGAATTGAGCAGGAAGTTCGACGTGATTCCCGGCGCTCGCGACGGCAGCGGCGCATCGGCGAACCGGACGATGGCCGAAAGGAAGGACGGCCAGCGCATCGGCTCGGGCCCCGCCGGGCTGTCGATGGTGACGGTGCCGTAGTAGCCGCGCGGGGGCGGCGTCGCGTAGCCGCGCGGCCCGGGCACGAACCGCGGCGGCGCCAGCGCGGCCAGGATGCGGTCCGGCACCATGTCGGGCGGCGTTTCCCAACCACTGAAGCCGAGCGGCTGATCGAACGTCTCGGGGTCACCGGTGCGCGGCAGGAGGACGATGTTCCGCAGCCAGCGCCACGCAACCGCCTGCCCCGATGGCCTGACGAGCTCGACCGACGACTGCTCCGGAACCAGACGCACGGCGTGCAGCGGCACCGGCTGGAAGAAGCCGCCCTCGCCAGCCGGCGTCAGGCCGGCGGCGGCGAAGCGCGCGGCGACGTATTCCGCCGCCCGCCGGTGCCCGGCGCTGCCGGCGTCGCGCCCTTCCATGCCGTCGGCGGCAAGCACGCGGATGTGCGACCACCACCGACGAGTCGCCGCATCGGGCGGCGTCGCGGCGAGCCCGCTCACCGCGCACAGGGCCACGACGGCCAGCATGCGTCGCGTCGTCACGGGGCCGATCATGCCACTACCCAGGATGAGGGATGAGCTCGATCCGTTCTTGTAATCATCCGGCCCTTGCGGTTAGATCGCCCCGCCAGCTGGCGGCGCTGGCCGCGTCCCTCGCTGCGCGGAGAGCCTTCATGAGAACCTTTGCGGCCCTCGTCGTCCTGTTGGGAATCCTGACGCCGGCCGTGTCCGGCCAGGCCCCGAAGAAGTTTCTCGGCGGCCCGCTGGTCATCGAGGACCAGGGCAGCTTCTTCGTCGGCGGAGTGAAGAAGATCACCGACTACGCGACGCCGCCGGCGCCACCGCCCGCCGGTTCGGGCGCGCCCTCGGGTCCGGTGCCGCAGCAGATCACCATCGGTCAGATGTACGTGCAGTTCCAGATCCCGGCCAAGAAATACGGCGGGGGCTGGCCGGTGATCATGGTGCACGGCTCCACGCACACCGGCGCGTGTCTCGAGGCGACGCCGGACGGCCGCGAAGGCTGGTATCCCTACTTCGTCCGTCACGGCGTGCCGAGCTACGTCGTGGATCAGGCGGGGCGTGGCCGCTCCGGGTTCGACGAGTCGGTCATTCACGAGGGCGAGGCCCGTATCGCGAGCGGCGACGTAAAGGGCGGCACTGAGGAGATTCCGGGCTTCGGCCGCATCACCGACAACGGCGCCTGGACCAACTGGTTCGGCCACCTGGTGCCCGCGGGCTCGAACATCCGCACCGGGCGGCTCATTCCACACGGCGCCCCCGACGATCCGAACCCGAAGCCGGACGCCTACGCGCACGTGGCGCCGCAGTTCCCGCTCGACGCGGTGGACGAGTACTACAAGCAGCTCGTGCCGAACGCCGAGGTCACGCTGCCCGGGTCGACCTGCGCGAACTGCGACCCGAAAGAAATCTCCCCGGCCAACACCTGGACCCCGCAGAACCTGGCGTCGCTCGTCGAGCGGCTCGGCGGCGCGATCGTGGTCACGCACTCGCAGTCGGGAATCATGGGGCATCACATGACGCGCATCCTGAAGGAGCGCGGCCATCTCGACATGCTCAAGGGACTGTTGACGCTCGAGGGCTCGTGCTCGCTGCCGAACAGCGGCCTGACGGCCGCCGACTTCGACAACATCCCGTACATGGCGCTGAAGGGCGACTACACCGCCACGAGCCAGGTGTGCGAAGACACCGTCAAGGCGATCAACGCGCGCCGCGCCAGCAAGCAGGGCACGGCCAAGGCCGAGTACCTCAAGCTCGACGACATGGGCATCCTGGGCGTGACGCACATGATGATGCTCGACAAGAAGAATCTTGAAATCGCGGACATCATGCTCAATTGGGTCAACAAGAACGTTCACAAGAAGTAGAGGCGCACCTTCAGGTGCGCCTGCATGCAGGCCTGAAGGCCTGCAGTCACGTGTGTCCTCCCTGTTAGAGGAGCGGATATGAAGAGAGTGTCCCGGCTATTTGCCTTCGTCGTCCTCGCGTTCTCAGCCGTCGCCGCCGCGTGCAGTTCAGGGCCCGCCCCCGCCTCGTCCGCCGCGCCAGCCGCGCCGGCGCTGACAGGCAACGACAAAGAATGGGCGATGCCCAACAAGAACCCGTCGTCGACGAGGTACAGCGACCTCGGGCAGATCACGGCCGACAACGTCAAGAACCTGAAGGTGGCGTGGACCTTCTCCACCGGCGTGCTGCGTGGCCACGAGGGCGAGCCGATCGTGGTCGGCAACACGATGTACCTTGCCACGCCGTTCCCGAACATCGTCTACGCGCTCGACCTCACCAAGGAAGGCGCGCCGATCAAGTGGAAGTACACGCCGAAGCAGGATCCGGCGGTCATCCCGATCGCCTGCTGCGACACCGTCAACCGCGGCGTGACCTACGCGGACGGCAAGATCTTCCTGAATCAGCTCGACACCAATACCGTGGCGCTCGACGCCGCCACCGGCAAGGAGCTGTGGAAGGTCAAGCAGGGCGACTACAAGCAGGGGCAGACGGTGACGTCGGCGCCGATGGTCATCAAGGACAAGGTGATCTCGGGCGTCTCGGGCGGCGAGTTCGGCGTGCGCGGGTTCGTCACCGCCAACGACGTCAACACCGGCAAGCAGGTGTGGCGCATGTACAGCACCGGGCCCGAGGCCGAAGTCGGCTTCCCGGGTTCGGTCGAGACCTGGAAGGGCGACGAGTGGAAGCGCGGCGGCGGCACTACGTGGGGCTGGTACAGCTACGACCCCGAGCTGAATCTCTTCTACTACGGCACCGGCAACCCCGGTTCGTGGAATCCGGATCAGCGCCCCGGCGACAACAAGTACTCAATGACGATCTTCGCGCGGAACCCCGAGACCGGGAAGGCCGCCTGGGCGTACCAGAAGACGCCGCACGATGCGTGGGACTACGACGGCATCAACGAGAACGTGCTCGCCGACATCAAGATCAACGGGCAGGACCGCAAGGTGCTCGTCAACTTCGACCGCAACGGCTTCGCCTACGTGCTCGACCGCAAGACCGGTGAACTGCTCAAGGCCGACCCGTTCGTCAACGTGAACTGGGCGACGAGCATCGATCTCAAGACCGGGCGGCCGGTCGAGAACCCCGAAAAGCGGACCTCGGCGTCGAAGAACACCAAGGACATCTGCCCGTCCGCCATGGGCGGCAAGAACCAGCAGCCGGTGTCGTTCTCGCCGAAGACGGGCTTCTTCTACGTGCCCGCCAACAACCTGTGCATGGACTACGAGGGCGTCGAGGTGAAGTACCAGGCCGGGCAGCCGTACGTCGGCGCGATCGTCCTCAGCAAGGCGGGCCCGGGCGGCAACCGCGGCGAGTTCATGGCGTGGGATCCGGCGGCCGGCAAGAAGGTGTGGGGCATCAAGGAAAACCTCTCGGCCTGGGGCGGCGCGCTGACCACGGCCGGCGACGTGGCGTTCTACGGCACCATGGAAGGCTGGCTCAAGGCGGTCAACGCCAAGACCGGTGAGGTGCTGTGGAAGTTCAAGACGCCGTCGGGCATCATCGGCAACCCGATGACGTATGCGGGCCCCGACGGCAAGCAGTACATCGCGGTGCTCTCGGGCGTCGGCGGCTGGTCGGGCATCGGCGTCGCCGCTGAAATGAGCCTCGAGGACAAGACTGCCGGTCTCGGCGCGATCGGCGCGTTCGACGACCTCGCGAACTTCAGCAACCAGGGCGGCGTGCTGACGGTCTTCGCGCTTCCCTAGGGTGATCCGCAACCGCCTCCTGGCGTTCGTCCTTTGCCTCGTCTGCCCGGGCCTCGCGCTCGGGCAGACGAAGGCGTCCCCTGCCGCGCCGAAGCCGGGCGGAGGCGGGTTCCGCGTCTGCGCCGACCCGAACAACATGCCGGCGTCCAACGAGCGGCAGGAAGGGTTCGAGAACAAGATCGCCACGCTGCTGGCGAAGGACTTCGGCACCACACCGACCTACATCTGGTGGGGCCAGCGGCGCGGGTTCATCCGCAACACCATGAACGCCACGCTGGCCGAGGGGCGGTGCGACGTGGTGATCGGGGTGCCCGAAGGCTACGACCTGGTGCGGACCACGACGCCGTATTACCGCTCCACCTACGTCTTCGTGTATTCGAAGAAACGCGCGCCGATCACGTCGCTGGACGATCCGATGCTGAAGAAGCTCAAGATCGGTGTCCACCTGATCGGCGACGACTACGAGAACCCGCCACCGGTGCACGAACTGGGCAAGCGGCACATCGTGGAGAACGTCGTCGGCTTCAACACCTTCTACACCGACGACAATCCGCCGAGCGCCATCGTCGACGCCGTGACGGCAGGCAAGATCGACGTCGCGGTCGTGTGGGGCCCGGTCGGCGCCTACTACGCGGCCCGGCAGAAGGTGCCGCTGGCGGTGACGCCGATCCCGTCGAAGCCAGGCGACCTGCCGTTCGCGTTCAACATGGCGATGGGTGTCAAGAAGGGCAACGACGCGCTGCACGCGCGGCTTGAAGCGCTGCTGCAGCAGCGCCGGCCCGAGATCGAGCAGATTCTGAAAGACTTCAACGTTCCGTTACTCGAGCGAAAGGTGACGACCAAGCGATGAAACTCCTGGGGACTGCCGCGATCTGCTTCGCCGGCGCGCTCGCGTTCGGCGCCGCGCAGGAGGCACCGGTGCGCGCGGCCGCGCAGGCGCCGGCCGCACCGGCCGCCGACATCTACACGGATGTCTACAACGGCTGGAAGTGGTGGCACGTCTACTGCTACCGCTGCCACGGCACCGACGCCGTCGGCACCACCAACGCGCCGGCCCTCATCGACCCGAACGAGAAGATGTCGCGGGCGCAGTTCCTGAAGATCGTTCGCGAGGGCGTGAAGGACAAGGGCATGGCGGCGTGGGACAAGCTGCTCGACGCCAAGCAGATGGGACAGCTGTACGTCTACGTGCGCGCGCGCGCCGACAAGGTGCTGCCGCCCGGACGTCCCGATGAAGTCGGCCCGAACAAGGGCAAGTGGGAGCCGGGCGACTGGACTCCGAAGTAGGGGCCGCCTTCAGGCGGCCCGTTCTCACCACGAGAACTTGAAGATGCTGGCCGTGGACCGGCTGGGATCCGGATGCTGGGAGTCGAAGTTGCGGTAGGCCTCCGGGACGCTCGCCCAGGTGGGGTAGATGTTGCCGCCCACGTAGAACCCGGGTTCCTTCAAGGTCTCGCGCGGCGCCGCGAAGAGCGCGTACACGCGCTTGGGAACTTCCGGCCCCGGTTGATCGGTGGCGGGGACGTTCTCCGAGACGCCGTCGCCGTCCACGTCGGCCCGGATCCAGTCCACGTGCAGCAGCCGGTGATACGTGCGGTCCTTGATCATGCCGCGGATCTGGGTGTTGAAGCGGGCGACGATCGATAGCGCATCCGGCCGCGTGTTTCTGATGGCGAAGTGGAGCGGTCGCGTGATCAGCGGCGTCGAGCCGATTTCGAGCCGCGCGCCCGATTCCTTTGGATAGGCGCTGACGAGATACTGGACCACGAGGTCGTCCATCAACGTGTAGTCGACGCCGCCCTTGAGCAGCTGCGCGAGGCTGTCCTCTTCGCTGCCCGTACGCCGAAGGATCACGCCGGATCGATCGAGCTCGTCGCCGTACGAATACCCTTCGACGATCGCGATTTTCTTGCCGGCCAGCAGACGCAGCGCCTGTGCGGAGACGTCGGCGCCGTGGCGTCCGACGAGCACGAGACGGTTCTCGAGATAGGGCTGCGAGAAGACCAGATACTTCTCCCGTTGCGCGTCTTTCCAGACGGCGGCGCTGCCGTCGAACCGGCTGGAGGTGACCGACGGCGTGAACTCGGCGGCAGACACGATCCGCGTCGTCGAGGTCAGCATGATGCGTCCCAGCGCGGTCTCGACCAGATCGAGCGCAAAGCGCGCCTGCCCCGCCTCGTTCGTGAACGGCGGCCACGCCGTCGAGACGAGGAGCAGCGGCGCCTGCTGCGCGGAGAGACGAAACGGGATCGCGGCGCACACCACCGTCAGACTTGCAGCGAGCCCCCAGCGAACGGCAGCGTGCGGACAGCCCAGCCAAATACGCATGGCTCTCGCGGATGCAAGAGTCGTACTCCGGGCGCTCGATCGCCTATCGTGGTCCCTGTTCAGTCGTGCCTTAATGCAACCAACGGATCGAGGCGCGCGGCACGGCGGGCGGGCACGTACGACGCCGCCACGCCGACCATCGCCGTGAACGCGGCAATCGCCAGCATGGCCAGCGGATCGACGTCGGGCTGGTAGAGCTGGATGTTGGCGACCCCCGACGTCTGCACCGGCGCCACGCGCATCACGAGCACAGCCACGACCCAGAACGCCAGCCCCACGGTCGTACCCACCGCGACGAGCGCCGCGATGCCGCGCGCGACCGACCACACGACCTGCTGACTGCCGGCGCCGAGCGCCATGCGAATGCCGATCTCGCGCGACCGGCGGGCCACGGCAAACGCGATCACCGCGTAGAGCCCGATCCCCGCAAGCGTCAACCCCAGCACTCCGAGCCCGGTGAAGAACGCCGCCATCCCCTTGGCGACCTGCAGCGAGTCTTCGAGCACCTGGGCCATCGTCTTCGCCGTCAGGACCGGCAGCCGTTCGTTGACGCGCCGCAGCTCCAGCTCCATCGCGCGGACGAGCGGGCCGCTGCCAAGCGTCGTTCGCGCGACGACCGTGGTCGGCGTCTGTCCCCACTGCTCCATCGGCCGGTAGAACATGTGCGGCACCGGATCCACGATGTCGCCCAGATCGTTCGTCCATGTGTCGCGACACACGCCCACCACCGTCATCCAGGGCCGGTCTCCCGGCGCGGTGCGGAAGCGGCGGCCGACGGCGTTGGCGGTGCCGAAGAAGCGGCGCGCCATGCTCTCGTTGACGACCGCGGTGGCGAGCGCACCCTCACGATCGCGGGCGTCGAGCGCGCGCCCGTAGAGAATCGGGATCTGGAGTGTCTCGAAGAAGCCGGGGCCGGCCCAGATGCCGCCCGCGCCCACGGTCTGGAGAGAAGCGTCGTTGGCGCCGTCGATGATGATCCCCTCCCCGTTTGGGCTCATTGGCAGGCCACGGGTCAGCGTGGCGGCCTGCACGCCGGGAATCGCGCCCACCCGCTTCAGGAGCTGCTCGAGCACGCGGGGCTGATCGGCGGGGTCGTTCACGACGTACCGCGCGTTCGTTTCGATCATCGCCACGCCGTCGACGGCATACCCCACCCGCTGCGCGCGTCCGGCGGCCATCATCTGCAACGCCAACCCGGTGCCGGCCAGCAGGAAGACCGACACGGCCACCTGGAACACGACGAGCGCGTTCTTCAGGCTGAACCAGCGCTGGCCGGTACCGCGAACCTCGCCGTCGTCCCGCAGCGTCTGCCACAACTCGATTCGCGTCGAGTGCAGCGCCGGCGCCAGCCCGAAGAGGATGCCCGTCACGAACGACAGCGCGAGCGCGAAGCCGAGCACGCGGACGTCGACGCTGAAGTCCACGACGACCGGCAAGTCCAGCGTGCTCAGCCACCGCATCGTCCACCACGCGAGCAGGCAGCCAGCGGCGCCCCCGGCGAGCGCCAGCAGTACGCTCTCGGTCAGAAGATGACGCACGAGCTGTCCGCGCGTCGCCCCGACCGCCAGCCGCACCGACACCTCCTTCACCCGCGCCGCGCCGCGCACGAGCAGCAGCGTCGCCAGATTGCTGCAGGCGATGGCGAGCACGAGCCCGACGATGGCCAGGAGCGCAGTCGCGAATCCCGCCAGGATGACGTCCACCTGCGGGTGAATCCGCACGTCACGCGAGGCAAACACACTGATGCCGGCCCCCTTGTCCTCCTTGGGAAACTCGCGCGCGAGGCGCGCACCGAGCGCCGTCATCGCCGCCTGCGCCTGTGTCACGGTGACGCCGGACCGGAGGCGGGCCTTGACCATGAAGACTGGCTCGACGACACCGCGCTCGAACGTGCGCGGCGGGGCGCCGAACAGCACGATCGTCTTGAGCGGCATCCAGAAGTCGGTGTGGGCGCCGAAGTTCATCGACGCGGCGTGATTCGCGGGACCGACACCGACCACGGTAACCGGCATGCCGTCGATCCAGATGATGCGGCCGACGACTCCAGGGTCGGAGGCAAACCGCGTCGTCCATGCGCGATGGCCGATGACCACCACGGGAGGCGCGTTCATCGCGTCCTCGCTCTCCGAAAACCATCGTCCGAG
>Ga0068865_100001008_pt1 | contig 16169 bp, 16 predicted proteins | sample KBSMisM12_FD_75293 | JGI IMG/M metagenome (GOLD analysis project Ga0068865, IMG submission 75293) | Miscanthus rhizosphere microbial communities from Kellogg Biological Station, Michigan, USA - KBS Miscanthus M1-2 | ecosystem: Host-associated > Plants > Roots > Rhizosphere > Soil ...
TGCGTGACATACGAAACTCCTCGCTCCGGGTTGAACTAGAGGTTGTGGATGATCGCGTCGCCGAAGGCCGAACACGCGACTTCTTTGGCGCCTTCCATCAGGCGCGCAAAATCGTAGGTGACGACCTTCTGCGCAATGGTCTTCTCGAGCGCGGCGACGATCTTGTCGGCGGCGCCCTGCCAGCCCAGGTGCTCGAGCAGCATGACGCCCGACAGGATCACCGACCCCGGGTTCACCTTGTCGAGGTTCGCGTACTTCGGGGCGGTTCCGTGCGTCGCCTCGAACACGGCGTGCCCGGTCGCGTAGTTGATGTTGCCGCCCGGCGCGATGCCGATGCCGCCCACCTGCGCGGCCAGCGCGTCGCTGAGGTAGTCGCCGTTCAGGTTCAGCGTCGCGATGACGTCGAACTCGTCGGGGCGGGTCAGCACTTGTTGCAGCGTGATGTCGGCGATCGAGTCCTTCACCAGCACCTGGCCGGCGGGCGGCTTGCCGCCGCAGTCGTCCCAGCCGACAGCCTTGCCGGCGTAGTCGCGCTTCGTCAGGGCGTAGCCCCAGTCGCGGAAGCCGCCCTCGGTGAACTTCATGATGTTGCCCTTGTGGACCAGCGTGACGCTCTTGCGCTTGTGGCGGATCGCGTAGTCCAGCGCGGCCTTGATGAGGCGCTCGGAACCTTCGCGCGACACGGGCTTCACGCCGATGCCCGACGTGGCGGGGAAGCGGATCTTCTTCACGCCCATCTCGTTCTGGAGGAAGGCGATCACCTTCTTCGCCTCGGGCGATTCGGCCTGCCATTCGATGCCGGCGTAGATGTCCTCCGTGTTCTCGCGGAAGATCACCATGTCGACCTTCTCGGGCGTCTTCACCGGCGACGGCACGCCCTTGAAGTAGCGGACGGGCCGCAGGCAGACGTAGAGGTCCAGCATCTGCCGGATCGCGACGTTGAGCGAACGGATGCCGCCGCCGACGGGCGTGGTCAGCGGGCCCTTGATGCCGACGAAGTAGGTCTTGAACGCCTCCAGCGTCTCGTCGGGCAGCCAGCTGTCGAAAGCGGTCTTGGATTTCTCGCCCGCGTAGACCTCGGTCCACGCGATCTTCTTCTTGCCGCCGAATTCCTTGGCGACCGCCGCGTCCAGCACGCGCACGCTGGCGCGCCAGATGTCGGGGCCGGTGCCGTCGCCTTCGATGAACGGGATGATCGGGCGATCGGGAACTTCGAGGCGGCCGTCGGCGCGGACGGCGATCGGTTCTGCGCCAGTGGGGATGACGGGTTTCGGGCTCTGCGGGTTGGACATTTGCGGCTGCTGATTACCTCCGACGCGGGGCGATCAAGGCAAGGGAAAAATTCGGGTTTTTGGGATGAAAGACTACCGAATAGGTGTCCCGGGCGGGACATCCCGGTCTAGCCCCGAGAGCGCCAGCACCTCGTCGCCGCCGGCCGCCAGGATCATTCCCTGCGACAGCACGCCGCGGATCTTCCGGGGCGCCAGGTTGGCGAGGTAGATGACCGTCTTTCCGACCATCTGCTCCGGCGCGTAGGCGGGCGCGATCCCGGAGACGACGGTCCGTAGGTCGCCGCCAACATCCAGCGTCAGCTTGAGGAGCTTGTCAGCCTTGGGCACGCGCTCGGCGGCCGTCACCTTGGCGACGCGCAGATCCAGCTTCTTGAAGTCGTCGTAGGCGATCTCGGCGGGCGCGGCTTCCGCTGCGGCGCCGGGCGCCGACGTGGCGGCTGCTGCCGGCGTCCATTTGTCGATGAGGGCGGCCTGGCGATCGGGCTCGATGCGCGGGAAAACAGGTTTCGGCTCGGTCAACGTGCCGCCCGGCCAGCCCCAGCGGGCAGGCCACGTGCCTTCGTCCTGCTCGCGACCGAGCTGGCGCAGGATCTCCTTCGCGGCCACCGGCATCGCCGGCGCGACCATCAGCGCGGCCCAGCGCAGCGCCTCGCAGCACCCGGCGAGGACGTCGGCGATACGATCCAGCTTGCCCTCCTTCTGCAGGACCCACGGCTTCTCCTCGTCGATCCTCTGGTTGAAGGAGCGGATGAGTCGCCACGTCGTCTCGAGCGCCGTCGACGGGCTGAACGCTTCCCACGCCGACTGCACCTGTCCGAGGATCTCCGACGCGCCGGCGTTCTCCTGCGCGCGCGCCGGCAGCGTGGCGCCGATGAACTTGTGCGCCATCGAGACGGTGCGGTTCAAGAGGTTGCCGAGGTCGTCGCCGAGGTCCGACTTGTAACGCTGGAACAGCGCCTCGTAGGTGAAGTCGCCGTCGCCGCCCAGCGTGTACTCGCGCAGCACGAAGTAGCGCAGCGGATCGACGCCCAGCTCCTCGGCGATCGCGTTCGGATCGACCTTCGTCGCCGGCATCGACTTCGAGATCTTCTGGCCCTTCACGGTCAGGTAGCCGTGGCAGAAGACCTGCTTCGGCGGCGGCAGCCCCGCGCTCATCAGCATCGCGGGCCAGTAGACGGCATGGAAGCGGAGGATGTCCTTCGCGATCATGTGGTTCGACGCCGCCCAGAACGCCGCCTTGGCGCTGCCGCCCGCGACGGCTTCCGGTCCGCCCAGGACGGTCAGGTAGTTCGTGAGCGCGTCGATCCAGACGAAGATCGTCTGTTCGGGATCGCCGGGGACAGGGATGGCCCAGCCGACCGACTTCTTTTGCCGCGAGACCGAGAGGTCGCGCAGGCCGGCTTCGACGAACGAGCGCACCTCGTTGCGGCGCGATTCGGGCTGCACCGGCGAGGGCGTCTGTGCGTACCAATCGAGCAGCCGTTGCGCGTACTTCGACAGCCGGAAGAAGTAGTTCTTCTCCTTCACGCGCTCGACGGGCGTGCGGTGGATCTTGCAGACCTTCTGCCCGTTCTCCTGGTCGACGTCGTCCTCGGTCTTGGCCGATTCGCAACCGACGCAGTACATGCCGTCGTACTCCGCCTCGTAGATGTCGCCCGCCGCCTGCAGGCGCTTCCACATCTCGGCGACCGCCGCTTTGTGGCGCGGTTCGGTGGTGCGGATGAAGTCGTCGTTCGAGATCCCGACGCGCGCCCACGTCGCCTTGAACTTCTCGGCGATGCCGTCGCAATAGGCCTGCGGGTCCATCGCCTTCTCGCGCGCGATGCGTTCGATCTTCTGGCCGTGCTCGTCGAGGCCCGTCAGGAAGAAGACGTTCTCCCTGCCGTAGCGCGCGCGGTGGTAGCGCGCCAGCGCGTCGTCGACGACAGTCGAATAGAACGTCCCCAGGTGCGGGACCGCGTTGACGTAGTAGATGGGCGTCGTGATGTAGAAGCGGGACATCGGCTTGGAGGCCCGAAAGATGCCACGGGCGCGACGACAAGGAAATCAGCGTGGACCAACCAGTGCGGAATCAAGTTGGTACCTAACGTGCAAGATCATGGATTCACGTCGGGCACGCGCGGACCGAACGGAGATCGCGGACACGAAGCGGCTTAAGAAACGGCGCAGGACAGCTATCGCCGAATCAAAACGTCCAACTCGTGCAGAGCGCAAATCGCCGACGCAATGGGCGGTAAGAGCGGAGCGCTACGCCGCGCGGCGTTCCTGGCGCTTCAGCGCGATCAGCAGCCGTTCGATCGCCAGGGTCGGGTTGACGTTCGCGATCAGCGCCTCCTGCGCGCTGACGATCGCGGCGAGCGCGCGGTTCAGGCGTTCGACGCCCAGCGCGGCGAGCTTCGCCGCCTCGCCGGCGCCGGCGTCCGCGGTGTGAAGCACGGCCAGCTCGGGGGCGCCCGCCGCCAGCGCGATCGCGTCGCGGTAAAGGCGAGACGACAAGCTGAGAAGGCGCGCCAGCTCGTCGCGCCCCGCCTTGCCCGGCTTGTCGCTGGCCGCCGCGGCCGCGAAGTCGAACACCGGCGCGGTGGTGGGCGCGGCGACGGCCGCCCGCAGCGCCGCCAGCGTCTGGGCCGCGGCGCCGTCGTCGTCCTCGGCGGTCAGGGCGAACAGCCGCGCCGCCGATCCGTCGGCCAGCGCCGCCGCGATCTCCGCGCGCGCGTCGGGGATCGCGTGACGTCGCGCCAGCTCACGCAGCTCGGCGACGGCCAGGGGCCGGAAGCGGACGCTCTGTGTGCGCGACCGGATTGTCGGGAGTAACCGTTCGGGCGCGCTGCTGCACAGCACCAGGTGGTTGCGCGCCAGCGGCTCTTCCAGCGTCTTGAGCAGGCAGTTAGCGGTGCTGGGGTTCATTGCGTCGGCGTCGTCGATGATGATGACCCGCGCCGCCGCTTCGTGCGGCCGCGAACGCGCCAGCGCCAGGATCGCTTTGGCATCATCCATGACGATTTGCCCGCCCGGTCCCGACGGACCGAACGTCGGGACGTCGGGGTGAATGCCGGCGTCGATGCGGCGGCAGATCTCGCACGCGCCGCAGCCCGCGCCGGGAGCGGTCGTGCAGTTCAACGCGATCGCCAGTCCGAGGGCGGTGCCGCGCTTGCCGACGCCGGGCGGGCCGTCGAACAGATACGCGTGCGCCAGATGGCCGCGCTCGATCGCGCGCAGCAGGGCCGTGCGCGCCGTGTCCTGGCCGATGAGGTCCGCGAGGCGCATCGAGTGGACGGAAACCTAACATCGACAGCACTGGCGGGCGACGCTAACCTTCCCGGCATGGGGATACTGGGAAGGCTCTCGTCGCTCATCAAATCGAACGTCAACGACGTCATCGACTCCATGCAGGACCCGGCCAAGGAGATCGATCAGATGGTGCGCGACATGGAAGAGTCGGCGCGCCAGGCGCGGACCGAGGTTGCGCAGTGCCTCGGCGAGGAGAAGCGGCTGCAGAAGCGGGTCGGTGACCTGGAGGCCGAGGCCGCCGAATGGGTGAAGCGCGCCGAGATGGCGGTGCGCTCGGGCGATGACGCCCTGGCCAAGGAGGCGCTGCGGCGCAAGGCCGAGAAGGACGCGGAGCGGGCGGAGACGCAGAAATCGGTGCAAGAGCAGGGCGTCTATGCCGACCAGCTGACGAACGCGCTGAAGGCGCTGGACGCGCGGCTTGCGGACATCAAGCTGCGCCAGGGGACGCTGCGCGCCAAGGCGCGCGCCAGCAAGAAAGGGTCGCCGCTGTCGGCCAGGACCTCGGCGTTCGACGACTTCGACCGGATGGCCGGCAAGATCGACACGGTCGAGGCCGAAGCGAGCCTGGATGAGCAGCTGGGCGGCCAGACCGCGGAGTCCGCCGCCGCCGAACGGAAGCTGAACGAGATGGCCGCGCAGAGCACGGTGGACGACGCGCTCGCCGAGCTGAAGAAGAAGCTGGGCGGCGGCGGCGGCGGCAGCCCCTAGAGCGGCCACACGGCAACGTTTACGGCCCAGATCCGGGCTTGGACCCGTCCGCGTACATGCTAGTCTCAGCCGGCGATGGCTGAACGACCCAGGGCGACCGCGTCCGGCAGCTCGCGCGGCGCGCCCGCGGCGCAACCGCCGGCCGCCCGACACTCGACGGCACGGGTCGCGACGACCGCCTCGCAGCAGGCCCGCCGTAACGAGCTGCCGGGCTGGTTCTGGGGCGCGCTTGGCTGCCTGACCGTGCTGGTCGTCGGCTTGACGGTCGTGTTCTTCGTCGGTCAGACGCGGGCTGTGGCCCCGCCGGCCGCAGGCGCGGCGACGGAGGCGCCGGCGGCCACCGCCGCCGTGGCGCCGGCCGCGCCGGCCCCGGCCGCGTTAGCCCCGGCCGCGCCGCCGCGCGCTGCCGAGGCTCCGCGCGCGCGCGCGGGCATCCAGATTGAACCGATGGCGCCGCCGCCAGCGGTGATCGATCAGCCGCTGGCGCCGCCACCTGCTGCTGCGCGCCCGAGGGCCCCGATCAAACCGATCAAGGTGGCGCGTACGCCCGCCGCCGCGCCGAAGCCGGCCGGGACCGCGAAGGCGCCGGCGGCCGCCCCCGAAGAAGAAAAAGAAGAAGAAGAGCCGAAGACCGCCAAGGCGCGCACGTCCGCCGAAGACGAAGCCGACGACAGGTAGCAGGCCTCGCGCGCGCAGGTCGCTACGCGTTCGGCTGCGGCGATGCCTTGGAGCTGGCGGCGCGTTCGAGGGCGGCGATCCGGCGCGCGGTCAGCAGCAGCAACATCGCGAGCAACGCGAGCAACGCCAGTCCACCGACCAGCGCGCCGACCAGCAGCGGCCGCGTTCCCGGCGTGATGCGCAGGGGGCCGAGCGCCGCCAGCGATGCCGAGGCGGTCGCGTTCGGGTCGGCGGCGGCGGTGACGACGACCGAGACGGCCGCGGGTTCCAGGCCGGCGACGCTGCCAGCCACCAGCTTCTGGATGTCGGCGTCGGCGAACGGCGCCGTTCCGGGACGGGCCTTCAGCAGCACCGCCGCGCGCGCCGCCGTGCGCGGCTTCGCCTCCGCCGCGAGCGGGTCGTTCTCCTCGAGCACGAGGTGAACACGCGCGCTCACCACGCCGTCCGCGCTCTCCAGCGTCCGTTCGATCTCGCCCGCCAGCGCGTCGATGTAACGCGCGCGTTCCTCGGACGGCGTCGGGATCAAGCTGGGCTGGCCGTACGTCTCGGCGAAGCCGCGGCGGCGATCGTGGGGCAACCCCAGCGCGCGCAGCAGATCGACCGCGCGCGTTCCGTCGGCGCGCGCGACGCGGATCGTGTACGCCGCGCCGCTGCCCGCGGCCGCGCCCTCGTCGGGCAGCTTCTCGGCGCCGATGCCCGCGCGTTCCAGCGCCGCCGTTGCCTCGTTCGCAGATCGCTCGTCGATGCCGTGGAGAATGTTCGTCGAGCAGCCGGCCGCCGCCAGCGCCGCAACCGCAAACACCATCGTGAGCCCGCCCGGACCCCGAATCATGCGCCGGTCATAACACAAGTCAACGGACCGGGATGCCGATTGCACGCAGGACGGCGCGTTCGACCTCCGCCATGCGCGTGCTTCGAAGCGGCAGACCGATCGGGGTTGGTTCGACATCACGTTTCGGTTTGGTCCCGATTTGCTCGCACTTCAGAATTGAATCGCGAGGGAGGCCACCTTCGCCGCGGCCAAGCCGAACGTGCGTGGGCGCCTCGCGCAGCGTGGTCGAGCAAGGAACCACGATCACGTCATTCGCGCGTTCATTGCGAGCATCGGTCGAAATGACCAGCACCGGTCGACGTTTGTCCAGCCAGGCCCAGTAAAGGTGTCCACGCCTGTACACGTTCACCCCCTTCGCGATCGGCGCTTCCGCGTCCGTGGGGGCGCGTCGTCGATGGTCAGGTCTTGGAATGCCCGCGATGACGCTTCGGCCAGCGCTGCGTCCTCGGCCTTCTCCGCCGGGGTAAGCGCGTCGTAGTAGGCCGCCGTTTCTTCTTCGAGCCGCTGGAGCTCCGCCTGGCGAGCCGCCCCCCGCAGCCATTGCTCCATCACGGCGCTGCGCGTGGTGCGCTGCTTCGCTGCCCGCCGGTCAACGGCGTCGAGCACGTCGGCGTCGAGGCTGATGCTGATCTTCGTCTTTCGCGCGCTGGCCATACTTTATATCCTACCGATCGTCCTACCAGGCGCCAGCCCGGATCACACCTGCGTCCCCAGGGTTTGCTTGACCGCGCCGATCAGCTTGTCGGTCGCGCGCGACACGACCTCTACGGCCTGCGAGTAGCGGAAGACGGTTGCCTGCAAGGCGAGCAGCTCGGCGGGCGAGAACGTCTTGCCGCGTGCCGCCGCGGCGAGCAGCGTATCCACCCGTTGCTCGGCGGTGAGAGTCCGTTCCAGAAACGCGCGGACCGGTGACGGCGAAACCGGCGCCGCCGCCGTGGGCGGCGGGCGGACCGCCGCAGGCGGGGTAGGGCCAGCCGCGGGCGCGTCCGGTTCACCGAGGACGGTCGTGAAGGAGCGCGTTCGCCGGGGCTCTACGGGCCTGCCGTTTGTGATGGGCGGCGCCGGACTGCCAGGAACCCCGGAGCGAACACGCATGACCCGTCTTCGGCGCAGGGCGGCGCCGGTTGCGCGTTTTATTCCAGGGCGTCGCCCATAGCCCGGCGCAACAGGTCGACCGCGCGCGCGTGCAGCCGGCACGCCCAGGACTTCGAGAGGCCCAGCTCGCTTCCGGCTTCTTCGAGGTTCTTGTCCCCGAAGTAATACAGCTCCATGAGCTGGCGCTCCTTGTCGGGCAGCGTCTTCAGCGCGTCCCGCACGCGCCGCGAAAGGCGGACCGTGTCGACGGCGCTGTCGGGCGCCGGCAGGCTCTCGTCGGCGACGCGCGACGCGGCCTCCAGCGACGTGATGTGAATGGTCGCGACGCCGGACAGCACCTCGGCGACGCTGGCCAGCGTCTCGGCGGCGTCGGGCCTGGCGCCGCCCGCCGCGCCCGGGTTCTGCGCGCGCGCCGCGCCTTCCTGGTCGGCCTGCGTCTGCAAGTACTGGTTGGTGCGCTCCTCGGCGCGGTAGCGGGCGTAGTCGGCGCGCGAGTACCAACCCATCGCGCGGATCCCGTCGTACATCGCGCCGCGGATGCGGTAGTACGCGAACGTCGAGAACGCGACGCCGGCGCGCCCGTCGAACCGTTCGGCCGCCTCGACCAGGCCCTTGTGACCGTAGCCGACCAGGTCATCCACATCCATCGCCCCGCCCAGCGTCCGTTTCACCTTGCGGGCGATCGCCTCCACCAGCGAGAGGTGCTTTTTGACGAGATCGTCCTTTTCCGACGCCGCCACGCCGCGACTTAACCACATCTTTAACGCAGCCGCACTCTCGCGCTACGCGCGAGAGCGGCTGACCAAGCCTTGCGTGATGCCGTCAAGTCTGCGAAGAACAGGGCTCGGCAATGCGTGAATACATCACGGCCTGCGCGGCGCACGAGAACGCCGCGCGCACGCGGTGGCTGCTGCACAAGATCGTGGCCGACCGCGAAATGCACGCGCGGTTCGTGAACACGCTGGCGCGCCTGGAATACGTGGGCGTGCGCAAGATCTTGAAGAGCCGCCGATCCGAGCGCATCGGAATCGACGGTTTGCAGCACATCCTCGACGAGGCGGTGCACGCGCTGCGCCTGAAGAAGGCGGCGCTGGCGCTGGCCGGCAGCGGCGACGGCGTGCTGACGTTCGCCGACGGCGCCACGCTGGCGGGCAACGCCGGCGAGAGTTACCTGCAGGCGCTGGACCGGCGCGCGGAGGAAGCGCTGCTCGATCTGCCTCCCGGCGAACGCGGCGACGCCAATTACCACCTGACCAGCGCCGCCATCGAGGTGCGCGCCCAGGTGTTCTACCCGATCTACGACGAATGCCTGCGCCTGAACGAGGTCGGCTTCTCTGTCGCGGCGATCTCCAAGGACGAGGACCGCCACCTCGAGGAGATGGCCGTCGGGCTGGACCGCACGCTGCCCGACTGGCGGCCCCGGCTGGAGGCCGTGCTCGCCGCGGAGGAGGCGCTGTACGCGCGTTTCCTGGCGGCGGTCGAGACGGCGCTGCAGCGCTCGGGTTCGCATGGCGTTGTTTCGAACCGTTAGCGACGCGGACGTCCGCGAGATGCTCGCGGCGTTCGGTGTCGGGGGCTATCGCGCGCACCATCCGATAGCGGTCGGCACCATCAACACCAACCTCCGCGTCGAGACCGACGCCGAGCAACTGTTCCTGCGCATCAACGAGGGGAAATCCGAGGACGACGTGTGGCGTGAGGCGGCCATTGTCGCGCACGCGGCCGCGCAGGGCGTGCCGACGCCGGTCCCGCGCGCGGCCAGCGACGGCCTCGCGTTCGCGCGCTGGCGGGGCGAGTTCCTGTCGCTGTTCCCATGGGTCGCGGGCCGCACGCTGGCGCGCGCCGAGCTGACGCCCGCGCACGCCGCGGCGGTCGGGGACGCGCTGGCGAAGCTGCACCTCGCGAGCGCGGGTTTCCCCGATCATTCACCGGGCCGCTACGAGCCGCCGGAGATCGCGTCTCGCCTGGCACGCATCGCGGCCCTCGACCGCGCCGAGCTGGCGCCCGCAGTGGCGATCCTGACGCCGGAGCTGACCCTTCTCGAACAGGAGCGCGTCGCGGACGTCCCGATGGGAATCATCCATGGCGATCTTTTCGTCGACAACGTGATGTACGACGACGCCGGCGCGCTGGCGGCGCTGATCGACTTCGAGCAGGCGTCTTGGGGACGCGTGGCGTACGACCTGGCGGTGACCACGCTGGCGTTCGGCTACGGCCGGGACGATTTTCGGCCGGAGATCGTCCGCGCGCTCATCGACGCGTACGGGGCCGCGCGTGCGGCGGCGGCGTATCCGGTGATCGACGCCGAGCGCGCGGCGTTTGGCGCCGAGCTGCGCTTCGTGGCGTGCCGCTTCGCGGTCACGCGCATCACCGACGTCCACCTCAAACGCGAGGCCGGCGCCGCCCCCGGCAAGAATTTCCAGCGCTACCTGGACCGGCTGGCGAGCGTGAAGCTGCACCTCGCGGCGCGGGACGGGCTGTTCGACCTTTGATCGAGGCCCGCTACTTGCGGACCATGTTGATGTACTTGCGGAGGGTGTCCTTCCGCTCTTCGTCGAGGTCGACGTAGCGGATGCCCATGTCCATGGGGGGCTCGCGGTTGGCCCACACCACCTCACCCGTCACAGCGATCGAGGCGTCGAGCTCGGGAAAGTTGAGGACCAGGTCGACCAGCGTGCCGACCTCTTCCACGCCCGTGGTCTGGATGCAGACGCCGCCCAGCGAGATGTTCTGGATGCGGTGGAACAGCAGCACCTCGTTGCCCGTGTAATCGACGTAGGCATTCACCTCGAATCGCGGGAACTCACGCGGGTGTTCGGCGGAGGGGTTCTCGGAGGTTTCGCCCATCATCTGGTCTCGCGGGGAACGGGAATATCGCAGATCTCGGGGATAGGTCCAAGCCGAGGATTTATCGGAGGAATTACCGGACGAAAGCGGCTTTCGGGCCGCTTGCCAATCTGGCACGCCTCCGGCGATGGATGCGACGAAGCGTCAGAAGCGGCTCGCCCAACCCAGCGTTCCGTCGGGACAACGGATTCTGGAATGGTTCGTGCAGTGTGCCGCCGCGAATGCGCGCGCGGGCACGAATTCTGTTTTCGTTTGCCGGTCTCCTGCTGCTGTCGGGCGGCGTCGGCTGCGCGCACACGGACTACTTTCCCGGCACGACGATCCTGAAGAACGAAGAGAACATCAAGATCATCGAGACGGTCGAGCAGTACCGCCGCCGCATGCTGGAGCACAACATCGAGGGCCTGCTGGTGCTGGCGTCGCAGCGATACTTCGAGGACTCGGGGACGCCGCGTTCCGACGACGACTACGGCTACGAAGGGCTGCGGCAGGTGCTGACCAGCAAGCTGAAGATGGTCAAGTCGCTGCGCTACGAGATCGAATATCGAAACATCAGCGTGCGCAACGATCGCGCCGAGGTCGAAGTGTTCCTGGACGGATCATTCGAGCTGGCGGCCGAATCGGGCGATCGCTACCGGCGCGTCAACGACTACCACCACTTCGTTCTCGAGCACGAGAACGATCAGTGGAAGTTCGTCGGCGGCATGTAGCACGGCGCGCTCTCGCGAGCGCGCTCTAATGGCAGTACCGCTCGATGGCGGCGAACAGCTGCGTGAGGTCGAGGGGCTTCATCACCAGCTCGGCGGCGTCGATGAGGACGGGGCGCTTCCCCGTGGCGGTGATGACGACCAGCGGGATGCCCGCGATGTCGGCGTCTTGCTTCTGCTCGCGCCGGAACTGCCAGCCGTCCATGACCGGCATCATCAGGTCCAGCAAGATGACGCACGGCTGCGGCTTGGCGGTCTTCAGATGGTCGAGCGCCTCGCGCCCGTTGCCCACGCAGGCGACTTCGTAGCCCTCGTCCTCCAGCACTTCGCGCAACGAATCGCGAATGTCCGGATCGTCGTCCACCACCAGGATGCCGCCGCACGGTCCTGAGGTCGCCATGGACCCAATCATTCGAGCCACGGCTCGCCCTTGTCAAACGGTTTGCGGCATCCCAACATGACGCGCGGATGCGGATCTTGTCGACGGCGGCCGCCGCGCTGGCGGTCACCATGGCTGTTGCGGGCGCCCGCGGGACGACGCCCACTCCGCCCACGCCGGCGGCGTCCCTGGACAGCGCCGCCCTGATCGCGACGCGGTACCGCGTCGAGCCGGACGTCATCTACCTTTCGGTGGGGAACTGGAACGGGAAGCTGGACGTCTACGTTCCGCGCCGCCCGACCGGCGTGCTGCCGACCGCGGTGATCTTCCACGGCGGCGGCTGGGTCACGGGCAGCAAGGACGAGATCGCTCTCGACGTCCTGCCGTACCTGGCGATGGGGTTCGCGGTCGTCAACGTCGACTACCGGGTTGCGCGCGTCGCTCCGGCGCCAGCGGCCGTCCAGGACAGCCGCTGCGCGCTGCGCTGGGTGGTCCGGCATGCGCCGCAATACGGGTTCGATCCGGCCCGCGTGGTGCTGGTGGGCAGCTCCGCCGGCGCGCACCTGGCGCTGATGGCGGCGATGGCGCCTTCCAGCGCAGGGTTCGACGGTCTGTGCCCGGGCAACGAGCCGCTGGCGGTGGCTGCGGTCATCAATTTTTTCGGCATCGTCGACGTGGCCGAGCTGCTCGCGCCGCCGCACCCACGCGACTTCGCCGTCGGGTGGATGGGCACGGCGCCCGACGCGCCGGCGCGCGCCGCGTACGTTTCGCCGCTCACCTATGTCGCCAAGGGCGCGCCCGCGGTCCTGACGTTGCACGGCGACGCCGATCCGGTCGTGCCGTACTCGCAGGCGACACGCTTGCACGCGGCGCTGGATCGCGTCGGCGCGCCGAACCGGCTGGTTCCAATCCGCGGTGGGCGCCACGGCAACTTCGACGGCGACGAGGTGCTGCGCTCGACGCACATCGTGCACGAGTTCCTGCTCAAGCGCGGCCTGATCACCGATCGACCACCCGAACGAAAGTCCGCGCGCGCTCAAGCGTCGGCGTCGACCGAGTGAAGGTTCGCCAGACCCGCGACCAGCGCGGCCAGCGTCGTCGGCTGGATCGGCTTGGGCGCGTGGCGCTGGTAACCGGCCGCCAGCGCCTTGCGCGCGTCGTCGGACCGCGCGTAGGCGGTGATGGCCGCCGCGGGCAGGTTGCCGCCCTCTTCGGGCGGCAGCGCGCGCACGCGGCTGATCAGCTTGTAGCCGTCCTCGCCCGGTAGACCGATATCGGACAGCAGCACCGCGGGGCGCTCGCGCGGGATCAGGCGCACCGCCTCGTCGGCGCTGTGGGTGGCGACCACCACGGCGCCGCACTGCTGCAGGACCTCGGTCAGCAGCTCGCGCGCGTCGGGCTCGTCGTCGACCAGCAGCACCTTGATCCCGGTGAGATCGACCAGCTCGTCGCTGGAGGGGCGCATCGCGCCCGCCTGGCGCACCTCGGGCGCGACAGCGATGGGCGCGGTCACGGCCTCGCGGATGGGCAGCCGCAGCGTGAACGTCGCGCCGCGGTCGGGACCTTCACTGTCGCAGGCCACGCTGCCGCCGTGAAGCTCGACGACGTGGCGGACGATGGCCAGACCGATGCCCAGGCCTCCGTGCGTCCGCCGGCTGCTGCTGTCCAGCTGGCGGAAGCGATCGAAGACGAACGGCTTGAAGTCGGGGGAGATGCCGCAGCCCGTGTCGGTGACCTGGACGATCACCTGCTCCTCGTCGGTCCCGACGTCCAGCTCGACGCGGCCGCCCGAGGGCGTGAACTTGATGGCGTTCGAGAGCAGGTTCCAGATCGCCTGCTGCAGGCGGACCGCGTCGCCGGTGAACCGCTCGGGCAGGGCGCCGGTGCGCCGTTCCAGCACGATGCCCTTCGCCTCCGCGGCGGGCTTCACGGAGTCGACCGCCACGTCGACGATCGACGGCAGGTCGACGGGGTGGATCTCGATGCGGAGCTTGCCGGCGATGATGCGCGACACGTCCAGGATGTCTTCGATCAGCTCGGCCTGGGCGCGCGCGTTGCGTTCGATCGTCTCCAGCGCCTTCTGTTCCTTGTCGGGTGACAGCGTGTGCGTGCGCAGCATGTGCGTCCACCCGACCATCGCGTTCAGCGGCGTGCGCAGCTCGTGGGACAGCGTCGCCAGGAATTCGTCCTTCGCGCGGTTGGCGGCCTCGGCGGCTTCGCGCGCCTCGCGTTCCTTGACCGCCAGCTCGGCGTGGGCGTCCTGCGCGCGCTTGAAGTTCTCGATGTCGGTGGCGGTGCCGATCCAGCCGGTGATGACGCCTTCGGGATCGCGCTGGGGCAAGAAGCGGACGGCGTGCCAGCGGTAGCTGCCGTCGCGCGCGCTGCGCAGGCGATATTCCAGCTCGATCGGCTCGCCCTCCAGCAGCGCCATCTGCACGTCGGTCCGCACGGCCGCTTCATCTTCCGGATGCAGCGCCGCCATCGGTCCCTGCGCGCCCGCGTCGGCGCCGGCGTATTCCAGCCACGATCGGTTCGCGTAGACGGGCGTGCCGTCCGCGCCCAGCGCCCACACGCACAGCGGCATCGAGTCGAGCAGCGCGCGGAATCGCTCCTCGGTGCGGTGCTCGCGATCGCGCGATTCGCGTTCGTGCATCAGCGCGGATTGCTCGCGCAGCTGGCGTTCCTTTATGAACAGATCGACGAACACGCGCACCTTCGAGCGCAGAATGTTGGGATCGAAAGGCTTCGTCAGGTAATCGACGGCGCCGCGTTCGTAGCCGGTGAACAGGTGCGACGCCTCGCGGTGGATGGCGGTCACGAAGATGATCGGGACGTGCGCCGTGCGCGGGTGACGCTTCATCAACGTCGCCGTCTCGAACCCGTCCATGCCCGGCATCTGCACGTCCAGCAGCACCAGCGCAAACTCCTCTGCGAGCAGGCGCCGCAGCGCCTCCGGCCCCGACACGGCGGTGACGGTGCGGATCCCCAGCGGCCGCAGCGTTGCTTCAAGCGCGACCAGGTTCGCCGGACGGTCGTCGACCAGGAGCACGGACGCGGGCCGGCAGCTCGCGTCGTTCGTGCCCCCGCCGGAGTTCCAAGGCAGACCTGGGTCAACCATAGGGAGCCCGACCAACCTAAGGCGCCAGGTCGGCGAAACAAGGCCGGTCCTAGCGCTCGCGTGATACGCTGGCGATCGTGAGTGGCGAGCCCGCACCTCCGGATCCGCGCGTCGGGAGTACTCTGCAGGGCCGCTACCTGATTCTGTCCCGCATCGCGTCGGGCGCGATGGGCGTGGTCTACAAGGGTGAACGCGTGGGGCTGGGACGCTCGGTGGCGGTGAAGTTCCTACACCCCTGGATCGCCGCCCAGAAGACGTTCCTCAGCCGCTTCGAGAACGAGGCGAAGGCGATGAGCCGGCTGCTGCATCCGCACTGCGTGTCGGTCATCGACTTCGGCGTCGAGGGTTCCCCCTATCTGGTGATGGACTTCGTCACGGGGCGGACGCTGCGCGACCTGATGCTGGAGGGCCAGCTGGGGGCCACCCGCGCGATGCGGCTGGCGCAGCAACTTCTGGCCGGCCTCGCGCACGCGCACGAGCAGGGCATCGTCCACCGCGATCTGAAGCCCGAGAATCTGATCCTCAGCGAGGAGGCGGGGCTGAAGGAGCACCTGCGCATCCTCGACTTCGGCCTGGCCAAGCTGCGCGATGGTCCGCAGATGACCGCGGGCATGGCGGTGGGGACGCCCAGCTACATGTCGCCCGAGCAGTCCGGCGCGGAAGGCGCGATCGATGCGCGCACCGATCTGTACACGGTGGGCGTCGTGCTGTTCGAGATGTTCACGGGACGGAAGCCGTTCCAGTCCGACAACGTCGGCGAGGTCATCCTCATGCAGCGCGAGACGCCGCCGCCGAAGCTGCGCGCCAGCGCGCCGGAGGCGAAGTACTCGCTGGAGCTGGAGGCGCTGATCGACAAGGCGCTGTCGAAGCTGCCCGAGGATCGGTTCCAGACGGCGGCGGAGATGTCGGCGGCGCTGGCCGTCACGCCCGAGGGCAAGGCGGCGGGACAGGATGTCGTGGCGGCGGCCCCGCCGGCGGCGAAGGATGCGAAGAAGGCGCCCGCCGAAGCGAAGAAGGCGCCTCCCGCGCCGGCACCGACGGTGCGCCAGGACGCCAGGACGACGGTCGACACCGTTTCTGCCGTGCGGCGCCGGCTGGAAGAAGAGCAACGTGGGCAGGGCGCCCAAGGTGGGCAAGGTGGGCAAGGTGGGAAGGAAGGGACGGGCGCGCAGGTCCGGCAGTTCCGCGTGGCCTGGCTGGGCGGGCTGCTGGTGGTCGTGGC
>Ga0068865_100001010_pt1 | contig 16169 bp, 10 predicted proteins | sample KBSMisM12_FD_75293 | JGI IMG/M metagenome (GOLD analysis project Ga0068865, IMG submission 75293) | Miscanthus rhizosphere microbial communities from Kellogg Biological Station, Michigan, USA - KBS Miscanthus M1-2 | ecosystem: Host-associated > Plants > Roots > Rhizosphere > Soil ...
GTAGTGGAGGATGCGCCTGCCGGTGTCAAAGCCGCGCACGCCGGCGGCATGGCCTCAGTTGGGATCGCTCGGCTGCATGACGAAGCACTGCTCGAGGAGGCCGGTGCGGACCTGGTTGTCGATAGCCTCGACCAGGTCGATATCGTCGCCCTGACCCACGGCGCGCTGCGCGCTAAAGGGACTACAGGGGGCATGTTCCATGCATAACGCACTGCGGCCGACCGCAGACTCGCGCTGGGTCCTCAGCCATGAAGGCTACAATGTGCTGAGCGAAAGCGCCGTTGAAGCACGCTTCGCCTTCGGCAACGGCTTTTTGGGCATGCGAGCTGCGCGTTCGGTCAGCCGCGGCCCTACCTGGGCCGGCTGGCTCGGCTATATTCGCTGGGCGTCATGGCCACGCTGCTACGTCGCCGGGCTGTTCGACATGCCGAACATGGAGCCTCCTGTACCAGCCTTGGTGCCAATTGCCGACTGGTCGCGGGTGCGGATACTGCTTGATGATGAACCTTTGCTGTTGCGGGAAGGCGAAGTCATGGTCGGCAGCCGCAAGCTCGACATGCGCCGCGGTGCGCTGGCGTCGAGCTGGACCCATTGCACGCCGGCCGGCATCACGGCCACCGGGCATGAATTGCGGCTTCTTTCCATGGCCGACCGCGCCATCGGTCTGCAGGTCATCGAGATTGAGCTCGACCGTGACGGCATCGATGTCAGACTGGAAGCCAGCTTTGCCATGGCCGGGCTAGGCATGGAGCCCATCCGGCTGGAACAGGATCTCGGCGCATGGCGCACGGAGGGAAGCCGCAAGGAAGTCGCGATGGCCGGGGCTGCCACCCTGCATGTGGGGGGCGCGCGGCTCGAACCGGACCGGCCGTTCTCGCTTCACTGGGTCTGGCAATGGCGGTCCGTGGCGGGACAGGTGGCACAGTTCGATCGCCTGATCTCCGTGGCTCGCGAGGATGCGCCAGAAGATGACCCGGCGGCACGGGCGCGCGCGGCTCTCACACGAAGCACTGCTTTGGGCTGGCGCGAAATCCTGTTCCAGCATGAGCAAGCCTGGAAGGAACGCTGGGATGCCGCTGACGTGGTCATTGAAGGAGACGACAAGATCCAGCAGTCGGTTCGCTTCGCCGTATACCATCTGACGAGCGCGGCCAATCCGTCGGACGAACGTGTTTCGATTGGTGCGCGGGCACTCACCGGCGATGCCTATTTCGGGCATGTCTTTTGGGATACGGAAATCTATCTTCTGCCCTTTTATACCGCGGTCTGGCCCGAGGCCGCGCGCGCGCTTCTCATGTACCGGTTCCACACCCTTCCGGCGGCGCGCGTAAAGGCCCGGCATATAGGGTTCACCGGTGCGCTGTATGCCTGGGAATCGGCGGACACCGGCACGGAGACAACGCCTGAGCAAGTCGTCGCCGGCGACGGCACGATCGTCGAGATTTTGACTGGTAAACTTGAGCAGCACATCAGCGCCGACGTCGCATATGCCGTCTGGCAATACTGGCGCGCAACCGGCGACGACGTCTTCTTTCTTGCCGCAGGCGCGGAGATTGTGCTGGAGACCGCGCGTTTCTGGGCGTCACGCGCCAGGCGCGAAGAGGACGGCAAGCGGCATATTCGCGGTGTAATCGGGCCCGACGAGTATCATGAAAACATCGACGACAACGCCTTCACCAATATCATGGCGCGCTGGAACATCGCACGCGGCCTGGAGACCATCGATATTCTGACAGCCCGCTGGCCCCAACGCGCGGCGGCGCTGTCGGAGGCACTTGCCCTTTCAGATACGGAACTCGCAGATTGGCGCGACGCCGCGGAAAGCATCGTCACCGGTCTTGATCCGCAAACCGGCATCTTCGAGCAATTTGCTGGCTTCCACACCCTGGAGCAATTTGACCTGGCTGCTCACGCCGGACGCACCGTACCGATCGACGTGATAATTGGCGCGGAACGCACGCGCCGCTCGCAGATCGTGAAACAGGCGGATGTGGTGGCATTGATCGCGCTGTTGCCGGAGGTTTTTCCCGCGGGCATGGCGGACGCCAACTTCCGGCACTATGAGCCCCTTTGCGGCCATGGCAGTTCGCTCAGCGCCGGAATGCACGCGGTCGTCGCCGCGCGCCTCGGGCACAGCCAGATGGCACTGCGGTATTTGCGCGACGCTGCGGCGCGCGATCTCGATCTGGACCCCAACAGCGCCGGCGGCGTCCGCATAGCAGGCCTCGGCAGCGTCTGGCAGGCGGTTGTTCTGGGCTTCGGCGGACTCGATTTGACGGGCGACACATTGGTCATCGATCCAAAGCTCCCGGTCGAATGGCGAAGCCTGTCCTTCCGCGTGTGCTGGAGAGGACGCAGTGTTGGGGTCCATGTCCATGATGGACGTGTGGAGGCCACGCTTCTGACGGGCGAGCCTATGGACATCCGCATTGCAGGGGCGACGGAAAAGCTGACGCATACGAATATGAGTGTTTGGCGTCAGGCAAGTCAGCCTGTCCCAAACGGATGATCAGCCAAGACTGCCAAAAATTGCCACGCAATCGATTGTCAATGTTCGATATCGCGTTCAAATGCGCGGCAGGCTGCCCTGGGGATATAGTCGTTGCGCGCAGCGCCTCCACTGGACCCGAGCCGGTTCTTTCCCACTCGCGAATTTGTCAGGATTGATTTTTATGTGGGTGAGTTCTCGTAGCCGCTAAAATGCAAAAGATCAAAGACCCGGCTTTCATATTCTTGCTTGTTGCGGTAACGGCAGCATTCTTCTGGATTCTCCAGCCATTTTTTGGAGCAATCCTGTGGGGCGTGGCCGCGGCAATCGTTTTCTATCCGCTGTATTTGCGATTATGTTCGGCCATAGGAAATCGCCGGAACTTCGCCGCTACCATTACTGTTTTGCTGGTTCTCGCCGTGGTGGTCTTGCCGATAATCCTGGTCGTCGTCTCGCTGGGCCGACAGGCATCCGGTGTCTATGACAGGGTCCATTCGGGAGAACTGAACTTTACGCTTTACCTCGAACGCATTTTGGAAGTTCTGCCCGGTGGGGCCAGAAAGATTTTGAATCACTTTGGGATCAACGATTCAACGGTCGCAATGAGGAAGTTGACCGAGGCCCTTGGCAGAACCAGCCAGTCCATAGCGGCAAGGGCATTGGGTATAGGGCGCGGCGCGCTTGATTTCGCGATCAGTCTTGGAGTGATGCTTTATCTGTTGTTTTTCCTGCTTCGCGATGGCGACCACATATTGAGCAGCGCAAGGGCCGCAGTTCCTTTTCGGGCGGAACATGCGGCCGTCATTTTGAATAGAACTTCCGAGGTCGTGCGAGCCACGGTCAAGGGCGGCATTTTCGTGGCGGCCATTCAGGGAATGCTGGGCGGATTGGCCTTCTGGATATTGGGGATCCCGGGGCCCTTGTTGTGGGCTGCCGTCATGGCTTTTCTTTCGCTGCTGCCCGCAGTGGGTGCTGCGATCGTGTGGGCGCCGGTTGCCATATATCTTTTGGCAAGCGGAAGCATCTGGCAGGGCCTCTTCCTCATTGGGGTTGGCGTTCTAGTAATCGGGTTGATCGACAATCTACTGCGACCGTTTCTCGTAGCAAGATCGGCCGAGCTTCCCGACTATGTGGTTCTCATCACGACGCTTGGGGGTATCGAGGTCTTCGGATTGAACGGCTTCGTCATCGGGCCCTTGATCGCGGCGATGTTTTTCGTGAGCTGGCAGCTTTTCTGCACCCCAGAGCGGGGCACTTAAGCCTCCACCCCGGATGTCCGCTTTGGGTCAGGAGCGGCCATTCGCCCCCGGTCCGCCCTATGTCCGCTTTGCAACATAAGCGGACATTTCGCTCACATCACTCCCATGTTGAGGCTCATCAAGCTGGCACCGCGATGGCCGGTATACTTATGCTCCCGTTGGCGTAGAATGTGGGCCAGGAAGGTTCTGCGGTTTTGGACCAAGAACCACTACTGTACAAACTGAGGCCGACCAAGGCGCAGATTTGTGCCGCGTCGCTGGTGGCAACGTTGAGCCTTGCCGGGTTTTTTGCAGCCTTTCCCTTTCGGCACCTGCCGCTTGCGAAAATGACCTCCTTCATTCCCGTGGTCGATACCGCGCTGTTCCTGGGCGACCTGGTAATCGCAACACTGCTCCTTGCGGAGGCGTCGATCCTGCGCTCGAAAGCCCTGCTTGCTTTGGGAACGGGGTACTTCTTTACCTGCATTATCGTCATTCCGCATGCCTTGACCTTTCCCGGGGTTTTTTCTCCGAGCGGATTGCTGGGCGCCAGTCTCAGCACCACTGCCTGGCTGTATTTCTTTTGGCATTGTGGCCTGCCGGCTGCCGTCATTGCCTACGCATGCTTGAAGAACGCGCCGGATTGGCCGTACACGGCTCCCCTGTCACCGCTGAGTGCGATCGCGATCTCTCTTATTTTAGCAACAATACTTGTGGTCGCGCTGACCTTGCTGGCGACGGCCGGCGAGTCGTTATTGCCGCAGCTCATGGAGAATTCCATCCAGGGGTACGCCAAAAAGATTCTGGAACCGGCCATTCCGGTGATGGCACTTACTGCCGCCGCGATGGCATTGACCTGGTACAGGCGGAGCTCAGTGCTTGATCTGTGGTTGTTGCTCATCCTCTGGGTCTGGTTGCTGGAGCTGCTGTCGTCAACCATCACCCCTCATCGCTTCGACCTGGGATGGTATGCCGGGAAGCTGATAGGACTCTTGCCTGGCCTATTCGTGCTGCTGATGTTGCTTTCCCACACCTGCAGGCTGTATGCCCGAAATACTCTCCAGTTTAAGGCGCGGCAATGGGAGCGGGAAAACAGACTCGTGATGCGGGACGCCATCGCAGCGTCCATCGCGCACGAATTGCGCCAACCCATCGGCGCCATCAGCATGAATGCCCAGGCGGCCTTGCGGCACACCCCCAAACCGGATGACTTCACGTCTTCAGTATTGAATGACATTGTGAGCGACACCGTCCGCGCAAACGACATCGTGGCAAGCACGCGAGAGATATTCGGCGAGGCTCCGTCTCATAAGAGCCTCACGGACATGAATCAGCTTCTGCGGGATACGCTTGGCCTGATCTCTCGGGAGCTCCGCAATCAGGGAGTAACCGTGAATTTACAGCTCGCCGATTCGCTGAAGCCGATTGCCGTCAATCGTCTGCAGACACAGCAGGCATTCTATAACCTGTTCATGAACGCCGCAGAGGCGATGAGCAAGGTGACGGACAGACCCCGGATACTGACGATCCGGTCCAGTTCCGACGAAAAAGGCATGAGGATCGATGTGCAAGATACGGGCACCGGCATCACGGCAGTCGATCGGGAACGGATATTTGAGATCTTCTACACGACCAAAGAACACGGAACAGGTCTTGGTCTTTCGATTTGCCGCTCTGTTGTAGCGGCTTTGGGTGGGCGGCTGGATGTTGCCGATCGCGTTTCTACGGGCGCAAGATTTGAAATCTATCTGCCGTACGGCCACGGTGCCGAAAAGGCAGCATAGGCTGGGCCGCGCAGTTTTCCGGCTGGACATTGCCAATTCTCTCGACGGCATGAAGCAGCCGGTCCGCGTTCACAGGCTTGCATAAATATTCCATAGCTCCCGCGTCTTGGCATGATTTACGGGATGCTACATCATCGTGCGCTGAAAGAATGATGGTGGGAATGCGAATTTTCAGCCTACCAAGGTGCTTCAGAACATCCACGCCACTCATCGCGGGCATTTCAAAATCCAGGAGCAGGCAATCCTGACGTTCCAGCGCCAAAGCATCGAAAAACTGGCCGCCGGTGGCATACGTGTCCACGACCATTCCTTGGGCCTTCAGAAACCGGGTAAGCGCCGTTCGACAGGACGGATCGTCGTCAAGAATTGCAACGTGTATTGGACGCGTGAACATTGGTCTTCGCCCTCTTTATCCGCCCGGTGCAGCAGCACCGTTGTGCAAAGATTCGTTCCCCGCGCATGAACCCGGTCTGAACGAATTGCGGCGTCTGTGTTTTGCACTAGCCGAAATGTAAGAAAGACACGAAAAGGTTCCGTTTGAGATTGTAGGACTTGCCCGACTCCGGATCGAAAAACTACCGGTAGTAGCTAATATAGCGCCCGACGCGAGTCGTAGCATTGGACGTTGGTCCAACTGGGCCCAGCCGTGGGGCGCTCGACTGATCTGATTCCTGCTTCGAGTCAGAAGCGGTCATTCGGCCCCGATCGGTCAAAAATCCGCTTTGGAATCGGAGCTCCGTGTCCCGTCAATGCGCGATCAATTGGACTTTAGGCCAATGGGCCGATCATCCAACGTGTTCGCTTTTGACTATCGCCCTCCCAGCGAATGCCGCACTTTCATCGCAGTCGTTGCTAGGGGGTATTCTAGCAAAGCCAAGAACCGGCCCGTACTTTGTGAAGCCGGGCAATTGAAATTCGGCGGCTTGCCGATGGGACGTTTGAACGTAACGAGCGCAACGTTTTTCATCATCATTAGGTGTCGATGTCCGGTTCGGCTTTCCATGCTGCAATCCTTGATGATGACCCGTTGGCTCGGGTTTCGCTCGTCCGGTTGCTGAAAACCACGGGAATCGCCGCACAGGATTATGGAACCAGCGACGAACTGTTCGAAGCCATCGCGCGCAAACGCCCAGATTGCCTGCTACTCGACTTGGAGACGCCGGAGATGAGCGGCCTTGATGTCCTAAAATACCTCGATGAGCGGCATATCCGCATTCCCACCATCATCATTTCCGGGCACAACGAGGCAGACCACCGTTCAGCGTACCTCAAGGCGGGCGCACTGGCCTGGTTGAGCAAGCCGCTCGACCCGGAGCATTTGATCCGGACGATAGAGAATATCTCGGTGCCATCCCAAGGCGAAAAAGCGACACCGATGGCAGACCGAATATTTTTCCCGGAAGTTGGGGATCCAGAGACTGGTTCCACTGGGCAGGTTCAGTGGCTTGCTGCGCTCGCTGTGGCGGCAATAGTCGCTGGGGTCACGCTGGCACTCGTGGTTGATGAGACACCGAGCGAGGCTTCTAGTGTGAGCGTCTCTCGCTGATGCTCCCATCTTTGGTTGAGGAAATGGAGTCGCGAACGTGACTATGGGTGGCAGAGAAGCGGCGTACCGCGAGCACAAAGACGCTCTACGCGCTCGCTCGGAAGCTCAGAAGCGCTTTGGAATAGGCTCGGCAGAATGGATTGTTGCGAATACCAGAGTAGAAAACGCCCGCAGAATTTCTTCAACGGTCTTGAACGACGAGAGGCCAACAAAATGAGTGTCGGTGTCTACTTTGGGTTAAGCAAAACAAACGGTCCACAATCATTTCCTTTGAAGGATTGTGGACCGTTCGATACCGCGAACTGTTTAAGGGGGGAGGGAAAACGATGCTCGCAGCCCGGATAATCAGCACCATGCGAGCAGCCGAAGTAATTGGACCTTCGGCCAACCACAGGTGTGGGTTTGGGGGACCGAGACAGCGTCAAAGCCGCTTTGGGTCAAAAGCGGTCATTCAATCCGCATCAGCCCAACGTCCGCTTTGCGCCAATAGCGGACATTCTTATGAATGCGAAAGGTCCGAAATATTCGTTCACCCCATTTACGCCCCTGACGGCTCCTTTCTCCAAAGCGAGAGGTATCCCAACACCACTGCAACCGCGAGCGGTGAGGCTCCGCCGAGTATGAACACAAGGTCGCCCGGCATCCGCATCCATTCCAACGTGCGTGCCAGCGGCGTGGCCGTGTAGGCAAGACTGCGGGCGTGCCAATATCCGTTGTTGATCACGTCGTAGACCTGCATGACCCCGCCCGGAAAGAGGCTGAGGGTCACCATCATCGCAAGTCCAATGTTCAGGCCCCAGAACGATATGCGGACGAATTTCTCCAGTCTGGGCCATAGAGCATCCGCGACGGCCTCGCGAAGGACGAACAACATCAACGCCACTCCCAGCATGCCGAAAACGCCCATCATGGCTGCATGACCGTGATTGGGCGTGAGAATGGTGCCGATCTCGTAGTAGCTGACGATAGGTGTATTGATGAGGAATCCGAAGACTCCTGCGCCCAGAAAATTCCAGAAGCCCACGGCCATCAGGAAATAGAAGGTCCAGCGATGGCGTTTGACGATCGATGCGTCGCCGCGGGTCACATTGACGAAATCCCAAGCGTCGAGCGTGATCAGGGTCAAGGGCACGACCTCGAGCGCCGAGAAGACCGCGGAGACCGCAAGATTGAGCTCGGTCTGTCCGGTCCAGTACCAGTGATGACCCGTGCCGATCAGGCCGCCGCCGAAATACAGGATGGCGTCAAGGTAGATGGTGCGCAGCGCCGATATCCTCTTTACCAGCCCCATCTCGTAGAAAATGATGGCGACAATGACGGTGACAAAGAATTCGAAGAATCCTTCCACCCAGAGATGGATGATCCAGAAGCGCCACGCATCGACAATCGTGTAATTGGTATGCGCGCCGAAAAAGAGCGCCGGCAGGTAGAACAGGGGAATGGCGAAGGCTGCGATTAGGAAGAAATTGGCGAACCCCCGCTTGGCCGGATCGCGCCGTGCAGGCGCGACGGCTCGCCAGACCAGGAAGAACCAGAACAGCAATCCGGCCGCCAACAGCATCTGCCAGAAGCGGCCAATCTCCAGATATTCCCAGCCTTGGTCGCCAACCCAGAACCAGCCTTTGGGTAAAAGCCCCATCAGGCTGGCCCATTCGCCCAGCAGACTGCCCACCGCGACCACCAGGATCGCCCCAAACAGGATATGGATGCCAAGGGCCTGCCGGCGTGGGCTAGCCCCCCCCAGCAGTTCGGCAACAAACAGGGCGCCGGCAACGTAGGAAGTTGCGATCCAAAATATTGCCGTCTGCAGATGCCACGCCCGCAGCAGGTTGCTGGGGAAGAGCACTGTCAAGTCGACGCCGTAAAATGATCCGGGCTCGGCGCGATAATGCGCGACACCGCCCCCGACCAGGGTTTGTGTCAGGAACAGCAGCACGGCCACGGCCATGAATTTGAGCGTCGAGGACTGCGCCGGGCTTACGATCCAGCGCTCCCGTGCGGAAGGCATGCCGTGCCAACCGAGATAATCGAACTTTCCGAACGCCAGCAGGACAGTCGCCGTGCCGCCGAGAAGCGCCATGAGGCTGATCGCACTCCACAACAAGGCCGCTCCGCCGGGATGGTTTCCAGCCAGCGGGTCGTAGGGAAAATTGTTGGTATAGGAGTGCGTTGTGCCGGGGCGTTGGGCCACCGAACTCCAGGCTGCCCAGGTGAAGAAGGCTGTCAGGTCGTGCAGTTCTCGCGGATCGCTGACCACGCGGAGGGGAAGACCGCCATTGTTGACGGGACGCTCGAAGTAGCTTTTCCAGACCTCGATCTCATTGTGAAATGTATCGACGGCGGCGGGGAGAAGGGTCAACGTGTCGGTCTTGGCGTCATAGCGGTTGGCCTTGAGCAGCGCGCCCACTTCGCCGTCCACGGCAGCACGCTCGCTGGAGCCCAGATCTGAATAGGCCCTGGCAAAGCGGCTCCGGGCTGTGCGGCCCGCAAGATCGACTGCCCAGTCATGCAACACCGCTGCGCCGAAATCGGGGCCAAGATAGGCGCCGTGACCCCAGATGGTGCCGTTATCCATCAAGCCATGCTTGAGGAAAACCTCCTGGCCGTGCCGGACGTCATCCCCCGTATAAACAAGGGCGCCGGTTGAATCGACCACGCGTGCCGCAATCGGCGGTGCATTCTGGTACGCCTTGAAGGTCAGCAGGATCAGGACCGCAAAACCCATCACGAATGTGAAGGCAACGGCGCGGCCCCACCATGGCGACAGTGTTTCCAGCTCAGTGCGGATTATGTCGGACATGGGATTTTCCTCCGAAAATTGAAGCCGGCCGTCAAAAAAACTGTCGAAGCCTGTGCGATTGAAACTGCACTAAGCGATAGTTGAGCAAGCTCCCCGCCTGAGCTTTTTCAGGACCATACGCAATCCGCGAATTTGACAAGAATTAGAAAGGAAGGCATGGCAAAAAGGCAAAAACTAACCCGGCGAAAGGGCATCCGCCGGGCTAGCTAGCTTACGGGAGGCCCTTTTTTTGGGGCAAGCCTCACTGGCTTTCAGTATGCACAGCATGGCATGGGAAGTTCTGATCAATATTGGTCACGCCGTGGCTCATTTGTATTCCTTTAGCCAGTCTGCCGCCGATATCTGCAATTCAGCCGCGCCCAATCAAAATTACGCATTCGTGCACTCGCGCGAATGTCCGCTTTGGGTCAGAAGCGGTCAGTCGCCCCCGGTCCGCCCAATGTCCGCTTTGCGCCAATAGCGGGCACTAGAACACTTTCGCGATCACGCTTGGCAACGGGTCTACGCCATTAGCCAAAGGTCCAATTGCAGGAACCATCGTTCGAAGCCCCTAAATATCGAAACGGGTCGTGTCCTGTCTGTATTCGATTAGGGGGCAAATTCCCAAGGTGATTGCGGTCCGCCGGCGCTTTTTGACCGCTGTTGCCGCTTCCTGCTTTCTGTGCCTGGCCACATCGGGCTTTTCGGAGATTTCCGAGCGTGAAACAGCCGTAGGTCTGGCACGCGCCGGTCAGGTGGAACAGGCGATCAAACAGCTTCGCGCACTTCTGGCATCGGGCAGTTCCGATCCCCTTGTCCCGCTCGATCTCGCCGTAATCCTTGCGCAGAACGGACAAGCCGCCGAAGCGATTGCTACCTATGAGAAGGCCCATCCAGTCCGGCCGCCGAGTTATGCGCTGGCCGCCATGACGCGCGCCTACCGCGACCTGAAACAGTTTGATCAGGCGGCTGCCCTGGGCCGGTCGGGCATGCAGCGATTTCCCGGCGAGGCGGTGTGGCCGATCCTGCTCGCCCTGATCCTGGCGGACCAGGGCAGAGCAGCAGAAGCGACCGCCATGCTCGGCGCCGGGGCGGCTTCCCAGGCACCGGAAATGGAGCGGCTTCTTGCCCAGGCTTATGTGGATCGCCGGGCCGGCCGACCGTTTGACGCCTTGCGCGAATATGAAACGGTCCTTGCGCGGGAGCCGAAACATGCAGAGGCCCGCGATGCCGCCATCGCCATCCTGCAAGAAATACGCGCGCCCCTGGCCGCGGCGCGTATGGCATCGGGCCCTGCCGCGCTTCCGCTGGCTGCCGATGTGGCGGCGGCCATGGTGCGCTGGGGCCCCCTGGATACCCAAGATTATGCGCATCACCGGTTCGATGCCGTGGACCGGGCGATCACCGAGCTGGATCGCCTCATTGCCCGTGCCGAAGCCGAAGGAAACAACGCGATCACGGTCCAGCTGCGACTAAACCGGATCGTGGCCTATCGCGACAGGGTCCGCATGGCCGAGGCGATCTCGGAAGCGGGTGCCCTGCGCGCAGCCGGGATAACCCTGCCCCCCTTTGCGCGCGAGGCGCTTGCCGACGCCTTGATCGCGATGCGCCAGCCGGAGGCGGCTCGCCACGAATATGAAGCCGTCCTTCTTGCCGATCCGGGCAACCGCGATGCCAAAATCGGGCGGATTTATGCGACCGTTGAACTGGAAGATTTCGCCTCGGCCTATGCGCAGGCCGACGAACTCCTGAAGCAGAGCCCCGTCTGGCTTCGTTACCGTGATGATCCCGGGCGCCATCCCAATGAAGACTTCATCAATGCCCTGATCCTGGCCATAGCGGTGCGCTATTACGGCAACCAGCCGGACGAAGCCTGGCAGCGCATGGCGCCGGAGCGCGATGGCGCCCCCAGAAATCCGTTTCTCCGCCTGCTGGCAGCCTCGATCATGAATGCCCGGAAATGGCCCCGAATGGCCGAAGAGGAAAACAAGATCGCGCTGGGTCTTTCCCCGACTTTGCTGGCGGCGCAGCTCGGTGTTGCTCAATCCGCGCTCGGCAGAAATCGCATGGAAGAAGCAAGAAAAGAGATTACGGAACTCGCCGCGCTATACCCTGAAAAACGCTCCGTGCAGCAATTGAACACCGATCTGGCAGCGCAGACCGGCTGGCTGCTCGAGGCGGACGTGCGCCCTTCAAACGAACGCGGCGGGGGGCAGTTCGGCAATGCCGGCAATGAACTGAATGCGTCTGTCAATGTCCAGTCGCCCCTGATTGACGACTGGTGGCGGCTGTCCGGCAGCTACAGTTACGACAATTCCCATCCGCCGGAGGGGTTCGTCGATATCAAGCGCGCGTCGGCCGGCGTGCACTTGGTTCTGCCGGACATCGGCGGCAACATAGCCATTTCCCAGACCTTCGGCGCGGTGTCGCGGACGGGGTTCACCGGATCGGCGAGCTGGAATCCGGACGATCAGTTGGGTTTCGCGCTGACAGCGGAGCGAATTTCCAGTGAGTCACCGCTCAGGGGGCTCCTTCAGGGCATCACCGCGGACCTGGTCAGCAGCCGTTTTACCTATACCTGGAATGAGCTGCGCAGCGCTTCCGCCGGTCTCAGCTGGTTGCCCTTCTCCGACGGAAACCAGCGGTTCAGCCTGGATACACGCTATTCTGAAAAGATCGTGGAGGAGCCGCATTTCGACCTGGCGCTTCAGGGCGAACTCTACGGCTCCACGAACTCGGGCAAGAACGCGCCTTACTACAATCCCGTCGCCGACGGATCTGTGACCGCCGGCATCTTGGCCGAACACACGATCTGGCGGCGCTATGAAGACAGCCTGGTCCAGGCCCTGACGCTCAATGGCGGCCTGTACGGCCAGCGCGGCTTTGAGGGCGGGACCCTGTGGACCGCAAGCTATGAACTGCGCTGGCGGTTCGATCCCTGGACGGAGCTGGTCTTTGGCATCTCCTTCAGCCAGAGGATGTATGACGGCGAGGCCGCCCATGATACCGGCGCTTTCCTCACCGTGCGGCAGAGGATCTAGATGCGGGTCTTGGTTGCACTCCTGCTGTTCCTGCTTTTCGCCGCGCCGGCCGCAGCGCAAAGTTATGTGGCGATCTCGTTCCATGACGTGGTCGATGATGAGCGTGAGATGGGGCCGGACGACATCACCACCCGCCGGCTCACGGCCTTTTTCGACTGGCTGGCCGGCAATGGCTGGTCAGCCGTCTCGCTGGATGACATCGAGGCTGCCCGCAACGGACAGAAGCCGCTGCCGCCCAACGCCATCCTGCTGACTTTCGACGACGGCTATGCCGCGCATTACACCCGTGTCTATCCGCTTCTGCGCGCCTATGGCTTTCATGCCGTCTTCTTCGTGGTGGGATCCTGGATGGAAGACCGGCCCGACGGCACGGTGCGCTATGGTGACAAGGATGTGCCGCGCACTCGCTTCTTGAGCTGGGACCAGGCTCGGGAAATGGCCGCGTCGGGCCTCGCCGAATTCGGCAGCCACAGCTGGGACCTGCATCGCGGCATCCGGGGCAATCCGCAAGGCAGCAGCCCGCCGGCCGCCGGGACCTGGGCCTATGATCCCAAGACCGGCCGCTATGAGACAAGTGACGCACTTCAATCCCGGGTGCTGGCGGACCTGCAGCGTTCGGTCGAACTCATGCGCCTTCGTCTCGGCCGCTCGCCGCGCGCCCTGGCCTGGCCGTTTGGCCGGACCTCCGGGCCTGCCCGGGCCGCGGCACGGCAGGTTGGCTTTACCTACATCATGGGTTTGGCTGGAGAGCCGGCCGACACCACCCGGCCGCTGGATATCCAGCGGCTGTTTCCAACCCAAAATCCGACCCTCAACGCGCTTACGAGCTCCCTGCGTGTCGACTACCCCGACCCCGAGCAGCGCCGCACCGCTTGCGTGAGCATGGATGCGATAGTGGGCAACACCGACGCTGAATCCATCGCCACGCTTGGTCGGACCATCGAGAATCTCCGGCGTCTGGGTCCAAGGACGGTGGTGCTCGACCCATTCCCAGACGGCAAGCCGGGCGAACCCATCCGCTCGGCATGGTTCAAAAGCAACTTCCTGCCCACCAAGGTCGATTTCCTGGGTTTTGCGGCCTGGCAAATCCGTTCGCGCGCCGGCGTGGATGTCGCCTTGCGGATTGATCTGCACGCCGCCGCAGCCAGTGTGGGCACCGAGCATGTGACCCAATTGGTGCGCGAGATCGTTCGCGTGGCGCCCATCGACGCGGTCATCCTGGATCCGCCCGGACCGTTTCTGGCGGGCAGTGACGAAGCTGTTCCCTTCCATGCCTGGCGTGTGCGGGCCGCGCGCGACCGTATCATCGCAACAGCCGGAACCGGTCCGGACGACCGTCTTGTGCTTGAGGCCTGGAAGGCCGTGGAGGAGGAGCGCCCGAACCGGCGGCTGGGAATCAGCGCGTCCCTGCCATTGCCCGGCAAACACCCAACTCCAGGGACGGATGTGGTGTTGCTGAAGCCCGGGGACAAAGACCTGGTCACGGCGGTTCGCGGCATGGCGGGCCGCGGACGCCTGGATCCGGATATGAGCAGCATGCTTGTGTTGCCATTGCCCGAGGGCAAGGCCGAGACTCAGGTGAAAGAGATGCGCCGGGCACAGGCCCTGGGCGCGTCGGCCTTCGGGCTTTGCCCGGCACCAGCCTTGCCAACCGACCCGGCGCTGAATGCGGCCTTCTCGGTATCGCGCTTCCCGCGGCTTCCCTGAGCGCGGGCGGCGATGGAAAGCGGTATCGCCTGGTTTCGGGAAGCGGTGATGGTCTTCTGCTTCGGCTACCCTTTTGTGATGTCCTTCTACTGGATGATCGGTGGCATCCTATTCTGGGTTGGTCACGAACGATATCACCACAAGACCAACGAACCACCGCCTTCCGCCCTTCCGCCCATCAGCATCATTGTCCCCTGTTACAATGAAGGCGCCACGGCGCTGGAAACCTTCGGGGCGCTAACGGCCATTGATTACCCCGATTTCGAGATCATCGCGGTGAACGATGGCAGCCGGGACAATACGGCGGAGATTCTGGATGGCCTGGCGCAAAACATGCCCCGGCTTCGGGTGGTCCATCTCGCCGCGAACCAGGGCAAGGCGACCGCAATGAATGTGGCCGGTCTGCTGGCACAACACGAGATTCTGGTCCTGATAGATGGCGATGCTCTGCTGGACCCATATGCCCTGCGCTGGGTGGCGTGGCATTTCCGCCACCCCCTGCTGGGCGGACTGACCGGCAATCCGCGCATCCGCAACCGGACAAGCCTGCTCGGGCGGCTCCAGGTCGGGGAATATTCCTCGATCATCGGGCTGATCAAGCGCGCGCAGTCGACCTATGCTCGCATTTATACCGTGTCGGGGGTCATCTGCGCCTTCCGAAAACGGGCGTTGCAGGAAGCCGGCTGGTGGTCGCCGCGCACTTTGACGGATGACGTGGACATTACCTGGCGTGTCCAGATTGCCGGCTGGCGCGTCACTTATACGCCCAATATCATTGTCTGGATCCTGATGCCCGAGACGCTGCGGGGCCTGTGGCGCCAGCGCCTCAGATGGGCGGAGGGCGGCATCCAGATGTTGATCGACAATGCCCGGCCGATATTTTCAGGCAAGGCGCCAAGTCTGTTGCCTACCTACCTCAATGCACTCCTCGGCACGCTGTGGGCCTATTGCATATTCCTGCTCCTGGGATTGAGCGTGCTTGAGGTCCTTGCCATTCCCGCCCTTGCGCAGATGCCGAGCCTTTCTCTTATGCCGGACTGGTCCGGGCCGACGCTTTTTACGGTCTATCTTCTACAGGCCAGTTTGAGCATCTCACTGGAAAAGCGGTTTGAGCCGAATCGTCTTTCCTTGTTGTTCTGGGTCATCTGGTATCCGATCGTCTTCTGGATGCTGAGCGCGGCGACGACGGCGGTGGCGCTGCCGCGCGCTGTATTTCGCGCGCGCTCAGGGCGCACCACCTGGATCAGTCCCGACCGGGGGCTGCGGTGACCGGCCCTGAGGTTCCAGCTCCCTGGCCGCCCATCATCCGGGACGCCACCCTGCCGCGCGCGATCCTGTGGCGCGACCGGATTTGTACCGCGGCGATGTGGCTGCTGCTCTTGTGGTCCTGCAGGTCGGTCTTTCACAGGCTGTGGGACGCATCGCGAATACTGTTGCTGGAAGGGCGCCTGGAGTTTGTTTGGGCAGTAGGGTGGATGCATTTGCGGCATCACTTCACGCTCATTGGCTTGCTCGCGTTGTGGGCGAGCATCTGGACGATAGTTACGCTTCGGCGCAGGGACCGATCCCTGCATCTTCCACAGCCG
>Ga0068865_100001011_pt1 | contig 16168 bp, 13 predicted proteins | sample KBSMisM12_FD_75293 | JGI IMG/M metagenome (GOLD analysis project Ga0068865, IMG submission 75293) | Miscanthus rhizosphere microbial communities from Kellogg Biological Station, Michigan, USA - KBS Miscanthus M1-2 | ecosystem: Host-associated > Plants > Roots > Rhizosphere > Soil ...
GCTTCGTCTTTTTTCTTGTCGTCCTTGCTCTGCGCAAAGAGCATCATCGACGATGCACAGCCAACGAGGACGGTAAGCGCAAACACGGCACGCCGCTGCTTCATAAAGCCTAGTCTCCCAGAATAAAAGGGCTTAATCGATTAGCTCATAATAGGCGTCCGGTCCGCGTCAAGTCAAACCCTTCTGCTGCCAGCACTTCAGCCGGGTTTCGGGATTCCGGGGCTATGCTAACATCCGGTTTCTTCCCATGAAGCTCATCGACGTCTCCGTGCCGCTCGATGCCCAGCTCCCGACCTACCCGCACAACACCCCGTTCAGCGTCGAACCGATCAAGCGGCTGGCGCGCGGCGACAGCTCCAACGTCTCGACCCTGCACATGAGCGCCCACACCGGGACGCACGTGGACGCCCCGCGGCATTTTTTCGACGAAGGGGCCGGCACCGAGTCGCTGCCGCTCGAGCTGCTCATCGGACGGGCCAGGGTCATCGAAGTGTCCTCCCGCGCCGGCATCGCCGCCGAGGATCTGGGCAGCATCGACCTCTCCGACGACATTCGCCTGCTCATCAAGACGCGCAACTCGCGCCTGTGGGGCTCGCCTGAGTTCCATGCCGACTATGTCGGCGTCACCGAGTCGGGCGCGAAACACCTCGTCGAGCACGGCATCAAGGTCGTCGGCGTCGACTACCTGTCGGTCGAACAATTCAAGAACCCCGGCGCGCCCGCTCACCACGTCCTCCTCGGCGCCGGCACGATCGTCATCGAAGGGCTCGATCTGCGCCAGGTCGATCCCGGGATCTACGAAATGTTCTGCCTTCCCCTTCGGGTCGTCGGGTCCGACGGCGCACCAGCACGCGTCGTGCTGCGCAGGAGCTGACGGCTCCCCATGTCCACGCTCCTCGACGACAGCCTCGTCATCGTCCTGGCCGGCGGCGCGGGAGAGCGACTGTATCCACTGACCCGGGAACGCGCCAAGCCGGCGGTCTACTTCGGCGGGCCCTATCGCATCATCGACTTCGCCCTGAGCAACTGCATCAACTCCGGGCTGCGGCGCATCTTCATCGCGACGCAGTACAAGTCGCTGTCGCTCAACCGGCACATCCGCATGGGCTGGGGCATCGTCTCAGAGGAGCTTGGCGAGTTCGTCGAGATTCTCCCGCCGCAGAAGCGAGTCAGCGAGCACTGGTATCAGGGGACCGCCGACGCGGTGTACCAGAACCTGTATTCGATCATGCGGGAGAATCCGCGCCACCTGGTCGTGCTCTCCGGCGATCACGTCTACAAGATGGACTACGCCCGCATGCTGCGGCTGCACCATGAGCGCAAGGCCGCGGTCACGCTCGCCACGATCGAGGTGCCGATCGCGGACGGCAGCCGCTTCGGGATCATCGCGGTCGACGAAACCGAGCGCGTCACCGGCTTCCAGGAGAAGCCGGCGCGCCCAACCGCCATCCCGGGCTCGTCGGAGTTCGCGCTCGCCTCGATGGGCGTCTATATCTTCGACACCGACGTGCTGGTCCGCGCGCTCGAAGCCGACGCCAACCAGCCGACCAACCACGACTTCGGCAAGGACATCATCCCGGCGCTGATCCACGAGGCGCCGGTCTACTCGTACCGCTTCTACGACGAGAACAAGAAGGCGTCGAAATACTGGCGCGACATCGGGACGCTCGACGCCTACTTCGAAGCGAACATGGATCTCTGCCAGGTGAACCCGGAGTTCAACCTCTACGATCCCGAGTGGCCGCTGCGGACCTACCAGCCGCAGGCGCCGCCGGCGAAATTCGTGTTCGCCGAGGCCGGCAGCCGCTGCGGCCAGGCGCTCGATTCGGTGATCTCGCCGGGCTGTATCGTCTCGGGGAGCCGCATCTCGGGGAGCGTGCTGTGCCCGAACGTGCGCGTCCACAGCTTCTGCCAGATCGAGGAGTGCATCCTGATGCCGGGGGTGCGCGTCGGCCGGCACGCCCGCATCCGGCGCGCGATCATCGACCGTGACGTGCTGATCCCACGCGGCGCCCTCATCGGCTACAACGCCGAAGAGGATCGCCGCCGCCACACCGTCACCGACTCCGGCATCGTCGTCGTGACGGTGGACGACGAGCCGTACATTGGACCGCTCAGCGAGGAAGCGCTCCGTTTCGAGGCGGAAGCGGACCGGCGCGGTGGCGGCGCGTAGACAACCTTTCTTGACGGAGATTCGATGAAGATCGCAAAGGTGCGAGGACGCGAGATCCTGGACTCGCGCGGCAACCCGACGGTGGAAGTGGACGTGACGCTGGCGGGCGGCGCCTTCGGGCGCGCGGCGGTGCCTTCGGGCGCCTCGACCGGCGAGCGCGAAGCGCTCGAGCTGCGCGACGGAGACAAGGCGCGCTACGGCGGCAAAGGCGTCCGCAAGGCGGTCGCCAACGTCAACGGCGAGATCGCGAAGGCGGTCTGCGGGCCGGAGCTGGATCAGCGCGGCCTCGATGCCGCGATGATCGCGCTCGACGGGACCCCGACCAAGAGCCGGCTCGGCGCCAACGCGCTCCTTGGCGTGTCCATGGCGGCGCTGCGCGCGGAAGCGGCGTCGAAGACCCTGCCCCTGTACCGCCACATCGGGACGCTCTACGGCAACGATCGCTTCACGTTGCCGGTGCCGATGATGAACATCCTCAACGGCGGCGCCCACGCCGACTCGAGCGTCGACTTCCAGGAGTTCATGGTGATGCCGCTGAACGCCGGATCGTTCAGCGAGGCGCTGCGGATGGGCGCGGAGATCTTTCACGCGCTGCGCGGGATTCTCAAGGGACGCGGCCAGTCAACCGGCGTCGGCGACGAAGGCGGCTTCGCCCCGAACCTGAAGTCGAACCGCGAAGCGGTCGAGGTCGTGCTCGAGGCGATCGGCAAGGCGGGGCTGAAGGCCGGCGAGGACATCTTCATCGCCCTCGACGTCGCGTCGAGCGAGCTCTGGGCGGGGGGCGGCCGCTACACGTTCAAGAAATCGGGAGAGCCCGATCGCACGTCGGCGGAAATGATCCAGCTGTACGAGGACTGGATCCGCCAGTACCCGATCGTGTCGATCGAAGACGGTCTCGCGGAAGGCGACTGGACGGGCTGGGCGCAGCTCACCGCCGCCATCGGCGCGCGGGTGCAGCTGGTCGGCGACGATGTGTTCGTGACGAACCCGGAGATCCTGAAGAAAGGGATCGCCGAGAAAGTCGGCAACGCCCTGCTCGTGAAGCTGAATCAGATTGGCACGGTCACCGAGACGCTCGACGCCGTGCGCATGGCGGCGGACGCAGGCTACGCGACCATCATCTCGCATCGCTCCGGTGAAACGGAGGATTCGACCATCGCCGACCTCGCGGTCGGCACCGCGGCCGGACAGATCAAGACCGGGTCGGCCAGCCGCACCGATCGCATCTGCAAATACAACCAGCTGCTGCGCATCGAAGAGGAGCTGGGATCTGCCGCGACATTCGCGGGACGGAGCGCCGTGCGTGCATAAAGTCGTCCTGCTCCGCCATGGCGAGAGCACGTGGAACAAGGAAAACCGCTTCACCGGCTGGCACGACGTCGACCTCACCGAACGCGGTCGCGACGAAGCGCGCGAGGCCGGACGCCTCCTCAAGGAGGGCGGGTACGTCTTCGACGTCGCGTTCACGTCCGTGCTGAAGCGCGCGATCAAGACGCTGGGCATTGCCCTCGACACGCTCGATCAGCTCTGGATTCCCGTCACCAAGAGCTGGAAGCTGAACGAACGGTCCTACGGGGCGCTGCAGGGACTGAACAAAGCCGAGACGGCGGCGAAGCATGGCGAGGCGCAGACCAAGATCTGGCGCCGCAGCTTCGACATCCCGCCGCCGGCGCTGACGCTCGACGACGAGCGGCACCCCTCGCACGACCCGCGCTACAAGGATCTGAAGCCCGGCGATCTGCCGCTGACCGAGTCGCTGAAGGACACGATCGCGAGGTTCATGCCCTACTGGCACGAGGCGATCGCGCCGACGATCGCGTCCGGCAAACGCGTCATCATCGCCGCGCACGGCAACAGCCTGCGCGCGCTGGTCAAGGATCTGGACAACATCCCGGAAACCGAGATCGTCGAGCTGAACATCCCCACCGGCATCCCGCTGGTCTACGAGCTGGACGACAACCTCAGGCCGCTGCGCCACTACTATCTCGGCGATCCGGCGGCCGCGGCCGCGGCCGCGGCTCGAGTGGCGAATCAGGCCAAGGGTGGGGGCTAGGAGCCAGGCGCTGGGGACTAGAAAAAAGGGCCGGCGTGCCTCTCGGCTCGCCGGCCCTTCCACGCCTTCTTAATTCTTAATTCCTACTTCTTAATTCACTCGACCGCTTCCGTCGTCTCGTCCGCGGCGATCCGCAGCGAGCGAAGGAACCGTCGATCGTTCGCGGTGACTTCAAGCGCACGCTTCGGCTGCACGACGCGGGCAGGCGCCGCGACTTTCGTCAGGGCGGCGGTCTGTGAGCGGCTGACGAATCCCACGACCGCTTCGAGCGTGACTTTCATTTCGAAACCCGCCGCGCGGGCCTTCTCGCGGCACGCTTCCACTTGAGGATTCTCTGCGACCGCAGCGGCGATCGCGTCGGCCAGCTCTCGTGCGAACCGGTTCACGACCTCGTCCATCTGCTTTCCCCTCCTACGCCGCCGGGCCGGGTTCCGGGGCGCTCCCCAATCGAAGCTGCCTACACCAAGGCTGGCGGACAGGATTGGGCGCCTGACGTGTGCATCTGTGTCGGAAAGACCTTGTAGGTAGGTTGAGTTTAAGCCCTAGCCATTGTGGTGTCAAGCAGTTACGGCGACGGATTCGGCAGGAGTCGCGCTACAATCCCCGCGTGAGCGTCGTCAGCCCCACCCCGCCGGTCCGGACTCCGGACGATCTGGACGGCTGGGACCCCCGGAACGACCTGGGCTACCCGGGCGAGTTTCCCTTCACCCGCGGCATCCAGCCCACGATGTATCGCGGCCGTCTGTGGACGATGCGGCAGTACGCCGGCTTCGCCACAGCGGAGGAATCCAACGCCCGCTACCGCTACCTGCTTGCGCAGGGCGTCAGCGGACTGAGCGTCGCCTTCGACCTGCCGACCCAGATGGGCTACGACTCGGATCATCCGCTCGCCGCCGGGGAAGTCGGCCGCGTCGGCGTCGCGATCGACTCGATCGAGGACATGGCGACGCTGTTCGACCGGATTCCGCTCGACAAGGTGTCGACGTCGATGACCATCAACGCGACCGCGATCGTCCTGTTGTCGCTCTACGTCGCCGTCGCCCGGCGGCAGGGCGTCGCGGCGAGCGCGCTGGCGGGGACGGTGCAGAACGACATCCTCAAGGAATACGTTGCCCGCGGCACTTACATCTACCCGCCGCGCGAGTCGCTGCGGATCGTGACCGACATCTTCGCGTTCTGCGAGCGCGAGATGCCGAACTGGAACACGATTTCGATCAGCGGCTATCACATCCGCGAGGCCGGATCGACGGCCGTGCAGGAGGTGGCGTTCACCTTCGCGCACGCCCAGGCCTACGTGCAGTCGGCGATCGACGCCGGCCTCGACGTCAACCAGTTCGGCCAGCGGCTGTCGTTCTTCTTCAACGCCCACAACGACTTCCTGGAGGAGATCGCGAAGTTCCGCGCCGCGCGGCGGCTGTGGGCGCGCATCATGCGCGACCGCTTCCACGCGACGAACCCGCGGGCGCAGCAGCTGCGCTTCCACACGCAGACCGCCGGCAGCACGCTCACCGCCCAGCAGCCCGACAACAACATCGTCCGGGTCGCCCTGCAGGCGATGGCGGCGGTGCTCGGCGGCACCCAGTCGCTGCACTGCAACGGGCGCGACGAGGCGCTGGCACTGCCGACCGAGGAATCGGCGCGGATCGCGTTGCGCACTCAGCAGATCATCGGATCGGAGACCGGCGTCGCGAATACGGTCGATCCGGTCGCCGGCTCGTACGCGATCGAAACGCTGACGAACGAGATCGAGCGGGGCGCGGAGGAGATCCTGGAGAAGATCCAGCGTGCCGGCGGCACCCTCGCCGCGATCGAAGCGGGACTGATCCAGCGAGATATCCAGGAGTCGGCGTATCGCGCCCAGGTCGCAATCGATGCCGGCAGCGAGACGGTGGTCGGCGTCAACCGGTTCGTCGCCGATGCGTCGGGCGCGCCGATGGCCACGCTGACGATCGATCCCGAGATCGAGCGGCAGCAGATCGCGCGGCTGCAGGCGGTCCGTTCGAGCCGGAGCGCCGCGGAGTGGCGCACAGCGATTGACGCGGTCGCCCAGGCTGCGCGCGACGGAAACAATCTCGTGCCGCTCATCGTCGCCGCCGTCGAGGCGCGAGCGACGGTCGGCGAGATCGCAGACGCCATGCGCGGGGTGTTCGGGGAATACAAAGAGACAGCGAGCCTCTGAACTAAAAACTCAGAACGAAGAACTCAGAACTCGAACCGCGAACCCTCGAACCGTGAACCGCGAACCTCTTCTCGCCGTCGAACGCCTGACCACTGTTTTCGATACCCCCAAAGGTTCTGTCGCGGCCGTCGACGACGTCAGCTTCGAGATTCGCGCCGGCGAGACGCTCGGCCTGGTCGGGGAATCGGGCAGCGGCAAGTCGGTCACCGCCCTGTCGATCATCCGGCTCGTGCAGCCGCCGGGGCGGATCGCGGGGGGCCGGCTGGTCTTCAAAGGGCGCGACCTGCTGACGCTCGACGAACGTGAGATGCAGCGCGTGCGCGGCGCCGAGATCGCGCTGATCTTCCAGGAACCGATGACCGCGCTCAACCCGGTGTTCCGGGTCGGCGATCAGATCGCCGAGACCCTGCTCGTGCACGGCCGCGCAACCCGGCGCGACGCCCGGGCCAAGGCGATCGATCTGCTGCGCGCGGTGCGGATTACGGATCCCGAGTCGCGCGTCTCCGACTACCCGCATCAGTTGTCGGGCGGCATGCGGCAGCGCGTCCTGATCGCAATGGCCCTGGCGTGCCAGCCGTCGCTGGTCATCGCCGACGAGCCGACCACGGCGCTCGACGTCACGATTCAGGCGGAGATCCTCGACTTGCTGAGGGAGATGAAGTCGGCGTTCAACCTGTCGCTGCTGCTGATCACGCACGACCTCGGTGTCATCGCGGAAACCGCCGACCGCGTCGCCGTCATGTACGCGGGGCGCATCGTCGAGACCGGGCCGGTGCGGGAGATCTTCCGGCACCCGGGCCACCCGTACACGCGCGGCCTGCTGGCGTCGATGCCCGGCGGACATCGGGGTCAGCGGCTGCGCGCGATCGAGGGCTCGGTCCCGATGCTGGGCGATCTCCCTCGAGGCTGCGCCTTCAGCCCGCGCTGCCCCGATCGCTTCGAGCCGTGCACGACGGCGCCGCCCCCCGACTACAAGGCCGGCGCCGAGCAGCTCGCGAAATGCTATCTCCACGACCCCAATCTGAAATCTGAACTCTTAAATCTGAAATCTCCCGTGGCCCCTGATGCCGCTCGTTGAAGTCTCGCATCTCGTCAAAACCTTCACGCGCGACGCGGGACTGTTCCGCGCCGGCGCGCGCGTCGCGGCGGTCGACGATGTGAGCTTCAGCATCGACGAGGGCGAGACCTTCGGGCTGGTCGGGGAATCGGGCAGCGGCAAGACGACGACCGGCCGCTGCCTGCTGCGGCTGATCGAGCCTTCGTCCGGATCGGTGCGTTTCCGCGGCGACGAGGTGCTTGGCTTCTCCAAGCGACGCCTTCGCGAAGCGCGCCGCGACATGCAGATCGTCTTCCAGGATCCCTACTCGTCGTTGAATCCGCGGATGCGGGCGCGCGAGATCGTCGAGGAGCCGCTCATCATCCACCGGCTCGGCGGGCGAGACGAGCGCCGGGCGCGGGTTGCGGATTTGTTCGGCCTCGTGGGGCTGAACCCGGTACACCTGGAGCGGTACCCGCATCAGTTCAGCGGCGGCCAGCGTCAGCGCATCGGTCTGGCGCGGGCGCTCGCGTTGAATCCGTCATTCGTGATTCTCGACGAGCCGGTCTCGGCGCTCGACGTCTCGGTCCAGGCGCAGGTGGTCAACCTGCTCATGGACCTGCAGGAACGGCTGCATCTCACGTATCTGTTCATCGCCCACGACCTGCGGCTGGTCGAGCACGTCTGCAGCCGCGTCGCCGTCATGTTCCTGGGGAAGATTGTCGAGATGGGGCCGACGACGTCGCTCTTCGCCGCGCCGCAGCATCCGTACACCAGGGCGCTGCTGTCGGCGATTCCGGTGCCGGATCCGGACGCGCCAAGGAACCGCGTGCTGCTCGACCCGGCGTCGGTGAACCGCGACGCCGCCTTGCGCGAAATTTCAGCCGGACATTTCGCGGCTATCTGAGCCACGAATTCTTAATTCTAAGCGGCCCGGCGAACGTCGTTCTCGACCTTGCCGTCTCTGATGTGGATGTTGCGGTAGGCGAACGCGGCGACGTCGGGCTCGTGGGTAACGAGGACGATGGTGTTGCCGCCTTTGTGGAGCCGTTCGAACAGCGCCATGATCTCGTTGCCGGTCTTCGAGTCGAGGTTGCCGGTCGGCTCGTCGGCCAGCAGGATGGACGGGTTGTTCACGAGGGCGCGGGCAATCGCCACGCGCTGGCGCTGGCCGCCTGAGAGTTCGTTGGGCCGGTGCAGCATGCGCTCGCCGAGCTCGACTTTCTGCAGCGCCGCCTTGGCGCGCTCCAGACGGTCCTTCGCCGGCACGCCGGCATAGACCAGCGGCAGCTCCACGTTGTGGAGCGCGGTCGCGCGCGGCAGCAGGTTGAAGGTCTGAAACACGAACCCGATCTCTTCGTTGCGGATGCGCGCGAGCTCGTTGTCGTTCATCTGGCTCACCTGCTTCTCGTTCAGCAGGTACGACCCTTTGGACGGCGTGTCGAGGCAGCCGATCAGGTTCATGAGCGTCGATTTCCCTGAACCCGAGGGCCCCATGATCGCGACGTACTCGCCGCGCTCGATCTGGATCGAAACGCCGCGCAGGGCGTGGATCTCCTCGTCGCCCATCACATAGGATTTCCACAAATCGACGGTTTCAATCAGCGCCATAGCCTTATGACTCAGACGGAGGGATCGGGGCCGGGGTTCCCCCTGATTATGCCCCGCTTTTGAGGCGCGCGAGGAGCGTCTTGGCGATCGCCGGGGCGTCGAGCGGCATGTGCGCGTTCCAGACCCGCGCGTCAACCGGGATGAGCGTCACCTTGGCGGCGCGCGACCGTCGCCGCTGGTCGGCGATCTCGCCGGCGAGCTCTCCGGCGGGCGCCAGCGCGGTCCCCATCAGAAGGACGCAGACCTCGTCGTTCTTGGTGTCGCCCCATTTCAGCGCCTGCAGCCACGCGTCGGCGATCGCGTCCCGATCGAGCTCCGACACGAAGCGTCCGAGCAGCCGTGGATGCTTGCTGCGCCCGAACATCGGCTTCTTCGGCACCAGTGCGAAGTCGAACCCGCGCAGCTGCGCCTCCTCGTAGCCGCCGCCGACCGCTTCCAGCGCCTGACGCAGGCGGCCCAGCGTCGCCTTGCGGACGAACTCGTCGCGCGTCGCGCGCTCTTCCTTGAACTGGGCGCTCCGCGGCGGGGGCGCGGCGTCCGGCGGCGGGGGCGGCGGTGGGGATGCCGGCTGCGGCTCCGACGCGCCCTGGTGCCGCACCGTGGTCGGTTCCGATCCGCCGGGCGAGCTGGTCGTCGCCCCGCCCTCGGCCAGCGCCCGGTCGTACTCCGCGCGGCGGCCCGGGTCTGACAGGATCCGGTAGGCCTCGGTGAGCTCGGCGGCGCGATCGGCCGCCATGCTCTGGAATTCCCTGCCGAGGTGCTGGACCTTGTCCGGGTGATAGCGCGCGATCTGCGCACGGAACGAGCGCTTCACCTCCTCGGCCGGAGAATTGGGCGCGATCTCGAGCAGATCGTAGTAGTTCTTGAAGGCCACCTATTTCTTGAACTCCGCGACGTTGGCAGCAGGCAGCTCGCGGCGGCCCTCTCGATTGTCCCGGTCACGGTCACGCAGCCGCTTCTGCGAGCGTGGCTTGACCTCGTCTGCGCTGCGGGCGCAATACGGACAGAAATTCCAGCCGGGCTGCATCGCACGGCCGCAATGCGGGCAGCCGCCGCCGACGCGCTTGCCGCATTGCGGGCAGGCGTTGAAGTCGACGCCGACCGCGGAGCCGCAACCCGAGCAGAGCGTGCGCATCTCCCGGACTTCGGTGACCACGCGCAGCAGCTCCTCAGGCGTGGTGATGCCGCTCTTCACCTTGGCGAGCCCGTCTTCGCCGAGCGTGATCATGCCGCCGGCCACCGCCGCCTCGCGCAGCTGATCTTCCGTCGACTTCACCGTGATCAGCCGGCGCAGCTTGTCGGTCACGCGCATCACTTCATAGATGCCGATGCGGCCGCGGTAGCCCGTGTGGTTGCACTGGTCGCAGCCGACCGACTTGTAGAACGGGATCGCCGCGGCGTCGGCATCGGCGATGTTCAGCGAGCGCAGGACGTCGGCCGTCGGCGTGTACTGCCGGCGGCAGTGCACGCACAGGCGCCGGACGAGCCGCTGCGCGACCACGCCGACCAGCGCCGACGCGATGACGTACGACTCGGCGCCGATGTCCATCAAGCGGGTCACCACCGACGGCGCGTTGTCGGTGTGCAGCGTCGACAGCACGAGGTGGCCCGTCTGCGCCGCCTGCATCGCAATCTTCGCCGTCTCGGCGTCGCGGATCTCGCCGAGCAGGATCACGTCGGGATCCTGCCGCAGGATCGAGCGCAGCGCGCTCGCGAAGGTGAGCTTGATCTTCTCGTTGATCTGCGTCTGGTTCACCCCGGGAATCTGATACTCGATCGGATCCTCGATGGTGATGATGTTGGTCTTTTCCGACTGCACCGCCCGAAGCGCCGAGCTCAGCGTCGTCGTCTTGCCGCTGCCGGTGGGACCGACGACCAGAATCATGCCGTGCTGGTGGCGCAGGAACTCGCGCACTTCCTCGAGGGCCGCCGCCGACATGCCGATCTCCTCGAGGGCGGGCACGCCCTTGCGGTGATCGAGCACGCGCATCACGACCTTTTCGCCGAACAGCGTGCGCAGCGTGGAGACGCGGAAGTCGACCTCGGTGCCGTCCTCGGCGGTTGAGCGCAGACGGCCGTCCTGCGGCAGCCGCTTCTCGGCGATGTCCATCCCCGCCATGATCTTGAGGCGCGCGATCAGCCCCTCGTGGACCCACTTGGGCAGGTCCATCACTTCCTTGAGCAGGCCGTCGAGGCGATGGCGGATGAGCACGCCTTTTTCCATCGGCTCGACGTGGATGTCGCTCGCCCGGCTCTTGATCGCGCTCTTCACGACGAGGTCGACGAGGTCGATGATCGGCGCCGCTTCACTGCGTTCCTTGAGGCCCGCGACCGGTTCGAACACGTCCTCTTCGACCCGGCGGGCCAAAGCGGTCTCCTGCGTCGGGACCTCGACGCCGGGCGCGCCGCGCCGCGCGGCCTCGCGCTCGCGCACCGCGAGCTCGCTGCGGCTCTCCGGCGTCGTGCGCATCAGCGCTTTGTCGGGATAGCCGCCCTGGATGGCTTCGGTGATGTCGCCGCGCGTCGAGACGACCTGCTTGATGCGATAGCCGGTCTGGAACTCGAGATCCTGCACCAGGCTGAACAGCAGCGGATCGGACATCGCGACCGTCAACAGGTTCTTTTCGAGACGGACGGCGACGCACACGCGCTTCAGTGCGACGTCCTTCGGAATCAGAATGACGGCGGCGGGATCGGGCGGATTCTCGGCGAGATTGATGTACGGAAACCCGAGCTGAAAGGCGAGCGCCTTGGCGATCTGCTTTTCCGTGGCGAGGTTCATGCGCACGAGGACCACGCCCACGCGTTCCCCGGTACGCTTGTGCTCCGTCAGCGCAATGCTGAGGTCCTCTTCAGTGATGAGCCCCGCCTGAATCAGGCACTCACCGATTTTCTTACGCACGCTGAGCCCTCAGGAAAAGATCAGGTCCCGAAACCAAACGATCCATTGTACGAGCCGGTTTCGAGCGGATCATGTGAAAGCCTCGCCTGTATGCGAACCGATCGTCGAAAAAGCGCCGTATTCAGTAGATGAGCTGCGGCTTCGAGCCACAAATGCAACCTCAACGTCCTCCATGGCTCAGCGTCAGCTGCCTGAGCCGTCCTTGCGCATCCCGCAGCATGACCGCGCCGGGTGTGATCTCGACGATCCTCGCTCCCCGGACATCGTCCCCAACCGACACAATCTGGTTGTCGACGATCGCCAGCTTGCGATCCGGCGAAAACAAAATCGTTCCCAGCACCGCGTCGAACGGCTGCGGCACTTCAGGCGCCGCCGCCGGCTTGCCGCGCGCGGCCGTCGAATCCACCCGCACCCGCGGCGCGGCCGGCGCCGGGGGGTTTTCCACCGCCGGCAGTGTCGCCCTCGCGACCGGCGGCGGCGCGGGGACCGGCGCCCTGTTCACGGCGACCGGCGGCGGCAGCACGACTACCGGCGCCTTGTTCACAGCGACCGGCGGCGGCACGACCACCGGCGCCTTGTTCACCGCGACCGGCGGCGGCACGACCACCGGCGCCTTGTTCACTGCGACCGGCGGCGGCACGACCACCGGCGCCTTGTTCACCGCGACCGGCGGCGGCACGACCACCGGCGCCTTGTTCACTGCGACCAGCGGCGGTACGACTACCGGCGCCTTGTTCACCGCGACCGGCGGCGGCACGATCACCGGCGCCTTACTCACCGCGACGGGCGGCGTCGCGGGAGGCGTCGGCAATGTGACCGGTGCCGGCCTTCCTCCGCGCGCTGCCGTGCTCGGTGCGGTCCGCGTCGTCGGCCTCGGAGCGGGCCACAACAGGTGGCCGCGCTCAACCAGCCACCACCCGCCACCCAACCCTGCCGCGGCGCCAGCCAGCACCGCCGCGCGCGCGAGGACCGCTTTCGACGAGCGCCGCTTGCGCGCGCGAAGCAGGTTGATCGCCGGCGGCCAATCCGCTGCCGCTGCCCAGGCAAGCCGCAGCTCGGCGACCCGCTCGCGAAATTCATCGGCCGGCTCCGGCAGCCGCGCCGCGTCGATCCCGAACAGCGAGTCCAGCGGCTCGACTTCGACGTCGAGCAGATGATCGCTGCGCCGCCGCTGCCGCTCCATCAGCATGACGGACATGCTGCGCAGCTCGGGGAGCCCGCCGCAGACGCAGACCTGGCCGAGGTCCCGCGGCGATGCGCCGATCTCCCCGACGAATTCGCCGATCGTCCCGGCCAGCCGCGCCGTGATGTCTTCGCGCGACCGCGACCCGCCGTCCGGGCGCTCTGCGTCGATGAAGCCCCACGGGAGCTCGCGCGCCGCGAGCAGCACGCCGTTCCGCACCAGCGCGATGCACGTGGCCTGCTCGTCGAACGCGATGTACGGCTCGATCGCGTCCGGTACCGAAGCGGCTCGCCGCACCCGCGCCAGCGATCCGAGCGCCACCGCAGGCGTCGTCACCGTCCGCACCTGGATGCCTGCCTCGCGAAGCGGGCGCAACGCCTCGGTCAGCTCCGACGCCGACGCCATCGATACGACGACCGTCCGGCGCGCCGCACGATCGTTGACCGGCGAGGCGGGCGCGATGTCCGCCCACATGCCGCTGGTCTGCAACCCGACCGCAGACAAGGAGGCCAGCGCCTCCTGGCGCATCGCCTCGTACGAACCGGCGGTCACGATCACCTGCCGATGCTCGCTCCGTCCGCCCCAGACGACGACCGCCGCCGGACGTTTCCGCAGTGCGTTCAGCCTCGCCTGGGTCTCCGGCCCCGACGGCGGAAGCGCCGCAAAGGAGCGTACACGGGTGTCGCGCCGGGCCCGTCGCCGCCACGGCAAGCCGCCATCCACTTCGACGATGCGGCATGCGGTGGGCGACAGCTCGATTCCGACCCGGGTTTCCATCACGGCTGGGTCCGGCCTCCGCCGTGCCAGGGCACCAGCAACCCCCGCTCATATGTCGGTTCGAGACCGGCTGGACGGTAGAGTCCGTCCGCCCTGACCTCCAACCGGTTGCCCGGGCGTCCCCACCGGACTAACATGGTCAATTCAGACATGGACAGCGATTCTGCCTACGCTGACGAGGCAAACGGGCACATCCAGGACGATCTCCGCCAGCAGACATCGTCGCTCCTGCTCGAGCGGATCGACGCGATCACCGCCGACACGGTCGCCATCTTTCCCTACAGCGGCGCCGAAGCCCTGGATACGGACTATTGCCGGCGCCTGGGCCTGCTGCTGGCGCAGCTGCTGGCCTTCGCAGTGCGCGACGGGCGGGTCGATAGCCGGGGCGGCGTCGTGGCGGATCTCCATCGCGTCATGGTCGAGCGCGGGCTCTCGATGGAGCGGCTGTTCACGTTTGCCTACCTGACCGAGCGGACGGCGCTCGACGAGCTGGCGCTGGACGACGGTCTCGGCGCCACCAGCGAGCCGTGGCCGCTCGTGGCGCAGCTGGTGCGGCGCGCCAGTTTCGATTTGCTCGCCGCCTACACCGAGCGCGTGCGGCTCGAGCCGACTGAAGCCGCGGTGATCGACAAGCTGACCACGCTGCACACCCGGCCGCTGTTCGACGCGGTGCTGGCCAAGGAAGTCGAGCGCGCGGGACGCTACGGGTATGCGATCTCGCTCATCCTCTTCGACGTCGATCATCTGTCCCGTATCAACCAGGAGCACGGCTACGGCGTCGGCGACCGGATTCTCGAGCGGTTGGGGATTCTGATCCGCCAGTATTTCCGCCAGTACGACTGGGTCGCGCGCCACTCGGAGGATGCGATTGCGGTCCTGCTGTCGCGCACCGATGCCGTGCACGCCAACTCGCTGGCCGAGCGGGTGCGGGCGACGGTGGAGGAACGGCTCGGATTCACCGATCATCGTTCGGATCGCGCGGTGCCGGTGACGCTCAGCGCCGCGGTCATCAACGTCCAGGCGCTGGTCGGCAACGTCATCGACCCCGAGCGCCTGCTGGCCGACGCCGACGCCGCGGTCGGGCGCGCGAAGCAGCAGGGGCGCAACCGCGTCGAGCGGGTGGACGGCTATGTGGGCGTGCTGCGGGCCGAGTCGCCGGCCCCGAGCCCGTAGTCCCAGCGGCTAGCCTCCGTACTCCTCTTCGTAATTCGTCTTCAGCTTCGCGACTACGGCCGGGTCCGCCAGCGTGGTGGTGTCGCCGAGCGCCTTCCCCTCCGCGATATCCCGCAGCAGGCGACGCATGATCTTTCCCGAACGGGTCTTCGGCAGATCGGCGGTGAAGAGAATGTCGTCCGGCCGCGCGATGGCGCCGATCTTGGTGACGACGTGCTGCTTGAGCTCGTCGATGAGCTGTTTCGACTGCGCGATGGCGCCCGCGCCTTCCTTCAACGTCACGAACGCCGCGATCGCCTGACCCTTGATCTCGTGCGAGCGTCCCACCACTGCTGCTTCAGCGACCGCCGGATGATCCACGAGTGCGCTCTCGACCTCCATCGTCCCGATGCGATGGCCCGCGACGTTGATCACGTCGTCCACCCGGCCGAGCAGCCAGAAGTTGCCGTCGGCGTCGCGCTTGGCGCCGTCGCCGGTGACGTAGACGCCGCTGCCCCACTTGTTCCAGTAAACACGGACGTAGCGATCGGGATCGCCGTAGATGCCGCGCAGCATCGACGGCCACGGCCGCGTCAGCGCGAGCAGCCCGCCGCCCACCTCGACCTTCTCGCCGCTCTCGGTGCGAATCTCCGCGAAGATGCCCGGGAACGGCCGGCTGGCGGATCCCGGTTTGAGCGTCGTGATTCCTGGAAGCGGCGTGATCATGATGGCGCCGGTTTCCGTCTGCCACCAGGTGTCGACGACGGGACATCGCTCGCCGCCGATGAACTTGTAGTACCAGACCCAGGCTTCAGGATTGATCGGCTCGCCGACCGAGCCGATCAGCCGCAGCGACGACAGATCGCGCTTCTGGGGAAACTCCGTACCCCAGCGCATGAAGGCACGGATCGCGGTCGGCGCGGTGTAGAACACGGTCACGCCGTGCTTCTCGATCATCGACCAGAAGCGATCCTTCTGCGGCCAGTCGGGGGCGCCTTCGTACATCAGCACGGTCGCGCCGTTCGCCAGCGGACCATAGACCACGTAGCTGTGACCGGTGACCCAGCCGATGTCGGCCGTGCACCAGTAGACGTCGTCCTCG
>Ga0068865_100001018_pt1 | contig 16121 bp, 16 predicted proteins | sample KBSMisM12_FD_75293 | JGI IMG/M metagenome (GOLD analysis project Ga0068865, IMG submission 75293) | Miscanthus rhizosphere microbial communities from Kellogg Biological Station, Michigan, USA - KBS Miscanthus M1-2 | ecosystem: Host-associated > Plants > Roots > Rhizosphere > Soil ...
CCGCCATTCGGCACGTCGGTGCACGTTCCTTCGCTCCGCGAGAAATCCGGTTTCAGCGCAACGAGTGCCGGAGGTCGGACCGCGCGAGCGGGTGGCGTCGATGATGAACTGACGTTCCGCTGTCCAGGCAACGCAGAATTCCCGCGTGCTGAATTTCTTGGGCGAAGGGCCACTTTGAATCTCGTTGGCATCGCGCCAGCAGAAACCGCTGCAAGCGACCAAGAAACCGAGCGTTTCGTTCCACGGGTCTACTAAGCCAACTGCACCTCTAGGCGGCGGAAGTTTGCCCGAAGGTCAGCGAAAGCGCCCACAAGGTATCCAGCCTTGCGGGCGCATGATTGCAAGAAAGGACAGAGGAGCAGGGCCGCAGCGCGCACTGTTTGCAGTCAGTCGAGACGAAGTCAGTCAGCACACTGTCAGGGCTAGCGCGGTCGCCAAAATGGCGAGGCTACTCCCGCGCGATCAGCTCACCAGCGGCAAGGGTCAGATCGGCGTGCATGCGTCCGGCGCGCTGCCGGTCGCGTCTGCTACCCCGCCGGTTATGACATCGACAAAACCGGTGAATGGGTTGTTCTGCGCTCCGCCGCGCACGGGCGGATTGAGGCCTTTGACATGGACGCTCAGAGAGTCCGGGCTGAGCGGACAGGTGGTGACGTCGCCACACGATCCGGCGATCGTGAAGTCCGCATCGAGCGCGCTGACCGTCGGGGTGCCAGAAGCTGGCGCTACCGCGTCGTAGTCAAAATCCTGCGTGACGGTGACCATGGCCACAGGATCGGTATAGACACCGACGAATTCCACCGAGTACTTGGTGGCATCTGGCACATTGCTCCAATCCGCAACGATCGTCGTGCCGTCGTTGGTCGTCACCAGGCAACTCGGCACGGTCAGGGTCGGGTGCGATTTCGCGTTTGCGGTTCCGGGGGGCACTGAGACAGCTGCAAGGATGGCAAATACACTGCCTGAGAGTAGGGTCATTCTTTTCATGGATATCTCCTTTACAAGTTCACATTTACACACCCCCTTTGCCGACGTGCCTCTGCCGACGTGCGGCCCGCGGACTCTAAGAGGAGTTGAGTAAACGAAGCGTGACAATCACCCAAAATGTGTGTGAGCCTCGCAGGCGCTCCTTGCGCAAAAAAAAATCAAGGACGGCTTGAAGTCGCACGAAACCTTTTCCCCGAGACGTCCATGCGGGCGCCGGAGTATTCAGCAAAGTCGTTAGGACGAATTTAAGGTAGATGAACCAGTGGATCCTCGGAGCGAGGCGGCTCACTACCGAGTGGCACGACAACAAGAACCGTGATGATCGTCGGCACCACGCAAGTGTTCGCAGTGACATCGTCATGTTCCTCGAGTCAGTGAGCGTGCGACATGTTGACAAACGAGGAATTGTGGAAAAGCGACGCTCAGCGCGGCAATGAATTGCAGCAGGTCAGGTTCATTGACTCTTGTTTGGGCCACCGCCACGATCGATTTTTCGTGACGTCGTTACCCACCGCGCCTGGTCATCGCACTCAACGCGGCGCGCAGTCGAATGGTAGCCAAGCCATCGCGTGCAGGCCGCTGTGCTCTGCGAGCCACGGGCCACTCGCGGTCACGACAGACATGACCAGGAGTATCGTCGCTATGGCCGACCGGAAGCCGGCGCGTTGCAGCAACCCCGCTCCGCGCCTGACGCCGTAGGCTCCGGCGAGCACGGCCGGGGCGGTGCCCAGCCCGAACAGCAGCATGATCGCCGCGCTGCGCAACGGGTCCATCGTCAGCCAGGCGATCAACAGTACCGAATAGACCAGGCCGCACGGCATCCAGCCCCACAGCGCGCCGAGCGCCAGCGCCTGCGGCATCGAGCGTACCGGCAGCAGGCGGCGCGCGAACGGCGCGATCAGGGTCCACAGGCGCCGCCCGATCGACAGGTCAAAGCCGCGGCCGCGCATCAGCAGGCTGAAACCAACCAGCGCGAACAGCGCTGCGGTGAGCCAGCGCAGTGCGATCCTCACCTGTTCCTGATCGACGAGGCTCAGCAAGGCGCTGCCGATACCCGCCACGCTTGCACCGGCGAGCGCGTAGCTTGCGATCCTGCCGATCTGATAGCAGGCGAGCAGATCCAGTCTCGGTCGTCCACGCGCATCGGTGCGCGTGGCGACGGCCAGCGCGCCGCTGATGCCGCCGCACATCAACAGGCAATGGCCGCTGGCAATCAGCCCCAGCAGGAAAGCGCTGAGCAGCGTGAGACTGCCGTTCATTGTGGCGCTTCGTCCTCTGGCTGCGGCGCCGTCGGTTGAGGCGCTTCCTCGCTCAGCGGAATCAGCGCCGGTGTGTCGAGATCATCGAACTGGGCGTGGTTGACGCTCCAGAAGAATGCCCAGCAGGCGAGCGAAACGAGCACGAGGCTCAACGGTATCAGAACGAATACGATGTTCATGCCGGCACCGGCCTCAACGCGGACGAGCTCGATGTCGGTTGCGCGATTGCCCCAGGCGCTCCGCTGCCTTTGATGCGCAGCGAGTTCACGACTACGGCGAGCGAGCTGAGCGACATGCCGATCACGGCAAGCCAGGGGGGAATCCAGCCGATCGCGGCGAGCGGCAGCGATGCTGCGTTGTATACAAGCGACCAGAGCAGGTTCTGGCGCATGATCCGCAACGTGGCCTGCGCGATGTATCGAGCGTGGATCAAGCCGGCGAGGTGATCGCCGGCCAGGACGATATCGGCGCTCGACTTGGCCAGTTCGGCGCCCCCGCCGACGGCGACGGCCAGGTCGGCGCCGGCCAGCGCAGGCGCGTCGTTGACACCATCGCCGACGACCGCGACGTTGCGACCGTCGGCCCGCAGTTGCGCCAGCCGCGCGAGTTTCTGCTCGGGGCCGACACGGCCTTCAAACTGCGTGATGCCGAGTCGACCCGCCAACGCGGCAACGCGGACCCTGCTGTCGCCGCTGAGAATCTCGATCCCGGCGCCGGCGTTGCGCAGACCCTCGATCGTTGCCGCGGCATCTTCGCGCAGCGTTTCGCGCAATTCGAAACGTGCCAGCGGCCCTTCATCGTCGGCGAGGACGATGAGGTCGCTATCGACGGCATCGGCGGTGTGCGCGAACTGTTCCCGGCCGATCCGGTAATGCCGGCCATCGACGTCGCCCTCGATGCCGTTGCCGTCGACGCGGCGCAGGTTCCTCGCGCGCACCGCCTCCGCATGGCCGGCGGCTGCGCGAAGCGCAGTCGCGATCGGGTGGGTGCTGCCGGCTTCGAGTTGCGCGGCGATTTCCAGACATTGCTCGAGTGATAGGCGACCCGTGACTTCACTCGATGCGATTTCGACATTTCGCTCGCTCAACGTACCGGTCTTGTCGAAAACGAAATAGTTCGCCCGGGTGAGACTCTCGATGGCATTCGGCGTCAGCACGAGCACGCCGCGCTGCGCCAGCACAGCGAGCGAACGCGCCAGGGCTGCCGGCACGGCGAGTGCGAACGCGCAAGGGCAGGCGACAACGAGCACCGCAAGCGAGGCTGGGAATGCGCGGCCCGGGTCGATCGCAAGCCATGCGGCAGCCGTGATCGTCGTGACGAGCAGCAGGCCCGACACGAACCAGGCCGCAGCACGATCGCCGTAACGGGCCCAGCGCGGACGCTGTTGCTGGGCGCGAGCGACCAGGCGCACGATGGACGATAGCGTAGTGTCCGCGCCGACACGCGCGACGCGCATCTGCGCGGGCCCGTCGATGACGATGCTGCCGGCGATCAGGCGTTCACCGAGGCGGCGCAGCAGCGGTGTCGACTCGCCGCTGAGCAGCGATTCGTCGACGCGACATTCCGTGCTGATAAGCTCGCCGTCGGCCGGCACTGTCGCGCCGTCGGCAACCATGACGCAATCGCCGACCTCGAGCTCGTGCACGCCGACACTCTCGACAACTCCGTTCGCACCCAGCCGCTGCGCAACCGCCGGTTGCAGCCTGGCCAATGCGTCGACGATATCGCTCGCGCGGTGGCGCGCACGCATTTCGAGGTAGCGTCCGCCCAGCAGCAGGAATACGAACATGCTCGCTGAGTCGAAGTAGACATGCGCGCCGCCGCGCACGGTCTCGACGGCGCTGGCGACGAATACCAAGGCCACCGCAAACGCAACCGGTGTATCCATACCCGGGCGGCGCGCACGCAATTCGCGGAAGGCACCGGCGAAAAACGGGCGCGCCGAATAGAACACCACGGGAATCGTGACCAGCAAGCCGATCCAGCGGAAAAAGTCGCGTGTCGACGTTTCGATGCCCTCGAGCGCGCCGGCATAGAGCACGATCGCGAACATCATCGCCTGCATCATGCCGAGGCCGGCAACGACCAGTCGCTTCATTGCCGCACGCTGCTCGCGTTCGGCCACGTCACTGAGCGATTGCCGGTCGAGCGGGTGGGGCACGTAACCCAGATGCGCGATCGCCGCCAATACTGCGCCGAGCGGGGCAATGTGCGGTTGCCACACGATACTGACGCGCTTGCCCGGTACGCTGACGCTGGTCTCGCGTACGCCGTCCATCGTGCCCAGCGCGCGCTCGATCAGCCAGCTGCACGCCGCACAGCGCAATCCTTCCAGCAGCACGCACACTTCGGCGTCGCCATTGGCACGGCGATGCACATACAGGCGTTGCAATTGCGGCCTGTCCCAGGCCGAATAGTCGCCGACCGAAACAGCGCGCGGTGGCGGCGCATCGCGCAAGCGATAGTAATCCTGCAATCCGAGCGAGGCGATCCATTCGGCGGCGGCGCGGCAGCCGATGCAGCACACGGGGTGCTGCAGAGCGCCGATGCGTGCGACCAGCATGCTGCCGCCGGCAACCGGCTCGCCGCAATGGAAACAGGTCGACGAAGACATGGCCACGCCGCCGTCTACGGCGTCGCGCGATCGGCTGGCTGGGCCGCGCTTGTCGGCGGCAACGGCGACGCTATCACCGGGCCGGTCTGATGCAAGTCGTCGCGATGCTCGAATGCCGTTACCACGAGTGCAAGCGAGCCCACGATCGTGGCGAGGAGCAGCGCGATCATGAGCCAGACTTCCGCAACCTGGTACCAGTGGTTTCGCAGATTTTTCATTTCGCCTCCGGTGCGAAGAATTCGCTCTTGCGTTCGACATGAATCGAATCATCGTCGCCGCGTACGAGCAGATCGACGCGATGCCTGCCCGCGAACGCCGTACGCTCCCCGCGCAGCGTGAGCGGCACATTCGCGACTTCTCCGGCTGCGACCGTGATGCGGGTCTTGCTGATGATGCGCAGACCTGTCTCGTCGCCTTCGAGCGAAATGGACAGCTGCTGCACGCGATCGGTCTTGTTCACGAGCTTGACGGCGTAACCGTTCTCGATGCCTCCGTCCGCCGTTTCGCGGTACAGCGCATTGCGGTCGTGCAATACGTCGAAAATAACCGGCGACCGATGGCTGACGCCGAACGCGAACGCGCCGAGCAGGGCCGCCAGGAGAACGGCATAGATCACCGTGCGCGGCCTGACGATGCGCCGGGCTCGTCCGGCCAGGAGGCTCTCGGTCGTGTAGCGGATCAGGCCGCGCGGATAGTCCATTTTGTCCATCACGGAATCGCAGGCGTCGATGCACGCCGCACAGGCGATGCACTCGATCTGCAGGCCGTCGCGGATGTCGATGCCGGTCGGACAAACCTGCACGCAGGCATCGCATTCGATGCAGTCGCCGAGCGGTTGGGAATGGGAAATCGGGAATCGCGAATCGGGCACGGCAGTGAGGTCGCGCGACGCTTCAGATCGCGATGCGACCGAAGGACCAGTGAGATTGGCATCCTGCTCATTCCCGATGCCCGACTCCCGATTCCCGGCAAAGGCCAGCACGCTCGGCACACCGCGTTTGCGATGCCCGCGCGGCTCACCGCGCGTTTCATCATAGGAGATGATCAGCGTGTCATGGTCGAACATCGCGCTCTGGAAGCGCGCGTAGGGGCACATGTACTTGCAGACCTGCTCGCGCATGTACCCGGCGTTGCCGTACGTGGCAAATCCGTAGAACAGCACCCAGAATCCTTCCCAGCCGCCGAACGAAAGCGTTGCGGCCTCGTGTCCGAGGTCAAGGATCGGCGTGAAGAATCCTACGAACGTGAAGCCGGTCCACAGCGACAGCGTGATCCAGAGGAACTGCTTGGCCGACTTGCGCAAGATCTTCTCGCGCGTCCACGGACCCGAATCGAGCTTGATGCGCTGATTGCGCCGGCCTTCGCAGAAGCGTTCGATCCACAGGAATACTTCGGTCCAGACCGTCTGCGGGCAGGCATAGCCGCACCATAGCCGTCCGGCGAGTGCAGTAAAGAAAAACAGGCTGATCGCGGCGATGACGAGCAGGCAGGTCAGCCAGAAGAAGTCCTGGGGCCAGAACGTCAGGCCGAAGACATAGAACTTGCGCGCGGGCAGATCGAACAGCACGGCCTGGCGCCCATCCCAGCGCAGCCAGGGTACGAGATAGAACAGGCCGAGCAAAATGAAAACCGCAGCAAGCCGCAGTCGGGCGAAGCGGCCGTCGATTTCGCGCGGATAGACCTTCGGCTGCGCCGCGTACAGCGAATCTCCTGCGTCCTGCACGACGGCAATGGGAATCGGACGGTTCATCGATCGGCAATGGGCTGCTTGCGTTGTCGGGATGCCCGCTTGACGCGTGCCGACAACAGCAGCGCGGTGAACGCGCTCGAGCTGAACGTGCAGGCCCAGAACATGAAGAAGCCGATGCTGTAGCCGAACTCGCGCGAGATCGACAGATGCGGCCAGGTAATGTCGGCGAGTTCCATCGGATCGACGATCGCAAAAAACACGACCGAGGCAACCGCGGCCGCGAAAAAGGACGGCCAGGCTATCGCTCCAATGCGCCGCAGGCGCGCCGCGACGACTTCGGTCTCGTCGTCCTGCGCGCGATCGCCGGCACCGTTCATGGCTTGTCGCTGGCTGCTTCGTCGGAGTGGGACTGCGCGAGCACCCATGCTCCGACGAGGCGCGCGCGGTCCTTGCCGATAATCGGTTCCCACGCGGGCATCTTGCCGCTGCGGCCATCGCGAACGCTCGCCTTGATGTCATCGAGCGTACTGCCGTACAGCCAGATGTTGTCGGTCAGGTTTGGCGCACCCATCACAATGTTGCCCTTGCCTTCGGGACCGTGGCAGGCGGCGCAAATCGTGATGAAGCGAGCCTTGCCGGCTTCGGCCAATGCGGGATCGGCGTTGCCGCCCGACAGCGTGAGCACGTAGTTCGCCACTTCGTTGACGCCCTGTTCGCCGAGCGCGGCGCCGAGCGGAGGCATCACCCCGCCTCGTCCGTTGAGAATCGTCGCAATCACCTGGTCCGGCGCGCCGCCGTAGAGCCAGTCGCCGTCGGCGAGATTGGGATAGCCCTTGGCGCCGCGCGCGTCGGAGCCATGACAGGCGGCGCAGTTGTTCACGAATACGTTGCGGCCGAAATTCAGCGCTTCAGGATCGTGTTCGAGTTCTTCCACGCTGCGGTCGCGAAAACGCGAGAACACGGCTTCGAGCTTGCGATTGTTCTCGGCCAGGTCAGCCTTGACTTCGCCGGTCTGGGTCCAGCCGAGAGTGCCGGCGGCGGTGCCGAAGCCGGGATAGAACACCAGGTAACCGGCGGCGAAAACGACCGTCAACAGGAACATGCCGAGCCACCAGCGCGGCAACGCGTTGTTGTATTCGCTCAAGTCCTCGTCCCAGACGTGACCGGTCGTGACCTCTTCCTGCGGCGGGCGCTTGGCAGTGGCGAACAACAGCCACAACGCGCCGACCACGTTGATGAGTACGAGCAGCGCCACCCAGATCCCCCATCCAGCGCTCATGAGCGTTTCTCCGAATGGTCGTCATCGAGCGGCACGCGTGCCATCCGTTCGAATTCATTCTTGCGCCGGCTGCTGTACGCCCAGCCGACGATGGCGCAGAAAATCACGATCAGCAGCGCGGTAATCAGGCCCATGATCATTGCAAGTTCTCCTTCGGGCCGTACTTGCCCAGGTCTTGCAGGTACGCGACGAGCGCATCCATCTCGGTCTTGCCCTTGACGGCTTCGGCGACCGAAGCGTAGTCGGCGTCGGTGTACGGCAAGCCGACCTTGGCCAGACCGCGCATGTGCGACTCGACCTCTGCGGCGGAAAGAGCTGCCTCGTTCAGCCACGGATAGCCCGGCATGATCGACTCGGGCACGACGTTGCGCGGGTTGGCCAGGTGCACGCGCTGCCAGTCGTCGCTGTAGCGGCCGCCGATGCGTGCGAGGTCCGGCCCGGTGCGCTTGCTGCCCCACTGGAACGGGTGGTCGTAGACCGATTCACCGGCTACGGAATAGTGACCGTAGCGCAGCACCTCGGAGGCGAGAGCGCGAATCATCTGCGAATGACAGTTGTAGCAACCCTCGCGGATGTATACATCGCGCCCGGCGAGTTGCAGGGGCGGGTAGGGCTTGAGTCCCGGCACCGGCTCGATGACGTTCGCCTGGAACATCAGCGGCACTATTTCGGCGAGGCCACCGAAACTGATAGCAATGACGACCAGGATCGCCATCAGCCCGATGTTCTTCTCGATAGTCGAGTGATTCATGATCGGCTCCTCAGGCGGCCACGGCAGTCGGGATGGCGGCAACAGGGGCACGGTCGCGCACCGCGGCTACTGTCTTCCAGCAGTTGTAGGCCATGATGAACATGCCGCTGAGGACCAGCAGGCCGCCGAACAGGCGCGCGACGTAGAACGGATGTGTCTGCGTCACCGATTCGATGAACGTATAGGTCAGCGTGCCGTCCGGATTCGTTGCGCGCCACATCAGGCCCTGCATGACGCCGGCAATCCACATCGCGCTGATGTAGATCACGACGCCGATCGTCGCGATCCAGAAGTGCAGGTCGATCAGGCGCGTCGAATACATCTTGTCCGCGCCGAACAATTTCGGGAACATGCTGTAGATCGCACCGATGCTGATGAAGGCGACCCAGCCGAGCGCACCGGCATGCACGTGGCCGATCGTCCAGTCGGTGTAATGCGAGAGCGCGTTGACCGTCTTGATCGACATCATCGGACCTTCGAAGGTCGCCATGCCGTAAAACGACAACGCCACGATCATGAACTTCAGGATCGGATCGGTGCGCAGTTTGTGCCAGGCGCCCGACAGCGTCATGATGCCGTTGATCATGCCGCCCCACGACGGCGCGAGCAGGATCAGGGAGAACACCATGCCGAGCGACTGCGCCCAGTCGGGCAGGGCGGTGTACTGCAGGTGGTGCGGCCCGGCCCACATGTAGATCGAGATCAACGCCCAGAAGTGCACGACCGACAGACGGTACGAATATATGGGCCGCTGCGCCTGCTTCGGCACGTAGTAATACATCATGCCGAGGAACCCGGCGGTGAGGAAAAAGCCGACCGCGTTGTGCCCGTACCACCACTGCACCATGGCATCGACGGAGCCCGAGTAGATCGAATACGACTTCCACATCGACACGGGAATCGACAGGTTGTTGATGATGTGCAGCACGGCGATCGTGAGGATGAAGCCGCCGTAGAACCAGTTCGCAACGTAGATGTGCTTGACCCTGCGCTTGACGATCGTGCCGAAGAACACGATCGCGAACGCGACCCAGACCAGCGTGATCAGGATGTCGATCGGCCACTCGGCTTCGGCATATTCCTTGGCCTGGGTGATGCCGAGCGGGAACGTGATCGCCACGGCGACGATCACGAGTTGCCAGCCCCAGAATACGAACGCGGCGAGTCCATCGCTGATCAGGCGCGCCTGGCAGGTACGTTGTACGACGTAGAGTCCGGTCGCCATCAGCGCGCAGCCGCCAAAGGCGAAGATCACGGCGTTCGTATGCAGCGGGCGCAAGCGGCCGTAGGAGAGCCAGGGTACGTCGAAATTCAGCTCCGGCCAGGCGAGCTGCGCGGCGATGATCGCGCCGACCAGCATGCCGACGATGCCCCAGACGATCGTCATGACGGTGAACTGGCGAACCACCTTGTCGTTGTAGGTCAGTGCAGTGTCCATGTGTGCTCCCCAATTGTTGGTAGGAGTCTAGCGACGCGGGAGCCGTGTCCAACTTGATCGGAATCAAGAACGATGAATTTACGATCGCTCGAATCCGCGTTGGGCCGCATCACGATGACCGGCCCACGATTGCTGCAGCGCAAAACGCGGGCCCGATACGCGCGTTTCGTGCCCACATCTTTTGTCGCTCGCCGCTCCTCAGCTTTTCATCCCCTTGTGGCCTCGCACGCAATGGGACCTTGGGCCAATGGAAACGTGCGGACCTTTGGTCTAATAGGTTGCGGCGGTGGAATCAATCCCTGCTTCCACTGGCTTGATTGGAGCGGACGCCGACTCGAGTCGACAAGTTAGCGTCTGGAGCTTTGGTCGAAGTCACGATGCCGCCGGACATTTCCGGCATGCAGTCGACCGATCGCAGGAGAAAAGCGATGAAGCGGTTCGGCACAACGGCTCAGAGATTCGCCGCTCTGGCAATGGCTATGGGGTTTACGTTCGCGGTCACTGCACCGGCCGCTGACGTCGAGGCCGCGAAAGCCCTGGCGCGCCAGAACAACTGCTTCAAGTGCCATGGCACCGACAAGGACAAGGATGGGCCGGCGTTCAAGAGCGTCGCGGCGAAGTACAAGGGCACCGCCGATGCCGAAAGCAAGCTGACGACGCACCTGACGTCGGGCGAAATGGCCAAGTTTCCGGACGGGCATTCCGAGGCGCACAAGAAGGTGGAGCCGAACGATCCTGCGCAGGTCAAGAACCTGGTCGACTGGATCCTTTCGCTATGACGTAGTTTGCAGCGCGCTTCGGCGCGTCGGTCTCGACTTTCGGGGGTGGCATGAGTTCGCTCGGCCGGGTGTTCTGTGGTTTGCTGGCGCTCCTCGCATCGACGGGCACCATTGCCGCCGAATCGGATGCGGCGCAACGACGCCTTGCGGCCGACGCCGTCTGCACGAAGTGCCACGACGAAAACGAAGCCAAGCCGATCTTTTCGATTTACCAGACACGGCACGGCGTGCTCGGCGACGAGCGCACGCCGTCGTGCACGTCCTGCCACGGCGAGAGCAAGCTGCATCTGGCCGGCGCCGGGGAAGGTGGCGACAAGCGCCCGCCACCGGATTTCGTGATGGGTACGAGCCACACGACTTCGGGCTACGCGCCAAGCGACGCCTCGGCGCAGTCAGGCCGCTGCCTGGCCTGCCACCAGTCCGGCCTGCGCACTCATTGGACTGGGAGCAAGCACCAGATCAACGAAGTTGCCTGCACCGGCTGCCACAAGATCCACGTCGCCCAGGACGCGGTGCTGAGCAGGATCGAACAGCAGACCGTCTGCTTCGAATGTCACAAGGAGCAGCGCGCCCAGGTCAAGCAGTTCTCCACGCATCCACTCGACGTCGGCAAGATGTCCTGCTCGAATTGCCACAACCCGCACGGCTCGGTCGCGCCGAAGCTGCTGGCCATGAACACGGTCAACGAGACCTGCTTCCAGTGCCACGCCGACAAGCGCGGCCCGTTCCTCTGGGAACACCAGCCGGTCAGCGAAGACTGCACGAACTGCCATACACCGCACGGCTCGAATATCTCCCCGCTGTTGAAGTCGCGACCGCCGTTCCTGTGCGACGAGTGCCATAGCGGCCCGCACACCAGCAACAGTCCATTCGGCACGGCGGTCACCGGCATCCAGGGCGGTGGGGCGGCGCCCGGCAGCAGTCCGAGTACGAGTGCAGCCGGCCGGGCGTGCATGAACTGCCATGTCATGGTGCACGGTTCGAATTCGCCCGCGGGCGCACTGCTGCACCGTTGATCGGGGGTCGTCATGAATCGCATGAAAGCCCGTTTCCCGGCCAATCGCATCAGCCTCGCTGTGCGCGGTGCATTGCTGCTCATATGTGTGTCGCCGGCATTGGCAGGCGCCCAGGCCCTCGATATGTCCGACGAAGTGAAGGAACTCGTCTACCCGACGAGCTTCTTCGATCTCGGCGCGATCGTCGTCGACGAATCGTCGACCAAGTTCGGCGAGTACAGCGGGCTCAACGATTCTGGTCCCTACGTGCTCGCGAACTTCGAAGTGCACGGTGGCAGCGGCTACGGGATGGGGGAGGGCACGACCCGCATCGATGCGAGCGGCACCGACCTCGGCACGAACTCGCGCAGTCTCGGCCTCAAAATCACTGATCAGGGCCAGTGGAATTTCGGGGCCGGTTATGACCAGTTGCGTCACTACACCACGGACGGTTATCAGACCCCTTATCAGGGGGCGATCGGAGCGAATAACTTTCCGTTGCTGCCGACTTTCGGCGTCATCAACACGACGACGAACATCGGCGGCAAGCTCGGCTCGCAGTCACTGACGCCAACGCAGCTCGGACAGTTCCACGACGAAGATGTCTACAACCAGCGCGACACCGCGACGGTCAGCGCCGGCTACAATTTCAACAAGGAATGGAACTTCCAGTTCAAGTACGCGCACCTCGACCAGTCGGGCGCGAAGCTGACAAGCGCGGCAACCGACGCCTACAACCTGAGCAGTTCCGGCGGATTCAACTACGGCGGGCAGCGCATTTCGCTCCTGATGAATCCGACCGACTCCAAGACCGACACGTTCAATCTGTCGTTGAACTGGGTCGGACAGCAGGCCTGGGCGACGCTCGCTTACTACGGCTCGCTTTACCACGACAACGTCAGCGGCCTGTCCTGGTCGAATCCGTTCGTTTCCGGGGGCAGCGCGACTGCTCCGGTACCGCCACCGGGCACGCCGCCGAACGGCGCATTCCCGATCAACACGTTGAGCACGCCGCCGAGCAACGACCTGCACCAGTTCAGCCTTACCGGCGGCTACATCTTCAGCCCGGCATGGAAGCTCGTCGGTGGCGTTTCGACCGCGCGTAACGAGCAAAATGCGAGTTACGCCGGAACCTACACGACCGTGCCAAACACGGTGACGGTGCTGCCAGTCGGTTCGCTGGACGGACACGTCGACCTCACTCACGCCGACGCCAAGCTCACCTGGCAGGCAACACCGACATGGAATTTCGCTGCTGGATTCCGCTACAACGAACGCGACAACAAGACGGCGTCGTACGAATACCAGTTCACTACCCTCGGCGGTTCGGGGCCCAACAAAGTGGTCAATACGCCGATGAGCTTCAAGCGCGAGCAGTTCGACGTCACAGGCGACTGGCACATCGATTCGCGCAACAAACTGCACTTTGCCTACGAGTACGACTACATGCACCGCTGGTGCAACAACGCGCTGGCAAACGACACGCGCTCGATCATTGCACCCCCGGACTACTACGTCGTCGCGTCGTGCGTGCAGGTGCCGACGAACCGCGAGAATCGCGGGGTGATCGAGTACCGTCTGAAGGCGACCGACAGCGTCGACTTTTACGCCGGCTATACTTACGGCCGGCGCGAGGCCGACGTCAACCCATCGTTCTACAACCCGATGCAGGGCACCGGTGGCTTCGAGAACTTCGGCTTCCTGGCATTCTTTGACGCCGCGCGCACCCAGAACCTGCTCAAGGTCGGCGCCACCTGGCAGGCGACCGACAAGTTCAGCATCGGCTTCAGTGGACGCTACACGCATGACGATTACTCCGATTCGACGCTCGGCGTCACGAACGGAAAGACCGAAAGCGCGAACATCGACGCGAACTACGCAATTTCGCCGGACAATTCGCTGGGCGCCTACTTCACCTGGCAGAAGCGCACGCGTGACCTGTTCAGTGCCGCCGACGACAACCCCATCGCGCCGCCAACCCAGATCTGGAAGAACACGCTGGCCGACCGCGACAACGCGATCGGCATCAATGGCAAACAGAAGGGGCTGCTCAGCGGCAAGCTCGAACTCAGCGAAGACTTCGAGTACAACCTCGGCAAGGCGAAGTACGTGACCTATCTCGTGCAGAACATCACGTCGTCGCTCGGCAATTCCGGAGAGGTGCCGAACATCAGCAGCGAGTTGAAACAGTTCCGCATCAACGGCTCATACCAGATCGACCGTCACTCGGCGTTTCTCGCCGGCTACCAGTACCAGCGCCTGAAGTCGAACGACTACCTGTACAACGCGTTTCAGTACGGCTTCACGCCGAGCAGCCTGATGCCGACGAACCAGGTCGCGCCGAATTACGAAGTCAATACCGTGTACCTGGCTTACCACTACACCTTCAGATGAAGTCTCGGTCGACGATTCGCTTGAGCGAAATGTCTTCGCGCGTCGCGATAGCAGTGATATTCCGCAATCAAGACATGTGCAGGGGAGCCAAAACATGAGCAAGACGAAGCCCGGCGCCCTGCGCAGGTTCTGGCGCTTCCTGCGCACGCCGTCGGCGCGCTGGTCGCTGCTGACACTGCTGCTGGCCGGATTCGCGGGCGGCATACTGTTCTGGGGCGGCTTCAACACCGCTCTCGAGATGACCAACACGATGGAATTCTGCATTGGCTGCCACGAGATGCGCGACACGGTCTATCAGGAATACAAGGGGACCATCCACTACTCGAATCGGACTGGCGTTCGCGCGGGCTGCCCCGACTGCCACGTCCCGCACGAGTGGGGGCCGAAGGTCATCCGCAAGATTCAAGCCAGCATGGAAGTCTGGGGCAAGATCACCGGCAAGATCGACACACCGGAAAAATTCGAGGCCCATCGCATGGAACTGGCGACGAACGAATGGAACGTGATGAAGGCGGTCGACTCGCGCGAGTGCCGCAACTGCCACAGCTGGGACGGCATGAGTGGCGAAAAGCAGAAACAAAGTAACTACAAGCGCCACATGGAAGCGAAGAGCGAAGGCAAGACCTGCATCGACTGCCACAAGGGCATCGCCCACCACTTGCCGAAGGAATATCGCGATCCCGACGAGGAAGAATAGTCGGCCGATCGCCTCTATTCGCCTGATCCGCATCCGCGATCAGCCGCAGGCAGAACCTGGCATGGACGGATCCGTCCGCTCGGCGCGTGCAACGCTAGTCGTCGCAGCGAACGGCAGAGTTGACGAATATCAAGAGGCGCGGTGTTGCTCCGGGCCACACTTGCCATGTCATCTCAGCCAGGACCATCGCCATGATCGCCAGTATCCAGGTATCCCCGCGCCAGGCCGCGGCACAGAAGTCGAACCCGCCGGAGTTGCAGTGGAAGGAAAAGCTGCGCGACGGTACCACGGTCCTGATCCGGCCCATCCACGGCGAAGACGCCGAAATCGAAAGGCGCTTCATCGAGCTGCTGTCGCCGGCGGCGCGTCGCCTGCGTTTTCTCGGCGAGATCAAGACACCGAGCGCGGCGATGATCGATCAGTTCACCCACCCGGATCCGGCACACGACGCAGCATTCGTCGCCTTGATCGCCGACGGTGCCGAGAAGCGCGAAATCGGCGTGGCGCGATTCAGCGGCAGGCCCGATGGGCTGGCGTGCGAGTGCGCAGTCGCCGTCAGCGACGAATGGCAGGGACGCGGCTTGGCGACAATGCTGATGCGGCACCTCATCGGAGTCGCGCGCGAGCGCGGCATCGAATGCATGTACTCGATCGACACGGCCGGCAACGACGCCATGCGCGACCTTGCCGAACACCTGGGCTTCCAGCGCAAATCGGACCCCGATGATGCTACGCAGGTGTTGCATGTCCTCGACCTGAAGAGCGCGACCGTCTAATCACGCGGACCCGTTGCCTACCGCGCAGCGCCGCCGTCAAGGCTGCCTGCGCCACGCCGGCCCCAGGGCTTAAGAAGCGCAGGAACATTGCCCCGCCGGGGTTCGGAGCGATCAGCGCGTGATCGGTGCGCTGCCGTCCGTGCCGCTTTTGAGCAAGGCGCGCAGGCGCGCCGGAGTAATGGCCGCAGCGGCCGCAGCAACACCGGGCAGGCGATGGCCTGCGGCTTCGAGGATGTGCGTGAGTGCACCCGGGAAGCCGGATCGGGTGTCCACGTCCGGCTTCCGGTTCATGCGGTTGCGAAACGCCGTCGCTATGGCGCGCACCAAGTGATCCTCCAGGCGCAGGTTCTTCTGTCTGCCGTCGCCTCCCGCAGTGCGACGCAGTTCGACAATGCCGCCGGCCATGTCCTCGAGCGGCTCCACGATCTGGGAAAAATCCATGCCGATGCGGCGGCGCGCCCC
>Ga0068865_100001019_pt1 | contig 16107 bp, 15 predicted proteins | sample KBSMisM12_FD_75293 | JGI IMG/M metagenome (GOLD analysis project Ga0068865, IMG submission 75293) | Miscanthus rhizosphere microbial communities from Kellogg Biological Station, Michigan, USA - KBS Miscanthus M1-2 | ecosystem: Host-associated > Plants > Roots > Rhizosphere > Soil ...
CCGCGCTTCTTGGCCTCGTCGGCGCTCATCAGCACCAGGGCCGCGGCGCCGTCATTGAGGCCCGAGGCGTTGGCGGCGGTCACCGAACCGTCCTTGGTGAAGGCCGGACGCAGGCCCGCGACGCTCTCCATCGTCGCGCCGTGGCGGATGTATTCGTCCTGGTCGACGATCGTGTCGCCCTTGCGGCCCTTGATGGTCACCGGCGCGATCTCCCCGGCGAACTTGCCGGCCTTCTGGGCCGCCTCGGCCTTGTTCTGCGAGGCGACGGCGAACTGGTCCTGGTCCTCGCGGGTGATCTGCCAGCGCGCGGCGATGTTCTCCGCGGTCTGGCCCATGTGGTAGCCGTGGAAGGCGTCCAAGAGGCCGTCCTTGAGCATGGTGTCGACGAGGCTCAGGTCGCCCATCTTCTGGCCGGTCCGCAGGGCCTGGGCGTGCGGCGACTGGCTCATGCTCTCCTGGCCGCCCGCGATGACGATGTCGCAGGAGCCGTCCTTGATCTGCTGGGCGCCGAGCGCCACCGCGCGCAGGCCCGAACCGCACAGCTGGTTCAGGCTCCAGGCCGGAGTCTCCACCGGCAGGCCGGCGTTGACCGCCGCCTGGCGGGCCGGGCCCTGGCCCTGACCGGCCTGCAGCACCTGGCCCATGATCACCTCGTCGACGTCGGCGGCGGCGATTCCGGCGCGCTCCACCGCGGCCAGGATGGCGACGCGGCCCAGCTCGTGGGCCGGCACGCTGGAGAGCGCCCCGTTGAACGAGCCGACCGGCGTGCGGGCGGCGGAAACGATGACGACCTCGGTCATGGCGCAAACTCCTTGGGCGGCCGCGCTTGGCGGCCATTTCGACGGACGGCCCGGATCATCTAAGGAACGGGCCGCCGCATTGGGCAAGCCCGGGACGGGCGAAATCCCACCATTTGCCATTAAGCTCGCATCCGCGATACTGCGGTGCAGAAACGCGTCCGCTGCACTGCGGACGGGGCAAGGGATTTGGGATGGCCGATACCCAGGATACCGGCGACGCCGCCAACGGCGAGAAGGTCGTCATCAAGAAGTACGCCAACCGGCGCCTCTACAACACCGCCTCCTCCAGCTACGTCACGCTCGAACACCTGTCGGAGATGGTGAAGAAGAACATCGACTTCGTCGTCTATGACGCCAAGACCAACGAGGACATCACCCGCTCGGTCCTGACCCAGATCATCTTCGAGGAGGAGAGCCAGGGCCAGTCGCTGCTGCCGATCCAGTTCCTGCGGCAGCTGATCGGCTTCTACGGCAACTCGATGCAGGCTTTCCTGCCGTCCTACCTGGAGCTGTCGCTGGCCAGCTTCACCCAGCAGCAGGAGCGCATGCGCAGCCAGTTCCAGGCGCTCGGCGCGCCCGGCGTCGGCGGCGCCTTCGACGCCCAGATCGCCCAGAACCTCGCGCTCTTCGACCGGGCGATGAAGATGTTCTCGCCCTTCGCCTTCGCCAAGCCTGACGAGCCGGCGCCCACGCCCAAGGCCGAACCGCCCCCCGCCGCGCCCGCCGACGACGCCCTCGTCCAACTGCGCAAGCAGATGGAGGAGATGCAGGCGCAGATCGAGAAACTGGCCGGCAAGAGGTAGAATCGGCGTTTCTTAACCGGGAGCCGTCCAGGATAGTCCGGCGATGACCTTCCCCATCGACCCGCCCCGCCGCGCGTCCGGCCCGCGCCGTCCGAAGAAGACGGCGGCGGAGATCCTCGATGACCTGGAGAACGAGCGAGAGATCCGCGGCCCCAACCTGCCGGTCCCCGTCGGCCGCGCCCGCACCATTCCGGGCGGTCCAGCAACCGCCGGCGGCGACGCGGCGATCCACGCCCAGGTGATCGGTGAAAAGCGCGGCCTGCGCGCCGGCCCGACGATCCACGACCAGGCCAAGGCCACCTACAACAAGACGGAATGGTCGGGGGCCCGCGACCGCCGCGCCCCCAAGGGCCGCGCCGCCAAGACCGACGTCTAGCCGCCCCTCAGCCTCGCCACTTCCGCTTCCAACGCCGCCACGCGCCGTTCAAGCGCCGCGATCCGCGCCGCCGGGTCCGCGTTCGCGCCCGGGTTCGGCGTCGAGACGCCCGCGCGGCGCGCGACCTCGGCCGCTTCGACGCCCAGCAGCTCGGCGAAAACCGCCACCTCGCGGGCAGATATTTCCCGCTGGTCCTTGAAGGCGAGCGCCAGGTCCGGCGCGCTGAGGCCCGCCGCCGCGGCCAGCACGTCGCGCGAAAGCCCGCGTTCGCCGAGGCGGGCGTCGAACCATTCGGCGTCGAAGAAGAGGGCCATGATCGGCGGACGCCTCCTGGCGCGGGTCTTGCTTAACCCTGCCCAGAATCCTTCGATCACGGGCCGGGTCCATGCTGCAAGCCGTCTATCGCGTCATCGACCTCGCCGTCGTGGTGCTGATCTTCACCGCCTTCGTCGGGGGCTGAGGTTGGGGGCTGACGACCCGGTCCGATTTCCGCCAATCGGTGGGTGACGCTGTCCGAATCCCGCCAGAACCTGCGCGGCTGTCCCGCCATCTAGATCTCCGGAAGAGGAGACGACGACATGGCCACGATCATCAAGACCATCACCATCGACGCGCCCGCAGACGACGTCTGGGACGCCGTCGCCGACTTCGGCGCGGTGCACCGCCGGTTCGCGCCGGGCTTCGTCACGAACGTCGAGCTCATCGAGGGCGCCCGGATGGTCACCTTCGGCGACGGGACGGTGGCGAAGGAGGTGTTCCTCGGCCGCGACGCGGCGGCGATGCGGCTCGCCTATTCGATCCAGAACGAGCGTCTGGCCCACCACTCGGCGAGCTTCCAGGTGAGCGACGCCGGCCTCGACAAGTCTCGCCTGACCTGGACCGTCGACGTGCTGCCGGACGCCATGGGAGCCTATCTGGCGGAGCGGATGGACGCCGGGCTGGCGGTGGCCAAGGAGACCCTCGGGCGCGTGCCGGCCTAGGCTTCTTCCACCGGCCCCGGGTTGCGGGCGCGCGACTGCAGCCAGATCACGCCGAACAGGTCCGACAGCGACGCCCAGAGGCGGCCGAGGTTGGTGTACTTCGAGGCGCCGGTCTGGCGGTGGCGGTGGTTCACCGGGCGGAACGCCACCCGGTAGCCCTCGCGCTGCATAAGGGCCGGCAGGTAACGGTGGATGTGGTCGAAGTAGGGGAGCCGCAGGAACGCCTCGCGGCGGAAGGCCTTCAGGCCGCACCCGGTGTCGTTGGCCGTGTCGTTGAGCAGCCGCTTGCGCACGCCGTTTCCGATGCGGCTGGCGACCTTCTTGGCGTAGCTGTCCTGGCGCTTGACCCGCTCGCCGCCGACCAGCGCCAGCTCCGGCGGACCGGCCACCAGCGCGTCGACAAGGGCGGGCCCGTCGGCCGGGTCGTTCTGGCCGTCGCCGTCCAGGGTGACGATCACCGCGCCGCGCGCGCCCAGGATGCCCGAGCGGATGGCGCGGCTCTGGCCGGCGTTCTTCGTGTGGGCCAGGACCCGCAGCTGCGGGATTTCCCCGGCCAGCGCCTTCAGGGCCGCGCGGGTCCCGTCGCGGCTGGCGTCATCGACGAACACGATCTCGTAGTTTCGGCCCTTGAAGGCGGCGGCGATCTCGCGCGCCAACGCCGGCGCCGCGCCCTCCTCATCGAAGACGGGCACCACGACGGAGATGTCCGGGGTTTTCGATACGGGCGAACGGGCCATCGCGCCTCCCATAGCGGAAACGCGGCCGTTGGAAAGGATCATCCAAGAGCCTTCCCATCTCGGACGAACTCGTCTGAGATGGATAGAAGCTCGTCCCACCAAGGATTCGGAGCGTGACAGCGCCTCAGCGGCTGATCGTCCTAGGCTGTCACGCTCCGGGCAGGACTCAATGACGCTTGAGGTTGATTTGGCGCGCATCTCGCGCGGCTGGCGGGGCCCCGCGCTGGCGGCGCTGATCGCCTTCCTCGCGGGCCTGCCCGGCCTGATCGCCGTGCCGCCGCTGGACCGCGACGAGAGCCGCTTCGCCCAGGCCACCGCCCAGATGCTCGAGAGCGGCGACTTCACCGTCATCCGCTACCAGGACCAGCCGCGGTTCAAGAAGCCCGTGGGCATCCACTGGCTGCAGGCGATCAGCGTCTCGGCCCTCTCCAGCCCCGAGGCCCGCGAGATCTGGGCCTACCGCATCCCGAGCCTGCTGGGCGCCATGCTGGCGGCGGCGGCCTGCGCCTGGGGCGCCGCGGCGTTCTTCGGTCCGCAGGCCGGGCTCCTGGCCGGCGCCATGCTGGGCACGACCTTCCTCCTCTCCACCGAGGCCCTTATCGCCAAGACCGACGCGGTGCTCTGCGGCTGCACGACACTCGCGCTGGCGGCGCTCGGGCGCATGTACGCCGAGGCGAACGGCGGCCCGCCCGCGGGCCGGCGCGCCTGGCTCCTGTTCTGGCTGGGCATGGCGGTGGGAGTCCTCGACAAGGGCCCGATCACCCCGATGGTCGCGTTCCTGGCCATCGCCGTCCTGGCCGTCGCCGACCGCAAGGTGGCCTGGTTGAAGCGCTTGAACTGGATCTGGGGCGTGATCCTGGTGGTCGCCGTGGTCGGGCCCTGGGCCGGCGCCGTGACCGTCGCCACCGACGGCGGTTTCTGGAGCGTGGCGTTCACTGGCGACCTGGCGCCCAAGCTCGCCGGCGGCCAGGAGAGCCACGGCGCGCCGCCCGGCTACCACACCCTACTGGCCCCGCTGCTGCTCTTCCCGATGACGCTGATGCTGCCGGCCGCGGCGGTGACGGCCTGGACGCGGCGGCGCGAGCCCGGGGTCCGCTTCGCGCTCGCCTGGCTGATCCCGGCCTGGATCGTCTTCGAGGCCACGCCCACCAAGCTCGTCCACTACACCCTGCCCGCCTACGGCGCGGTCGCCTGGCTCGCGGCCGCCGCGTTCACCCAGCCAATCGGGGTCCGCGCGCGCTGGACCGGCGCCGCGCTCGCCGGCGTGCTGGGCGTCGTGCTGGCGGCCGCGTGCTTCTACCTCGTCAGGCTGTACGGCGATGCGTCCGACATCCCGGCCGCTCTGCTGGCGGCGATGCTGCTGGCGGGCGCAGGCCTGGTCAGCGGCTGGCGGCTGGTGCGTCGCACGCCGCAGACCGCCATCGTCAGCGCCGTGGCCCTGGGCCTGACCGGCCACGCGGCGCTGGCCGCCGGCCTCGCCCCGCGCCTCTTGCCGCTCTGGCTCTCGGCGCGGACGGCGAGCGCGCTGGAGAAGGCCCAGCTCCTGCCCGAACAGGGGATCGCCGACGCCCCGGTCACCGTGGCGGGCTACGCGGAGCCCAGCTTGGTCTTCGCCGTCGGCACCGAGACCGAACTCGCAGGCCCGGAGGACGCCGCCCAGGCGATCTCCGAGCACCGCCCCGCGGTCGTCGAGCAGCGCGAGGAGCCGGGCTTCCAGCGGGCCCTGGCGCAGTACCATGCGAGCGCCCATTTGGTGGCGAGCGTGAAGGGGCTGGATTATTCGGACGGCAAGAAGATGACCTTGCGCGTTTACGAGGCGGCGGAACCGCCGCCGGGAACCAAGCCATGAGCCGCAAGATAACCGTTGTCGAAGTCGGTCCGCGAGACGGGCTGCAGAACGAGAAGGCCCTGCTGGAGGTCGACCAGAAGCTGGAGTTCATCTCCCGCCTGGAGGCGGCCGGCGCGCGGCGCATCGAGACCGTCTCCTTCGTCAATCCCAAGCGCGTGCCGCAGATGGCCGGGGCCGAGGAGATCAGCGCCGCGCTGCCGCACACGGCCGGCCGCTCGCGCATCGGCCTGGTGCTGAACGAGCGCGGCTGGGACCGCTGCCTGGAGGCCGGCTGCGACGAGGCCAACGTCGTGGTGTGCGCCACCGACGGGTTCGGGATCCGCAACCAGGGGGCCAGCGCCGCCGAGCAGACCGCCGCCATGGTGGCCATCGCCCAGCGCCAGAAGGCCGAGGGCGGTCCGCCGATCACCATGACCGTCTCGGTGGCCTTCGGCTGCCCCTTCGACGGCGAGGTCAGTGAGGAGCAGGTGATGCGCATCGTGCGCGCCGCCGCCGAGGCCGGCGTGGCCGAGATCGCGCTCGCCGACACCATCGGCGCGGCCGACCCCTGGCTGGTCAAGAAGCGCGTGGAGGCCGCCAAGGCCGCCGCGCCGGGCATCCCGCTGCGTATGCACTTCCACGACACCCGCAACACGGGCCTGGCCAACGCCTTCGCCAGCGTCGAGGCCGGCGTCGACGTACTGGACGCCAGCTGCGGCGGCCTGGGCGGCTGCCCCTTCGCGCCCGACGCCACCGGCAACATCGGCACCGAGGACCTGGTCTACATGCTGGAGCGCGCCGGCTATTCCACTGGCTACGACCTGGACGGCCTGATCGGCACGGCGAAGTGGATGGCCGACATCCTGGGCAAGCCGCCCGCCGCCTCCGTCAGCCGCGCCGGCGTGTTCCCGATGGCCGCCGCCTAGGTCCGCGTGAAGCCGTCGGGGCTCCAGCCCTCGCTGCCGACGCCGTGGTGCGTGAAGAACAGGCCGTCGGGGTCGTAGCGGCGCTTGATGCGGGCCAGGCGCGCGTGGTTCGGTCCCCAGAACGCCTTCTGCCAGTCCGCCTGGAAGTAGTCGCACTCGTTGACGTAGGCGCCCGTGTCCGGCGCGCAGACGCGCAGCGCCTTCATCGACGCCTGCACCTGCTCGGCCCGGGCCTTCGCGGCGGCGAGGTCGGGGCGGTAGCCGCTGTAGGGCGAGGGACTGGAGTGGGCGATGATCGCCAGCGCGAAGGCCTCGCCGGCGTCCGGGCTCGTGGCCGTGTCGCGCACCGCCGCCAGCGTCTGCGGCGCCGCGCCGGCAAGGCCCTTGTTGAAGTGGAATGACACCGGCCACTTGCGGCTGGCGGCGAACCAGGCGTCGACCAGACGGGCCTGGTTCTGCGGCTTCAGCAGCGAGGCCGGCAGCCAGGCTGACGTATAGGCCGACCAGAATACGCCCACCTGCTCGCCGTCGCCTGTCCACCAGAACGCCTTGGGTCGGGCGTCCGGCCGCGCATCGGGGGTGATCACGCCGGGCGCGAACCTGCGCAGCATGTCGGCGTCCCAGAACATCCGGGCCGGCGCGGCGATGACGTTGAGCGGCTCCTGGACCACGTAGTCCGCCTTCGCCGCCTCGGCGAAGTCGAGCAGCGGCTGCCAGACGGCCCGCGCCTGCGACGTCGTAAGCCCCTGGAAGACCATCGAGACCACCAGGCGGTTGTCCTGCGTCGCGCGCACCTGCTCGCCCCAGTGCGGGTTGAAGAGGTTGGTCGCATAGAGGTCGACGAAGCGGGCCAGCAGGCGGCGGAAGGCCTCGTCCGAGCGCGCGCGCACAGTGAGGTTCGCCCCGCCGAAGGTTTCCGGCAGCGGATGCGTCGCCAGCGTGAGCCGGGTGATCACGCCGAACGTGCCGCCGCCGCCGCCCTTCAGCGCCCAGAAGAGGTCCGGGTCCTGGGTGGCGTTGACCACACGCACCTGGCCGTCAGCGGTGACCACCTCGGCCTCCAGCAGGCTCGCCGCGGCGGTCCCGTAGGCCTTGGAGTGGCTGCCGAAGCCGCCGCCCTGGACCAGGCCCGCGACGCCGACGGTGGTGCAGCCGCCGCCCTGGACATAGCGGCCCGCGCCGGTGGTCACCGCCTTGTAGGCGTCCATCCACACGCAACCCGCGCCCAGCGAGACGGCCGGGACGGGCGGCGCCTTCGAACCCTTCGGCGTGAAGGCGTCGTGGACGCTCACGGCGTTCATCCGCCGCGTCCAAATCATCAGCGAGTCCGGCGCGTTCGACGTCCCGAGATAGCTGTGGCCGCCGCCGCGGACGACGAGGCGCAGGCGATGCGCGCGGGCGAAGCGGACGGCGGCGGCGACGTCGGCGGCGCTCTCGGCGCTGACGACGTAGGCGCTGGGGGAGGACTGCCAGGCGTCGAGCCAGCCGGCGCTCTGGGTCAGCCCCGGCTGGTCGCCCACATAGAACGGGTTGGTCGCTAGCTTGCGCACGGCAGGGTCCGCGAGGTCGGGCCGGACGAGCGGCGCAAGCCGCCCGCCGGCGGCCTCGTTCAGCCGGGCCCAGTCGGCGTCGCTCGGCCAACCCGCTGTCCCAGGGCGTGCGCGGCCGCCGCCCGCGGCGCGGGCGAAGGGCGCGGCAAGCGCCGTGGCGGAGAGCGCCAGGCTGGAGGTCAGGAAGTGGCGGCGGCGCATTGGGCGGCTCCTCAGGAATGCGGATCGTGGCCCGGTCAGCCATCGCCGCCAAGAGCGCGCCGATCCAGGCCGCGGGGCCGGGCGGCGTGGCCGGCGGGCCGAGGGGCGGCGCGCGGGGCCAGGCGGCGGGGCGGCAGGGACGAGCGGTGGGGCCCTAGCTCTGGGCGGGGCTGAGGACCTGGTTGGCGAACGCCGCGCCGGGCAGGGTGGTCGGCTCGGCGGCGACCGCCGGTCCGGGAATCAACAGTTCGCAGACGAGGCCATCCGGCTCGAAGCGCCGCTCGGCCTTGCCGCCCTGCGGCACGAGCGCCGTTTCCAGCAGGCGCGCGCCGAAGCCCTTCTTGGCGGGCTCGGCGACCGTCGGGCCGCCCACTTCGCGCCACAGGAGCCGCGTGACGCCCGCCTCATGGCTCCAGTCGATCCGGACGCCGCCCTGCGCCTCGGACAGGGCGCCGTATTTCAGGGCGTTGGTCGCCAGTTCATGGAACAGCAGCCCCAGACCCACGGCGACGTCGGACTCCACCTGGACCTCCGGGCCAGGCGAGATGGCGATCCGGGAGAGGTCGAAGGGCTCGAGCGCGCGCTGCAGCAGCAGGCCCAGTCGGGCCGACGCGCCATCCGCGTGCAGGATCACCTCCTGGGCGCGGAGCAGCGCCGCCAGGCGCGCATTGATGATCCTCTCGGCTTCTTCGGCCGAGTTCGCCGTCCGCGCGCTCTGGCTGACGATCGCCATGATGACGAAGAGGGCGTTTCGGTTCCTGTGCGCCAGCTCGCTGACCAGGGTCTGGAGCTGGGTCGCCGTTTCGGCCGCCTTGGCGGGGCCGGCGGACGGGTCGCGCGCGCGACGGAGCAGCACGGCGGCCATCACCGCCGCGCCAAGCATCGCCCCCAGCAGACCGGCTAGCCAGGCCAAGCGTCACCTCCCTAGAGTTGCATCAGGAACCAAGTTTTTGAGCTGGGCAAGCGGGGAGCTTGACGGAAGCCGGGGGTTAGGGTTTCACCACGAGGTAGAAATCCTGGCCGCCCTTGTAGTCGTGCGGCTCATGCCAGAGGCCCCGCCGGAACGTTTCGGCGGTCAGTCCGGCCTCGGCGATCGCCGCCTCCAGGGCGTCGCGGCGATGGCCGATGGCGCGTTCGGGGTAGCGCTGGTCCACGACCGCCGAGGTCTCGTCGAAGCGCGCAAACGGGAAGGCGGCGGTCGCCTCCCGCCCGGGCTCCAGGGCGAAGGCCGTGAAGGCGAAGCGGCCGCCGGGCGCCAGGACGCGATGCGCCTCGGCGAGGTAGCGGCGCACGGCCGCCATCCGCATGTGCGTGAAGACCGAGGTCGCGAACGCCAGGTCGATGCTGGCGTCGTCCGCGGGGAAGACCGTGTCCAACTCGGCGATCCGGCCCTTGGCGTTGTATTCGCCGTTCCAGACGTCGAGGTGGGCGAAGGCCATGTGCGGCTGGGCCGCGAACCGCCGCCGGCACGCCGCGATCCCGGCCTTGGAGATGTCGAAGCCGAGATAGCCGCCGGCGTCCTTGAGGACCGGCGAGAGCTGGGCGGCCACCCGGCCGTTGCCGCAGCCGATATCCAGCACCCGGTCGTCGGCTTTCAGGCCGGCGTGGTCCTTCAGGTTGTCCAGCAGCAGCGCGCCGACCGCCTGGAAGTCGCCGTCGCCCACGTTGTGCACCCACGACCAGGGCTCGCCCCGCCGGGCCGGATCGCTGAGGCGGGCGGGCAGGCTCCTGAGGTCGGTCAGGGCGCCGGCGATCGCGCGCCGCGCGCCCGGCGGCGCGAAACCCGCTAGCGCCCGGACGATCCGGGGCGCCATGTCAGCCGGCGCGGCCCGTGAGCCGCCACATGACCGGGCGCACCACTGCGGCGGCCACCACAACCGGCGACAGCAGCCAGGCCAGCACACGCTGGCCGAGGCCGTCCGCGCGCTTGCGGAAGTAGCGCGCCAGGCCCACGCCCTTGTGGAACTCCACCCGCAGCGGGCTCACGTGGCTGGTGTGGCCCAGGTGGATGACCTCGGCGGTGGGATGGAACAGCACCAGGCCGCCGGCCTGGCGCACCCGCCAGCAGAGGTCCACGTCCTCGACATGCAGGAAGTACTTCTCGTCGAAGCCGCCGACGGACTCGAAGTCTTCCCGCCGCATGCAGAAGCAGGCGCCGGAGATGGTCGGCGCCTCGGTGGGTCCCAGGGGCAGGACGTCGTCCTCCCAGTGCACCTCGAAGCGGCGCCAGGCCGGCACGCGCCGCGCCAGGCCGCTCACCGACATCAGGGCGGTGATCGGGGTGATGTCGCCGCGGCGCGCCCCGCGCTGCTCGGTACGGTCGGTGTTCAGCACCCGGCCGCCCACGATCGAGGGCACCGGCCGGTGCTGGATGGCGCGGGTCAGCTCGGCGATGCAGCCGTCCTGCAGGAACGCGTCGGGGTTCAGGAACACCAGCGCCCCGCCCTTGGCGGCCCGGGCGCCCAGGTTGGCCCCCTTGGCGAAGCCGACGTTGCCGTGGCCGGTCAAGAGGACCACGCGGCGCTCCCGCTCGACCAGGTCGCGCAGGTAGAGCTGGTCGTCGGCGCTGGAGCCGTTGTCGACCACCACCAGCTCGTCCACCGCCGGGTCCTGCAGCGCGCACGCGATGCTTTCGCCCAGCGCCGCTCCGGTCATGTAGACGACCATCACGATCGAAACGCTGCGGCGCGCCTCGGGGACTTCCGCGGCGGGCGCGTCGTTTGCGGCGACGATCGATGCGGCGACGCCCTTCATCAAGCCTCCCCTGCCGCCCCCGACACGCGTACTGACTTGGCGGCAAGATCAGGTGGGTTGGCCTCGCTGGCAAGAGCGTTGGCGGCCTCGGCGAGCGCGATCACCTGCTGGCCGTCCGAACCCAGGCGGCGCAGCGCCACCTGGCCAAGCTCGGCCTCGCGGCGCCCGACCACGGCCAGCACTGGGACCTTAGCCAGGCTGTGCTCGCGGACCTTGTAGTTGATCTTCTCGTTGCGCAGGTCCGTCTCGACCCGGAGGCCCTTGGCCCGCAGCGCCGCCGCCACCTCGGCCGCATAGGCGTCGGCGTCGGACGTGATCGTGGCGACCACCACCTGCACCGGCGCCAGCCACAGCGGGAACGCGCCGGCGAAGTTCTCGATCATCACGCCCAGGTAGCGCTCCAGCGAGCCGCAGATCGCCCGGTGCAGCATCACCGGCCGCTGCTTCGAGCCGTCCTCGGCCACGTACTCGGCGTCGAGGCGTTCCGGCAGGACGTAGTCGAGCTGCAGCGTGCCGCACTGCCACGTGCGCCCGATGGCGTCCTTCAGGTGGAATTCCAGCTTGGGGCCGTAAAAGGCGCCCTCGCCAGGCAGCATCTCCACCTCGGCGATGCCGGCGTTCTTGGCCGCCCGCTCCAGCTTCTGCTCGGCGACGTCCCAGACCTCGTCGGAGCCGAAGCGCAGCTCGGGCCGCAGCGCCAGCTTCACCGCATGCAGCTCCAGGCCGCAGTCGCGGTAGACGCTCTCGAGCAGCTTCACGAACTTCGTGGACTCGTCCTCGATCTGGTCCTCACGGCAGAAGATGTGTGCGTCGTCCTGCGTGAACGCGCGCACGCGGAAGATGCCGTGCAGGGCGCCTGACGGCTCATAGCGGTGGCAGGCGCCGAACTCGGCCATGCGCAGCGGCAGGTCGCGGTAGCTCTTCTGGCCGTGGTTGAAGATCTGCACGTGGCCCGGGCAATTCATCGGCTTCAGCGCCAGGACCTCGCCCTCCTCCGTCTCGCACGTGAACATGGCGTGCGCGAACTTCTGCCAGTGGCCGGAGCGCTCCCACATCTCGCGGTCCATCAGCTGCGGGGCCTTGACCTCGACGTAGCCGTCGTCGTCCAGCCGGCGGCGCATGTAGGCCTCCAGCGTGCGGTAGAGCGTCCAGCCCTTGGGGTGCCAGAAGATCATCCCCTTGGCCTCTTCCTGCAGGTGGAAGAGGTCCATGGCCCGGCCGATCTTGCGGTGGTCGCGCTTCTCGGCTTCCTCGATGCGGTGAAGGTGGGCCGCGAGGTCCTCCTCCGAGGCCCACGCCGTGCCGTAAATGCGCTGCAGCTGGGCGTTGCGGTGATCCCCGCGCCAGTAGGCCCCGGCCAGCTTCGTCAGCTTGAACGCCTTGCCGACGAACTTCGTCGAGGGGAAGTGCGGGCCCCGGCAGAGGTCCTTCCAGTTCCCCTGGCGATAGACGCTGACGTCCTCGCCGGCGGGGATTCCCTCGATGATCTCGGCCTTGTAGGCCTCGCCGATCTCCTTGAAGTGCTTCACCGCCTCGTCGCGCGACCAGACTTCGCGCTGGATCGGCTCGTCGCGGTCGACGATCTCCTTCATGCGCGCTTCGATCGTGGCCAGGTCGTCCAGGCTGAACGGCTCGTCGCGGGCGAAGTCGTAGTAGAAGCCGTCCTCGATCGAGGGGCCGATCGTCACCTGCGTGCCGGGGAAGAGCTCCTGCACGGCCTCGGCCATGATGTGGCTCGTATCGTGGCGCAGCGTCTCCAGCGCGTCGGCCGCGTCGCGCGCCAGGATCTCGAACTTGCCGCCGTGCGGCAGCGGCCGCTCGACGTCATAGAGCTCGCCGTCAAGCTTGATGAGGGCGGCGCGCTTGGCCAGCGACGGGGCGATGGAGGCCGCCACGGCCTTGCCCGTCACGCCGTCGTCGTACTGGCGTTTCGAGCCGTCGGGGAAAATCAGGTCGATCATGTCTCACAGGTCCACTTCCGCGCCCCACCGTCCGGTGATTTGCGCGGGGGCGGGACCGGGTCGTAGCCCGATCCGCCCCAGGGATGACAACGGCACAGCCGCCGGACCGCGAGACCACTCCCGCGCCAGAAGCCGTGGCCGATCAGGGCCTGCGCCGCATACTCCGAACAGGTCGGAGCAAACCGGCATTGCCGCCCGATCAGCGGTGAAAGCGTCCACTTGTAGGCGCGCAGGGCGCCCAGGACGCAGCGCTCGTAGAAGGTCATGCCGGAGTCTTGGACTTGCGGATCAGGCCCCGTGCCTACGCCGGGACCCCGAGCGGTTCAAGCCAAGCCGGCGGGGGTAGTTCGCGCAGCCGCACGCGCCGGAACGATTGTCCGGGGCGGAGAAACGGCGATGTCCGTCAGGCGGGGCATGCGGAGTCTCGAACGGCTAGAGGCGCGCCCAGTATCACAGGCGGCCGGTGAACGGAACCTTTGCGGCGGCGCAAATCAGGCGGACTGAGCCTTGCGCACCGCTTCGGTCACCGCCTCGAAGGCCAGCATGGTGGAGGCGTGGCGGGCCGGATAATCCTTCACCGGCGCCAGCACGCCGAGGTCGGCGAAGCGGCCGTCCGGGGCGGCGGCGCCGGTCTTCAGCATGGCCTTGAGCTGACCGCGGGCGGTTTCCAGTTCGGCGAGGCTGGCGCCGATCACGTGGGCGCCCAGCACTGCCGCGGAGGCCTGGCCCAGCGCGCAGGCCTTCACCTCCTGGGCGAAGTCGGTGACCACGTCACCCTGCACCGCCACGTCCACCAGCACCCGGCTGCCGCAGAGCTTGGAGACCTTCTCCACGCTGGCGTCGGGCGCGGCAAGGCGGCCCAGCCGCGGCAGGTTCGCCGCCAGCTTCAGGAGCTTCGCCGAGTAGAGGTCGTCGATCATCGCCCCTAGATCGTGGGCCCGCGACGTCGAGTCAAATGCCCAAATGGCAGCGCGACTGTTGCGGCCTGAAACCGCCCAGCCTCTTTGTCGCCATGCGCCGCCGCTAGCCCGGCGAAACCGCTTTGATCTTCGTTATGATATACTATAACACCAGCCTCCAGAGGGTCCGGACCGAACCATGACGAAGGCCATAGCCGCTCTGGGCGCCGCCGCGATCGCCCTGGCGCTCAGCCCGCCGGCGCACGCCGCGCCGCCGCCGCCCTCGGGCGACCTCGCCGCGATCCAGCAGCAGATCAACGCGCTGAAGAGCGACTACGACGCCAAGATCGCCGACCTGCAGGCCCGCCTGAAAGCCGCCGAGGAACGCGCCGCCCGCGCCGAGGCGGCCGCCCCGCCGGGTTCGGCCGCGCCGGTCCCGGGCGTCGCCGCGCCGGCCCCCACGGCGGAAGCCGCCGCCCCGGGCGAGGTGATCATCGCCGACAACACGCCGCCCGCGTCCGAACCCGCCAAGACCACCTCGGCCAACGCCATGAACCCCGGCGTTTCGGTCGTGCTGAACGGCAACTACGTGGCCGCGAGCCGCGACACCGCCCTGCAGCGGATCATGGGCTTCCCGCAGGGCGAGGACGGCCGGCCGCTGCCGCGCGGCTTCTCGCTGGACGAGAGCGAGATCACCCTGGCCGCCAACGTCGACCCGTTCCTGACGGCCAACCTCACCGTCAGCTTCGACGCCGAAAACCAGCCCTCCGTCGAGGAGGCCTACATCCAGTCGACGGCCCTGCCGGCGGGCATCACCCTGCGGGGGGGCCGCTTCTTCTCGGCGATCGGCTATCTGAACGAGCGCCACGCCCACAACTGGTCGTTCATCGACATGCCGCTGCCCTACCGGGCGCTCTTGGGCAATCAGTACGGCGACGACGGCGTGCAGGCGCGCTGGCTCGTCCCGGCGCCGTTCTTCGTCGAGGTCGGCGGCGAAATGTTCCGGGGCGACAGCTTCCCCGGCGCGAACAACGACAAGAACCGCGCCGGGACCCAGACCCTGTTCGTGCACACCGGCAGCGACATCAACACCAGCTCCAGCTTCCTGGCGGCGCTGTCCTACATCCACACCGACGCTCACAACCGCACGACCACCGATCCGGTCACCGGCGGGATCGACACCTTCGACGGCTCCGACAGTCTCGGCATCGCCTCGCTGGTCTACAAATGGGCGCCCGGCGGCAACCCGGTGAACAAGAACATCGTGCTCTCCGCCGAGTACTTCCTTGGCCGCCAGGAGGGCCTGTTCAACGGGCTCGCCGCCACCCGCGACCCGCGCGGCTGGTACGCCCAAGGGGTCTTCCAGTTCACCCCGCACTGGAGCGCCGGCTTGCGCTACGCCAGCCTGGACAAGGTCGACCTGATCCCCGGCCTGGCCGGCACGGGCTACGACCCGATGGGCCATTCGCCGAGCTCGGTCTCGGGCCTCCTCGAATACGACACCAGCGAGTTCGGACGCTTCCGGCTCGAACTCAGCCACGACATGAGCGACCTGCGGTCCAACGACATGGCGATGTTCCAGTACACCGTCGTCTACGGACCCCACGGGGCGCACCGCTACTGATGAGAGGTCCTGAAGCTTTCCCCATGCGTTTTCCTGTCCGCAAATCCCTGATCGCCGCAGCCGGCGCCGCGCTGATCGCGCTGGGCCTCGCGACCCCCGCCGCGGCCGCCCTGCAGGTCTTCGCCTGCGAGCCCGAATGGGCCGCGCTCAGCCAGGAGATCGGGGGCGACAAGGTCAGCGTCTATGCGGCCACCACCGGCGTGCAGGACCCCCACCAGATCCAGGCCCGCCCCAGTCTGATCGCCAAGGCGCGTACGGCCGACATCACCGTCTGCACCGGCGCCGAGCTGGAGATCGGCTGGCTGCCGATGATCGTCACGCAGTCGGCCAACAAGAAGATCGTCGCCGGCGCGCCGGGCGTCTTCCAGCCCACCGACTATGTGAACCTGGCCGAGAAACCCAGCTCGCTGGACCGCAGCCAGGGCGACATCCACGCCGGCGGCAACCCGCACATCCAGAGCGACCCGCGCAACATGCTGCCGGTCGGCAAGGCGCTCGCCGACCGCTTCGCCCAGCTCGACCCGGCCAACGCGGCGACGTATCGCGCCCGCTATGCGGCCTTCGCGACCAAGTGGCAGGCGGCGCTGAACAGGTGGCAGGCCGAGGCCGCCCCGCTGCGCGGCCAGCCGATCGCGGTGCAGCACCGCAGCTGGGTCTACCTCGAGAAC
>Ga0068865_100001020_pt1 | contig 16102 bp, 29 predicted proteins | sample KBSMisM12_FD_75293 | JGI IMG/M metagenome (GOLD analysis project Ga0068865, IMG submission 75293) | Miscanthus rhizosphere microbial communities from Kellogg Biological Station, Michigan, USA - KBS Miscanthus M1-2 | ecosystem: Host-associated > Plants > Roots > Rhizosphere > Soil ...
AAAAATATACACTTCGTATTAGTAAAACAAAATGGGCCGGCTGTTGCGCGTACACCCAGCCGGTTAGGTTCCGGATCTTCTTTCCATCGTTTTTTCTGGTCTACTCTTAGCCCCCGTAGGGGTGGAGTAAGCTCCGTTACCGAAAACGTACCAATAACTAGCTCAAAGTCATTGTTTATTATTACAAAAATCCCTCGCCGGTTAGGCGAGGGGAGTGCGGTTGCTCTTTCGGAGAGCGTCCCGCTTTTTCTTTTCTTTGATGTTCGTTTCAGCTTGACTGCTGAGCTGATCCAGCCAGCTAATGAAGCGGCACGGAGCCGGAGCAATTAGATCGTTTTTGGCGATGTAATCACCCGGTAATGGTAGAGCCTCTGGCACGTGATAAGTACCAAAGAGTAGGTCGGGGAGAGGGAGGCCGAAGAAGCCGCCGATAGCTTCGTTGACGTTGACGCTCCAATGGTGCATCAAGTGGAAGCCATATATCCGACGAACGGTTCGGCTTCTTTCAATCTTTGGTCGCCAGAACTTCTCGTAATCGAGATGCTCGACCGCGTGGCGAACTTCGTAGAGCCAGAACGACCAAGTAACGGCCAGGTAGCCGGCTGTTACCCAAGGCAGGGTAGGCATCGACACCTGGAGAAGCGCAATTACTGGAGTAAAAACGCCCCAAAAAGCGACCAACGCCCAGCCCGGAAAGGCCGACGATTCAACTTGATGCTCCTCGGTAATCGGGTACAAAAACCGCACCGGCGAGCGACCAAGTTCGTCTGTTGGGGTGTCGAGAACTTTGACGTGAGTTAATTTGTGATGCTTTCGATGCTTTAGGGCCAAGCCCTGGAGGCGTTGCCAGAAAATGGTGTGAAGGAGATAGCGATGGAAGAAGAACTCCACAAAGCTATTAGCGAGGTGAAAAGCTGCAAAGCAAGCGACCAGCAGCCAAACAGAGGCGAGTTGGGCTGGCCAAAAACCGGTTTGCAGCGCTTTCAACGGCCAGTACAACAGGCCGAACCAAATCAGTGTTTGGAGGGTTACAAAAAAGCTGAACCACCCAAACGAAAAATCGATGTGCTCTCGGTAGAGCACCAGCTTTTTAAGCCAGGTGAACTTTTTCATTTTTCTCCTATGTGAAGGTACGACTGGCTATAGCTTAATCTAAGCACAGTTGTCCGTCTAGTTAATAAAATGCCCCCGATGTGGGGGCGGTGCAACCATGCTGGACCAGAAGCCTCGACGAGGGTAGTGATGTCTACACGCCTCATCGTGTTGTTACTTCCTTCTGCTGAGCGAACCTTGCAAGAAGCTCAGTGCATGACGACCATATTATTATGGCACCTCTAGTGTTTATTTGGCAATTAAAAAAAACCGCCCGCCTGGTAGATAACCATGAAAACCAGGAACGGACGGCGGCTTTGTCCTCGTTAGAACAAACTGACTTGAGTGAAAATGTGCGGGGAAAAAACGCCCATCCCAGGGGGGAGAAGGGATGGGCAAGTGCGTCGGTGCTTCCGACCTCTTCGAATGCCCATCATACGTGAGCTTCTAGAAAAAGTTTACCTTAAATTACTGTTAAGGTCAAGGGGTTGATCGGTGATTTATAATAAGAATATGAAAGAAATAGAAACAGCATATTTTGGTGGCGGCTGTTTCTGGTGCACGGAAGCTATCTTTAAGATGTTAAAAGCAGTGGATGAAGTTGAACCAGGTTACGCTGGCGGAACAACTGTCAACCCAACCTATGATGAAACCGGTGATCACGCTGAAACAATTAAGATTGAGTACGACCCGACTAAAATTAGTTACGAAAATCTGTTGACGGTCTTTTTTGCGACTCATGATCCGACAACGCCCAATCAACAAGGGGCGGATGTTGGCCCGCAATACCGGTCGATGGTCTTATATACTTCCGATAGCCAACGAGAAAAAGCCGAAAAGTTTATCCAAGAGCTGAACGATTCATCGAGCAACGGCGAACTGGTTGTAACGGAAGTAAAAAAGTTTGACCGCTTTTACCTAGCCGAAGATTATCACCGAAATTATTTTGCCACTCACCAAAATACTCCGTACTGCCAATTAGTAATTAACCCGAAGCTACAAAAAGCTAAAGAAAAGTTTAATACACTACTAGAACAATAAGTGCCTCGCTAATTTTCTTGACTTATCAGTAAAAAAGCACCATAATTAGTAAGCATATTTATCGAAAGTGTGGATAATAATGCGACAAATCACATCGCTATGAAGATTTTATTAGGCCAAAAAATTGGGATGACACAGATGTGGAACGACCAAGGTCGCCTTATTGGTGCGACCGTTATTAGTGTTGAGCCAAATTCGGTTATTAAAGCTGATAATACTACCTTTATTGGTACTAAAACGGCTGGGCACACCAATAAAGCCCAACAGCATTTCGCCAAAGCCGTCGGTAGCAAACGCGGCGTCTGGGTCAAACAAGTCCCTGCGCTTGAAACCGACCAAGAAAAACTCGATGTTTCACTTTTTACCGTTGGCGAAGAAGTAAAAGTTGCGGGTGTTACTAAAGGTAAGGGTTTCGCTGGTGGTATGAAGCGTCACGGTTTCCACGGCGGTCCTAAGTCCCACGGTGGCGACAATCAACGTGGTCCCGGTTCTATCGGTGCTCAGCGACCACAACGTGTGCCTAAAGGTCAAAAAATGGCCGGTCATATGGGGCATGAGAACTTCACCGTCCGTGGCGGTAAAGTTTTGGCTATCGATGCCGAACAAAATCTTTTAATTATTTCCGGCACTGTCCCTGGCCCAGCTCGTGGTAAAGTCGTAGTTCAAGGAGTTAATAATGGCTAAGACAATTTTAAATCGCGCCCTCATTAAACAGGCTGTTTTAGCCGCTCAAGCTAACAGTCGACAGTCCACTTCTCACACCAAAACTCGTGGTGAAGTTTCTGGTGGCGGTAAAAAGCCGTGGCGCCAGAAAGGAACTGGACGAGCTCGTGCTGGTTCTAATCGGTCCCCAATTTGGGTTGGTGGTGGTATTACCTTTGGTCCGCAAAAAGAACGTAACTACAAACAACGCTTCCCTAAAAAAATGGCCAAAGCTGCCATGGAGCAGCTCCTGAGCTATCTTAACGATGAGAAACAAATCACCGTTGAGCCAAATCTTGAACTAGCTGAGGTAAAGACTAAAAAAGTCATCGAACTATTAGCCAAACACCAGCTAACGGACAAAAAAGTCTTGTTTATTACTGGTAAAATCGAGCCAGAATTGGTTTTATCGGCTCGCAATATCCCTGGTGTGGCCGTGATCGAAAATCGTAATCTGTCGATTCTAGACCTGACTAAATCCGAAAATTTAATTATGGATCAAACTTCAGCCGAACAGCGCGGCTTTGCCACCAAAGCGCCGATTGTTAAGACTGCAAGTAAAACAACCAAAAAGCCAACCGCTAAGAAGGTAGCAAAGAGTTAATTATGGCTAAAAGTATTATCGCTCCACTCTTAACCGAAAAATCCGCTGCCGACATCGACAAAGGTCTGTACGTCTTTTTAGTTACGAGCGAGGCTAACAAAGTAACAGTTAAAAGCGAGCTTAAAGCTACCTACGGCGTCGAATCAACCTCGGTTCGCATCGTTAATTTACCAGCTAAAACGGTCACGTTCCGCCGTCATAAAGGTACTCAATCGGCTCGCCGAAAAGCGTATGTCCAATTGCCACCAAAGACCCAAATCCCGGGTTTTGAAGTACTCAAAGAGAACAAGAAAGCCGAGGAGAAAAACTAATGCCACGTTTAATTAAACCTAATAATAACGCGGTTCGCCAAATGAGTTTTGGTGATTTTGGCACATTGACCAAAAAGCGTCCTCACAAAACCTTAACCAGCCCGCTCAAAAAACACGGCGGTCGTGATGCTTCTGGCCAGATCTCCGTTCGCCATCAAGGCGGTGGAGCCAAACGACTCTATCGAACCATCGACTTTAAATTCTTGCCTTTTGTCGGCTCGGCCGAAGTTATCGCTATCGAATACGATCCGAACCGAACCGCCTTTATTGCCTTACTCCAACAGCCAATCGAAGGTGGTACCAAAATGGCTTATATCCTTGCGCCGGATGGCTTAAAGGTTGGCGATAAAGTCTATTCCGGTACCGCTAAAAAAATCTCTATTGGTTCGCGCCAGAAACTAGCTGATATTCCTGTTGGTTACGACATTCACAATATCGAGCTCCAGCCAGGCAAAGGCGGCCAAATTGCTCGCTCAGCTGGTTCCTGGGGTATTCTGACCGCTAAAGAAGGTAAATATGCTCACGTTAAGATGCCTTCTTCAGAAATCCGTAAAATCCTGTTAGAATGTATGGGTTCAGTCGGTCGCGTCTCTAACCCAACGCATAATCGCGTTCGAATTGCTAAAGCCGGACGAACTCGCCACATGGGCGTTCGTCCAAGCGTTCGTGGTAAAGCCATGGCACCGAACTCTCACCCGCATGGTGGCGGAGAAGGTTTGAGTCCTATCGGTATGAAGCACCCAAAGACACCATGGGGTAAGCCAGCGCTCGGTTTCCGAACTCGCCGTAACAAGCGAACCCAAAAATTCATCGTTACCCGGAGAAAGAAAAAGTAATGAGTCGATCACTTAAAAAGGGTCCGTATTGCGACCCGAAACTACTAAAGAAAGTTACTAACGCCCCGGCCGGCTCGCGCACGGTTATTAAAACATGGTCGCGCGCTTCCACGATCTTTCCAGAGATGGTCGGTTTTACCTTTGGCGTTCATAACGGCAAAGTTCACACCCCGGTTCTGGTAGTAGAGGAAATGGTTGGTCACAAGCTCGGTGAGTTTGCCCCAACTCGTAAATTCCGCACCCATGGCGGTAAAATGGCTAAAGAACAAGCAGCGGGGGCTAAGTAATGGCTGTTAGTGTTAAGCTTCGTTACTTGCGTCATTCTGCTAAAAAACTTCGACCGATGGCTCGTATTTTTGTTGGTAAAAGCCTAGATACCGCCCTCCAGTCAACCGCCCTTATGACTCAAGACTCCGCAAAGTTCCTGCACAAAGCCCTGCTCATGGCTCAAGCCAGCGCCAAAGATAAGGAATTAGGCGATAATTTAGTGGTCAGCGCCATTATGGCCACTGAAGGCCCTAAAATTAAACGGATGCGTCCAAATGCTCGTGGTCGCTCTAACGCTTATCAGAAACACCTGGCTCACCTAACCGTGTCGCTGAGCGTCCAGGAGCCAAAAGCTACTAAAACTAAACGTCAAACTAAGGAGAAGAAATAAATGGGTCAAAAGATCAATCCAATTAGTAATCGCCTTAGTATTAATCCTGACTGGGAGAGTAAGTGGTTTGCCCAGAACAGCGCTTTTCGTAAATACTTAGTTGACGACATTAAAATTCGCGATTTTATTAAAAAGAAATTGAACAACGCCGGTGTTCGACGAGTTGAAATTATTCGCTCGCGCGATCGACTAACTATCCAAGTTATTACCAGTAAACCTGGTTTAGTCATCGGCCGCGGCGGACAAGGTATTAATCAGCTCAAAGAAGATATTCAGAAAACCTTCTACCCAGCCGGTATGCCGGTGGTTCGATTAGAGATTGTCGAGGATCGCCATCCCGAACTCTCCGCCTCTTTGGTCGCTCAAAACATCGGCAACCAAATTGAACGACGCATTCCGTATCGTCGAGCTTGTAAGCAAGCCCTCGACAAAACCATGGCCGAGAAAAAAGCTCAGGGCATTAAGATTATTATTTCGGGTCGCCTAAACGGCGCCGAAATTGCTCGTGATGAGAAGTTCCAAACGGGTTCAATCCCACTATCTCGTTATAACTACGACATTGATTACTCGGTGTATCACGCTAAAACTACCTACGGCACCATCGGTGTTAAGGTCTGGGTGAACCGCGGTCAGTTTGGCGATGGAGATGAGGAATAATGCTACTGCCTAAAAAATTAAAGCACCGCAAAGTTGCTAAAGGTTCGTACGCTGGTCCGGCTACCCGCGGTTACACCATTAGCTTTGGCACCTACGCCATCAAGTCATTAGAGCGTGGCTGGTTGAGTAGTCGTCAGATTGAGGCAGGACGCCGAGCAATGACCCGCTACGTTAAACGTGGCGGTAAAATTTGGACCCGTATCTTCCCCCACAAACCAGTCACCGCTAAACCAGCGGAAGTCGGAATGGGTGGCGGTAAAGGTGGCCTCGATCACTTTGTGGCGGTGGTTAAACCGGGCACAATTATTTTCGAGATGTCGGGTGTTGAACGAGAAATTGCCGAAGAAGCGATGCGTTTAGCCGCTAACAAACTACCGATCAAAACTAAGTTTATTCAAGATGAGCAAACAAACTGAGCAATTGCGCACGCTTCGCGCCTTAACAGAAGCCAAGTTATCTGGTAAAATCAGTGATAGCCGTAAGAAGCTTATTACTCTTGAACAAGACAAAGTCTTGGGCAAGTTAAAGAATGTTCGGGAAATCACCGCCATTAAAAAAGAAATTGCCCGAATTAAAACCATTATTGACGAAAAAATTAGCGAGAAAATTTAAGGTAAAAATGCGTAAAACCCAAATTGGTAAAGTAGTCAGCGACAAAATGCAGAACTCTGCTGTTGTTGAGGTTGCCGTTTGGAAAACGCACCCGATTATTAAGAAACGCTACCAACGTCATCAGCGCTACTTGGTTCACAACGCCGACAATACTTATACCACTGGCCAGCAAGTCGTTATTGGTGAAACTAAACCGATGAGTCGCCATAAGCACTGGGCGATTATTGGCTTAGCTAAAGATATTGCTGCGGTTCAAACCGCCGCCAAAAAAACCAGTCGAGCTAAAGGCAAATAAATGATCCAGCTACAATCTCGACTTAAAGTAGCCGATAATTCCGGCGCCCGTATCATCGGTGTTATTAAAGTTATTCAACAAGGCAAATTCGATGCCGCCCAAGTTGGTGATGTTGTTGTTGCTTCTGTTAAAAACGCTGTTCCCCGCGGTAACGTTAAAGCCAAAGAAGTCGTCAAGGCGGTGATTGTTCGCCAAACCAAACCCTACCGCCGTCCAGATGGCTCAACCATTCGCTTTGATGATAACGCGGCCGTTATTATCAACCCAGATGGTACACCTCGCGGAACACGTATCTTCGGTCCGGTTGCTCGCGAATTGCGCGATAAAGGTTACTTAAAGATCGTTTCTTTAGCCCAAGAGGTTTTATAAGATGAAAATTCGACGTGGAGATAAAGTTATTGTGATTGCCGGCAAAGATCGCCACAAAAGCGGTATTGTTGAGCATATTATTACTTCTAAAAACCGAGCCATCGTCGCTGGCGTTAATATCGGTAAAAAAACCGTTAAACGTTCAGCTCAAAATCCTCAGGGCGGTATCATTGAGCTACCTCAATCAATCCACCTATCCAACCTTATGTTGCTCGATGCTGGTAATAAACCAACCCGTATTGGCTACAAAATGAGCGGAACAACAAAGACCCGCTACTCCAAAACCACTGGCGAAACAGTCAAGGAGACCAAATAATGCTTATCGATACCGGTAAACGTTACACAGAATCCTTGACTGCTCTTAAAACCGAACTTAGTATTGGTAACGTTCACGCCTTGCCAAGAATTACAAAAGTTAGCGTTAACGTCGGCCTCGGTTTGCATCGACAGAACAAAGATATGGTTGATTATATCGAGAAAACCTTAACTCAAATTACCGGCCAAAAACCAGTTCGCACCTACGCTCGCAAAGCCATTGCTGGTTTTAAGCTGCGTCAGAACGATTTAGTTGGTTTGCGAATTACCTTGCGTAATCAACGCTTGAACGACTTCTTAAACCGTTTGATCAACATTACCTTACCTCGCATTCGGGATTTCCGCGGCATTGACGCTAAACAGTTTGATAAACAGGGCAATTTAACCCTCGGCTTTAAAGACCAAGTCCCTTTTGCTGAACTTGGCCACGATGTACTTGATCGACCGTTTGGTCTGTCGATGACCATCACCATCAAACAGTCAGATCCACAAAAAAGCTCAATTTTACTTAAGAAGCTGGGCTTCCCAATGAAAATCGAAGAAGCACCTGTTGGTAAATCAGCTCAAATCAGATAAAATAGTGGATAGCAACAATGGCAAGTAAACGATTTATGATCAACAAACAGGAGAAGTTTCCTACCCGGCACGTTAACCGATGTGCTATTTGTGGTCGTAACCGCGGTTATTTGCGCAAATTTGGTATCTGCCGTATTTGTTTTCGTGAACGGGCTTCAACAGGAGAAATTCCCGGTGTCAGAAAGGCGTCTTGGTAATGTTTAACGATTCTGTCAGCGACTTTTTGACTCGATTGCGTAACTCATCGATGGCCGGCAAAGGCGAAGCAACCGTTCGTTATAGCCAACTTATCGAGGCCATTGCCACTACTCTTAAAAATGAAGGCTTTATCACTTCCTTCAAGCGCGATGGCAATCAAATGCACGTTGAGCTGAGTCCGGCGATGCCAGTTACTCACTTAAAGCGGCTCAGCCGACCAAGTATCCGTCGTTACGTTGGCTACAAAGCTATTCCACGTCCTCGTAGCGGCTTTGGCACTATTATTTTATCGACACCCAAAGGAATTTTAACGGGTAACCAGGCTCGCAAACAAAAAATTGGTGGCGAGTTAATCTGTGAGGTTTGGTAATGTCACGAATTGGAATTAAACCCATTATTGTTGATAGCGGTGTGACGGTCTCGCTTAACGAAACCGAGGCTCAAATTCAGGGTGCCCAGGGACAGCTGTCCGTGACTATCCCTCACGGCATAAAAGTTACCCAAAAAGACAACCTCCTCTCTGTTAGCCGAGTCAGTGACGCTAAACAATATCGGGCTCTTCACGGTACCGTTCGAGCACTTTTACAAAACGCCGTAACTGGCGTCGCCAAAGGCTTTGAACGAAAGTTAGAGCTGGTTGGTATCGGTTACCGAGCCGCTCTTGAGGGCAGCGACATTGTCTTACAGCTGGGCTTTACTCACCCTGTTCGCGTCACCACTCCCGAAGGGATTAGCGCCAAAATCGAAAAGAACGTTATTACTTTAAATGGTCGCGACAAACACCGCTTAGGTCAGTTTGCCGCTGAGATCCGTGAGTTGCGTAAACCTGATCCATACAAGGGTAAAGGTATTCGCTACCAAGGCGAGATTGTTCGAATGAAACAAGGTAAAGCAGCAAAGGCGGCAGGTTAAAATGCTTAATCGAATTAAAAATCATCGTAAAATCAGAAAAACCGTTATCGGCACTGCCACTCGTCCGCGTTTGGCTATTTATCGCAGTCTCAATAATATCTTTGTTCAGCTGATTGATGATTCAACTCAAAAAACTCTGGCCAGCAGTAGTTCTCTCGGTAAAAAGGGCTCTTTAACCAAAAAAGCCCAAATTGTCGGCGAAGAGATTGCCAGCAAAGCCAAGGAATTAAAAATTAAAACGGCCACTTTTGATCGAGCTGGTTTTCGTTACGCTGGAGCGGTTAAACTAACTGCCGAAGCCGCCCGTGAAGGGGGACTAGAAATTTAATGACAACAAATATGGCCGCTAAAAAAACCAGTACTACCAACGAAGAAGTGATCATTGAAGCTATCCCGGAGAACGAAGACCGGGTTGTCTCGATCGATCGAATTTCTCGAACCGTTAAAGGCGGCCGCCGTATCCGTTTTCGCGCCATTGTCGTAGTTGGCGACCGAGCTGGTCACGTTGGTTTAGGTGTGGCTAAAGCCAATGACGTGCAGACCGCTATTGCTAAAGCCAAGAACAAAGCTAATAAAATTAAAATTGAAGTGCCAATAGTTAAAGAGAGTATTCTCCACGAGGTTGTTCAAGTATTTGGCACCACCAAAGTTATCCTTAAACCCGCTCCAATTGGTCACTCCATTATTGCTGGTGGCTCAGTTCGAGCGGTAGTCGAACTAGCTGGCATTAAAAACATTGTTAGTAAGGCCCTTGGTAGTAGTAATGCTCTTAACAGCGCGACGGCTACCTATTTAGCCTTAAAACAATTAACTGATGAGAAAAAGCGAGGCCTAAAATGAGCGTCAGTAAGATCTTTGCCAACATCCGCCACAAAAGTGCCAAACGAGCCGGTCGCGGTATCGCCGCTAACTTAGGTAAAACCGCTGGTCGCGGTACCAAAGGCCAAAAATCTCGAACTGGTTCTGGTCGCAAAATTAAACCATGGTTTGAAGGTGGTCAAACGCCGGTTTTCCGAAAGATCGCCAAACGCCGTGGCTTTAGCGCCTCAGTTACTAAACCGATGGCCATTACCTCAGATTTAATTAACCGTTTTTATAAAGACGGTGAAGTTGTTTCTATCCAAACCCTTATCGAAAAGAAAGTTCTTCGCCCATCGGAAACCAAAAACGGTGTCAAAGTAATTAAACGCAACCCACTTAAAGCTAAGGTTACTTTTGAAGGCGTTACGACCAGCCAATCCCTGCTCTAAACGAATGGCCACTTTTGTGGTAGAAGGGGAATAAGATGCAAGAGACACTCCTGGCGCTCTGGAAAAGTCGAGATCTCCGTAACCGAATTTTATTTACGATCGGTGTTCTTTTTCTGATCCGTTTGGTCGCCCATATTCCGGTTCCACAAATTGATCGATCAGAGCTAGCTAACTTCCTTGGCCAGAGTCAAAATCAAATCTTCGGTATTCTGAGCCTGTTTACTGGTGGCTCGTTATCCCGCCTCTCGATTGATATGATGGGAGTTGGGCCGTATATTACCGCTTCAATTGTCGTTCAACTCCTCACTAAAGCGATTCCAACCTGGGAAGCTTTGAGCAAAGAGGGGAGTATCGGTCGAGAAAAGCTTAATCAATACACTCGTTATCTCACCGTGCCGCTTGGTATTGTCCAGGGCTATGGCACTATTGCTATATTAAAAAGTCAAAACGTCCTTACTCTTTTAACCACTCCCGACCTTATTAAACTTCTCTTAATCATTACGGCCGCCACGGTGTTTGTAATGTGGCTAGGTGAACTAATCTCGGAGCGGGGGATTGGTAACGGTATCTCGATGATTATTGCCCTTGGTATTATCGCTGGCCTACCTCAACAAATTACGAACACCGCCAGTGTTGTCCAGTCTGGTAACTATTTAAATTTGTTTTTAGTGATCGCCTTATTCATTGTTACTATTGCGGTGATTATTTTAGTTAACGAAGCCGAGCGAAAAGTCCCAGTTACCTATGCTCGTCGAGCGATTGGTTCGGGTAATGCCGTCGATAGCTACTTGCCGCTTCGGGTTAATACTGCCGGCGTGGTGCCAATTATTTTTGCTTTAAGTTTCTTAACCTTCCCGGCTATTATTGCTCGCTTCTTAGCGACAGCTCGTTCTCAAAACGTCGTTCACGCCGCTACTTTTGTGAATAATCTATTGGCCAACCAACTTTTTTACGGCATTACCTACTTTCTGCTAGTCCTGATTTTCACCTTCTTTTACACGTACATTGTTTTTCAACCCGAACAGATTGCCGAAAACTTACAGCAGCAAGGCAGTTTTATTCCTGGTGTTCGACCAGGCACTGAAACGAGCCGATTTCTCAAGTATATTATTAGCCGAATTACCGTTATGGGAGCGCTCTTCTTAGCTGCCATTGCGGTGTTGCCGCTGATTATTCAGCATGTCATTAACTTACCAACGCTGGTTATCGGCGGAACAAGTATCTTGATTGTCGTTTCAGTTATTATCGAAACAAGCCGACAGTTGAGCAGTCAGATTATTATGCATCGATATGACAATCTTTAAGCCCGGCTGTGCTACGATAGTCAGATGAACGTCCCAGCCTACGTTGTCGTAGTTATTCTGCTTGTTTTTGGTTTCCTCGTTGGCTCAACCACTTACTTCTATAATAAAAGTCGAACGGTTGCCGCAACCACTGGCCAAAAATCGACCGCCTTTAATGGAGAGATAATCTCCAGCAACAAAGACAACGCCCCAAGCGTTGTTGATCAACAAACGAAACCCGCCGATCCGAAGGGGCGATTAAGCTACCCTGCTAACGTCTATGTTGTTCAACCTAAAGAAACTCTTTTTGCTATCGGTGCTAAATTTGGTATTTCCTGGCAATTAATTACTCAGGCCAATGGCATCATTAACGAAAATGCTGTTCAAGCCAATTACCCCCTAGTCATTCCCAAGCTTAATGATAGTACCGATTACTATCGGGTCAATTTTATTATTAACGAAGACAAAGCCACCCAGCTTAACCAAGAGCTACGCCAGCAAAGTTCTAGCGATTTATTTAACCCGGTCAACGTTGCTAAAAGCGATGCCGTTCCTTATTTTGGCTTAAAAGCCGACGATAACTTTGAGTTAGCCGAACAGGATTTAAGCCAAGGGACAGCTGTTGTTCAGGTGAAAAAAGGCGACGTTAATACCGTTATTGGCTTGACCCAGCCAAAAATTAAAGGCGAAAAAGGTTTTTGGGCCGTTGTTTATATTGAGGAACAGAATTAATGACACCGCCAAAAGCCTATCTTTTCTTCGGTCCCCAAGGATCGGGCAAAACCACCCAAGCTCAAACTGCCGCCGATCAACTTGGTCTACCGTTTTTTGATACCGGCGATCAGTTGCGCCTTATTGCTGCTCATCCAAGCGATCTGGGAAAACAGATTTCCGAAGCAATGAGCCAAGGTCGGTTACTCGAAAATACTTTGTTACGGCAAGTTCTAGAAAGTTTTATCGCGCAGCACGATATTAGTGGCGGTATTGTTATGGATGGTTTCCCTCGCACGGTTGAACAATGCCACTTACTTGACGAGCTACAACAAGAGCACGGCTGGCAGATCATTGGTGTTTATATCGATATTACCGACGAGGAATCAAAAGAACGATTGGCAAAACGAAAAATTATCGTCGATGGAGTCGAGCAATCTCGACCAGACGATCAACCCGAAATTGTTGCTAAACGACTAGCCAATTTTAAACAACAAACGTTGCCAGCCATTGAATACATAAAAAACCGCTATCAACTCATTTCTATCGACGGACAACCACCCATAGAGGAGGTAGCTAAAACAATCGCCGAAGCCCTTCATAATGTCTGACACCAAAATTGAATCGCTAAAAATTGCCGGCCATGTCGCGGCCAGAATTCATCAAAAGATTGCCCAGCTAGTTAAGCCAGGGGTCGATTTGCTGGAAATTGAGACTTTGGCCAAGGATGAAATGAAGAGTCACGAAACCGAGCCAGCTTTTTTGGGTTTTAAAGGTTATCCCGCCGTTACCTGCCTATCCGTTAATGACGAGATTGTTCACGGTATTCCTCGCCATTATATTCTACAAGTTGGCGATATTCTCTCCGTTGATCTCGGTGTTAAAAAGAACGGCTGGATTGTTGATACTGCTCGAACTCACGCCGTTGGTAAAGTTAGTCAGGAACTAGAGAATTTACTAGCCGTAACAAACGAGGCCCTCAACCGAGCCATTGCAGTTTGCAGAAAAGGTAATCGAACTGGTGATATCGGTCAAGTAATCGAGAGCTATGTGACAAAAAACGGTTTTTTCATCGTCCGCGACCTTACCGGTCACGGCGTCGGTCAAACTCTGCAAGAGCCACCAACAATTTATAACTACGGTCAAAAAGGTCACGGAACTCTTTTGAAAGAGGGGATGGTGATAGCCGTCGAACCAATAACAACGGTCCAAAAGACCGATATTGGCCTTGGGGCAGACGGCTGGACTATTATGAGCGATTCTGGAGCCATTGGAGCCCATTTTGAAGATACCTTAGTCATTACCGACGGCGAACCGCTCGTCTTGACTAGATAAGAAGAAAAAAGTAAAATATTACCAGATGTCGGAAAAAGAAGACGTAATTGAGCTGGACGGCCTCATCGCTGAGGCGCTCCCCAATACGCAGTTCCGCGTCGAGCTAGATAACGGTCAAATTGCCACCGCTTATATCTCGGGTAATATGCGCAAGCATCGTATTCGGGTTCTGCCTGGTGACAGAGTGACGATTGAATTTGGCTTATACGACTTAAAACTAGGAAGAATAACCAGAAGACTCACCTAAAATGCATGTTCAAGTTGGTGTCAAAAAACGCTGTCTCAAGTGCAAAATCGTCCGCCGCAAGGGGGTTCTTCGAGTTATCTGCGAAAATCGTCGCCATAACCAGCGACAAGGATAAGTAATGCCAAGAATTGCCGGGATTAATATCCCTGACCACAAACGTGTTGAAATTGGCTTAACCTATGTTTATGGCGTCGGACCAACCAACACTAAAGATATCCTTAAAAAAGCTAAAATTACTGGTAATCCAAAGTTTTCGGAGCTGACTCAAGAGAAAATTGACGAAGTGCGCAACATCGTCGAGAAAGAAATGCTCGTTGAAGGTGATTTACGCCAGGTTATTAACCAAAACATTCGCCGCCTTAAAGAAATTGGCTCTATCCGGGGTTATCGACACAGTCGTAATTTACCGGTTCGCGGGCAACGCACCAAAACTAATGCTCGAACCAAACGTGGTAAAAAAGTTACTGTCGGTAGTGGCCGCAAGAAATCAGCGGAGAAAACTTAAATCTAATGGCTAAAACAACGACCAAAACTACTAAGAAAAAAATTATCGAAGCGACTCCGGAAATTCGCCTGAGTATTTACGCTTCTTTTAATAACACCATCATTACCGCTAATGCTTTGCATTCTGGTAACGTTTTAGGTTGGACTTCATCTGGACAAGTCGGCTTTAAAGGCACCAAAAAAGGAACGCCCTACGCCGCAACAACAGCTATGAAAACTTTGCTCGAGAAAATCGTTCAATACAAACCAGAGACTGCTCAAGTCTTTGTTTCCGGTGCTGGTAACGGCCGTGACGCTGCTCTGCGAGCTCTGAGTGGTTCCGGTTTAAAAGTAACTAAAATTCAGGATATCACTCCGTTACCCCATAACGGCTGCCGTCCGAAAAAAGCGAGGAGAGTTTAATGCCTGCACCACAACAGCGAACCCGTCAGAAAAAGGTCAGTGAGTACGGTCAACAGCTCCAAGAAAAACAAAAAACTCGTAATGCCTATGGTATGCGAGAAGCCCAGTTTCGTCGTTATTTTAATGCGGCTGCTAAATTCCGCGGACAAACCGGTGCCGTTCTATTACAAACCTTAGAACGACGCCTCGATAACGTCATCTTTCGTTCTGGTCTCGCTAAAACTCGTCGCCAGGCTCGTCAGATGATTAGCCATCGCCATTTTTCATTGAACGGAACTCGGGTTAGTATTCCTTCTATCCTTGTCAGCATTAACGACAGTGTTCAGCCCTACAAAGCTGGTCCAGTCGAAATCTCAGCCGAAGCAGTACCGGTAGAGTGGCTAAAAACTGATAAAAAGACCGGAAAAGTTACCGTTATTCGTCTACCAGAAGGCAGTGATTTGCCAATCGAATTTGATCTTCAAAAAATCATTGAGTTCTACTCACGATAAAATCATTGAAAAACGGAAGAAAATAGCCTATAATTAATTAGCTAAATAATCGCGGAGGTTTAATGTCTTATAGATTACCAGAAGTATCACTTATGCAAGTTAAGCAGCAGGGTTCAACCGAACCGAATGCGGACACTTTTGTTATTGAACCGCTTTCACCAGGCTTTGGCCTAACGATCGGTAACGCCCTACGTCGAGTTCTCCTCTCGTCTCTTGGCGGATCTGCTATCACCTCAATTCGTATTGATGGGGTTAGTCATGAATTTTCAACCATTAAAGGCGTCAAGCAGGACGTGGTTGATATTATTCTTAATCTTAAACAAGTTCGTCTCGATCATGATAATAACGAATCACAGGTCATTATTCTTGACGCTAAGGGACCCAAAAAAATTACCGCTGGTGATTTTAAATGCCCAACTGGCGTAAAGATCATCAACAAAGACCTCGTTATCGCTGAATTGGTTGAAGGCGGCAAAATGTTACTTGAAGCAACCGTCGAACGTGGCCGCGGCTATATGCCAACGGAGATGCGCAAAGAAGAGAAGCTGCCGATCGGCGTTATTGCTATCGATGCTGCTTTTTCACCAGTAACTAAAGTTAACTTCCAAACCGAGAACACTCGTGTTGGTAAAATGACCAACTTTGACCGACTGGTATTAGAAGTCGAGACAGATGGCTCCATGACTCCTCAAGCTGCTGTT
>Ga0068865_100001021_pt1 | contig 16097 bp, 16 predicted proteins | sample KBSMisM12_FD_75293 | JGI IMG/M metagenome (GOLD analysis project Ga0068865, IMG submission 75293) | Miscanthus rhizosphere microbial communities from Kellogg Biological Station, Michigan, USA - KBS Miscanthus M1-2 | ecosystem: Host-associated > Plants > Roots > Rhizosphere > Soil ...
AGCTGCGTGCGGATGCGCGGGTAGAAGATGAGCTTGCGGCAGTCGATGTAGACCGGGCTCGCCCAACCGGAAGTGAAAATGAAGGGTTTGTCTTGGAAAAAAAGCACAGCTTTCACCTCGAGGAGCATTTTTGCGGTGGTTTCGGCCACCAGCGCCTTGTCGGCGAAGTGCATGTGCGGCAAGGATTTTAGCAGGTTAAAATCGCTCGAATTCCCGGCTGGGAGGGTGGCGATGACTCCTCGATTCATCTTGTTTGCATCGGCAGCGCTGATCGCCGCGCCGCATTTCGCGCTCGCACAAAGGGCCACCGAGCAGTACACCTATCGCTGCACCGGCAGCGACGGCAAGAAGTACTACGGCTCCGCCATCCCGGACGCGTGCATCGGGCGCCCGCTCGAGCTGATCAACAAGCAGGGCCTGGTGGTCAAGCGCATCGATCCCGAGGGCGACGAGAAGGCTCGCATCGCCAAGGAAGCCGAGGCCGAGAAGAAGCGCGAGCTGGACGCCGCCACCAAGGACGCGCAGCGCCGCAATCGCGCGCTGCTCGCCACCTACACCAGCGAGAAAGACATCGAGGACTCGCGCGCGCGCGACCTGCGCAACCACGAGAAGGGCGTGCAGGAAGTGCAGCGGCGCATCGAAGACCTGAAGAAGCGCCAGGCGCAATTCCAGAAGGAGCTCGATCTCTTCGCGACCGCCGGCAAGGGCCAGCCGCCGACGCGCCTGAAGGAAGAGATCACCAACGCCCAGATCGACCTCAAGGCGCAGGAAACGCTGCTCGACGCGAAGCGGAGGGAAGCGGTCGGCATCAACGCGCGCTACGACGAAGACAAGCGCCGCTACAAGGAAGCCACCGGCCGTAAATAGAAGCCCGCGCGCGTCGTCTAGCGCGCCAGCTTCTTCCGCAGGATTTCATTGACCTGTGCGGGATTGGCTTTTCCCTGGGTCGCCTTCATCACCTGACCGACGAGCGAGTTGAACGCCTTCTCCTTGCCGGCGCGGTAGTCCTCCACCTGCTTCGCGTTTTTCGCCAGCACCTCGTCCACCAGCTTCTCGATCGCGCCCGCATCGCTGATCTGTTTCAGCCCGCGCTTCTCGATGATTTGGTCGACGGTGCCTTCGCCTGCCCAGACTGCGTCGAGCACCTCTTTCACCATTTTTCCGGAAAGCGTGCCGTCGTCGACTCGCTCCGCTATCCGGCGCAGCTGATCAGCAGATATTCGGCTGCTGGAGGCGTCGAGATTCGATTCATTCAGCTTCGCGGTGAGGGGCCCCACAATCCAGTTTGCCAAATCCGAAATCCGGCCTTTGGGGGCTATTTTGAAAGCGGACAACGCAAAAGTGGACGTCGTGGCGCTAGTGGTGAGTTGCGCGGCTTGAGCACCCGTTAATCCATACACATTGACCAAGGTGGCGCGCCGCTCCTCGGGAAGTTCAGGCATCGTTTTGCGCACATCCTCAACCATCTTGTCCGTGACGACGAGCGGAAGCAGATCGGGGTCAGGGAAATAGCGGTAGTCCTGCGCATCTTCCTTTGAGCGCATCGAGCGAGTTTCCCCCTTGTCAGGATCGAACAGCCGAGTCTCCTGATCGATCCTTGCGCCCGCTTCCAGAATCTCGATCTGCCGTCTCGCTTCGTACTCGATCGCTTGCTCCATGAAAAGGAACGAGTTGAGGTTCTTTATTTCACAGCGCGTACCCAGCTTGCTGTCGCCAGCTCTCTTCACGGAAACGTTGGCGTCACATCGAAACGAGCCCTCTTCCATGTTGCCGTCGCAGATGCCGATCCACATCACGAGCCCGTGGAGAACGCGCGCATAGGCCACGGCTTCCTGCGCGCCGCGCAGGTCGGGCTCGGAAACGATCTCGAGTAGCGGCGTGCCGGCGCGGTTGAGATCGATGCCGCTCATGCCGCGGAAGGCTTCGTGCAATGACTTGCCGGCGTCTTCTTCCAGATGCGCTCTTGTAAGCCGCACCCCCTTGTCGCCTATCCTGAGCTCGCCGCCCTGCACAATCGGCGTCTCGTACTGGCTGATCTGGTACCCCTTGGGAAGGTCGGGATAGAAATAATTCTTGCGCGCGAAGATCGAGCGCCGGTTGATGGTGCCCTTCACCGCCAGGCCGAAGCGGATCGCGCATTCGACCGCGGCGCGGTTGAGCACCGGCAGCGTGCCAGGCAACGCGAGATCGACGGCCGAGGCCTGGGTGTTGGGCGACGCGCCGAAATCGGTCGACGCGCCCGAGAAAATCTTGCTCTTGGTCAGGAGCTGGGTGTGCGTCTCGATACCGACGACGATTTCCCAGCCCTTCACAGCGGCGTCTCCGTCGGCACGCGCCGATGCCAGTCGGTCGCCTGCTGGTAGGCGTGCGCCACGCCGAGCAGCAGGCTCTCGGAAAAATGCTTGCCCATGAGCTGCAGCCCGACCGGCAGGTTCCTCGCGTCGAAGCCGCAAGGAATAGACAGCGCCGGCAGGCCGGCAAGCGGCGCCGGAATGGTGAACACGTCGCCGAGGTACATCTGGACGGGGTCCCCGGTCTTCGCGCCGAGCTCGTACGCGGTGGTCGGCGCGGTGGGCCCCAGGATCACATCGCACTTCTTGAACGCTTGTTCGAAATCGCGCGCGATCAGGCGGCGGATCTTCTGCGCCTGCAAGTAGTACGCGTCGTAATAGCCGTGCGAGAGCACGTATGTGCCCACCAGGATGCGACCCTTCACTTCCGCGCCGAACCCTTCGGCCCGGGTGCGGCAGTACATGTCGATCAGGTCGCTGTATTCCTTCGCGCGATGGCCGTAGCGCACGCCGTCGTAGCGCGAAAGGTTCGATGAAGCCTCGGCCGGCGCGATGACGTAGTAGGCGGCGACCGCGACAGCGGTATGAGGCAATTCGACCTCCACCATCTGCGCGCCCTGCGACTTGAACCATGCGACGGCAGTGTCGACCGCTTTGCGCACGCCGGCCTCCAGACCGTCGCCGAAATACTCCTGCGGAATGCCGATGCGCTTCCCCTTCAGGGGGAGGGAAAGGCCTTTTGTGTAGTCCTCCTTCGGGCGCTCGACGCTGGTCGAATCGCGCGCGTCGTGCCCCGCCATTACATTCATCAGCAGCGCGAGGTCGGCTGCGCTGCGTCCGATCGGCCCGGCCTGGTCGAGCGACGAGGCGAAGGCGATCAGGCCGTAGCGCGAGACCAGGCCATAGGTCGGGCGCAGGCCGCACACGCCGGAGAACGCCGCCGGCTGGCGTACCGAGCCGCCGGTGTCCGTGCCGGTCGCGGCCGGCACCATGCGAGCGGCGACCGCCGCGGCGGACCCGCCGGACGAGCCGCCGGGCACCCGCTTGCGGTTCCACGGATTGCGCACCGGGCCGAAATACGAGTTCTCGTTCGACGAGCCCATCGCGAACTCGTCCATGTTGCATTTGCCGAGCGGAACCGCGCCCGCGGCGCTGAATTGCTCGACCACGTGGGCGTCGTACGGGCTGACGAAGTTCTCCAGCATGCGCGAACCGCAGGTCGTGCGCAGGCCCTTGGTGCAGTAGATGTCCTTGTAGGCGAAGGGAATTCCGGTCAGCGGACCCGCCTTCCCCTGTGCGCGCCGCTCGTCCGCGCGCTTGGCAACCTCCAGCGCTCCGGTCTCATCCACCGTGATGAAGGCGTTGAGGTCCTTCAGTTTGCCGGTACGTCCGAGGAAGGCGCGGGTCAGCTCGGCCGAGGAGACCTTCTTCGCCGCGAGGGCCGCGCAGAGCTCGGTGACCGAAAGGTCCAGCACCTATTCGATGACCTTGGGGACGAGGTACAAGCCCTCTTCCACCGCCGGGGCGACGGACTGATAACGCTCGCGCTGGTTGGTTTCCGTGACGGAATCCACACGCAGCGGCTGACTGGGGATGAAATGCGGATCCAGCGGATGGGCCATCGGCTCGATGCCGGTGGTGTCGACCCGGCGCATCTCGTCGATCAGGCGCAGGACCCGGTTCAGGCGCTCGGCGGCCGCCGACGTTTCTCCCGGCTGGAGGGCGATGCGGGCGAGCCGGGCGAGGCGCCGGAGCTGGTCGTCGGATAGCGACATTCTTTTCGGACGGGGGTGCTCGAGGCGAGCAGCGTTAACTTCCGAAGCGTCCTTAGCGTATCATAGCGACCCATTGCAGCCGGCCTAGTCACCTTCTAAGGCCCGGTTAAGAAACGGAAAAAGGCCCTCGACCTTGCCCATGTTCGGATTCCTGCGCAGCTATTTCTCAAACGATCTCGCGATCGACCTCGGCACCGCCAACACGCTCATTTACGTACGCGGAAAAGGCATCGTCCTCGACGAACCTTCCGTGGTCGCCATCCGCCAGGAAGCGGGCCCGAACGGAAAGAAGACGATTCAGGCCGTCGGCAAGGAAGCGAAGCAGATGCTCGGCAAAACGCCGGGCAACATCATCGCCATCCGCCCGATGAAGGACGGCGTGATCGCCGACTTCACCGTCACCGAGCAGATGCTCAAGCAGTTCATCAAGAAGGTGCACGACAACAAGCTGTTCTCGCCTTCACCGCGCATCATCATTTGCGTGCCGTGCGGCTCGACACAGGTCGAGCGCCGCGCGATCCGGGAAAGTGCGATCGGCGCGGGCGCGGGACAGGTGTACCTGATCGAGGAGCCGATGGCCGCGGCGATCGGCGCCGACCTGCCGGTGGCGGACGCGACCGGCTCGATGGTGGTCGACATCGGCGGCGGCACTACCGAAGTCGGCGTGATCTCGCTCGGCGGCATGGTGTACTCGGGCTCGGTGCGCGTGGGCGGCGACAAGTTCGACGAGGCGATCATCAACTACATCCGCCGCAACTACGGCATGCTGATCGGCGAGACCACCGCGGAGATGATCAAGAAGGAGATCGGCTCGGCGTTCCCCGGCTCGGAAGTGCGCGAGATGGAAGTCAAAGGCCGCAACCTCGCGGAAGGCATCCCGCGCAGCTTCACCATCAGCTCGAACGAGATCCTGGAAGCGCTCACCGAGCCGCTCAACCAGATCGTGTCGGCGGTGAAGTCGGCGCTGGAGCAGACCCCGCCCGAGCTCGGCGCGGACATCGCGGAAAAGGGCATGGTGCTCACCGGCGGCGGCGCGCTGCTGCGCGACCTCGACCGGCTGCTGATGGAAGAGACCGGTCTGCCGGTGATCGTGGCCGACGACCCGCTGACCTGCGTAGTGCGCGGCTCCGGCAAGGCGCTCGAGAAGATGGAGCATTTCGGCCCGATCTTCACCAACGACTGATAATAGCGGGGGATGGAACATAGCCCCCCGCCGTTCTTCAAGCGTGGCCCGGCACCGCTAGTCCGGCTGTTTTTCTTCGCTTCGCTTTCGCTCGCGCTGCTCGTGATCGACGCCCGCTTCCGCTATGCCGATGGCCTGAGGAGCTGGCTCGCGCTGGCGGCATACCCGATCCAGCGCGCCGCGACCGCGCCGGCCGATCTGGTGAGCGCGATCGGCAGCTTCTTCTCCACGCAGACCTACCTGGTGCAGGAAAACGCGCGGCTGCGTGAGAAGGCGATGGCGTATTCGCACGACGCGCAGCGCTACGAGGCGATCGAGGCCGAGGCCGCGCAACTGCGCCGCCTGATCGGCGCCGCCGAGCGGCTGGAAGTGCACTCGCTGCCCGCCGAGATCCTCTATCACGGGCGCGATCCCTATTCGCACCGCCTGTTCATCGATCGGGGGGCGACGCATGGCGTGCGCCCCGGCAGCCCGGTGACCGACGAGACCGGCGTGGTGGGACAGGTCACGCGCGTGCATGCCTTGCTCTCGGAAGTCACGCTGGTGACCGACCGCGATCAGGCGATTCCGGTGCAGGTGGTCCGCAACGGCCTGCGCGCGATCGCCTTCGGCGGCGGCGCCTCGGGCACGCTCGAGCTGCGCTTCATGGCCGCCAATGCCGACATCCAGGGCAACGACCGTCTGGTGACCTCGGGCGTCGACGGCACCTATCCGCCCGGCCTGCCGGTGGCGACGGTGATCCGGATCGAGAAGGACGCGGAGAATGCGTTCGCGCGCGTAGTGTGCCGGCCGGCGGCCGGCGTCGATCGCGGCCGCTTCGTGCTGGTGCTGTCCGACGATGCCCAGCGCCCGCCGCGTCCGGAGGAAGTGCAGCCCGGCAAGGACCGGCGCAAGAACCGTGGGCGCACGAAGGACGTCGATGCTCGCTAGCTCGCAGATCCTGCAGCCGGTACGCGCGAGCACCATCATCGCTTCGTTCGCCATCGCCATGTTCCTCAACTTCCTGCCGTGGCGCGACCTGCGCCTGGTGCCGGACTTCGTCGCGCTGGTGCTCGTGTTCTGGTGCGTGCGCCAGCCGCGCCTGGTCGGCCTGGGCGTGGCCTGGGCGCTCGGCCTGGTCACCGATGCAGGAAACGGCGTGCTCCTCGGCCAGCACGCGCTCGCCTACTCGATCGTGGCGTTCCTCGGCATCTGGCTGTCGCGGCGCATCCTGTGGTTCGGGCCGGGGCTGCAGGCGCTGCACGTCGGCGCGATCCTGCTGGTCGGCCAGGCGGCCGCGCTGCTGGTGCGGGTGGTTGCAGGCGACGGCTTCCCGGGCTGGCCGCTGTTCGTCGGCCCGATCGCCGGCGCGCTGCTGTGGCCGATCGTAAGCTGGCTGCTGCTGATTCCGCAGCGGCGGGCCGAAAGGGAACAAACCATATGATGGGTACGGCTGAACTGCGTAACTCGGAGCGGGAGCTCCAGCAGTTCCAGCTGCGCATCGGCGTCGCCGGCATCGCCATGCTGGTCGCCTTCGGCATCCTGCTGTCGCGCTTCTTTTTCCTGCAGGTGATCCAGCACGAGCACTACGCCTCCAAGGCCGAGGACAACCGCATCTCGATCGTGCCGATCCCGCCCAATCGCGGCCTGATCACGGATCGCAATGGCGTGGTGGTGGCGCGCAACTACTCTGGCTACACGCTCGAGATTTTCCCGCGCCGCGTAAAAAGCGTGGAAGGCACCATCGACGAGCTGTCCGAGCTGATCGAGATCACCCCGCGCGACCGCGCGCGCTTCAAGCGCCTCGCGGTGGAGACGCGTAACCCGGAAAGCCTGCCGATCCGCACGCGCCTGAGCGACGAAGAAGTCGCGAAGTTCGCCGCCAACCGCTTCCGCTACGAAGGCGTGGAGATCAAGGCGCGCCTGTTCCGCCAGTACCCGTTTGGCGACGTCGGCTCGCACGTCATCGGCTACATGGGGCGCATCAACAAGGACGACCAGGCGGCGCTCGAGAACGAAGGCGTCGACGCCAACTACCGCGGCACCGATAACATCGGCAAGAGCGGCGTAGAAGCCACCTACGAGCGCGAGCTGCATGGCACCACCGGCTTCGAACAGGTCGAGATCGACGCCGCCGGCCGCGGCATCCGCACGCTGCAGACCACGCCGGCGCAGGCCGGCAACAACGTGGTGCTCACCATTGACATGCGCTTGCAGCGCGTCGCCGAGAATGCGTTCGGCGATCGCCGCGGCGCGATGGTCGCGATCGAGCCGGGCACTGGCGCGGTGCTCGCGCTGGTGTCCAAGCCGGGCTTCGACCTCAACCTGTTCGTCGACGGGCCCGACCCGCAGTACTGGGCCGAGCTCAACACCAATCCCGACCGGCCGCTCAACAACCGCGCCATCGCCGGCGTCTATCCGCCGGGCTCGACCTTCAAGCCGTTCATGGCGCTCGCCGCGCTCGAGGCGGGCAAGCGCACGCCGCGCAGCCAGATCAACGATCCGGGCTACTTCATCTTCGGCGACCGGCGCTTCCGCGACTCCAAGCCGGGCGGCCACGGCGTGGTCGACCTGCACAAGTCGATCGTGGTGTCCTCCGACACCTTCTACTACCAGCTCGCGAACGACATGGGCATCGACGCGATCGCCGCGTTCATGAAGCAGCTCGGCCTCGGCGCCAAGACCGGCATCGATCTGAACGGCGAGGCCGTGGGCATCCTGCCTTCACCGGAGTGGAAGCAGGCGCGTTTCAAGCGCCCCGAGCAGCAGAAGTGGTACCCGGGCGAGACCATCTCGATCGGCATCGGCCAGGGCTACAACGCCTATACGCCGGTCCAGCTCGCGCAGGCGATGGCGACCGTGGCCGCGAACGGCGCGATGTACCGGCCGCACGTGGTCGCCCACGTCGCCAATCCGCGCACCGGAGAGCGCAGCAGCGCCGAGCCCGAGCTGGTGCGGCAGGTTCCGCTGAAGCGCGAGTGGGTCGACTTCGTCAAGCGCGCGATGGCCGGGGTCAACATCGAAGGCACCGGCGCGCGCGCCTTCGCCCGCGCGGGATACACCAGCGGCGGCAAGACCGGCACCGCGCAGGTGATCGCGATGAAGCAGAACGAGAAGTACGACGAGAAGAAGATCGACGAGCGCCACCGCGACCATTCGCTGTTCATCGCCTTCGCGCCGCTCGACAACCCGATCATCGCCATGCTGGTGATCGTCGAGAACGGCGGCTTCGGCGCGCGCGCGGCGGCGCCGATCGCGCGTACCGTGTTCGACTACTACCTGCTCGGCAAGATGCCGGCGGCGCTGCAGGCCGCCGAGCACGACATCGAGGACGACCGGGAGGGCGACTGATGGAGCTCGCTCAGTATCCCTGGCAGCGCATCGCCGCGCGCGTGGCCGAAGGCATTGACGGCACCCTGCTCGTCATCATCCTGGCGCTGTCGATGCTCGGCTTCGCCGCCCTGTTCTCGGCCAGCAATGATGTCCCGGGCCGCGTGGTGAACCAGCTGGTGTCGCTCAGCGTGGCGCTGGTGGCGATGTGGATCGTGGCGCAGATCTCGCCGCAAACCCTGATGCGTTTTGCCGTGCCCGCATACCTTGTCGGCCTCGGCTTCCTGGTGGCGGTGGCGCTGTTCGGCGACGTGGTGAACGGCGCGCGCCGCTGGCTGCACGTCGGCGTCACGCGCTTCCAGCCCTCCGAGATGATGAAGCTCGCGCTGCCGCTGATGCTCGCGTGGTACTTCCACCGGCGCGAGTCGACCCTGCGCCTGCGCGACTTCGCCCTCGCCGCGGTGCTGCTGGTCATTCCGTTCGGCCTCATCGTGCGCCAGCCCGACCTCGGCACCGCCGCGCTGGTCGGCGCGGTCGGCTTCTACGTGATCTTCTTCGCCGGCATCAGCTGGAAGGTGCTTGGCGGCCTCGCCGCGCTGGGCATCGCCGCGCTGTTTCCGCTGTGGAGCCTGCTCCACGACTATCAACGTAAGCGCGTACTTACGCTTCTCGACCCAACGCAGGACCCTCTCGGCGCGGGCTACCACATCATCCAGTCGACCATCGCGGTGGGCTCCGGGGGGCTGTCCGGCAAGGGCTGGCTGAACGGCACCCAGGCGCACCTCGAATTCATCCCGGAGCGGCACACCGACTTTATTTTCGCGGTCTACTCGGAGGAGTTCGGCCTGATCGGCAACCTGGTCCTGCTCGTGCTCTATGCGCTGCTGATCGGCCGCGGCCTGGTGATCGCGGCGAACGCGGCCACCGTGTTCGCGCGCCTGATGGCCGGCGCGGTGACGCTGATGTTCTTCACTTACGCCTTCGTCAACATGGGCATGGTCTCCGGCATCCTGCCGGTGGTCGGGGTGCCGCTGCCGTTCCTGTCGTATGGCGGCACCGCGCTGCTCACGCTGTTCATCGGCGCCGGCGTCCTCATGAGCGTGCAACGCCACCGCAAGCTCGTCCAGACGTAATGAAGGCCGCAGTCGCCGTCGTGGCGCTGCTGGTTGCGTGCGGGCCGCTGCAGGCCCAGACCGTGTTGGAGAAGCCCAAGCCCGCCGCGCCCGCTGAAAAGAAAAAAGACAAAGCCGCCGAGAAAGCGGCCGTGAAGAACGCACGGCCCGCCGAGCCCGAACACCGCCACCATTCCGGCCATCCGAAGAAGGACCGTCCGCCGCAGGAACGTGAAACCAGCCAGGGCACAGTGAAGCTGGACCGCACGCGCCCACAGGAAACGCAGCGCCCAAGCTCACCTCCCAGCCCGGCGCAGCAGATGCAGCAGCAGCAATACGAGCAGCGCCAGCAGCAAAGCCAGCCTTCGAACGCGCCGCGCGTCGTGCAATGCAACGCGCGCCCGGTGTGCGGCGGCGGTTACGGCCGCTGCGCCGCCGTGGCGCAGACCTATCAAGGCGGCACGCTCCAGACCGGCCGCCGCGCCATCGTCCAAAGCTGTATCGAAGCCAACACGCCCGATTCCTGTAACTGCACCGCCCAATGCACCTCCGTGGCGCGTTGCAGCATTTTTTAAAAACCCCGGCCGCATGGTGAAATGAGGGTGCCCTAACCCTCTGTAAAGCCTTGTTTTTGTACTAGACAAATGGACTATGCGGCGTGTTGCTGCGCGCCATAGGTCGCAGGTAGCTTGGCGGGGTTGCCAACCACCTAGGAACGACCCTGATGAGCCAGCAGAAAGAAATCGCCGCACTCAAAAAAGACTGGACCGAGAACCCGCGCTGGAAGGACGTGAAGCGCGGCTATACCGCCGAAGACGTCGCGCGCTTGCGCGGCAGCGTGAAGATCGAGCACACGCTCGCCACGCTCGGCGCGCAGAAACTCTGGAAGCTCTGCACCGAGACGCCCTACGTGCATACGCTCGGCGCGCTCACCGGCAACCAGGCGATGCAGCAGGTGCGCGCTGGCGTGCCGGCGATCTACCTCTCCGGCTGGCAGGTGGCGGCGGACGCAAACGATTCGCTGCACATGTATCCCGACCAGTCGCTGTACGCGGTTTCTTCAGTCCCCACGGTGGTCAAGCGCATCAACAACGCGTTGCTGCGCGCCGACCAGATTCAAACCATGGAAGGCAAGGGCGAAATCGATTGGCTGGCGCCGATCGTCGCCGACGCGGAATCCGGCTTCGGCGGCGTGCTCAACGCGTTCGAGCTGATGAAGTCGATGATCGACGCCGGCGCCGCCGGCGTGCACTTCGAAGACCAGCTCGCGTCGGTGAAGAAGTGCGGCCACATGGGCGGCAAAGTGCTGGTGCCGACGCAGGAAGCGGTGCAGAAACTGATCGCCGCGCGCCTCGCGGCCGACGTGATGGGCGTGCCGACGGTGCTGCTCGCGCGCACCGACGCGGAAGCCGCCGACATCGTCACCACCGACGTGGACGAGAACGACAAGCCGTTCCTCACCGGCGAGCGCACCGCGGAGGGTTTCTATCGCACCAAGAAGGGCTTCGACCAGGCGCTGTCGCGCGGCCTGGCCTACGCAGAGTACGCCGACATGGTGTGGTGCGAGACCGGCACGCCGGATCTCGCCTTCGCGAAGAAATTCGCCGAGGGCATCCGCCGCAAGTACCCGGAGAAGATGCTGGCGTACAACTGCTCGCCGTCGTTCAACTGGAAGCGCAACCTCGACGACGCGACCATCGCCAAGTTCCAGCGCGAGCTGGGCGCGATGGGCTACAAGTTCCAGTTCATCACCCTTGCCGGCTTTCACTCGCTCAACTACTCGATGTTCGAGCTCGCGCACGGCTATGCGCGCAACGACATGGCGGCTTTCGTCGAGCTGCAGCAGAAGGAGTTCGCCGCGGCGGAGCGAGGCTTCACCGCGGTCAAGCACCAGCGCGAGGTCGGCACCGGCTACTTCGACGAGATCACCCAGGTCGTGACCGCGGGCAAGGCGTCGACCACGGCGCTCCACGGCTCGACCGAGGACGAGCAATTCTTCGACTCGCAGAAAAAACCGAAGCTCGCCGCGGCGTAGATTTCGCCGCCGAGGTCGCGCGCGCGATCCTCGCGGGCTTCGACAAGCACTACCGCCTGTTCCGGCAGGCGGCGGTGGACGCGCAGCGCCTGTACGAGCGCGCCGCCTGGCGCGAGCTGCAGGCGCTCGCGCGCGAGCGCATCCAGATGTACGACCGGCGCGTCGAGGAGGCGGTCGCCGAGCTCAAGAGCCGCTTCCCCGAGGCCGAGGGCGACGAGTCGCTGTGGACCGGCATCAAGCTCGCGTACATCGGCCTGCTGCATGAGCATCGCCAGCCGGAGTGCGCCGAGACCTTCTACAACTCGGTCGCGTGCAACGTGCTGCACCGGCGCTATTACCACAACGACTACATCTTCTGGCGCCCGGCGGTGGCCACCGAGCACCTCGAAGGTGAGGCGCCGAGCTATCGCTGCTTCTATCCGCTGCAGACCGGGCTGCGCTCCACCCTGCGGGAGATCGGCGCGAGCTTCAACCTGAAGAACCGCTGGGAGGACCCGGAGCGTGACCTGCGCAACGTGGTGCGCGCGCTGCGGCCGCATTTTCCCAAGCCGGCGCGCGCCCAGCCCGACGTGCAGATTCAGGTCCTGTGTTCGCTCTTTTTCCGTAACAAGGCTGCCTACGTCATCGGCCGCATGATCAACGCGCATCGGGAGATCCCGTTTGCGGTGCCGGTGCTGCAGAACGAGCGCGGCGAGATCTACCTCGACGCGCTGCTGATCGGCGAGGACCAGCTGCTGGTGCTGTTCTCCTTCGCGCGTGCCTACTTCTTCGTCGACATGGAAGTACCGGCCGCCTACATCTCGTTCCTGCGCTGGCTGATGCCGCGCAAGCCGCGCACCGAGCTATATATGTCGGTCGGCCTGGCAAAGCAGGGCAAGACGCTCTTTTATCGTGACCTGCATTACCACCTCAAGCACTCGACCGACCGCTTTACGGTCGCGCCCGGCATCAAGGGCATGGTGATGCTGGTCTTCACCCTGCCGTCGTTCCCGTACGTCTTCAAGCTGATCCGCGATCGCTTCGCGCCGCCGAAGGAGATCGACCGCCAGACGGTGCTCGACAAGTACCTGATGGTGAAGCTGCACGACCGGGTCGGGCGCATGGCCGACACGCTCGAGTACTCGCTGGTGGCGCTGCCGTTGGATCGCTTTGACGAACAACTGCTAAACGAACTGCGGCGCGAGTGCGCCTCGACCGTCGAGGTGGATGGCGAGCAGCTCGTGCTGGGCCACGTGTACATCGAGCGGCGCATGCAGCCGCTCAACCTGCACGTGGAAGAATGCCGGCGCGACCGCGACGAGACGAAGCTGCGCTACGCGCTGCGCGAGTACGGCAACGCGATCAAGGAGCTGGCCGGCGCCGGGATCTTCCCCGGCGACATGCTGCTCAAGAACTTCGGCGTCACGCGCCACGACCGCGTGGTGTTCTACGACTACGACGAGATCCAGCCGATCGGCGAGATGAGCTTCCGCCGCATCCCGCCGGCGAAGAGCTACGAGGAGGAAATGTCGGCCGAGCCCTACTGGCGCGTGGGCGACGGCGACGTGTTCCCCGAGCAGTTCGATCGCTTCCTGGTGAGCGATCCGCGCGCGCGCGAGATCTTCTACGAGTACCACCGCGACCTGCTGGAGCCGGAGTTCTGGGCGGGCAAGCAGGCGCGCGTGCGCGCCGGGGTGCAGGAAGACGTCTTCCCCTACCCCGAGGAGATTCGTTTCTCTAGAAGTTGAGGCGCCTCGACTCGGCGACGCCTTCGATCGCAACGCGCTTGGCGCGCGATCTGACACCCGAGACGATGCTGACGTTTCGCCGCGGCACGCCGAAATAATCCGCCAGGAACTCGATCAGCGCGGCGTTGGCCTTCCCCTCGACCGCGGGCGCGGCGAGCCGGACCTTGACACGCTCCCCATGCCGGCCGGCGAACTCCGAGCGCTTTGCGCCCGGTTGCACGTGCAAATCCAGGATCAGAGCGTGGCCGCGGCGACACGCAGCGCGCCGACCAGAAGCAGGACCACCTGCACGATGATGAACAGGATCGCCGGCGAGAGGTCGATGTTGGCGATCGGCGGGACGAAGCGGCGGATCGGCCGCAGGAAGGGGCGCACGATGGTGTCGAATACCGGCGCGAGCGGTGCGTACGGGTTCACCCAGGACAGGATGAACTGCACGATCAGCGCGAACACCAGAATGTAAAGGCTGTAGCGCAGCAGATCGACCGCAGCGACGGCGGCGAGCACCGCGGCGCCGGGATCGGCGCCCAGGATCGTGGCCTGCAGCCAGATGCTCAGCATCTGCAACAGCCACGCGAGCAGTAGCGTGGTGAGATCGAGGCCGGCCAGGCCCGGGATGAAGCGGCGCACCGGGATCACCATCGCGTTGGTCGTCGCGAGCACGAACTCGCCGACCTGGTTGCGGAACGACACGCGCAGCCACTGAAAATGGAAGCGCGTGAGCAGCATGAAGACGAAGAAGCCGAATACCGCCTCGACCAGGTAGACGCCGATCTGCGCGAACATCTAGTCCTTTCCCGGTTCCTTGCCGAGCTCGTCGCCGAGCTGCGTGGCGCGCCGGCTGGCCGCCTCGACCGCACGCCGGAAGCGCTCGGCGAGCTGCTCCTGATCAAACACATTGAGCGCCGCCTCCGTGGTTCCGCCCTTGGAGGTGACGTTCTTCCTGAGGGTTGCCGGCGACTCCGTGCTCGAGGCGGCCAGCTTCGCCGCGCCGAGGATGGTGTGGAGCGCCAGCTTCCTCGAGACATCGGCTGCAAGACCCAGCTTTTCTGCCGAAGCCGCGAGCTGCTCCATCATCCAGAACACGTACGCCGGCCCGCTCGCCGACACCGCCGTCACCGGATCGAGCAGATTTTCCTCCGGGACCCACACCACTTCACCTACCGCGCCGAGAATCGTCTCGGCCTGCCTTCTCTCCTCGGCACTGACTTCCGGCAGCGCATAGAGGCCAGCGATGCCGGCGCCGATCAATGCCGGCGTATTCGGCATGCAGCGCACGAGCTTGCGGTGGCCGCCGAGCCAGCGCGACAGGGTCCGCAGGGTGAGGCCGGCGGCAATGCTGATCACCAACTGCTGGTGGACCGCGATCGAAGCGAGCGCGCTTTTCCCATCCTGCGGCTTCACCGCGAGGACGACCACGTCGGAGCGCTGCATCGCCGCGTCCGGCGCCGTGGCGATATGCACCGGGTAGCGCGCGCCGAGACGTTCGCGCGCCGCAGGACTCACCTCCACCACCGCGATCGAGCGCGCGTCGGTGCCCTTGGCGATCAGGCCGCCGATCAGCGCCGCCGCCATGTTGCCGCCGCCGAGAAAGGCGATCCTCATGCGGCCGTTTTCTCTTTTTTTCTTGGACCAAATATTGCCGTGCCGATGCGCACCATGGTCGACCCCTCCGCGATCGCAACATCAAGGTCGTCGGACATGCCCATCGACAGCGTGTCGAAACCGAACCGGCCTTTCAGCTTCTCAAAAACTTCTTTAACCGATGCGTAGCGCGAGCGATCGGCGCCGGGCTCGGGGATCGCCATCAGCCCGCGCAATTTCAGGCGCGGCAGGGTGGCAATCGCCCGCGCGAGGTTCTCGACTTCATCCAGCTCGACCCCGCTCTTGCTCGCCTCGCCGGAAACATTGACCTGAATCAGCACGTTGAGCGGCGGCAGGGACGCCGGGCGCTGCTCGGACAGGCGACGTGCAATTTTTTCACTTGCCACGGTCTGCACCCAGGCGAAGCGTTCGGCCGCAATGCGCGTCTTGTTGCTTTGTAGTGGTCCGATCAAGTGCCACTCGAGCGCTGGTAAAACTTCCATTTTTTGCACGGCTTCCTGCACGTAGTTCTCGCCGAAGGCTTTTTGCCCGGCGCTAACCGCTTGCTCGATGCGCGCGACCGGCTGACCTTTGCTCACTGCCAACAAAGTCACTCCCCGCGCGCGGCTTATGCGTGCGCTGATAACTTGCAGGTTATCCGCGATTCCAGCCATAATGTGTTGAAGCAGCGAAGAAAAATACTTCGCTACCGATTGGGAGGATTGTAATGGATCTCACTGAACTGCTCGCCTTCGTCGTCAAGAACAAGGCGTCAGACCTGCACCTGTCTTCCGGCCTGCCGCCGATGATCCGCGTGCATGGCGACGTGCGCCGCATCAACGTGCCGCCGATGGAGCACAAGGAAGTGCACGGGATGATTTACGACATCATGAACGACGGGCAGCGCAAGTTCTACGAGGAAAACCTCGAGTGCGACTTCTCGTTCGCGGTGCCGAACCTGGCGCGCTTCCGCGTCAACGCGTTCGTGCAGCAGCGCGGCGCCGCCGCGGTGATGCGGACCATCCCGTCGAAGATCCTGTCGCTCGCGGACCTGAAGTGCCCGAAGATCTTCGAGGAGATC
>Ga0068865_100001023_pt1 | contig 16094 bp, 18 predicted proteins | sample KBSMisM12_FD_75293 | JGI IMG/M metagenome (GOLD analysis project Ga0068865, IMG submission 75293) | Miscanthus rhizosphere microbial communities from Kellogg Biological Station, Michigan, USA - KBS Miscanthus M1-2 | ecosystem: Host-associated > Plants > Roots > Rhizosphere > Soil ...
ATACCCCTGTGGAGCCGTCCGGGCTTGGAGCGCTAGTTTAGTCCAGGGCGGTCAATCCGGAACCCGGCTGGCGCTCCTATTTTTCGTGTAGGCCTTTACCCTACAGAATAACTAGCCAATACCTTAAGTGTAGATTAACCGGCCTTTGGCGACCGCGGGACGCGCCGGGAAGCCTCAAGAAGCAAGGTTTTTCCCCTTGCGTCCCTGGTGCGGGCAAGCCGGCTAAGCCTCGAGGCAACTTCACTTTTGTGCGGATCGGCCACCCCCGTTTAAGGCTTTCGCCATCCCTGGACCGGTAGGATGCGGCCGAAGAAAACATCGAAGTCCACCACTCAGCCATGAAGCGCGGTTTTTCGGTTTCGACCTTATTGTCGCTGGTGACGGGCACTTTGGTGGTCGTGCTGGTGACGGCCATCCTGGTCAGCGCCATGAGCGCCTTCAAGCGCGAGCGCGACAGCGCCCAGATCATGTCCGACGCCCGGCTGGTGCGCGACATCGTCATGGTGCGCGAAGCCTTGCGGGTCGAGCTGGGCATGATGGATACCACCGTGCGCGATCCGGGCATCGCTGGTCCCCAGATGCTGGCGCGGATGAAGGACCAGCACCAAAAGACGCTTGCCGCGATCGATTATGTCGAACGCGAAATCGCCGCGGCGAAAAATGAACACATGCCTCCCGAGCTGGCCGAGCGTTTCGGCCGCGCGGCGCGGGATTTCGACCGCAAGGTCTTTCCCGCCGTGCTCGAGGCGGGTTTGCGTCCAGCGCATGAGCGGCCGCAAAACCTGATCACCGAGCCTTCCTTGGTGGTCACCGCCATGCTCACGCTGGTGGACAAGCAGGCCGCCATTCTTTCGCGGCAGATCGCCAGCAATGGGCCCTATATGAGCGAGATGATGCGCATCAGCGACATCGCCTGGCGCATTCGCGGCGAGGCGGGCGGCGAGCGCCGGATCTATGCCGATTTGATTGTTAAGCCGCGTCCGCTCACACCGGATGAGCACCAGCAGCTGGCGCGCGTGGAAGGCCGTATCGCCGCGCCCTGGGAAGCGATCCGGCAACCCCAGCAGGATATCGAACTGCCCGCCGGGCTGACGGCGGCCATCGCCAAGGCCAACTGGGATTATTTTGGGCGCTACGCCGCGTTGCGCCGCGAGGTGATGCAAAAGCTGGACAAGGGCTTGCCCGTCGGCATCAGCGGCCCCGATTGGCTGAAGATCTCCAATCCCGTGCTCAACACCATGATGCAGGTGTCGCGCGCGGCGCTGAACGGGGCGGAGGCCCGCGCCACAACCAACTTGGCCCGGGCCAAGCACGATCTGCGGATGGCGCTGATGTATGCGCTGTTCTGCATCGCCCTGGCGGTGCTCACCGCCTTGCTGGTATCGGCGCGCATCATCCAACCGCTGAAGCAGATCACCCACGCCATCACCTCGCACCAGGATGACGGCATCGAGCGGGTGCTGGCGCTGGCCAGCCGCGGCGACGAGATCGGCCAGTTCGCGCTGGCGCTCAAGACCTTTCGCAAGATGTCCGCCGACCGTCACCGGCTGGAGCGCGAATTGGTGCAGAACCAGATGGCCAAGGAGAGCGCGGAAACCGCCAGCCGCATCAAGTCGGAATTCCTGGCCAATATGAGCCATGAATTGCGCACCCCGCTGAATGCGGTGATCGGCTTTTCCGAAATCATGCTGCACAAGACCTTTGGCCCCCTGTCGGAGCGCTATAGCGAATATGCCAAGCTGATCAACGATTCCGGCAATCATTTGCTGAGCCTGGTGTCGGACATATTGGACCTGGCCAAGATCGAGGCGGGCCGCTTCCAGCCGGACTTCCGCGATTTCGATCTCAAGGCCTGTATCGAGGAATGCCTGCCTTTGGTCCGCCGCCGGGCGCAGGAAAACAATGTCTCGCTGAAGGCCGCTTTGCCGCCGGACGCGGTTCTGGTGACCGCCGATGCGCGCGCCTGCAAACAGATCCTGCTCAATCTTCTTTCCAATGCCGTGAAATTCTCTCGCAACGACAGCGAAGTCCGGGTGACGCTGAGCGGGCAGGGTGACCAGGTTCAGATGTCGGTCAGCGACGAAGGCATCGGCATTCCCGCCGACGTGCTGGAGCGCATCGGCCAGCCCTTTGAGCAGGCTTCCAACAATCCCATGCTGGCGCGGGAAGGCACCGGCCTGGGCCTGTCGGTGGTCAAGGCGCTGGTGGGCGCGCATGGCGGCGACATGAAAGTGGAAAGCCGCGAACAGATCGGCACCACGATCACGATTACCTTGCCGCGCTATCAGCAGCAGCGCGAAGCGGCCTAGCCGGGGTCTTTTGCGTCGTGAGTTCGTCGCGTCCGCCATCGCGATTATCGCGACTTCCCGTCCTCGGGCCGGCGGTTTTTGTCCTGGTCTGGTTTGTTGCCCGTCTCGTCTTTGTGCGAAGCATCCTGCGTCGCGGGTTTCTGCGAAGTCCCCGCAATGGATGGATGTGCGGGCGGGGACCCGCCTTTGGTTTCCCATTCGAAGGCTCGCATCTCGCTCCTGTTGTGAAAGAAAATTCTCCATTTGGGATAGCCTATGGCTTTCGCATCGCAACATTAGGCCAAGGTCCAACGCCCGCCGCCAACGAAACAATCTTGTTTCGCTCGTAAGAAAAGTTTCGCCCCGCTAAAAGGATGTTGCCGCGACCGATACGAAAACGCGCCGCGGTGAATCAATCTTGCGCCGAAGATGAAGGATGTTGCGCTGGTCCCGCCCGCGCCCGGAGACGCCAAGTGGTTCCGGGCTCCTCGCGAAAATTTTCGCTGTGCGCTGCATCCAACTTATGCGCTTCATCCCCGCGCATCTCCGAACGAGGGATGCGTTTTTCTAAACCGCAGATCAAGGAGACTGGCATGAAACGCATCAAATTACTGGCGTCCGCATCGACGCTTGCGATCGGACTGGCCATGTCGGCGGCCGCCTATGCCGACGACAGCAATACGGGCCTTGGCAATGCGTCGGGGGGCAGCACTGCCACCAGTACCACTGCCAGCGGTAATTCGCTCGACAACGGCAATACCGACTCCTCCAACAGCGGCAACACCGACTCTTCCAAGAGCGGCAATACCGTCGCCAGCAACAACACCCTCACCAAGACCAGCACGGACACGGACGCCAATGCCAAGGGTATCGGCAACGCCACCACGGGCGGCACCGCCACCACGGCGAGCGGCAACACCGACTCTTCCAAGAGCGGCAATACGGTGGCCAGCAACAACACCGACACGTCCAAGAGTGGCAATACCCTGGATAGCAACAACACCGACACGTCCAAGAGCGGCAATACCCTGGCCAGCAACAACACCGACTCTTCCAAGAGCGGCAATACCCTGGACAGCAACAACACCAAGACGGACGCGGATGCCAAGGGCGTCGGTAACGCCACCACGGGCGGTTCTGCCACCAACTCTTCCAAGAGCGGCAATACGGTGGCCAGCAACAACACCAAGACGGACATTGATGCTGATGCCAAGGGTTCTGGTAGTGCCACCACGGGCGGCTCCGCCAACAACACCAAGACGTGGGATAACAACAACAATCAGAGCAAGAACTATAGCGACAGCCACAACTATACCGACAGCTCCACCCACACCAATGTGATCACCGCGACAATCTCCAATCAGGATTTGAACGGTGAGGTGAGCGGCATCGCCGTGAAGCTGGACGGCCGCAATACCACCAGTGGCGCGGCCACTGGCGCCATCACCGGCAGCACCTATACCAGCTTTGCCGGCATCCAGACGGCCAATGCCAATACCGGCGTCGGCTCTCTGGGCCAGGCAGCGACATCGATCGCGGCCAATGCCAATGTGACGTTCGGCACTCCGTAATCGCTGGAACCGGCGGGTCTTCCCGGGCCCGCCGGTCCCCTTTTCATGGGGACTAAAAATGAAACGACTCTTTCTTCCGCTGCTGCTGCTTTCGTCCGTCGCCGCGCATGCTGAACAAACCCAGCCCTTGCCCAGCGCCCTGTCCGCGTCCGAGCTTCAGACCATGAGCGGCGGCGCCAACCAGGCCAATCTGGCGGTGTCGTCACAGACCTTGTCGGCGCTCAATTCCGGCAATGAAGTGAATGCCGACACAGTGCAAACCGGCAATGTCTCGCTGCAGCCGGGCGCATTCAACGGCTTCAATGGCGTGGGCAACTTTGTTTTCAACACCGGCAACAACAACAATCTGCAAGGCACACTCAGCGTGACGGTGCTGGCACCGCCGCCTTGAGCCATAGCGGATATTTGCCATGGTCCTGAACCGACATCTGTTGCGCATGGCGGGCGCCGTCCTGTTGCTGGCGGCGCTGCCGCCGGCAAACGCGCTGGCCGGATCTCTCACGCTGGGCAACAGCGACACCGGCAATTTCACCCTGCATCAGGTGAGCTTTGCCGAAATGCCGTTCCGCACCGTGGTGCGCCAGCAATTCGACTATAGCTGCGGCTCGGCGGCGCTGGCGACCTTGCTGCGCTACCATTATGGCCGCCACACCAGCGAGGCCATGGTGTTCCAGGCCATGTATGCGGTGGGGGACCAGGCGCGGATTCAGAAGCTGGGCTTCTCCCTGCTGGACATGAAGAAATATCTCGCGGCGATGGGCTACCAGGCCGACGGCTATCGCTTGAGCCTGGATGCGCTGGCCAAGGCGGCGACGCCGGCCATCGCGCTGATCCAGATCGGCGCCTACAAGCATTTTGTGGTGATCAAGGGCGTGATCGGCGATTCCGTGCTGGTCGGCGATCCGGCGCTGGGCTTGCGCAAATTCAGCAGAGCGGAATTTCTTGCAGGCTGGAACGGCATCGCCTTTCTGCTGCATGACTTGCCCAACAGCGCGGCCATACCGGTTTTCAACGGCGCGGAAGACTGGCAGCGCTGGTCCGACAGCCATCCCCTGGCCGCGGCCGTCACCTTGCAGCCGCTCACCCCTCTGCTGCGCGACCTGCGCATGATCTACCAGATCCGGGCGTTCCAGAATCTGAATTGAGAGACAGGCCATGATGAACAAAATTATGCTTGTTTCGCTTCCCGCCGTGCTGATGGCCGTTCCCGCCGTCGCCGCGCCGTCGAGCAAAATCGAGGCGGTGCTGGGAAGTGAGCCCGCGGTGAGCGATAGCGAGCTGGCAGACATGCGCGCCGGCTTCTTCACCGCGGGCGGCGCTCAGTTCGATTTCGGCGCCAGCATCAAAACCATGGTCAATGGCCAGATGGCGCTGCAGACCAGCCTGCAATGGACGCAAGGAGGGGCGATCACCCAGCAGCTGACGGGTATGGGCAGGGCAATCGCCTCGCAGGTCCAAAATCAGGTGGCAGGCAATCTCGCTTCGGCGGGGATCGCACCGCCTGCCGCAACCAATGCCGTTTCAGACGCGGTGGCCACGGCCGCCAACGCCGCCAGCGACGCGGTTCAAACGGCGAACGCCCCGCAAGAGACGGCCAACGCGCCCGTTCCGGCGCCCGCTGAGGCCGGGGTGACACAAGCCAGCGCGCCCGCTATCGCCGGGGTGGAAGTGCCGGGCATTGGCGGCTCAACCCAGGTCCTGGCCAGCCTGTCGCCCACCCAGATTCAGAACATCATCCTCAATACCGCCAGCGGCCAGACCATCACCCAGGACACCAACATCATTTTCACCATCTACAATTTCCAGGCCTGGCAGCAGCAGCTCGCGGCACGCGCGGTTTCGGCACGGCTGGCCAGCGACATGTTGGCGGCAGCCGGGTTCGCGGCGGGTCATTGAGGCCGGCGGCCGGGTGGGGGCGCCCGGCCGTGTCGGGCAATACGCCTTTGGTCCAATCCCGAGCCCGCCAAATCTGGAGCCAAATAGCCCTGTCGGGATCTTACCAGCTTTGAAACTGCCATCGGACCGCGGGTCCCGCGACAGCGTCTGACGACCTGTTTGTCGAGGGAGGAACCATGGTCATTGCCGAACGGGTCCCGCGGGGGACCAGGCTTGTGCTGCTCTGTCTTGTCTCAACGCTTATTCTTTTACTCAGCGTCCTGCCCATCAAGGCGCAGGATGCGCAGGCGCTTCAGAGGCAGCTCAAGGAAATCACCGACGAGCTCAGGGCGCAAAGCGCGCGGATGGCGGAGCAGGACCGGCTGTTGAAGCAGCAGCAAAACGCTATCGACACCCAGCGCGATCAGTTCACCAGGCTCAATGCCGGCAATGCGCAGAACAGCAATCCCGGCGCGACCGCGCTTACGGTATCGCCCAATCCCACCTCACCGGTCGGCGAAGCGCCGCCCAAGCCGCCGCAAGAACCGCCCCAGGTGGTGCAAAGCCTGCCGCGTGGCATTGCCGTGCTCACGCCGGCGGATCATTTCACTTTCCAGCCGTCGCTGGAATATACCCAGACCACCAGCAACCGCCTGGTGTTCGAAGGCATCGTGATCGTGCCGGGCATCAATCTGGGTGAGGTCACCGCCACCACCGACGATCGCAGTATTGTCTCCGGCGTGCTTGATCTGCGTTACGGCATCACCAGCAAGCTGGAAGTGGAGGCGCGGATGCCTTTCACCTTTTCCGATGATCGCGCCACCTTTCTGGTGCAAGGGCCGCAGAACTCCGCCACCCAAAGCATCTATATTTCCAATACCGGCATCGGCGACATGGAATTCGGCGCCCGCTACCAGATCAATGACGGGCGCGACGATTGGCCGGTGTTTGTGGCCAACAGCCGTATCAAGCTGGACACCGGCACGGGCCCGTTCGACGTCAAGCGCGACCTGGCCGGCATCGCGCGCAGTGTGCCGCTGGGTTCGGGCTTTTTGGGATTGGAAGGCGGCTTCTCGGTGCTGAAACTGTCCGACCCCGTGGTGTTGTACGGCAGCGCGAACTACATTTATCAGGTGCCCGAGGACATCAACAAAGTCATCGGCAATGTGCCGGTCGGGCATGTCACGCCGTCCAATTCCGTCAATGTCACGATGGGCTTCGGTTTTGCCGTCAATCCGGATTTCTCCTTCTCGATGGGCTATGAGCACAATCATGTGTTCCCGCAGACCACCGAGCTGGGAACGACGATCCAAACCACCACGCCGCTGGAAGTGGGGGCGATGACCTTGGGGATGGCTTACCGGCTCAGCCCCACCGTATCGGTCAATGCCAATTTCGAGTTCGGCGTCACCCAATCCGCGCCGGATGTGCGGGCGGTGTTCAGCGTGCCGATGACATTCTGATCGATCAATGCGTGGAAGAGGCGGTGAAATGAACCAAAGACTGGGCAGCGCGCGGGGCGCCATAGATGCAATCCAGATCCCGCCAGACCTCGAACGGCCTGCCGGCGGCGAGAACTTCCGCCGCGCGGACCGCGCAGGAGTCGTTGAGATACATCACTTCGATATGGGTATGGCCGCGTCCATTGCACCGTATGCGGATTTCATAGTTCTGCATGAGAACCCTCCGACAATACACAACAGCACGGGAATTCCACTCCTGTCCAAGCCGGATGTCCAGACGAATTGCAACAAATGCGATCTAACGAATGTAAATTCGCAAATAGCGGGCCGGGGGAGGGCTTAGAGCGCGGAGGCGTGCAGCAGTTGAATGCAATGGATCGTCGCCTGGCAAACCAGTGACACTACGATGAAGGTCATGGTCAAAAGCACGGCGCGCGGCGAAAGCGTGGAATCCATTGAACAGCCCGATAATCGAAGTCTGCGAAGCAAGGCGAGTGTGCGCCGTGATACGTCTCAAAAGTATGACTCCGCAAGCGCTAAATGCCTGTATTGCTTCAACTTGTAATCACAAATAGCGAACGCAGGAACCGGAGTCCCGCTATTGGACAGAGTAGCGCCATCAAAATGATGACACGGTGTCAGTCGCGTCTTGCGAGCCTGGACTAAAGAAAAGCCCCGCACCGCGAGGCCCAAGATTTGTTTGGCGATGTCGGCCTTCTTGGAGCGCTGGCTTTCATACTTTTCGAACATCGACCTTGCGATGGTCTGACTTCAACAGCGCGATGGCATCCTTGCTGGCGGGCATGGGAATGCTCCGTGGGTTGCGGGACTGCAACGCTGGCGCGCGCTCTCGTTCCGGATTGCGGCAGTTTCGGGAACGATGCATGCGCAGTGGGATTAGGTATTTGAAGGGACAAACAAAAATGCTTCAAAAGGATGGTACGATGACGAACGATCAGAACAAGAATCAGGGAAGTCAGCAGGATCAACAGAAGTCCGGTCAACAGACCGGTCAGCAGCAGCGCCAAGGCGGTCAACAGGGCGGCCAGCAGGGGCAGGACAATCAAGACGATGACAATCAATACAAGCGCCCCGGTCAGAGCGATCAAGAAGCAAACAAAGACGGTCAGCAGGACAAGCGCTAAAGAGCGCAACCCTCCCGGAGCTTTTGTGCTTCGGGAGGACTTGCCGTCAGGATGGCGCTGTTTGTGACTTTTGCGCTAAAAAAAGCCCGGCAGGTGGGGTTAGTACCTGCCGGGCTTTTCTCCAACTGGCCGTGAGCGCCGACCGTCGGGCCGGGCACGCCAATGGGTCAAGCGGGCCCGGAAACAGCAATAAACTTTCCTGCAAGGCGTTAGGCGTTAGCCGCACCGCCTCATCAAAAAAGTTATTTGCTATGAGCGAGATGCGTACGAATGAACATCGAGGACAGCGCCTTGCTGGGATGGATGGTGCCGTCCGCCAGCATCAGTCCCAATCCCACCGCAATCAGCAACGCGGCGCCCAGACCCAACCGTATGCTTTGCCAGCGACTCTCCGCGCCGGCCTCTGACTTATTATCCATGTCGGCTTCTTGTTAACTTCTGTTCGCTGCCAACGCGGCAAGGCAGGGGGCAGTTTCATGGTTGAAGCGAATTTTGCCCGAATGTGCCGGCGCGCAACATCATTTGGTGCTCCCGGCGCACGCTGCGGTGGTCAAGCCTGCCTGAAATTCCCGCCCTGACGCCCCCCTTGCCCCCTTGGCCGCCCCCTTGCTGTAAGAAGCTGAGGCCTTATGCTCCCGTCAAACAAAGCGGGCAGGGAACTTCTCATGAAGAAAGTGATATTGGCGGCGCTGGCCTTGGCGCCGATGTTGGCTGTTGCGGCGCGCGCCGATACGCCCACGGCGCGGGAAATCGCCCCCAAAATGCCCCAGCCGCCGGCGGCCTTTGCCTGGGCCTATCCGATCGGGCCGCAGGGCCTGAAAAACCCGGCTCCCGACACGGTCTTCACCGCCACCGGCGCCGATCCGTCCATCAAATACACCTTCCGCCAGATCACCGATCCCTTTGGGCCGCCCGATTGGTATCCCAAGGAGCATGCGGCGATGCCTGAGGTCGTGGCGCATGGCGAGAAGCCGCATGTGGTCGCCTGCATTCTCTGTCACCTGCCCAACGGCAATGGCCATCCGGAATCCGCCAGCGTCTCCGGCCTGACGGTGGATTACATCATCGAGCAGATGCACGCCTTCCGCGACGGCACCCGCCAGAATATCCGGGGCCCCAACATGATCGAGATGGCCTATGCCATCAGCGAAAAGGATTTGCGCGAGGCGGCGGAATATTTCGCCAAGATTCCCAGAGCGCAGCAGAAGTGGATCCGGGTGGTGGAAGGGGCGACAGCGCCCGCCAATCATGTGGGGGCAGGCGGCGCGCGTTTTCTCGACAAGGGCACCGCCACGGTGCCGATCGCGCCCGACATGATCTATGAAGTCGCGGAGAATGACGAAGTCGAGCTGCGCAACGACCATGTCGGCTTTGTCGATTATGTGCCCATGGGCTCGCTGGCCAAGGGCCGCACGGTGGCGATGGGCAATCGCGGCCAGATGCGCACCTGTGGTTCCTGTCATGGCGACGACTATCGCGGCCATGAGGACGCGCCCCGGCTTGCCGGACGCAGCGCCTATTACCTGATCCGCCAATTGGCCGACATGAAGGCCGGGTATCGCAAGGGCCCGGGGCCGGAGAAGATGAAGGACATCATCGCCAAGCTGTCGGACGCCGATATCCTGAATGTGGCGGCCTATATGGCGTCACGAAAGCCATAGAGGACGGAAATTTTCCCGTTTTGTATCGTTACGACAAAACCAGGATGGCCAATCAGGCCTGCTGGTGAGATGCTAACGCCTGACCCGATGAACGCCCCGCCGCAAGCCAATTTCGAGACTTTATTATCCCGCATCCGGTCACCGGCCTTGCTGGCGGTGGCGCGGCTGTGGAACGAGGGACGCGGCGCCAGGCGGATGCCTCGTTGGTCTGATCTCAAGTCCCCGGCGCTCGCGCCTTATTCCAAAATGCTGTGGGGCTACAATTACGATGCCAAGACGGGCGACTTCACCGGCAGCCTGTCGGGTCGAAAATTGGAGAAATGGGTGGGAGAGGAGTTCTGCCACAGCCCGCTGAGCGACCTTCACTCGATCGTGAATTTCAAAGAAACAAACGCGTACCTGACCAAGATCATCACGGTACCGCTGGCGGTACGCTCCAGTGGACGTCTTTTCATGGTTGATGATTTGGCTGTCACGGGGGAGCGCATAGCTCTTCCGGTGGCGGAGGATGGGAAGACCGGTGATGCCGTGTTTGGCGCATCCGATTTTGTGTCTCCGCCGCTCTTGAAACCGGCCGAGTTGGTTCATGAGAATGTGGAGTGGTACAAGATTTGACTGACAGATTTTCTTGGCGGATAGGGCTTACGCCCATCGGGCTTTGGCTGTCTTGTTTTGCTTGTTTTGCGCCGTCAAAACACCGTTCCCATGAAAAGGAATCCGGTTTGCCCCGAATGCGATGGCCGGAAGGTGGTGACCTGTCCTGCCTGCGAGGGGCGCAAAAGCCATCGCATCTGTCCCACTTGCGCGGGCACTGGGAAAATCGTTTGCCAGGCCTGTAACGCATGCGGATTGCCGTCATGCCTGGTCCATTGATGGCGTGCCGGGATTTTCCCCGTTGACCTGAAGGCCAGTTGGTGGCGGCGGCTTTGCGATCCATTGCGGAGCCAGACTGACGGATGCTCCCATGACCCGCACGATCATCGCCGGAACTTTAGCCGTTCTCACAATCTATCCGGCAATCCTTCCGGCCAGCGCCGCCCCTTCCAGATACGTTGTTGTGACGTATGGCGACCTCGACCTCGGTACAAGGACGGGCCGGACCGAGCTGAACAGCCGCGTGCGCGCTGCCGCCGGCAATCTGTGCAGTCCGGTTTTGGAGCGGCGTGTCGATTCCAGCCGAGTATCCGCCAGCACAAAATATTATTTGATGCGTGCGTCGGACGTCTCGCCGACAGAGCGATGCGCAGAATCGACGCCGCGAGACTGTGAAGGAACTCCTGACCCCGAAAGGGGATTGCCTGTCGCTTCAAGAAAGTTGCCGCGCATTGGACCAAGGTCCAAGGTCTCATGGCCTCATGATCCGTGTAAGGATTGCCGGGTCAGAGTTAGAGCGCCGACGGTCAGCGCGGGCCTAGACGGTGCCTACACGTCAAAGCCCGTAGCTGCCCGCGACAGCGCTCACTGTCGGGAACCGGTCATGCGCAAGTCAAAGACGGACGCCAGGAATCGCATCATTTACGCCGCCTGGAAGGCGGGAGCGCCGATCGGGGAACTGGCCGCCCAGTTCGGACTGGGATTCGCAAGGGTCAAAGTGATCCTGGCCGACGAGGGCTATAAGATCGCCGTGAGCCCCGATCCGGTCTATCGTCATATGCGCCAAGGCCTGGAGCAAGCCGGGCTGCAAGGCTGAAACGGCGTGCGGAACTGACCGCTTTCAGGCCGCCCAAGAGCAAACAACCGGACAAAATAACGGGCAAAACGACCATGATAAAATGGTGCGCCTATTGCCAGCGGTTCATGCAGGAAGTCGAACCCTATGACGATTTCAGCATAACGCATGGACTGTGCCATGCCTGCGTCTCCGAACATCCAGATCCGTTCGCGATTGACGTGGTCGAGCACGCGCACAAATTGAGAAAGACATTCAGCGCGCTGTTCGACGCCGGACGGCGGGAGGATTTCGCGGCGGCCACCCGGATCGTCGATGAGGCGATCGCGGCCAATTGCAGGCCGGTCGATCTTCTGGTCGGCATGATTTCGCCCATGCTCTACGAAATTGGAGATGAGTGGAAGCGCGGCGTGCTGAGTTTCGAGGATGAGTGCCGTTTCACCGCCTTCTCGGAGAAAGTGGTTGAACTGGTCGAGTCCAGGATAGGCCCAAAGCCTGCGGCCCCCATCGCCGCCAATGCGGCCTTGTTGTTTCTGATGAATGCGCCGGGCAACCGGCACGACCTTGGGGTGCACATCCTGTCCGTCTGGCTGGAAGGCCAGGGGGCGAATGTGCAGATCATCGATGGTGACGCCGATCTGGACGCATTCATGGACCGCATCGCCGCCGAACGGCCAAAATGCATTTTGATTTCGATGGCTCTATCGGATCAGCGCGACCATGTCGCCGCGATTGCGCAAGGCGTGCAAGCGCTGCCTCGGGACGTCCGCCCCAGAGTCATTGTCGGGGGATATCCGGTGAAGGCCGGTCTGATCCAGGCTATTGCGGGCGCCGAATTCCTGCGGGACGCCGGCGCGCTGCGGACCCTATAGGGGCCCAGGTTACAGCGTTTTCACGACCGTCCGGGGCCGGTATGCGTAATAGAATGCACCCGGGGCAGACGGGGTGCATGCGATGGCCAAGCGGGCATATGTGCTGGCGATGCTGTTGACGGCGGCTTGGCCCGCATCGGCGCAATTGAAGTCCGATCTCAGTGTCGCCTTGCCCACGCTGCAGACCGATGCAAAGGATCCCGACGCCATCTATTGCCGGCCGCCGCAACCGCAGTCGGATTCCCGCCTGCTCGGCCCCAAGACCTGCAAAACCAACCGCACCTGGGACGAATTGCATGCGCAGGGGCTGGATATCGGCGCCGACGGCAAAAGCGTGGTGGCGTCGGAAAAATACCGCAGCATTCACGGGCAGTAGTCCAAAGCGCCTTATGCCGAACCGATAGTCGATAGGGATTGGTGTACCGGCTGCGGTGCGCGCGACCGCGCGCTGCCGCCCCTCACGTTCCGCAGTCGCCAATGGTGGCTTTGAGGCTCGGATCGATCGTGCCGAACTCGATAGGCAGTTGTGCCTCGATCCGGTCGGCATGCATATGCTCCGGAATCCAGGGTAGGGGCTGGGCGTTGCGCACCATGGTGGTGGCGGCGAGATCGAGCCCCTGGTCGCCCGAGGTCCTGTCGACTTTCACCAACTCCACCCGTCCGTAGCGGCGGATCACCAGATGCACCAGCACCACGCCCGTCACATGATTACGGAATTCGCGTGCGGGGTAGTAGAAGAAGCGGCCGACCCGGTTGGTGACCCTTTGCGCCCAGGCCGCGTCATAGCAACCGGCCTGGCCGCTGCTGTTGCCATTGCTGCCGTCTGCCGACGTCGCAGGATTGCCGTCGCCCGCGCCTGCCGGCGTGCCGCCGGCCAGAGGCGAGGATGGCGCGGCGGACGCCATAAGTTGGGCGGGGGCGGGCGCCGCATCCGGTGCGATCGTGAAAGTCGGCGGCGCCATGTCTTGCACAGGCGGCTTGAGCAGGCGCGCCAGGAAGGGTTTCGGGGGCGGCGCAACCGTCTTGCGTGGCACATCCGGCAGCAGCTGCGCCACAATCTCGGACGGCGGCGGGCGGGTTGGCGTCTGTAAGGCGGGACGGGCCATGAACACGAGCAGCGCATATAGCCCAGCCGTCAGACCGGCCGCGATCGTGCGGCTGAACGTTTCGTCGGGCGCAGGCTGATGACCGCGGAAGAATTCCGCCAGGGGAGGGCGTGAGGAAGCCGGCGCCGGACTTTGCATCGCTGTCTCCGTGAGACCCGATCCCGCAAGTATATAACGCAACCCTGTGTTGGGAAACTGTCTGCGTCTTCCGGTTTTGGCCGCTTCTTACATCACGCTGTTGAAGGCGAGGGCCGGACCGGCTGTTGCACACGCGGCCGATGCGCGGTGTAGCTGTAAATCCAGGAAATCAAGGCTGCGCTCAAGGTGACGGCGATGAAGCCTGCCGCCGCCCGCGCCAACGGGACCAGCAGCGGCGCATGCTCCGCCAGCTTGGCGCCGGCGCGCACCGCGATTACCTGCACCAGTATCACCGGCAGGAAAGCCAGCACGAAGGCCGCCGTCGTCCGCCACAGCATCGTCTCGGAGCGCTCCAGCGCGGTTTCGATGCGGCCCGAGAAAGTTTCACTGGGCTCTTCCACCGCCACGCCGGGCAGAAGCTGCGAGGTCGAAATCAAAAGCACGATCAGCGCGAACATCAAAAGCCAGAGCAGGGATGGCAGGCCCGTCGCTCCCGTGGCGAACAGGATCAGCCAGGACAGCACGATCACCGGAATCTCCAGCACAAAAACCCAGCGCGCAAAGCGCAGGCTCAGCCGGGAGAGAAAATAAAGACGGCGCACTTCGCCCAACAGAATGAAACGGTGCACCGCCACCGCCATGGGCGCGGCGATGACGGCGCGCAACATCCATGCCGCCAAATCCATGCCGATGGCCCTGGAGACATCCAGCCAGGGCAGACGGCGGCCGCCGGTCAAAAGCTCTTTCAATGCATCGCGGGTGGGGATGGCCAGCAGCGGGTCCAGCCGCGCGATAGCGATGTTGAGCCCCACCATCAGGACAAAGCCGATCAGAAACAGCGGCGCCATCGCCCGCAACGCCTGAAACAGGCTGCTCCAGGCGGATTTGGCGGTCTGCCAAAGCGTGGGACGTTCGGCGGTGATCAGCATGGTAACCCCTTGTGGCGGCAACTTAGCATGGATGGCGCGGCTGACGAGTTGTCATCTGTGCGAGTGGCGCCCCCTATACGGGTTCTGCGGGCCCACCTAAAGTTCGGCATGGTCAAAAGCCACCTACCCATAAAGTCTTGGGCCTGCATTGGCGCCACCTCCGGCTTAGCGACCATTCTTTGGTTGGCGTTTGGGTATGCCGGGCTGTTTCAGCCGGACGTGCGAGGGCTGATTGCCTGCTGCACCGCGACTGTGATCACAACGGCTGCCGCTTATGCGGTGGACCGTTGATGCTGAGCCTGGGTCGCATTTTCCAGGAATTGGCCGGGCTCGCCATTGCGACTGCTGGCGGGCTGCCCTTGTTCGAGATACTCCGTACAGGGAGTGTTCGTTGGCGCAATAAGCGGTACCGCACTACGCGCAAAGAAGACCCGGTCGGGTATTGGGGCGTGGTTGGGGTGACCGCGCTCCTGGCGGTGGTGGCGCTGGCGGTCGGGGTGGGCGTGTTTTTGGGCGTGGTCAAACTTCATCGCATATGACCGGGCGGGCATGCTCGAAAAGTGGCGGCGGCCAGGCGTCAGGCCGTCCATCGTTTCAATTCTGACAATCAATCAGCGGCTTAAATAATTTTCATGTCTCGACCGCAGGCTGACACCGGCTGGGGCGGCGGTAAGCTGGCCGCGGCAGGGGAGGCAGACATGAAGCTGGTTTTGACCATCGGTGCAATTCTTCTTATTGCGGCTTCGGCCTTTGCTCAGTCAGACCCGTCACCGACCCAAAATGCACAGAGGCGTTCAGAACAGGCACGCCCGCGAAATGTGGTGCCGTTCGATCCCGCGCACTTCGACAAATATACCGGCTATTACCAATTGGGACCAACCACGATCTTCACCGTTCTTCGCGACGGCGCCCATTTTTTCGCGCGCCTGACAGGGCAGATCAATGTCGAGTTCTTTCCCGAAAGCGAGACCAAGTTCTTTGCAACGGTGGTTCGCGCGCAGATCAGCTTCAATACAGATGATCAGGGGCAGGTTACGGAACTGGTCCTGCATCAAAATGGCTTGGAACAGCATGCCCCGCGCATAACCGAAGCAAACGCAAAGGGCATTGAGGCGGCTTTGGCCGAACGGGTTCGCGCCAATAAGCCCAGCCCTGGCACGGAGACTGCGCTGAGGCACCAAATCGAAAGCATGGAGGCGGGGCATCGAGATTACAGCGCCCTTACGCCGACCTTCGCTTCCGCCATCAAAGAGGCAGAGCCCACGATTTTGGCAGCGCTTGGCAGCATGGGTTCGCTCAAATCGATCCAGTTTCGATCGGTGACCGTTGGGGGTATGGATAATTACCAGGTCGAGTTCGAGCGCGGTTCGACCCAAT
>Ga0068865_100001029_pt1 | contig 16058 bp, 11 predicted proteins | sample KBSMisM12_FD_75293 | JGI IMG/M metagenome (GOLD analysis project Ga0068865, IMG submission 75293) | Miscanthus rhizosphere microbial communities from Kellogg Biological Station, Michigan, USA - KBS Miscanthus M1-2 | ecosystem: Host-associated > Plants > Roots > Rhizosphere > Soil ...
GGCGGTGTACGCGGTGGCCAGACCAGTGAACGCGGGGCCGAGTTGGACACCACGCTTCTCGAACGATTGCCGTAGCGTGGCGCCGTCCACCCGTTGCGCGTGCGCAGCTAACAGCGTTGGTAGATCCCGCGCTTGGGGTTGCTGATCATCGTCGGCCGCCCGCAGGACCGCGCCGGCCCGCCGTGCGCGTTCGCCGTCCTCATCGGTCTCCACGACGAAGTCGGCGATGTCGGGCGCTGCTATCGAAGCGATCGCACTCACCGAGGTCCGCTCATCAAGAAGAAGCAGGTCCTCAAAGGTGAGGTCGCGCACCTCGGATTGCTCACCGAACAGCGTTCGGGCGGCCGCCAACGCCATCTCGCAATAGGCGGCGCCCGGCAATACGGCCACTTCGTTGATCTGATGGTCGGCCACCCACGGCAGCGCCGCGGTGCCGACGTCGCCGTGCCACGCGTGACGCTCCGGCTCCTCCAATAGCCGGACATGCTCGCCCAGCAGCGGGTGAACCCAAGCAGTGGATGCACCCTGTGCCCGGGACCCTCGGCCGTCGGACTCAATGAGGAGCTGACGATGGGTCCATGTGGGCAGCGGCGCGTCCAGCAGATGCCCGCGCGGATATAGGGCGGAGAAGTCGACCGCGGCGCCCGCGCTGTACAGGTCCGTCAGGAAGCCAAGCAGTCCATGCGGCATCGGCTGGTCGCGCCGCATGCCGGCGATGGCCTGAACGGGGATGTCAGCGGCGTGGGCGGTCTGTTGCACGGCGCGGGTCAGTAAGGGGTGTGGCGAGGGCTCACCGAAGACTCGGTAACCGTCTTCCAACGCCGCCCGTACCGCCGTAGCGAATCGTACTGGCTGCCGCAGATTGTCGACCCAGTAGTCGGCATCAAGGGCCGGCTGGGCACGAGGTTCGTCGAGAGTCGCGGTGTAGTACGGCACCGTCAGAATCGTCGGACGCAGCCCTGCGAGTTCATCGGCGAGCTCGGCGAGGATCGGATCGACCTGTGGCGAATGCGAGGCGACGTCCACGGCCACCTCGCGGGCCATGACGTCACCGTCTTCCCACGCCGCGACCAGGTCACGAACAGTATCGGCCGCGCCGCCGATGACGGTGGATTCTGGTGACGCGACTACGGACACCACGACATCGGTGACACCGCGAGCCGCCAGCTCCTCACGCACCTGTTGAGCGGGTAACTCTACCGAGGCCATCGCGCCGCCCCCGGCGATACGGGACAACAACCGTGAGCGGCGGCAGATGACGCGCACACCGTCTTCCAGCGACAGCGCGCCGGCGACGACGGCCGCCGCGGCCTCACCCATCGAATGCCCGATGACCGCGCCCGGTTGCACACCATAGGACCGCATCGCGGTGGCCAGCGCGACCTGCATTGCGAACAGCGTCGGCTGTACCCGGTCGATCCCGGTCACCGTCTGCGGTGCCGACATCGCCTCGGTCACCGAGAACCCGGACTCCCGGGCGATCAGCGGCTCCGCCTCCGCGACACACGCGGCAAACACCGGCTCGGTGGCGAGCAGGTCCGCGCCCATCGCGGCCCACTGCGAACCCTGGCCCGAGAACACCCAGACGGGTCCGCGGTCGTCCTGGCCCACGGCAGGTAGGTAGGCGTTTTCACCGTTGGCGACCCCGCGTAAACCGTCGACCAGCTCCGCGACGCTGGCCGCGACCACGGCGGTGCGCACGGGCCGGTGCGCACGCCGGCGCGCCAACGTGTAGGCCAGGTCCGCAGGCGCCAGGCCGTCCGTGTGAGTTTCCGCCCAGTCGGCCAGCCGTCGCGACGTCCGGCGCAGTTCGTCAGCTGAGGTGGCCGACAGCGTGAATATCAGCGGGCCTGCCATGGCAGAAGTGATTGAGGGGTCATAGTTTGCAGCCGGCTCGGGAGGCTGCTCGAGCACGGCGTGCACGTTCGTTCCGGACATCCCGAACGAAGACACCGCGGCCCGGCGCGGCTGATGGCCGTTTGTGGGCCATGGTGTGATCGCCTCCGGCACGAATAGTCCGGTCTCGATGCGCCGAAGGTCGTCGGGTAGTCCGGTGAAATGCCCCATAGCCGGCACCACACCGTGACGGACCCCAAGGATGGCCTTGATCAGCCCTACCGCGCCGGCCGCGGACTCCGTGTGGCCCACGTTGCTCTTTACCGATCCGATCGCACACCGGTTACCGCCGGCGCCGTATACCCGTGCCAGGCTCCCGAACTCGATCGGGTCACCAACCGGGGTGCCGGTGCCGTGCGCCTCCACCATGCCCACGCTGGCCGGGTCGACGCCCGCCACCGCCAATGCCGCCCGATATACCGCGGCCTGCGCATCCAATGACGGCGTGGTGATCGTCGCGGAACGCCCGTCCTGGTTGGCGGCGGTGCCGCGCACCACGGCCAGGATCCGGTCACCTTCTCGTAACGCGTCAGGCAGCCGCTTGAGCAACACCACCGCGCAACCCTCGGACCGGACGAACCCGTCCGCGGCGACGTCGAACGCCCGACAGCGACCCGTCGGAGAAAGCATGCCCTGCGCTGATGCCGCCGCGCTCATCCGCGGTTCCAGCAAGACATGGCATGCGCCGGCCAGGGCAAGGTCGCTCTCATCTTGATGCAGGCTGCGGCACGCCATGTGCAGAGCCACCAAACCCGAAGAACATGAGGTATCCACCGTGATCGCCGGACCGTGCAGCCCCAGCGTGTAGGCGATCCGCCCCGATGCCATGCTGAAGGGAGTGCCACTGAACGCGTACGGGTCCTGCAGAGCGCCCGCATCGCCCGTTACCACCGTGTAGTCGTCGTGACACAGCCCCATGAAGACGCCCGTCGACGACCCCGCCAACGACGGTGGCACCAGGCCGGCGTGTTCCACCGCCTCCCAGGACGTCTCCAGCAATAACCGGTGCTGTGGATCGATCGCGGCCGCCTCCCGCTCCCCGATACCGAAGAACGGAGCATCGAAGCCCATGACGTCGTCCAGGAAGCCGCCCCACCGCGACACCGAGCGACCGGGCACACCCTGTTCGGGGTCGTAATATTCGTCGGCGTCCCATCGGTCGGCGGGGATCTCGGTGACCAGGTCGTCGCCGCGCAGTACCGCATCCCACAGCGCCTCGGGGGAATCAATGCCCCCGGGAAGGCGGCAGGCCATACCAACCACCGCGACGGGAGTTACTGGTGTGTCGCGCACGGCGCACCCCTTTCTGGATCATTACGGGGCTCTCACTTCGCCGCGATCACTTCATCTCGCCAGTCCATCCAGCTGCTGCTCGAAAAGCTATGGCGGTGTCCGAGCCTAGTCGCTGCGCCTGAGTGCGTGACTTGACCGCCAATAGGCCGAGGTCAGCGGCCAGCTGGGCGAATTTGTGCTCAGCGTGAGGTAAATGCGCACTCTGGAATGCGGGCGGGCCCCCGGCGTTAGACAGTTAAGTGATGTCCGTTCCCGCAGTCGAGAAGCTTCGTTTCGTGGCGATCGGCCAGGACGATCCGCTGGCCGAGCCGCTTCTCGCTGAACTGGCGGTCGAGTACGCCACCCGGTACGGCGCCACCCAGGAAGCCGTGTCGAACTGGCTGCGCGGCTATCCGGCCGACGAGTTCGCCCCGCCGGGCGGCGGCCTGTTCATCGGGCTTCTCGACGACCTGCCCGTCACCGGCGGCGCATTCCGCCGCTTCGACGAGTCGACCGCCGAGCTCAAGCGCATCTGGACCGACAGCCGCTATCGGCGCCGGGGCCATGCGAAGGCACTGCTCGCCGAGCTCGAGGCCGATATCGCCGCCCGTGGCTACCGCAACGTCTATCTGACGACGGGCGATCGCCAGCCCGAGGCCGAAGCGCTCTACCTCTCGACGGGATACACCCGGCTGGATGAGCCGCTGCCCGCCGAGGGCGAGGTCTATCCGGTCGCGTTTCGGAAGGCGCTCCCATGACCGAGCACCTGCACCTCGCAATCGCCCTCGACGGGTACGGCTGGCACCCCGAGGCATGGCGGTACTCGGCCGACCTCCAGCCTGTGACCAGTGGGCGGTACTGGTCCAACCTCGCCACCACCGCCGAACGTGGGCTACTCGATTTCGTGACTTTCGACGACGCGCTGACCGCGCAGCGGCGGCGTCGGCCCGAGATCGAGACGCGTTGGCTCGCAGGCCGACCTGACGCAGTGCTGGTTGCGTCCAGGGTGGCGCCTGTGACGAGCCACATCGGCCTCATCCCCGTCGCCACCGTCACCCACACCGAGCCGTTCCACATCTCGAAAGCCATTGCCACCCTTGACTTCGTCTCACACGGCCGGGCCGGCTGGCAGGTGCGGGTCAGCGGCACCGCACACGAGGCGGAGTTGTTCGGCCGCCGCGACGTCATCGGCGCAGATCTGTTCGACGAGGCATCCGACGCCGTTGAAGTGGTGCGCCGGCTCTGGGACAGCTGGGAGGACGACGCCATCATCCGCGACGTCGCGACCGGACGCTTCGTCGACCGCGACAAGCTGCACTACATCGACTTCGCCGGCAAGTACTTCTCGGTCAAGGGACCCTCGATCACCCCGCGTTCGCCGCAGGGTCAGCCGGCGGTCGCGGCCCTGGCGCACGCATCGCCGATCTACGAGTTCGCTTCGCGCAGTACAGATCTGGTCTTCATCACCCCGCAGGACGACGACTCGCTACGGACGATTCTGCCGGAGGTGGCAGGCCTCAAGGTGTACGCCGACGTCTACGTGACCTTCGACGGCACGGCCGATCCCCGCTCGGACGCGTTGGTATTCGACGGCACCCCAACCGAACTCGTTGACCTGCTGTTGCGTTGGCAGCAGTCCGGTATCGACGGTGTGCGGCTGCGACCAGCGGTCAACGCCACGGACCTGCCCGTGATCGTCGATGAGGTGGTGCCGCTGCTGCAGCAGGCCGGTCGCTTCCGCACCGCCTACACCGATGGCGAGACGCTGCGCGAACGGCTCGGGTTACCGATCGCCGAAAACCGATATGCGAGGGTCCGCTGATGAATGTCCCGCTGTCGATCCTCGATCTCGCGCCGATCAGCGAAGGCTGCGATGCGGCCACCGCGCTCCGCAACACCGTCGACCTCGCTCAGCACGCCGAGCAGTGGGGCTACAAGCGCTACTGGGTCGCCGAGCACCACTTCGTCGCGGTGACCAGTTCGCAGCCTGCGGTGTTGATCGGGCAGATCGCCGCGGCTACCGAGCGCATCCGAGTCGGGGCCGCCGCGGTCCAACTCGGTCAGACCACGGCGGTCGCGGTGGTGGAGAGCTTCGGCATGCTCGAGGCGTTTCATCCAGGCCGCATCGACCTCGGCGTGGGCCGGTCCGGTCAGCGTCGCAGGGAAGCCATCAAGGACGGCGAGGCCAAGCCCAAGAAGCCCAAGCCGCCGACGGAATGGCGCGACGTCGACGGCGTCATCGTCCCGCCGCCGTTCGACATGAGCGTGCTGATGCGAAACCCACGACTGCGCGCGAAGATGTCGGTCCTGCAACAGCCCGAGGCCGTGTCACCCGACTTCGGCGAGCAGGTCACCGACATCCTGGCCATGCTCGACGGCAGTTACCGCATCGGCGACGTCGACGCGCACGCAGTGCCGGGTGAAGGGGCCGGGCTGACGCCGTGGGTGTTCGGCAGCAGCAAGGGACAAAGCGCACAGGTGGCCGCGGCCAACGGCCTGCCTTTCGTCGCGAGCTATCACATCACCCCGGCGACCGCGCTCGACGCGATCGACGCTTATCGCACCGCGTTTCGACCGTCGGCCGCGCTTGCGCATCCATACGTGGTGGTGTCTGCCGACGTGGTGGTGGCCGACGACACCGATACCGCGCGTCATCTCGCGTCCAGTTACGGCCACTGGGTGTACTCGATCCGCGCAGGCGACGGCGCCATCCCGTACCCGAACCCCGACACCGTCGATCCGTTGACGGACGAGCAGCTCGCGGCGGTAAAGGACCGTACCGCAACACAATTCGTCGGTGACGCCGATGAAGTCGCGGCGAAGCTGGAGACCCTGCAGCGCGTGACCAAGGCCGACGAGCTGGTCGTCACGTCCGTCACGCACTGCCATTCGGACCGGCTGCGCAGCCACGAGCTGCTGGCCAAGAGGTGGGGGCAATGACAGCGCAGCGGGAAGGCGCGGACGAGAGGAGCACCATCGCCGTCAGGCAAGGGAAGGACCGCAAGCAGATCCATCTGGCCGCCCATTTCCCCGGCGTCAACAACACGACCGTGTGGTCGGATCCTGAGTCGGGCAGCCAGATCGAGTTCGACTCCTTCGTGCACCTGGCGCAGACCGCCGAGCGCGGGCTGTTCGACTTCTTCTTCCTCGCCGAGGGGCTGCGGCTGCGTGAGCACCGCGGTCGCATTCACGACCTCGACGTCGTGGGCAGGCCCGACACGTTCACGGTCCTGGCGGCACTGGCCGCGGTCACCGATCGCCTCGGCCTGACAGGCACGATCAACACCACCTTCAACGAACCTTTCGAAGTGGCAAGGCAATTCGCCACGCTCGACCACCTGTCGGACGGCCGCGCGGGATGGAACATTGTCACCTCGTCGGACGCGTTCACCGGGGAGAACTTCCGCCGCGGCGGATTCCTGGATCACTCCGACCGCTACAAGCGGGCCGAGGAGTTCGTCACCGTGGCTCGCGAGTTCTGGGACAGTTGGGCACCCGACGCCGTGCTCGCCGATCGGGACAGCGGCGTCTACGTCGACCCCACCCGCGTTCGTGTGGTCGAACATCGCGGTCCACAGTTCGACGTTCGCGGGGTGAGTACCCTGCCGCGTGCGCCGCAGGGCCATCCCATCCTTTTGCAGGCGGGGGACTCCGCCGACGGTCGGGCGTTCCTGGCCAAATACGCCGACGCGGCGTTCACCCTGCATTCGACCTTGGAGGCAGGCCAGTCCTACTACGCGGACGTCAAACAACAGGCAGCGTCGTACGGCCGAGATCCAAATCGGCTCAAGGTGTTTCCGGCGGCGACGTTCGTGTTGGGCGACACACCGGCGGAGGCGGCCGACAAGGCCCGCCATATCCGCCGTCAGCAAGTCGGCCCGCAGACCGCGATCGCGATGCTCGAGCAGGTCTGGCAGCGGGACCTGTCGGACTACGACCCCGACGGACCGCTACCCGACGTCGAACCCGCCGACGATCCCACCATCACGCAGGGCCGCGTGCGACACGGTGACCCGAAGGCGGTCGCCGCCGCATGGCGCCAACGTGCCGAGGCCGAGAACCTGAGCATCCGGGAACTGGTGATCGCCGTCACAAGCCGTCAACAGTTTGTCGGCACACCGGCCCAGGTGGCCGAGGAGATCGATCTGCACGTGCAATCCGACGCGTGCGACGGCTTCATCCTGGTGCCCCACCTGACTCCACACGGACTTGACGATTTCGTCGACCGGGTGGTGCCACTGCTGCAGGAGCGCGGCAGTTTCCGGACCGCATACAGCGGGCAGACTCTGCGCGATCACCTCGGCCTATAGGCTTGCCCGAGGTAGCAGGAACGCCGGGGTGGTGGGCTGTGTCGATTTCGCAGACGACGGTGGGCTGGTTGATTCTGGTCGCCGCCGCGCTGACGTTTGTCGTGGGATTCGCGTCGCGGACGTTCATCGGCCGTAGGCGCGACACCAAAGCCGTGCGCAGGCTGGTGCACACATTCCGCAGGACCGGGGTGGCGCGGGTGTTGTTCGGACGGTTTGAGGGTGACGTGCTCGACGACGACGAACTCGACAGCATGATCCTGATGCCCACCATCGTCATCGGTTGTGGACTGTGTCTGACCGCGATCTTCCTGCTCGGCTACGAATCGCTTACCTAACTGCCACGGCGTCCGAAATCGCCCTTTGGCGGACACGACGCCATACGCTTGACGCGTTGGTTGATCAACCCGGACCGCAGGGGGTTGGTGGTTCCGGTGACAGCAGTGTCGGGGGTATGCGAGACGTGCGGTGCGAGGCTGCACGAAGGCGCCCGATTCTGCGGCGTGTGCGGATCGCGGCGAGACACATCGGCCGATGCCGCCGAGTACAAGCAGGTGACGGTCCTGTTCGCCGACGTCGTGCATTCAATGCACATTGCTGCGGCCGTGGATACGGAACGCCTGCGTGAGATCATGACCGATCTGGTTGACCGCTGCACAGCCATCGTGCACCACTACGGCGGGACGGTCGACAAGTTCACCGGCGACGGCGTCATGGCGTTGTTCGGAGCACCGACCGCGTTGGAGGACCACGCCTTTCGCGCATGCCTGGCTGCAATGAAGATCCAAGCAGAAATCAATTCTCTTACCTCAGAAGTACAACGCCGCGACGGGTTGTCCCTACGGCTGCGTGTGGGCCTTAACTCAGGTCGCGTGATTGCGGGTCGGATCGGCTCGGAGTCGTTGGGTTACACAGCCGTTGGTGAACAGGTCGGGCTTGCGCAGCGGATCGAGTCCCTGGCTCCCGCGGGCGGGGTGATGCTCAGCGAGTCCACCGCGCGTCTCGTCGGCGACACGGTGCTGCTCGGCGACCCGGAGTTGATGCGCATCAAGGGTTCCGACACCCCGATCACGGTGCGACGGTTGGTAGCCATCGAGCCGCGGCGTGCCCCTGTCAGGCCGGCGGAATCCAGCCTGGTCGGTCGGGATCGGGAGATTACCGCCGTTGACGCGACTCTGGATCGCGCGCTTGGTGGTCGGGGCGGCGTCGTCGCCGTATCCGGACCGCCGGGCATCGGCAAGAGCCGGCTGGCTCGCGGGGCCGCGGCGATGGCGGCCGGTCGCGGAAGCGACGTCTTCTGGGCCTTCTGCGAGTCACACGCCACGGACGTCCCATTCCACGTCGTCACGCAGCTGCTGCGGGCGGTGATCGGGATCGGCGATCTCGACGGCGCAGGCGCCAGGATTCAAGTACGGGCGCGTGTTCCCGGCACTGGTGAGGAGGATCTGCTCCTGCTCGACGACCGGGCCCGCGGTGAGGCAGGCGCCTATTGCGACTATCGGGCGCGCCACCGTGCGATGGCCGCGCACCTTGGCTTCGAGGGACATTTGGCATGGGCCGACGCGACGACGTGAAGCCTGTCGATGCGCAACCGGTCGAGGGTGTGCGGCTGCTGGGGCGGGACGGCGAACTGGAGAAGATCCAGCGCGTTTTGAGCAGATCGGGTGACTTCTCCGGCGTCGTGATCGCAGGTGCCCCTGGCGTCGGTAAGACGCGACTGGCTCGCGAGGCCCTCAACCGGGCCGTGGTATCCGGTAAGCGGACGAAGTGGGTCGTCGGCACTGAATCAGTACGCGACGTGCCGTTGGGTGCGTTTGCCGGCGTGCTCGGCGACGCGATGTCCGATCCGCTGTCCGATGTGCGGCGTGTCATCAACTCCTTTGTCAGGCAACAGGATCAGAGACGCATCGTGATCGGCGTTGACGACGCACACCTACTCGACGGACTGTCCGCACATGTCGTGCTCCAGCTGGCCCAGTCGCGCGGTGCGCGTCTGGTGGTCACGGTCCGCACCGGCGGCGAAGAGCCGGATGCCGTGAGAGCGCTGTGGAAGGACGGCCTGCTCAAACGGATCGATCTCGAGCCACTGTCCGCGGCCTCCACTCGCAGCCTCATCGAGGCAACGGTCGGCGGTCCCGTGGATGCCCTTAGCGCGCGGCGCTTTTGGAAACTCACTGACGGGAACGCTCTGTTCCTACGGCAGCTGTTGGCCGACCAGATCACGGCGGGGCGCATGGCACAGGTGGCTGGGGTCTGGATGTGGAACGACGATGTCGCGGTCTCGCCCAGTATGGGCGACATCGTTGGGCGGCAACTGCGTCATCTCGCCCCCGAGTTGGTTCAGGTCGTCGACTTCTTGTCCCTGTGCGAGCCGTTGGCGGTCGGTGTGCTGCGCGACCTGGTGCCAAGCGGCGACCTGGAAGTCGCCGAGCGGACGCGCCTTCTGCTCGTCGAGCGCACCCGCGGCGAACTACTGGCTCGGCTCGCGCATCCACTGTTCGGCGAACTCCGCCGCGCCACCGCTGGTGAGATGTACCTGTCGCGCATGCGTGGCCGGTTGGCGCAGAGATTGGGCAAGGACGCCGACAGCGACATGCAGGCAACGGTCCGCAGGGCGCTGCTCACCCTCGAATCGGACCTTCCCGCCGACCCGAAGCTGTACCTCGACTCCGCGCAGCATGCTATGACGCTGCTCGATCTCGACCTCGCCGACCGACTCTCAACTGCCGCAGCCGATGCCGGTGCTCGGGAGGCCATCGGGTTGCGGGCCATGAACCTTGTTCTGCTCGGTCGGGGTCAACAGGCGGAAGACGTCCTGCGCGGGGTATGTGAGGACAGTGGGGACGACGTTCACCACTCGGCGACCATACGGGCGGCCAACCTGGTCTGGATGCTTGGCAGGCCGCGCGATGCGTCGGCGATCCTCCGCCGTGTCGACCGCGATCACGAATCCCCGGTCGTACGGATGGAGCGCATCGCCGTCCAAGCCTGCGTTGACGCGGTATCGACGAGGTGTCCGGATGCCGCCGAAAATGCCAGGTCTGCACTGGATTCCGGAATGCTTCCCGACTTCCATGCGATGATGGCGTCGCTTGCGTTGACGATGTCGATGGGGGCACTCGGCGACGTCGACGATCTCACAACAGTCGCACAAGAAGCGCTCGACCGTGCATGTATCTCATTTCAGGCTTCACACATGCGTTATTGGTTCGGCGGCGTTTATGCCCGCGCATGTCGTCTGACTGGGCGGATCGACGAATGTGTGCGTTTTGTCGATGAACTGGCCGAGTCGGCGCGCGACGTCCCGGGCCTCGCGTATGCGAATCTGGCATTTCTGTTGGGTTACGCCGATCTGATACGCGGCGATATCCCCGGTGCCGTGAAGTTGTTGCGTGAAGCACTCGCCGGGGTTGAAAAGCACGGCGTGGTAACAGGTTTACGACCCGCCAGCTGCTTCGCATTGGCCGAGGCGCACGCCAAGCTCGGGCAGCCGCAGGCCGCGATCGGCGCCATCGCCGAGGCTCGGTCACGCGTGCCGCGCGGCTATCTGTTCATGGACACCGCGTTGTCGGTTGCGACCGGATGGTCACTCGTCGCCGACGGACGTTTGGTCGAGGCTGTCAAAGTCGTCCAGGACGCCGCGGCGCTGGCGCATCAACGCACCCAACCGACACACGAGCTGGCCTGCATTCAAGTGGCGGCCCAGTGGGGCGACGCTTCCGGGGCGGACCGAGCCCGCGCCCTGGCTGAGGAATTGTCGTTCCCGCTGGCGAATGCTGTTGTACGGCACGCCGAGTCGTTGCGGGACGGTGACGGTGAGGGGTTGCTCAAAGCGGCAGCCGATTACCGGAACCTCGGTGATCGGGCAACGGCCGCGGATGCTGCAGCCCAGGCGGCAGCCGCCTTCTCCGAGCGCCAGCTGCCGACGCGGGGAACTTACGCTGCGGCAATGGCACAGCAGTTGTCCGATGAATGCGGCGGTCTGTGTACGCCCGCGCTGCGGACACCGGCGGGGCATGCGTTGACCACACGCCAGCACGAGATCGTCGAAATGGTGCTCGCTGGACTGTCCAACCGGGAGATCGCCGACCGGCTGGTGATATCGGTACGTAGCGTTGAGGGGCACCTCTATCGCGCATGCGTTCGGGTGGGCGCGAAATCGAGAGAGGAGCTGGCAGCCCTGGTCAAGGCGGGTCCGGCAGGGCGCCCGGCAGGCTCTTGAGCGTCGCCACGAACCGACTGGGGTAGTCAACTACGCTAGGCCGCCCGCGCGGGCGGCGCGACCATCGAATTCGTCAACCAGCCTTCTACGGAAGAGGTGCGTGATGACGACGATGGACCGCGCCTTCCATCACCCTCAATCTGGACAGCGAGAACAAGTTTCGACACGGTGCCGATCGAACCGATGTGCCGCGGTAGGCCCCCTCGGGGGAAACAGAGTGCGAATGGGCGCGCGGGCAGCCCACGTGGGTCGCGTCGGCGGGCTTGCGGTGGCCTTGGGGGTCGGAGCTGCGGTCCTGACCGGTTTGGGTTGCGGTGTGGCATGGGCCGACACCTCCGAGTCGGCGCCGTCGTCCTCCTCGGATTCGGCCGCGACCAAATCGAGATCGGCGTCACCCGAGGCTTCGCGATCCCGAACCAGAGCGGCTGGCGACGCCGACCAGGCGGCCGAGCGGACTGAGACGCCGAAACGACGGACCTCTGCTGAGACTCGGTCTGCGCGAAGAGGTGTCGTGGCACGAAGTTCAGCGGCACTCCGAGAGACGGCCGCGCAAGATCCGGCCGCCGCTACCCGACTCCCCAAAGCGGATTCACGCCAGCGCTCCGACAAGAACATCGACATCTCGGCGTCGACGTCACTCTTGCCGACCGAGTCCACCCACGGAGATACCAAGAAGACGATTCGTTTCGCTGCGCACGGACCGGCGCAGCGGCAGCCGCGTCTCGATGGCAAGCCAACGACACCGGTCGACCTTTCGCCGCTGTCGACACTGCTGGCCGCAGCAGGTCGTGAGTCCCAGCGAACGTTCCTACACGACTCGCCGACGCTCAATCCGTTGTCGGTTCAGGTCACTAACGAACTGGCGACGCCCGCCACGTTCACGGGTGAACCTTCAATGATTTCCCGCCTCACGACGGGGGTGTTCCGGGCCGTCCGCGTGGTGATGGATGTCCTGCGGCTCGACTTCGTCACCGATGTAGGACCCCTGATCTCGAGCGCTAATCCGCCGTGGTTCACCACGCTTGGGCTGAACGTGCGGCGCAGCGAGTTCGAGGGCATGCCCGTGTGGACTCTTGAACCGCCGAACCCATCGGGAAAGTACGTGGTCGGTATCCACGGGGGTGCTTATGTTGTGGAGCCCAGCGTCTTCGAGTGGATCGGTTACGCAAGCTGGGCCCGAGACACCGGCGCCACCGTGATCATGCCGATCTACCCGTTGGCGCCACAGGGCACCGCAGGCACCGTTGTCCCTGTCATCGCGCACCTGATCTCCTACGAGATCGATCAGCAGGGAGCCGAGAATGTCAGCGTCGCAGGCGGCTCGGCAGGAGGTGGTATCGCCCTCACCGCGGTGCAAGAGTTGGTGCGACGCGGTGACCCGGTCCCATCGCACATGGTGCTCCTATCACCGGCGCTCGATCTCACGTTCAGTAATCCGGCGATCCCGTTCGTCGACGACCCGATCCTGACCGACACAACCCTGCGAAGGGGCCAGCAATGGGCCGGTGACCTCGCGCTCGACGATCCTCTGGTCAGCCCCCTTTACGGATCACTGGCCGGGCTTCCGCCCACCGCGATCTACTCCGGCAACCTCGACCTACTCTCCCCAGACGTGCTTGTCCTCCAAGACAAGGCATTGGCGACGCCGGGATCCGACTTCACGTTCATCCTTCGCAACGGTGAACTCCACGGCTGGGCGGGTGTGTTCTGGTTGCCCGAGGCCCGCGCGGCCAAACCCGATATCTATCGGCAGTTAGGCATCGGCTCAGAGGTCTGAATGGGGCGCTCAAATATGTCGCGCCTCGCTACATCGCTTCGGCCATCGCGATATGTCCCTCGAAGCCAAGCGATCTGGCTGTCGACAGATAGCGACTCACCACAGCCTGGTATGCGTCGTCGTCGCTACAGGCGCGAGCCAGCAGCGCACGCAGACGCAGTAACCAGATGTCACACACCGCCGAACCCGCGTAATTCGGAGTGTTCGCTAAGCGCTCGATCGCGCGCTGCGCTTCTGCGACGTCGCCCTCGACGCCACGCTCCAGCAGCGTCTCCACCAGAACGGCGGTGGCCGCAAAGGCCGTCAGCAGCTGCCCGGTCTGGAACAGCTCGTCGGCTGCAGACCGCATCACCGGTATCGCAGCGTCGCGCTCGCCGCGCCGAGCGTGTTCTCGGGCGATGAACATGTTGGCGGACGGTACTAGATACAACCGAGTCCGCGCGTGCACCCACGTGTCGCGTACCTGTGTAAGCAATTCCAGCCCGCGCTGACGGTCGGCAACGGCGGGCCGATGCGTCAGTATGTCACCGAGTAACAATTTGACAGTGCCAAGGGCGGTGTCGCCGCTTGATCTCTCGGCGGTCTGCAGCGTCTGCTCGATCTCTTGCGCAGGGAAATCGTCGGCGCGCAGCATTCCGTTCTCGACTGCGAATCCATACGTGCCTGCAGCGATCAACGCGTGGGTTACCGGATCACTGCCTCGTGCCATCGAAACGGCTTCGTCAAGATCCTGACGCCACCCCGGACGGCCCGACCAGTATCGCGCGAAGCCGCGAAATTCCAGCGCCGCCGCCAGCGGTGACCCCATCGCGAAGTTGGCGCCCTTGGTGGGCAGCGACCTCGTGCCCGGGCACGACCGCCAGCAGCCGACGCGCGGAAACTGGTTCGTCGTGGCCCTTGATCCGCACCTGCTCGAGATCGCCGAGGACCGCGGTGTTCTCCACTAAACGAGCGGTGGACGCGGACAGCATCACCCCGCCGGGCGGCGCTACCGACTCCATCCGCTGCGCCAATCCAACCTGCTCTCCGATCGCGGTGAAACCGGGCACGCCCGAACCCATTTCACCGGCAACGACCTGACCCGAATTCAGGCCCACCCGCATCTGTAGGTCGATACCGTCGCGGCGTTGCACCTCGTCAGCCAGGCGTTGTATTTCACGCTGAAGGTCAAGCGCCGCCAGACATGCGCGAATCGCATGATCCTCCAACGCCACTGGCGCGCCAAAGACAGCCATCAAACCGTCACCGGTGAACTTGTCCATCGTGCCGCTGTACCGCTGCACCACCGCAGCACCGCGACCGACAAGACCCGCCATGATCTCTCGCAGCCGCTCGGCGCCGACTGCCGCGGCGATGTCCATCGAACCCACCACGTCCGCGAACAGCACAGTCACCTGCTTGAACTCCGCGTGGCGGCCGGGGCCTGTCAGCGGAGAGCCGCAGGCGTCGCAATACCGGGCGTCCGCCCGATGGGCTTCGGCGCCACAAGACGTGCAAACTATGGCCGCTGCGGTCATCCGAGTCCCCCGCCGGTCCCGGAATATTTACTCCGATGATGATAGGTGGGTTATCACCAGCCAAGACGTGTTTTCACAAGCCCTAGGGCGTGGCCCGGTTCGCCGCCTCGCCGATCGATCCCCGCCACACGGGCCCATGGCCGGGCAGCAACACCTCGGTGTCGAGCATCGCCAGCGCGGCAACGCTGCGCACGCACCCGTCCTGGTCGTGGTTGAACAGCGACGGCAGTAGTTGCGGACCGTTGCGCGTCAGCAGCGGATGTCCCGTCACCAGGGCGTCGCCGCTGACGAGGATGCCGTCGACCACGAACGAGCAATGCCCTCCAGTGTGGCCGGGCGTGGGGATCGCCATGGGCTTACCCGGCAGCCCCGCCGCGACGTCCTCGGTAAGCGCCTGCGTGGACGGAATTCCGTCGCGCACCATCCCACCTTTGCGAGATATCGCGACCGTCCACTTCAAGAATCGTGGCTGCCAAATATGCGGGAGGATGTCGGCGGGCCCGGCCTGCTCGAGGTACTCCCGCTTGGCGTGCCCGACCTCTGCGGCGTGGCAATACACCGGTGTGCCATGCGTTTTCGCGAACCAGATGGCCGACCCGAAATGGTCGACGTGGGCGTGGGTCAACAGGATCGCGCGCAGGTTGTCGACGCCGAACCCGAGCTGCCGCAACGAGCCGAGCACATCGTCGCGGTGACCGGGGAAGCCGGTGTCGATCAGCATCACCCCCGTGCCGTCGGTGACCAGAGTCCAGTTCACGAGGTCGGTGTACGCGAAATGCACGTTGTCTGTGATGGCCGTCAAGACTGCTGCCATGCCGCGAGTCTAGGCAGGGGAGTAGAAACGAACACGTGGCTGAACTCAAACTCGGATACAAGGCGTCGGCGGAGCAGTTCGCCCCGCGTGAATTGGTCGAGCTGGCCGTTGCGGCTGAAGAGCACGGCATGGACAGCGCGACGGTCAGCGATCACTTCCAACCGTGGCGCCACGAAGGCGGCCATGCGCCGTGGTCACTGGCCTGGATGGCCGCCGTCGGCGAGCGCACCACGCGCCTGATCCTGGGCACCTC
>Ga0068865_100001030_pt1 | contig 16044 bp, 15 predicted proteins | sample KBSMisM12_FD_75293 | JGI IMG/M metagenome (GOLD analysis project Ga0068865, IMG submission 75293) | Miscanthus rhizosphere microbial communities from Kellogg Biological Station, Michigan, USA - KBS Miscanthus M1-2 | ecosystem: Host-associated > Plants > Roots > Rhizosphere > Soil ...
AAATGACTCCCCAGCCCCTGCGTGATGTAAGGCTCGCCCTCGCCGGATGCGGCGTTGTTGGTGGCGGCCTGGTTCGGCTCCTCCATAATGCGCGCGATGACATCGCTTCGCGATTCGGCGTCCGCTTCTCAGTCGAGAAGGTTCTCGTGCGCCACCCCGACAGAGACAGGCACGTCCCGGTCGACGGCACACTCTTCACCAACGATCTTGGCGCGTTTCTGCGCACTGATGCGGACATCGTCGTCGAAGCGATTGGCGGGGAAGAGCCTGCATTGACGATTGCGTCCGCTGCGCTCGCCAACGGCAGGAAATTCGTCACCGCCAACAAAGAGCTCATCGCCGCGGCCGGCGACAAACTCAGCTCTCTCGCGCACGAGCGCGAAACCTCGATCGACTTCGGCGCAGCTGTCGGAGCGAGCGCGCCTGTAATCTCGACACTCAGAGATCTGCTCGGCGCATCGCCCCCGCGATCGGTGCGCGGAATACTCAACGGTACGTCCAACTACGTCATCAGCGAGCTGGAGCGCGGCGTCAGCCTCGAGCTGGCGCTGGCGGGCGCTCGCGAGCGTGGACTCGCCGAGGCAGACTGTAGCCGCGACCTCGACGGCCGCGACGCCGCGGCGAAGCTGGCTATCGCGGCCTGGATTGCTTTCGGGATCCGTCCCGCGTCGCTGAGGATTCGTCGCACCGGTGTGCTGCCGCTGCTCCCAGAGCTGGTGGCCACGGCATCGGCACTCGGCGGGCGCCTCCGGCTCATTGCCGAATGCGCGCAGCTCGATGGTGACCGCGTCGTCGCGGCGGTCGAGCCAGTCGTACTCAGCGCCGGCAGTGCGTTCGCGCGGACCGTTGGTGAAGAGAACAGAATCGAAATCGATCAGGGTTGGAGCGCCCCGCTGTCCGTATCCGGTCCAGGGGCCGGCGGGGAACCGACGGCGTCCGCGCTCCTCAGCGATCTGCTGCGCGATTCGCCACCGGCAAATAGCCGCGGAGCGCTGTCGAAAGCGTTCTTCCCGGCGACCGACCGTCGCGAGCACCGTTGGCTGGTGCTGGCGCGTGGCAACGCCAACATCGACGCGGCCCTCGCTGACGCCGGGATTGGAATCGAACGCTGCTGGCACGACACCACCTCCTCGGGAGTGGTGACGACGCGAACTCCGTGGGACAGTGTGGACGTCGCCGCGAAATCGCTGGAAGCGGCGGGCCTCGTCATGGGAGTCGCCCGTGTGGAGCTGCCTGACTCGGAGGTGACAATCCAATGACAAGCCTCTCATTAGTCGACGCGGTCGGGACAACCGCCGATTCGAGAACGACCTACACCGCCGACGGTATCGACTACGAGATCGTAGGTCCGCCCGGCGCACCGGTGGTGGCGGTGCTCGGCGGCATCTCCGCCACGAAGCACGTGACCGCCACGCCGTCAGACGCGCGGCCCGGATGGTGGGAGACTGTCGTGGGGCCCGGCCGGGCCATCGACACAAACACCTTCCGCGTCATCGGAATCGATTATCTCTCCGGGCGCGACGGCGGTTCTGTTACGACAGCTGACCAGGCCGATGGACTCGCCGCGGCCCTGGATCATGCGCACATCCGCGCGCTACACGCGGTGGTCGGCGCTTCGTACGGAGGCATGGTCGCACTCGCCTTCGGAGCTGCCCATCGCTCGCGCGCGCGCCGGCTCATTGTGATTTCCGCGGCGCACGAGAGCGACCCGCTGGCAACCGCGCTCAGGCATTTGCAACGGCGTGTGATCGAGCTGGGATCAACGCTCGGGCGAGAGCGTGATGCGCTGACCATTGCCCGTGGCATCGCCATCACCAGCTATCTGACGCCGCATTACTTCCAGGAACGCTTCGTCGACGGTGACGCGCTCGACTCGCGCGCACTCGAGGATCGCATCGGGAATTATCTCCGTGACAAAGGCGAAGACTTCGCCGATCGCTGGACATCAGAGCGATACAATGCCCTATCACTGTCGCTCGACCTCCACCGGGTGCGGCCTGAAGACATCGCGGTGCCAACGACGGTGATTGCAGTAAGCAGCGACCGGCTGGTGCCCGTTGAGCAGTCGCGCCAGCTCGTGAGCCGGCTCGGCGGACTCGGTCAGCTGATCGAGATCGACTCCGCATTCGGCCACGACGCGTTCCTTGGCGAGGCGTGGCGGATCACGCCTTTCATCGAAGAGCTCCTCGACGTGGAGCGGAGGGTCACCGCATGAGCGACCAGACTAAGCGCAGAAACCGGCCTGGATCAATCACTCGCGCGGTGCGAGCCGGCATCGCCAGCGATCTACATCACGGAGCGGTGGTGCCGCCTATCCATCTCTCGTCGACATTCGCGTTCGACGGTTTCGGACAGAAGCGAACCTACGACTACACCCGCACCGGCAATCCAACCCGCGATTATCTGGCGAGGGCGCTCGCCGAGCTGGAAGGCGGGAATGCTGGCGTGATCACAAGCACCGGCATGTCAGCGGTGAACCTCGTGCTTCAGCTGTTGCGCCCGGGAGATCTCGTGCTTGCCGCGCATGACTGCTACGGCGGAACGCACCGTCTCCTGCGCTCACTCGCTGCAAAGGGACACTTTGACGTTCAATTCGTCGATCTGACTTGCGACAACGCGCCGGAGCTGGTGCGCTTCGAGCGCCCCCGGCTCCTGTGGATCGAGACGCCGAGTAATCCGCTGCTCCGAATTACGGATCTCAAGAGCGTCATCGAAGCCGGGCACTCCGCCGGCGCAACGGTCGCGGTCGATAACACATTCCTCTCTCCCGCGTTGCAGCGGCCCATCGAGTTCGGCGCCGATCTTGTTGTTCATTCAACCACGAAGTACCTGAATGGTCACAGCGACGTCGTTGGGGGCGCCGTCATCGCCGCCGATGCTTCCCTTGGCGAGGAGCTCGCGTGGTGGGCGAATTGCCTCGGCACCACGGGTGCTCCCTTCGACAGCTTTCTCACTCTGCGCGGGGTAAGAACGCTGCACGCGAGAATGGGCGTACATTGCTCAAACGCTCGCGCCGTGGTCGACGCGGTCGAAGTTCATCCAGCGGTGCGAAAGGTTTTTTACCCTGGCCTTCGGTCTCACCCTGGGCACCACATCGCGCGCGAGCAGCAGGATGGATTCGGGGCGATGCTCAGTCTCGAGATCGAAGGCGGGGCCACTGGCGTCCGCACTTTCGTCGAAAGTCTCCGCTTTTTCACGCTCGCGGAATCTCTGGGCGGAGTAGAAAGCCTGGTCGCGCACCCCGCGACGATGACCCACGCATCGATGGACGAGGCAGCGCGCAAAGCGGCCGGCATCGACGACTGCCTGGTCCGTCTATCGGTCGGGATCGAAGATGAGATCGATCTCGTGGATGATATTTGCGCCGCACTCGATGAAGTCGCTGCTCGTCTGGATCTGCCCGACGGGGAACTGAGCGCGGTTACTGCAGCCCAATACGCCCCATGAGCGAAGTGAATCGCGGATCATCGCGAATCACGTCGTAGAGCGGGGCGCGCAAACCAAAGCCGAGCGTGCAATCGCGCTGATCGATAGCCTTTTCCAGCAATTCGAACGCGCGGTCGCGCTCTCCCAGGTAGGCGTAGATCCACGATATGACGGTCGGGCCCACATACGCTCGCTTGGACCGCGCGAGAAGATCATCGAGAACCTTGCGGGCGGCGGGAATGTCGTTGGCGGATGCGTAGACGATACCGAGCATGCCGCGCAGAAAGTTCACGCCAGGCGAGAGACCAACACCCCGCTCCGCGTGCAGAATCGCCTCCTTGTGCTCTCCCTTCATCGAATGCGCGAGACTGACGGACAGCATCGAAAGTGCGGACGTAGCGTCACGCTCCAGAGTACGCACCGACTCGCGGATCGCGTCGTCATACCTGCGGCCGTGATACGCCACGAGAGCAGCTACGCCGCTGGTCGCCGGCAGAAACGGATCAAGCTCCTGCCCCATGTGAACTGCTCGGGCGGCATCCTCATCCCGGCCGAGACAGCTTAACAGCCATGCGTGGAAAGTGTGCGCCTGCGGCGATCGCGGATTCAATTCCATCGCCTTGCGCAGCGACGCATCGGCGCCTTGCCAGTCCCAGTGCAGCAGCTGGGCAAAGCCCAGGGAGTTGCGCGCTTCGGCAAGGTCCGGCGCAAGATCCACCGCCCGCGTTGCAGCTCGGATAGCTCTGTCTGCAGTCGCCTCGGGTGGCAGGAACGCATAGAGACCGAGGATGCTGTACACATCGGCAAGGCCGTGGTAGGCGAGCGCGTAATCCGGATCCTTTGCCAGGGCGGCCTCGAAGTACTCGATTGCCTTCGATGCCATTCCGGAGATGTTCCAGCGGTAAGAGCAATGCCGGCCGCGAAGATAGAGCTCGTATGCCTCGACGCTCTCGGGATGGCGTCTGCCCAGCGCTTCGTCCTGGGTGGCAGTGAGATTCAGTTTCAGCCGGTCGGCAATTCTTCTCGCAATCTCATCCTGGATCGCGAAAACATCGTCGAGCTCGCGGTCGTATCGCTCCGACCACAGATGGTAGCCGTCGGCAGTGTTGATCAGCTGCGCGGTAATTCTCACCCGCTTGTTCGCTCGGCGAACGCTGCCTTCCAACACCGTTGCGACGTTGAGCTCCCGGCCAATCTCCGCTATGCTCAACTGCTTGCCTTTGAGAGCGAACGAAGAAGTCCGCGAAGCGACCTTGAGCGAAGGAATGCTGGCGAGCGCGTTGAGGATTTCCTCCGTGATGCCGTCCGAGAAGTACTCGTTTTCCGGATCCGCGCTCATGTTGGCAAACGGCATCACACCGATCGAAGGCCGGAGGACTTCACGCACACGCGCAGATCCAGGCGTGGAGATGCCATAGGTGGATGGCGAAGGTGCCCGCGTCGGATCGCTGCGCGCTGCCGATGCTTCCGCAGCCGGCAGGTGACTCGCCCGCCCATCGGATCGTGCGAGCTGGCGTATCATCTCGGTCGCGGCGGCGAAACGATCTTCCGGATTCCGCCCGAGCGCAGTCGTGACAACGGTGTCGAGCCAGGCGGGAATCTCTTTGTTGGCAGCCGAGGGCACCGGTGGTGGCTCAGTAAACCGACGAACGAATCCCTCCTTGCCAGGGAAGGGCGGCTTGCCAGTGAGCATTTCGTACAAAACGCAGCCGAGGCTGTAGATATCCGACCGCGCGTCGATCTCCGAATCCCCCATGAGTTGCTCAGGACTCATATACGCCGGCGTGCCCGGACTGGAAGAGCCGGTGCGGGTGAGCTGACGAACACCGGCCAGATCGATCGCCCGGGCGATTCCGAAATCAGCAACGATCGCGTGACCGGCCGACAAAAGAATATTCTCCGGCTTGATGTCGCGGTGGATGATGCCCTGGGCGTGGGCGTGCCCGAGCGCATCCGCGATTTCGCGGCCGATGGAGATCGCCGCGTCAAGCTGCATGCGTCGCTCGCGATTCATTCGCATACGCAGGCTTTCGCCCGCGACATACGGCATCACGTAGTAAAGCAGCTCCTCGACGTGGCCGGAGTCGTGGAGGGGAAGAATGTTGGGATGTTGGAGGCCCGCGAGCACCCGGATCTCGCGGATGAAGCGCAGCTCGCCCTCAGATGAGGGGTCGGCGTTGAGAACCTTTATCGCGACACTGCGCTCGTGCCTTGTATCACGAGCGAGATATACGACAGCGAAGGCGCCCTGTCCGACCTCACGTTCGATGCTATACCGTCCCTTGAGGGCCGCGCGGAGTCGCGCAAGCGGATCGGCGCCGGCGAGTGACGGCGGCGGATCGCTATCTCTAACCGGACCAAAGGTGTCGGTCATTGACGGGGACAGGAGGCGGGTTGGCCTTTCCTGAAAAGCAGCCTAAACATACGCTTCCGGTTCAGAGCGGGCCAGCAGATTCATCCGCAGCGGGGGTGTTCGCATTCGTGCAGGGTTGATTGGTCCGCCAACACAAGGTCACCTTCAAACCGTTGCCCGGGCGTGCGTCAGCCGCCAGTATCATAGCTCCGCCACAAACCGTCAACGCTCTATCGGCAGGATTCCAGCAATGTCAGCGAAGATCGCATCAGCCGCGCTCGCACTTTTTGCCGCGATTCCGCTCGCGGCCCAGTCGCCGGCGTACATAATCACGAGACTGGGCGTCGACACGGTCGCCATCGAACGCTACACGCGCACCGGTAACAAGCTCGAGGGAGATCTCGTGCTAAGGCACCCTCGCGTCGCGACCTATCACTACACCGCCGACCTCGGTCCGCGGGGTGAGATCCTTTCAATGACGACTACGGTTCGCAGAGCAAGCGCAAATCCGGGCGCGCCACCGGTGGTGCAGCGGGTGACCAGGTTCAGCGACAGCGTGGCTGTGATCGAGGTGCAGCGCAATGGGAAACCCGACACCACGGTCAGCGGCAGAAAGATTTACCACGGTGGCGCTGTTCCCATGCTCGGCGTCGAGCCGACGTCATATGGCATTTACGAACAACTTCTCTCTTCCGCCCGACTCGGGAATGACACCGTTGCCTATGCTCTCATTGCACCGGGCGCTGGTCCGACGCCATCGATCATCCTCCGACGGCGCGGCGCCGACTCCGTGGCCTTCAACAGCACTTTCTTCCCCGGTTGGATAGAAGTGGCGCGCGTCGACTCGAAAGGACAGATCCTGGGCGTCGATGCGACCGCAACCACGATCAAGACCGTCTCGCAGCGGGTGCCCGCTATCGACTTCGGGAACGTGATGAAAGGCTGGGCAACCGCAGAAGCCGCGCACGGCGGAACCACGGGGCAGATGTCGCCGCCGGACACGGTGAGAACGGCGCTGTACGGCGCCAACGTGGCCGTCGCGTACAGCCGGCCGTATAAACGTGGGCGGGTAATCTTCGGGAACATCGTACCGTGGAACCAGGTTTGGCGCACCGGCGCCAACGCGGCGACAATGTTCACCACGGACAAGGATCTCGTCTTCGGCACAACCGTGATCCCCGCCGGCAAATACACCCTGTGGACAGTGCCCACTCAAACGGGCGGCAAACTGATCTTCAACAGCGAGACGGGACAGTGGGGAACCGATTATCACGCTGACAAGGACTTCGCGAGTGTTGATCTCACCACCCGTCAGGTCTCGCCTCCGGTGGACCAGTTCGTCATCGGCGTCGCGCAGCAGGGTCTGGGCGGCGTGCTGACGTTCGCATGGGACGACAGACAGTACTCCGCGCCCTTCACGGTCAAGTAATCGTGACCGCCGCCGAGCTTGCGCCGACTAAAAACCGCTGGCTGCGAGCGTTTGCATACGGATTACTCGCTGAAGTTGCGACGATCATCACGATCATCGTCATCGTCATGCTTTACCGGTTCGTCCTGGCTCGCGGATTGAGCAAGACAGAGTACGACGCGTTCGGCGCTCAAGTCGGTGCGATTGTAGGACCCGTCGGCGGAACGATTTGGGTATTCGTGTTCGCGCGGCTGCTGATGCGCCGACTCGAATCACGTTGGGTGGCTCACGGGATTGTTGTCGCGATCGGGGCCATCGTACTATCCGTCGCTGGATCTATCGCCGGACATCAAGGTGTCCCAGCCGGCTACGTGCTGGCTTCCATTCTCAAGTTGATCGCCGGCGCGGCCGCCGGCTATCTCGCCGCGCGGCGGGTCGCCCCTGTGGCGTGATCCCTCGCAAGAAAAAAAGGCCGACGCGAATGCGTCGGCCTTTTCCTTTTCCCCGCAATTACTCCGCGATTGTCAGCGACACCGGATTGTCGAGATACACCGTCTTCTCTTCGCGGCGGAAGTGGAGCACACGCCAGAACCAGTTCTCGTCGCGGGGCGCGCCGCCATGTTCCATTATCAGCTTGGCGAGCGAGGCGACCTCGTCCGGGTCCATTCTGAGACAGCCGTGAGAGGCGGCGGAGCCAAGGCTTTCCACCGCGTCCGTGCCGTGGATGTAATAGTCCGGCTCGCGAAAGAAAATCTTCACGACTTTCATCGGATTGCCCGGCTCTCCGGGTCCCTTCGCTGATTTGCCTTTCGCCCAATCCGATTCCGGTGGCGGGCGCCAGCTCGGATTCCAGATCATCTTCCTGATCGTGTAGCTGCCGGTCGGTGTCGGATAACGATCACGCCCGACCGAGACGTCAAAGACGCGGAGCGTGCTGTCGCCGCGCTGGACGTAAAGCTTGCGCTTGCTGAGATCCGCGCTGAGCCGCAACGGCATCTCTGACACGGAAGGCTCCGGGCTTGCGCTGGAATCCTTACCCGCGGTGACCGCAGTCCGCGGCAGATCGATCTGTGCCGTGAGGGGCGCCGCCGAGCTCAAAGTTGCAAAGCTCATCAGTACGGCCAAAGTCTTGCCTGATATAGTCATGGAAATGCCGGATTTCCTCTGGTTTCGTCTCATAGATACGCATGATTATTACAAATGCCGTTCCACCAGAACTAGCTGTCTAAACCGCGGGCCATGGCGGCTTTGACATTTTCAGGGAACATTTCAGGAAACCCACGGCAGCACCGGGAGACCCAGATGACCACCAGCAAGGAAACGGAGTGGATGAATCATCCGCGACTGCGGAAGCTCGTCATGGCTATAAACGAGCTCACTCTCGCAGAACGGATCACGCTGGTGAAGGGACTCGTTCCGGGAATCGCCGACGAGCTGTCAGATACCGAATACGAGCGCTTCGTCGATGCGATTCGGCTCAAGGGCGAACGCTTTCACGAAGCGCAGGCGCATCCCGGCGAGGGCAGGGCGGAGCGCAAAATTCCCGGGGAGCGCGACCTCGAAGGTCGTTCGTGAACTTCTACTGGCTGTTCGGGATCATCATCGTCGCCGCGCTGCTCTTCGCTATCGTCGCCGGTAACCGGCGACCGAAAGCGTAAGGCTACAGACCGAGCGCCAGCTGAATTGGCGCCAGCGGCTGTGGCGCACTGTGGCCGATGGCGATCGGCCCAATCACGCTGCTTTGCGATGCGGCCGTGAGCCGCCCCTTGAATCTTCCCTTGCGCAGGCTCTGACCAACTGCATCCAGCGCCGCACGCGGCGTGTTGTTCTGTTCGCTCAAATGGGCGAGGACGATGTTGTTCAATCCGGAGTGAATGCTCTGCCCGGCGAGCTTCGCCGCATCGTGGTTGCTCAAATGTCCGAACTTGCCGCGAATTCTCGCCTGCACCGACGGCGGATACGGGCCCGTACGGAGCATGAATTCGTCGTGATTGGCCTCGATGACCAGGATGTCCAGCTTATCGAGTGCGCGTGAAACGGTTTCCGTAACGTGACCAAGATCGTAGACGATTCCGGCTCGCGATCCTTCTTCGATCGACGTCACGATAACAGCGATAGGCTCCGTTGCATCGTGCGCGACCGGCACCGTCTCCAGATGAAAGTCGCCAACTGTCACCGTGCTTTTGCGCGGCGTGAGGATCGTCCTCAGCTCGGACCACTCCGGGCACATCATCCGCGTGCCCGCCGTTGACACGATTGTCCAGCCCCATTTTCGCGCTGCGGCGGCGACTCCCTTGACGTGGTCCGTGTGCTCGTGGGTTACGACGACGGCTTCGATTGACTGAGGAACAACGCCGGCCACAGCCAGCCGCTGCTTGAGCACGCGCGGCGAAAATCCCGCATCCACGAGAATGCGCGATCGGTTCGTCTCGAGAAGAATTGCGTTGCCGCTGCTCCCGCTGCCAAGGACCCACAGCTTCATTTCGTGCTCCACCGCCTCTTGTGCGCTTCAGTCAGCTGCTGACGAGCTTTGTCACCGAGCTGTACGTGACGACGCAGCATTACGCGCTCCGCCACACTGAGAAATCTAGTAACCTCGTACGTGTCGTAGGGTTCAGAATCTCCCCACGCAAATGGAGGCACCGCCTTCGGCGGCATGTTGGAGCCGAACACGTTGGCCCCCGCGCCGATCACCGTTCCGGTGCTCAGCATCGTGCCGATGCCCGTCTTTGAGTGGTCGCCAAAGAAAGTACCGACGAATTGCTGCCCGGTGCTGCGCACTCCGGTCGGCGTCCAAAGCTGAACCGGACCGTAAGTGTTCTTGAGATTGCTGGTAGTGGTTAGCGCGCCGAGGTTCACCCAGCGGCCGAGGTAGGAATGGCCAACGAAACCGGCGTGCCCTTTGTTGCTGTGCCCCACGACGATGGTGTTGCTGAACTCGCCTCGAACTTTGCAGTGATCTCCGATCGATGAGCTTGCGATGCGATCGCCCAGTATCTGCGTGTCCGTTCCGACTGCGATCGGCCCGACGAGATGAGTGAACGGCGCGATTGACGCCCCCCGCCGGATCAGGATCGGTCCAGCGGTCGCGTCGAGCACGACGTGCGGAGCGATGTTGGCCCCCTCTTCGATGAAGATCGGGTGATCGCCTAATGTCGTTGCCGTATTCTTGGCGGTTGCCGACAGCGCTTTTGCGCGGAGAGGTATGTCCTCTGTCAACTGCGCTTCGAGAGTGGCGACGTAGTCCCACACCTCGTTGATCCATCTCCCCTGGACCTTCTTGCCGCCAAGACTCGTCTGGATGCTGCCGAGGTCGATCGTGCCGTCAGCGAACTGCGAGACCGGTAAAGCGCGAGCCAACTTCACCGCGCACGCGACGCGGTCGCACATCAGCAGATCGAACCGATCGACCTGCAGATCGAGCGGTATGACGCAGCGGGAGTTGACGATCACGGATCCGGCGGGGATCTCCGACTTCGGCGCTACTGCCGGCGGCGCGTGCCCCTCCTCGAACTGGGCGAGGTGCGGCGAGCTGATGAAACCTTCGCTCTTTAATCCGGTGGCGTGCTCCCAGCGGCGTCGGATGAGAGACGTTCCCGCTCGCAGTTCAGACGCCGGGCGCGTCAGGGCAAATGGCTCGAACTGTCGCGCGCGTGCGTCGTCGTAAAAGTAAAGCGCGCTCATGCGGTCTCATCCCCCGCCGGAAGAGATTCGATCAGCCGTTTCAGGTCCGTCGCCTTGTCACGTGTCGTGACGAGTGTCAGGCCATCGTGCACTACCACCACGAGATTGTCAACGCCGTACAGCACGACGCGTCCCGAATCGACATGAACTACGTTGTCAGACGAATCGACCAGGTGCACGTCGCCCCGCGCAACATTACCCAGCTCGTCCTTATCGCGCACCCGCGCCAGCGCCGGCCACGTTCCAATGTCATCCCATCCAAAATCACCCGGCACTACCGTCACGTTTTTGCTGCGCTCGAGCACGGCAACATCGACCGAAACGGGCTTCGTTACGCTCCCGAAGAAGTCCGAGGCTTCCGCTTTCCCTCCGAGTTGAAGGGCGGCTTTGAGCTCGCGGGCGTGCTGACGGGCCTGGGTCAGAAAGTCTCCGACTGTCCAGATGAAAATTCCCGAGTTCCAGAGATACCCTTCATCGCGGAGCTTTTCGGCGCGGTCCCTGTCCGGTTTCTCGACAAATTTCTTTACCAGCGACCCCTCAGTCCTGCCGGGAGCCGAGGGCTGGATGTAGCCAAACCCCGGATCCCCACGCGTTGGCACGACACCGACGGTCACCAGCGTGTGGTTCTTCTGCGCAACACTCTCGCCAAGCAAAAGTGCCTCGCGAAAAGCGCCGTCGTTTCCGATCGCCCAGTCGGCGTGGATCGAGATCATCGTCGCGTCTTTGCCGTCGCGTTGTTCGATCGTGAGCGCGGCCCACGCCAGCGCAGCCGCGGTGCCGGCAGGACTCGGCTCGGCTATGATGTTTTCGCGGGGAATCGGTGGCAGCAGTGCGCGGATCGGTTTCACCAGACTCGCGTTCGTCAGAACGAGTGTGTGAGCGGGATCAACCAGAGGTGCGATCCGGTCGATCGCGTCACGGAGCAACGGCTTGTCCGTTACCAGTGGCAGCAGCTGCTTCGGTCTTTCGGGAGTACTGAGCGGCCAGAACCGCGAACCAATTCCGCCGGCGAGAACGACTGCCCAGCGGCTCACTCGCCGCTTATTCCTGCTTCGTCAGGCGCACCAGTGAGACGCGCGACGAGCGCGTAAAGCTTCTTCGGGCTGAAGGGTTTGGTGAGGAACTGAGTCGCCCCAAGCGCCAGCGCATCGCGCTCATGCTTGGCGTCGCCACCCGCGGTGAGAATGATGCAGGGGAGCGACTTGAAGCGGTCCTGCTCGCGAACCTGTCGCAGCACATCGAGGCCGCTCAATTTCGGCATCATGAGGTCGAGCAACACGAGATCGACCGGGTCGCCGGCGTTGATGAAATCGATCGCCTCCTGACCGTCGTAGACGATGCTCACTCTGAACGGACCCTGCTCGAGCTTCATCTTGATGATGCGCCCGATATGGGGCTCGTCGTCGGCGACGAGAATATGAGAGGGTCGGTTCTCGGAGTCTGCCACTTAAATCAGCGAGGCGATGTTGCCGCGGTAGCGGCGCACGTCGAACAGAAGTCCGCCGAGATCTGCCGATGGTCGGAGAAGAATGAGCAACAGAGTGTCGTCGGCGAGAACGGAAGCAATAGCGTATCCTTTTTGATACTCGAGGATCGCGGTATTGATCGATCCCTGAAGAGTCGCGCGACCCAGTGTCTCCGCTTCAGCCACCAACGCCGGAACGCGCGCGGCAAGGTCCTCATTGTTGAGACCAGGCGCGGCAAATCCTTCGATCAGGAGACCATCTTTCCCCAGCACGAGCACGGCATCGACGCCGGGGCGTTGACGCAGGGCGGTCGTGAAATCTCTGATGTTGGGCATGGGCGGTGAGAAGGTGCGAAGCTAGGAACCGAACAGAGTGAAGTCAAGCGCGGCAATCGCTTGAACTACCGTAAGTTACGGGGTATTATCGAGTGCAACCCCTCCGCTGTCTCTTCTGACTCATATTGCATGAAAGCACGTCTCGCATTCCTCGCGACGGCATCCGTCGTTGTCGTTCTTAGCGCCTGTGGCGATGTCGCCAGCCTCAAGGCGACTTTCACCACATCTACCGACACGATGGCGGTCTATGCGCTTTCCGGTACGCCTCCTTCTTACCCGAGCGCCATCGCGGTCCTGGCGAGACAGCCCGTTCGGGTTGATGCGTCGGCCTTGTTCGACATCGCCCTGGATATCACTCCGGCTGGGCAGGCCATTGTATATCCGCTGAAGCTCGTCGTCCCCAATCCGAGTGGATCACGTCCGGTCGGGTTGCAGGTTGTCGCGGGTTCCTTCGATGCGGCCACGATCGCACCAAAAGAAGGATACCAGCCCGACACCGCAGTGGTACTGAATCCGGATGAAACGCTGATGATACAGTCGGCCCACAATGGGACCGGCGACGTTTGCCAGTTCGCGATCAATCCGAACATTTTCGCCAAGATCGCCGTAGACAGCGTCAATCTCGCTTCGCGCACGCTCTACGTGCGACTCGGGCTGGATCCCAACTGCGGATTCCGGTCCTTCTCGGAAGGAATTCCGACGAGCTGATTAGTGCACGACCTTAGGATGGTGCGCGAGCACATCGACGCACTTCGCTCCGGTCTCAAGCGGCGCGGGGCGCTCGACGGGCTGTCGGCGACCATCGACAGGGCCGTTGCCCTCGATAAGTCGCGTCGTGAAACCATCCAGGCGGTCGAGGAGCGAAAAGCGGCTCGCAACGCCGTCAGCCAGCAGGTGGGACAGCGCAAGCGCGCCGGCGAAGCGGCCGACGATCTTCAGCAACAGTCGCGCGCGCTCGGCGAAGAGATCGCGCGGCTCGACAGCGAGCTCGCCGAGACCGAAGGTCAGCTGAATTCGATACTGCTCGAGCTGCCGAACATGACGCTCGATCAGGTCCCTGCCGGCGGCGAAGAGAGCAACGCCGTCGTTCGCGAATGGGGAACCCCGCGCGCGGGCGCCAGGGTTCAACCACACTGGGAGATCGGAACGCGCCTTGGCCTCATCGATTTTGAGCGAGGGGCGAAAATCAGCGGCTCTGGCTTCATCGTCTTCCGCGCCACGGGCGCGCGATTGGTGCGATCACTGATGAACCTGATGCTCGATGTGCACACTCGTGAGCACGGTTACGAGGAGACATGGGTGCCGGTCGTCGTCAATCGCGCGAGTATGACAGGCACGGCGCAGTTGCCGAAGTTCGAGGAGGACATGTACGCGTTGAAGGACGAAGACGCGTTCCTGATTCCGACGGCGGAAGTGCCAGTCACCAACCTCTATCGCGACGAAGTGCTGCCGGAATCCGAGCTGCCTAAAGGTTTTGCGGCTTTCTCGGCCTGCTTCAGGCGCGAAGCCGGCGCGGCGGGGAAGGACACGCGAGGTCTGCTGCGCGTGCACGAGTTCGACAAGGTCGAGCTGGTGCGCTACGTCACTCCTGACAGCTCGGGCGATCAGCTCGAGCTGCTGACCGGGCATGCGGAGAAAATCCTGCAGCTGCTGGAGCTGCCCTATCGCGTGGTGCGTCTTGCCGCAGGCGATACCGGATTCGCCAGCGCTCACACCTACGATCTGGAGAGCTACGCTCCCGGCGTCGGGAAATGGCTGGAGGTTTCCTCCTGCAGCAACTTTACGGACTTTCAGGCGCGGCGCGCCAACATCAGATACAAGCCAATCGACGGCGGCAAGCCGCGGTTCGTGCACACTTTGAACGGGTCGGGTCTCGCCTTCCCGCGGATCATCGCGTCAATTCTGGAGCATCACCAGCAGGAGGATGGCAGCGTGCGCGTCCCCACTGCACTCAGAACCTATCTCGGCGCCGAGCGCCTGGGCTGAACGATGCGCCGGCTCGCTCCGGTAACTCTCGTCACGATCGGCGTGCTGGCGCTCCTTGTCTGGTACGTCATCTACACTCGAACCGTCGTACACGAGCTCAGGCTCGAAGCGTCGCGCGTCGGCCTCATGTATGCCCGCGTCTACAACGGCCTGAGTGATCCCAATCCTGATGCCGCGAACGCAGCGTTGCTGGATCTCTCGCGCCACATCCGCGAATCCGGCGTGCCGATGATTCTGGCCGACGAGACCGGGAATCCGACCGACACCGCCAACGTTCCGTTCACCGCTGCGCTTCGATCGAAGCAGATGCGGAACTACATGCTCGATCTCGACCGGCAGAATATGCCAATCATCGAGCGCGGCATCGGCACAGTGCATTTCGGCAACACTCCTCTCGTGCGCGGCCTCATTCTCATTCCGGTGCTGCAGTCGATCCTCATCGGGATGGTCCTGCTCGCGGGCGCCTACGCTCTCCGCACCCGCGGACGCGCCGATCGGGAACAGATATGGGCGGGTATGGCGAGGGAATCCGCGCACCAGCTCGGAACTCCGCTGTCCAGCATCAGCGGCTGGATCGAGCTGCTTAGAGAAACGGATCCAGAGCCAACGACAGCGGCGGCGCTCGATCACATGGAGGCGGATCTCGAGCGGCTCAAGCGCGTTGCGCACAGGTTCGAGCGGATCGGACGGCCACCGCGCCAGGAGCTGGTGGACCTCGGCGAGCTCGTCGATCGCGTTGCCGCCTACTTTCGCGCTCGCGTACCAACTTTGGCGCAGCGCGTCACCGTCAGCTCATCGCACCAGGGCGAGCTGGTCGTGCACGGAGACGCTGTTCTGCTCGAGTGGGCGCTGGAGTCCCTGACGAAGAACGCGATCGACGCACTGGCGGGGCGCGATGGAAGAGTCGACCTCTCGGCCGAGCCACTCCCTGAGGGCCGGGTGCGCGTGAGGGTCTCCGACGATGGTCCCGGCATCCCACGCGAGATCCGCAATCAGATATTCGACCCCGGATTCTCGACCAAGGAGAAGGGGTGGGGTATCGGCCTGTCTCTCGCGCGTCGGATCGTGCGTGACAGCCACGGCGGCGAGCTCGCCCTTATTCCATCCGAGCGCGGCGCCACCTTCGATATGGTGCTCGGCTAGATATCTTGAGATGATGGCGGAGACAATCACCTCTGAAGCAGCGGAAAAGACGGAGCCACTATCCGGGCTGAATCCAGCCCAGCGCGAGGCCGTTCTACACTTTGAAGGGCCAATGCTCGTCCTGGCGGGGGCGGGATCGGGCAAGACGCGGGTGCTGACGACACGGATCGCCCGGTTGATCGAGCATCACGGAGTCGACCCGTCGCGGATCCTCGCGGTCACCTTCACCAACAAGGCGGCGGG
>Ga0068865_100001033_pt1 | contig 16026 bp, 15 predicted proteins | sample KBSMisM12_FD_75293 | JGI IMG/M metagenome (GOLD analysis project Ga0068865, IMG submission 75293) | Miscanthus rhizosphere microbial communities from Kellogg Biological Station, Michigan, USA - KBS Miscanthus M1-2 | ecosystem: Host-associated > Plants > Roots > Rhizosphere > Soil ...
GAAAGCACGATCGATGTCGGCCTCGACTACGAAACCCAGGTGTTCGCCCTGTGCTTCTCGACGGCCGACATGCGCGAAGGCACGACCGCCTTCCTTGAGCGGCGCAAACCCGCGTTCACCGGCACCTGAAGAACGGTCCGTTCGAATCTTTCGATCTTGATCTTGATCCTGTCTTTCCCCAGCACGCCGTTCCAGTCGCTTAGTCGACGGCAGCGCGGTATTTTTTCTCGCCGGCCGTGACCCGCGTGTCGAGGCGGTTTTGCGGGGTCGGCAGTGGACAAGTCGCGAATGGCGTGAATGCGCACGGCGGGTTGTAGGCCTTGTTGAAGTCGAGCACGACCTTGCCGTCCTTCGGCGGCTCGGTGTACACGAAGCGTGCCGCGCCATAGGTTTCCTTGCCGCTGGTGCGGTCGGCGAAGACCAGGAACAGTTCCGTATCGCCCGGCGTCTCGATCACCGGCTCGACGCGGAAGGTCTTGCCGCCATGTTCGAACACGGCAGCGCCCGGAACGATGACCTTGTCGATCTCGCCGAGGATGTTCGGCTCCTCGATCTCGCGCGGCGGATCGTAAGCTTCCCACTTCGCCTCGATGCGCCAGCCCGGATCGATGTCGAAGTAGTCGATACCGACGAATTGCTTGCGCGTCGGCGACTCGCTGTCCTTGATGCGCAGCGCCCAGCGGTCGCCGCGCTGGACCACGTAGAACATCACCGAATCCGAGGCGACCACGGTCGGTTTCGGATTCGTGTCGTCGAGCAGCGCCGCTTGCGTCTGCTTAGCGCCGTCGATCGTAGCGCCGGAGGCCGGCTGCAGTTCGATCGCCGCCTTGCCGTGATCGAGCGTGATCGTGCCCAGGTGCGCCGGCCACTTCGCCTGCACGATGGAATTGTCCTTGGCGGAGCCGAGCGTGTTCTTGCCTTCCTTGAGCCACTCCAGGCCGATCAGGCTGAGCCAGCCGGTCGGCGCCGTGAGGCGTGCGACGCGATGCTGGCGCCAGCTTTCGATCTGCTGGCGGTAGGCGGCCTCGTCCGGCGCAGGCACCGGACTCATTTCCGCCGCGAGCAGGACGGCGGCGACGGCCATGGCGCTATGAAACATTTTATACTCCTATACAAAATAGATATCGCGTTCGCGCTGCGCTTTCAGCGCCCGCGCAGGAACATGCGGTCGAGGTCGGCGATCGACACCTGGATCCAGGTCGGCCGGCCGTGATTGCACTGGCCCGAACGTTCGGTCGCTTCCATCTCGCGCAAAAGTGCGTTCATTTCCGGCAAAGTCAAGCGTCGGTTGGCGCGTACCGAGCCGTGGCAGGCCATCGTCGACAGCACGTCGTTGGCGCTCTCCTCGACGCGTCGCGTGTCGCCGTGGACCACCAGATCGCCGAGCACATCGCGCGTCAGGCGCGCGACGTCGGCACCGTCGAGCAGACCGGGATAACTCTTCACCATCACGCTCTGCGGGCCGCTGCGCACGATGTCGAAGCCGATTTCCGCGAGGCGTTCGGTGTGTTCCTCGACGCTTGCCGCTTCGCGTGCGCTCACTGCCAGCGGCAAGGGCACGAGCAACGCGCGTGGGCGGATGCCCTCGCCCGCGCTTGCCCTCTTGAGCTTCTCGTAGGTAATGCGCTCGTGCGCGGCGTGCATGTCGACCAGCACAAGTCCTTGCCGATTCTCGGCGAGCACATAGATGCCGCCGAGCTGTGCCAGTGCGAAGCCGAGCGGCGGCACGTCCGCATCGTCCGATATCGGCAGCGCCGCGCCGCTCGACACGGAATCGGGGCTGTCGTTTCCGGCCACGCGATCGCCGAGCAGCGCCGCATAGGCTGCCAACGGCTCGCGCACGCCGAGGCCGAACCCGCTTTGCCGCCATTGCGGGAAGTTCGCGGCGTTTTCCGGTGCGGACTGAAAATATGCGGGCTGAGGGCCGAGGGCCGAAGGCTGGGGCGTGTCTGCGCCGGCACGTGTTTGCGCCAGCGCTTCGTCGAGCGTTCGGTAGAGAAAGTCGTGCACGAGTCGACTTTCGCGGAAGCGCACTTCCGACTTCGCCGGATGCACGTTGACATCGACGCCTTGCGGATCGAGATCGAGGAACAGCACGAACGCCGGATGGCGGCCATGGAACAGCACGTCGGCGTAAGCCTGGCGCACGGCATGGGCGACGATGCGATCGCGCACAAGCCGCCCGTTGACGTGGAAGTACTGCTGATCGGCCTGGCTGCGCGACGCCGTCGGCAGGCCGATCCAGCCGGACAGCCGCAAGCCCGCGGCAGCGTGCTCGATACGCAGGCTCTGCTGCGCAAATTCTTCGCCGAGAATTTCGCCGACGCGCGCGCTCAGCGCCGCATCGTCACCGGCCGGCCGCAGCAGGCGTACCGGCTTGCCGTTGTGGCTGAGCCGGAACTCGGTCCGCGGCCGCGCCAGTGCGATCGCCTTCACGAGTTCGTCGATGTGGCCGAATTCGGTGCGTTCGGCGCGCAGGAACTTGCGCCGCGCCGGCACGTTGTGGAACAGATCGCGCACCTCGATCGTCGTGCCGCGCGCATGCGGCGCCGGACGTGGCTTCGAAGCACGTCCGGCGGCAATCTCCAGTTGCCACGCCTTGTCCTGCGCCGCCGTTCGCGACGTCACGCTGAATCGCGATACCGACGCGATCGACGGCAACGCTTCGCCGCGAAATCCGAGTGTGCGCACGCTTTCGAGATCCTCGAGCGTCGCGATCTTGCTCGTCGCGTGCGCCTGCACGGCCAGCGGCAGGTCGTCGGCACCGATGCCCTCACCGTCGTCGCGCACGCGGATCAGACGCGCACCGCCTTCCTCGATGTCGATCTCGACACGCGCCGCACCGGCGTCGAGACTGTTCTCGATCAGTTCCTTGACCACGGATGCCGGGCGCTCGATCACCTCGCCTGCGGCGATCTGATTGACCAAATCCTGCGGAAGCTGATGGATGCGCGGCATTCGCGCGCATGATAGCCGAACAACCGTACTACCAAGAGCTGAGACCAGCAGCGCTCGTTCCTCTGCCCCGCCCCTCAGCTCACGATTTCGGCGAGCCTAGCAGGATCTCGCGATCCGGATCGTCTTCGGCGATCACCGCGACGTTGGTCACCTTGCGTGACGTGAACTGTCCCTTCTCGCGGCGAGCGTTCGCGGCAAACAGTGTTCCCGGCGGCGGTACGGCGACGAAATAATTCTTCACCCCATCGAGGATGGCGTTCGCCAGCTTCTCGCGCTGCTCGGGGTTATTCAGGCGCTTTTCCTCGGCGGGGTTGGTGATGAACGCGGTCTCGACCAAAATCGATGGCACATCCGGCGAACGCAGCACGACGAAGTTGGCCTTCTCGACGTAGCCACGGTGCGTGGGTCCGAGGCGCGCCAGCGAGTGCAGCACCTTGTTGGCGACCACGCCGCTCGCCTCCAGCGTCGCGCCCTGCGACAGGTCGAGCAGCACCGCGGCCAGCGTGTTGTCCTTGTTGTCCAGCGAAACGCCACCGACGAGGTCAGCCCCGTTCTCGCGATCGGCCAGCCAGCGCGCTGCTTCGCTCGTCGCGCCGCGAGACGACAGCATCCATACCGACGAACCTCGCGCGTCGCCGCTGGCGAACGCGTCGGCATGCACGGATACGAACAAGTCGGCTTTTGCCTCGCGCGCCTTCTGGTAGCGTTCCTTCAACGGAATGAAATAATCGGCATCGCGCGTCAGCACCGCGCTCATGCCAGGCTGCTTGTCGATCAGGCGCTTGAGTTCCTGCGCAACCGCCAGAGTAATTTCCTTCTCGTGCGTGCCGGCCGCGCCGGTTGCACCGGGGTCGGCACCGCCGTGGCCGGCATCGATGGCGACAACGACATCGCGCGTCTTCTCGGCGGGGATCTGCGCGCTCTTGACGATTTCGGCCTTGGACTTGGCACGCGGTGTCAACTCGACGATCAACCTGCAGGGCGTCTTCGTCGTGGCCTGCTGCAGGAAACTCTTCGGCCGCACGCCAACGGCGAGGTCGAAGACCACGCGCACGTCGGCCTTGCCCTGCCTGCCAGTGCGCACCCCCTTGAGCAGGCCCTTGCCCGCCGGCGGCGTGAACCCGTCGGCGAAGCTCGTGCCGTGCAGGTCGAGCACGATGCGGTCGGGATTGGCGATCTCAAAAAGCTTGTAGTCCAGCGGCGCAGAGATGTCGAAGACCGCTCGGGTGACGTCGCCATTGGTGGACAGCTGCATGCCCTTGATTTCCGCGGCCGCGGCCGGCAGACAGAGCGTACTCAGCGCCCAAAAACCGAGCGTTTTCAGAAAAACGTGGCGCGCAGTTCCCCTCATAGCAGACATTCAAGCGCAATGCACGCAAGAATTCAAGCACTTTCTCTTTAAAAATCCTTGAGGTAGCTGAATATTGTCATATAGGCCTGATGAGTATCGGCTAAGCCGATGCATTTTCGCCGGAACCGATACCCTTCCGCAGGCGCCGCAGCCAAGCGACGCCGCGCGTGGACCCTGCAGCGAGCACCGCGTCGCGCTTTTCCCCGGCATGGGCCAGGGACACGACCAGATCGGGGCTCGGCAAGGCTCGCGCGGCACGTTCGGGCCATTCGACGAGCAGCAGGTGCAACCCGGCGGTCAGGTCGGCCAGCCCGAGCCATTCCAGTTCGCCCGGATCGGCGATGCGGTAAAGGTCGAGGTGGTGGACGGCCAGGTCGCCCGTGACATAGGACTCGATCAGGCTGTAGGTCGGGCTCTTGATGCGCGCGCCGACCCCCATCGCACCGAGTAGCGCGCGCGCAAACGTCGTCTTGCCGGCGCCGAGTTCACCGCGCAGGTGCAACACACCGCCATCGCGCAGGCCGGCGGCCAGCCCCGCCGCGACCTTGTTCAGGGCGGCCTCGTCGATGGCGCGAAACGCCAGCGTGTCAGGTACGGTCATGCCGGGGGCAATCCGTTGCGCAACGAGCGCAGCGGCTCGAACAGGTCGGCGGCCAGAGTCCCTGCCTGCCCAGCGCGCGCTGCGGCGTCGCCGGCCAGTGCGTGCAGGGCCACGCCGGCATATGCGGCCTGCCACGCATCGAGTCCCTGTGCCTGCAAGCCGGCGATCACACCGGTCAGCACGTCGCCCATGCCGCCGCTGGCCATGCCGGGATTGCCCCAGGGACAAACGGCAACTTGGCCATCCGGCGCGGCGACCAGAGTTCCGGCGCCCTTGAGCACTGCGACCGCGTTGAAGCTCTGCGCAATCGCGCGCACGGCTGCAAACCGGTCTTCCGTGACGGCCTGCGTTTCACTGCGCAGCAGCCGTGCCGCCTCGCCGGGATGCGGTGTGAGTACGCACTGCGAAGGCAGGGTCACGGCATCGCGGGACAGCAGGTTCAACGCGTCGGCATCGAGCACCATGGCTTTGCCTGCTGCGATCGCTGAATACCACAGTGCGTGCCCCCAAGCCTGCTTGCCGAGGCCCGGACCGAGCGCGACGACCGACGCGTGCTCCAGCAGCGCCTCGAGTTCCTGCGGGCCGCCGACGCCGCGCGCCATCAGCTCCGGCCGCGCCGCGTTGATCGCGGCGACGTGCTCGACGCGCGTGGCGACGCTGACCAATCCGGCGCCGACGCGCAGCGCCGCCTCGCCGCACAGTCGAATCGCACCGGCCATGCCGGTGTCCCCGCCGATCGCGAGGGCGTGTCCAAAAGTACCTTTGTGCACATTGCCTGATCGCGGCGGCAGCCATGCGCGAACAATTTCGATTGCGGCGAGTTCCGCGTCCGCGCGCGAGTGCGCAAAAACAGCAGCGGGAATACCCAGGTCGGTGAGCGTGATGGCACCCGCGTGATCGCCGGCCGCGCCGGTGTACAGACCGCGCTTGCGTGCGACGAAACTCACCGTCTCGGCCGCGCGCACCGCGACTCCCGGTACGTGGCCTGTGTCCGCATCGAGGCCGGACGGCACGTCGAGCGCGAGCAGGGGCCGGCCCGCCGCATTCAGAAGGTCGATCCAGCGCGCGGCCATGCCGGACGGCGGCCGGGCCAGGCCGGTGCCGAAGATCGCGTCGACGTACACGTCCGCGAGCGGAAGCTCCGCTGCTGCATCCAGCACGCCGCCGCCGGCGCCTGTCCAGTCCGTGCAGGCGCGCGCGGCGTCGCCGCCGGCGCGAGGCGATTCCAACGCGATGACGTGAACTTCGCACGACGCCGCACGAGCGAGCCGCGCCAGCACATAGCCGTCGCCGCCATTGTTGCCGCCGCCGCAAACGATCGCGATCCTGCGCGCGTGCGGCCAGCGCGCCCGCAAATGGCCAAACGCGGCCGCGCCTGCACGCTGCATCAGCTCGTATCCGGCAATGCCGTGCGCGTCGATCGCTTCGCGGTCGAAGGCGCGCACCTGCGCAACGGTATAGAGGGACGTGGCTTTCATGCGGCGATTATACTGAGCGGACACCATCTCCCCGGCATACCGTGAGCGCAAGCGATTCCACGCCGATCGATTATTCCGGCCTAGCGACCGACATCAAGCGCTGGGGCATCGAGTGCGGCTTTCAGCAGGTCGGCGTCAGCGGCATCGATCTCGGCGAGGATGAAACACACTTGCTCAACTGGCTCGCCGCCGGCAGGCATGGTGCGATGGACTACATGGAGCGGCACGGCAGCATGCGCAGCCGTCCGCAGCAGCTGAAGTCCGGGACCGTGCGCGTGATCTCGGCGCGCATGGACTACGACCCGCCCGATGCGCGCGACGCCTGGGAAGTCCTGCGCGAACCGACGCTCGGGTACGTGTCGCGCTACGCGCTCGGCCGTGACTACCACAAGGTCCTGCGCGCGCGCCTGCAAAACCTGGCCGATCGCATTGCCGCCCATATCGGTCCGTTCGGTTACCGAGCCTTTGTCGACTCCGCGCCGGTCATGGAAAAGGCGCTCGCGCGCAATGCGGGACTCGGCTGGATCGGCAAGCACACGAACCTGATCAACCGCAGCGCCGGCTCGTGGTTTTTTCTCGGCGAGTTGTACACCGACCTGCCACTGCCGGTCGATGCGCCGGCGAGTGAACATTGTGGCACTTGTGTGCGTTGTATAGAAATTTGCCCGACGCGCGCGATCCTCGGCCCGAACCAGCTCGACGCGCGGCGCTGCATTTCATACCTGACCATCGAGCTGCGCGGCAGCATTCCGGTCGAACTGCGTCCGCTGATCGGCAACCGCATCTATGGCTGCGACGACTGCCAGCTCGTCTGTCCGTGGAACAAGTTTGCGGTGAAGAGCAGCGAGTCGGATTTTGCCGTGCGCAATGGACTCGACGCCGCGACCTTGATCGAGCTGTTCCACTGGAGCGAAGACGAATTCGAGCGGCGCACCGCAGGCTCGGCGATCCGCCGCATCGGCTATGCCTGTTGGTTACGCAACATCGCTGTTGCTCTGGGCAACGCGCCCCATCAGGACGCGATATGCGCCTCGCTCAGTGCCAGGCGCGAGACGAGCGACGAACTGGTGCGCGAACACATTGACTGGGCGCTGCATGAGCAGGCCCGCAAGGCGGCGTGAGGCCGTCCAGGGGTGCGCAGTGTTGTATTTGCACAACACCGTTCGATGCCAGTTTGCTGCGGCGACGAGCGACGCCGCCAATCCCAGCACTGAGGCGTTCCAGAGGTGATTTTGTAACGTATTGAATTATGGATATTTAATGCGAAATCCTGGGCGAAAAAAAACCCTCAGTGGGAACCACTGAGGGCGTTGTAGTCAGAGAGACGATTACCAAAGATTGCGCCCTGCGGTCACCGGGGCAACAAGCTCGCGTTGCGGAAATCCCGATGGCGGTAGCGAGAATACCACACCTGCATTGTTTTTGCTACAGGTCGACAAATCGGTTGTCGATGAGCCGCGCGCGACCCAGTTTGACGGCCGCCAATGCAATCAATCCGCTGCGTTGTTCCGGAGCCGGCTCGCCGAGGTCCTCGGCGCGCCGCAACACTGCGTAGTCCACCGACAAGCCGTCGGCCTCGAGTACCTTGCGCGCCTCGTTCTCGATCGTTGTCAAACCCAGACTGGCATGCACGCCGTCGGCCATGCGCTGCAAGGTGCGGAAGATGATGCCGGCACGGTCGCGTTCCTGCGGCGTGAGGTACTGATTGCGCGAACTCATCGCCAGGCCATTGGCTTCGCGCAATGTCGGTGCCGACTCGATCGCGATCGGCAGCGCCAGGTCCGTGACCAGACGACGAATGACGAGCAGTTGCTGGTAGTCCTTCTGTCCGAACACTGCGATATCGGGCTGCACGAGATTGAACAGCTTGGTCACGACGGTCGAGACACCGGCGAAGTGGCCGGGGCGCAGTTCTCCTTCCAGCGTTTCGCTGATGACAGGAATCTCGACACGCGCGCCCTTGTCCGTGCCGAACGGATACACCTCTTCCACGGTCGGCGCGAACAACAGGTCGCAACCGCGCGCCTGCAACCCGGCACTGTCCTCGACGAGCGTGCGCGGATAGCTGGAAAAATCCTCGCGCGGACCGAACTGGGTCGGATTGACGAAGACGCTGGCGACGATGCGATCGGCCTTTGCGCGCGCCACAGCGAGCAGCGAGTAGTGCCCTTCGTGCAGGTTCCCCATCGTCGGAACGAAACCGACGCGCGCGCCCTCGCGCCGCCACTGCGTCACCCGTTCGCGCAGTTCCACTGCCGCGTGCACGGTATCCATTACTGGAAGGAATGCTCGGCGGCGGGAAAATCGCCATGCCGCACGGCGCGCGCATAGGCCTTGATCGCGGCGCCGACCGAATCGTGGCCGGCGAGAAAATCCTTGCTGAAACGCGGGCGTCGACCCGGCGTGATGCCGAGCATGTCGTAGATGACCAGCACCTGGCCGTCGCAGCCCGCGCCAGCGCCGATACCGATCGTCGGAATCTGCAATTCGCTGGTGATCTGCTTCGCCAGTTCCGCCGGAACGCACTCGAGCACGAGCAGATCGGCACCGGCATCCTCGACCGCATGTGCGTCGGCGAGCAAGCGCTCGGCCGCCGACTTGCTCTTGCCCTGCACGCGGTAGCCGCCGAACTTGTGCACCGACTGCGGCGTCAGTCCCAGGTGCGCGCAGACAGGGATGTCGTGCCGGTCGAGCGCCCGGATCGCATCGAGCACGTGGCCCGCGCCTTCGAGCTTGACCATCGCCGCGCCGCCCTCGGCAACCAGGCGCGCCGACGAGCGCAACGCCGTGTCGGCATCGTGGTAGGTCATGAAGGGCAGGTCGGCGGCGAGCAACGCCGTGCCGAGGCCGCGTGCGACGGCCGCGGTGTGGTAGACCATATCGTCGAGCGTCACCGGCAGCGTGCTGGTCCTGCCCTGCACTACCATGCCGAGCGAATCGCCGACCAGCACGACATCGACGCCGGCTGAGTCGCATTGCGCGGCGAAGCTGGCGTCGTAGGCAGTCAGCATGACGATCTTCTCGCCCTTGGCCTTCATTTCCGACAGGCGCGGCACGGTAATCGGTGTTCCCGGCTGTGGCGACTTGAAATGGGTGTACATGAGGGTCCCGGGTTGGCTGGCGGCGCATTATCCGGTCGCGATCCGGCTTCGCTCAAGCTATTCCAGCAGATGACAGGCCGATGCATCTACCTGGGCGAGCAGATCGGATATCGGGCCGCGCTTCGGAACCTGCAAGTCGGGAGCGATTTCCGCGAGCGGCAGCAGCACGAACGCACGCTCATGCAGATGCGGATGCGGTACCCGCAGTCCGGGCTCGTCGATGACGCGGTCGGCAAACAAGAGCAGATCCAAGTCGAGTATGCGCGGTCCCCAGCGATCGCCGCTTCGGTCGCGGCCGAAGTCGCGTTCGATTGCCAGCATCGCCTGCATCAGCGCCTGTGGCGACAGCGCCGTCTCGATCCCAGCCACGGCATTGATGAACTCGGGTTGATCGCGCACACCCCAAGGGGCGCTTCGATACAGATGCGAACGCGACAGCAACTGCGAAAGCGGCAAGCTACCAAGTCCATTCAATCCGCGTTCGACCTGGTTGCGCGGACCGGCAAGGTTGCTGCCCAGACCGATGTACGCGACACAGCGCGGCTGCGCCGTCATTTACGTCGCGGACTGTTTTGGCTTGCTGCGCCGGCGCCGGCGTCGGCGCTCCGGTTTCTTTTCGGGCTCGACCGCCGCCGGATCGGCGTCGGCTTCGGCTTGCGCGCTTCCGGCTGGCGGCAGGTGCTCGGCGAGCTGCTCGGCAGACATACCCTGCACCTGCGTCCACCACTCGCCAAGCGCCGCAGTCTCCGGACCTTCGGCTGCGCGCAGCAACAGGAAATCATAGGCCGCGCGAAAACGCGGATGCGCGAGCAGGCGGTGGACGCGTTTCTTCGTGCGTTGCTCGAAACGCGGCTGCAGGATCCAGATTTCCTCCATGACCGCGCCGAAGCGGCGCGGGATCGCTACGTGCTTCGCCTGTTCGTCGATCACATGATGGCTGACGCGCAGCCAGGCCGCGTCGGCGGAACTGCCGCGTGCGATCTCGCGCTCGACTTGTGCGCGCACGGCACCCCACAGCAACGTTGCGAACAGGAACGCGGGTGTCACCGGCTTGCCCTCCGCAATCCGTGCATCGGTGCCGGCGAGGCCGCCTTCGAGCATCGCGCGGAAGCTGCTGCCGCCGCGGAATGCCAAGGCCCGTGCGGTCAGTGGAAAGACATCGGCGAGCAGGCCGGATTCCTCGATCGCGCGGAAGCTCTTTAGGCCGCTGCCGGCAAAGAACAGTTTCAGCGTCTCGTCGAACAGGCGTGCCGGCGGCGCATGCAGCAGCAGTTCGCCGAGTTCGTCGAACGGCGCGCGTGCGTCCGGGGCGATGGCGAAATCGAGTTTCGCTGCCAGACGCACGGCACGCAGCATGCGCACCGGGTCTTCGCGGTAGCGCTGGACGGGATCGCCGATCAGACGCAGCTCGCGGCGTTGCAGGTCTTCGTAACCGCCGACATAGTCGCGCACGCTGAAGTCGGCGATGTCGTAGTACAGCGCGTTGACGGTGAAGTCGCGTCGCACCGCGTCTTCCTCGATGGTGCCGTAGACGTTGTCGCGGACGATGCGGCCGTCGACGACGTGGCGTCCGCCGCTGCCGTCGTCAGCGCTGCCGCGGAACGTGGCGACCTCGACGATTTCCGAACCGAAGACGACGTGGGCGAGGCGGAAACGACGGCCGATCAGACGGCAGTTGCGGAAAAGCCGCTTGACCTCCTCGGGCGTGGCACTGGTCGCAATATCGAAGTCCTTCGGGTGTCCGCCCAGCAGCAGGTCGCGCACGGCACCACCGACGAGGCATGCCCTGAATCCTGCTTCGTTCAACCGGTAGAGGACGCGCAGCGCCCCGCTCGAGATGTTCTTGCGCGAAACACTGTGTTCGTCGCGCGCGATGACGCGCAGGTGCACGGGCACTGTCGCTGGGGAAGAATTCGGCTCGGACTCGATGTTCATTTCGTCTTCTGGTCGCGCGCTTGCACGTGCTCGGCAGCAATTGTCCCATGCCGGGAAACCGGTATACTAGCGGCAAGCGGCAGTTCGTGAGCCCGCGCTCCCTTCGTCTAGTGGCCTAGGACACGGCCCTCTCAAGGCTGGAACAGGGGTTCGAGTCCCCTAGGGAGCGCCATGAAGTCAGCCCCAAAGCTACTGCGCTCGGTAGCTTGCGCGCGGCCGGTGCTCGGAATCCTCATGTACACCTGAGTACACTCCGGTTCCTGCGCGCCGTCCGCACGCAACCTCCCTTCGCTCGCTACGCTTTGGGCCTGACTTCATTCACGATTTGGAGTCGATACTCCTTGGACTCGGAAGCGCATTTGCGTTCGAGTACACTGCATAGCATGTCGTCTGCCTTCGCTCGCGAAGCTGAGCGAAGTTTTCCATCAACCGATTTCTGCTGGCAGATCCTGCGCGAAAACACCAACCATGCCCTTCGTCGTCACTGAAAATTGCATCAAGTGCAAATACACCGATTGCGTCGAAGTGTGTCCGGTCGACTGTTTCCATGAGGGGCCAAACTTCCTCGTCATCGATCCCGAAGAGTGCATCGACTGCACGCTGTGCGAACCGGAGTGCCCGGTCAACGCGATCTTTCCCGAAGACGACGTACCGGCCGGCCAGGAGCACTTCATCGAGCTCAACGCGGACCTGTCCAAGGCCTGGCCGGTATTGACCGTGCGCAAGGATGCTCCTGGCGACGCCAAGGACTGGGAAGGCAAGCCCGACAAGCTCAAGTTGCTGGAACGCTGACGAGCTTGAATGCAGCGTGCTGGTCCGTGCGCCAGCATCCACCGTCCATCGCTGCCGGATAGTCGCCTTGGCGGCGGAAAAACGCTACAAACTCCCGCGCAAAACGGGGAACAGGCAAGCGTCTTTTACGACAAGCGGTCGCGCAGCACCTGCACGACGCGACGCGCCGCATCGGCGCTCGACTTGTCCGCCGAAGCGCCCTCGACGCTCACACGCGCGCCGCCAGCATCGTCGCTGACGCGTACGGTGAGCGTGCGCGCGACCTGCTCGCTCTTGCCCTTGTCTCCGCCGAACGGATGCAGAATGGGCGTATACCAGTGATGCTCTGATTCCGCAGGCGGGGTTTCGACCGTGCTGCTGAACGCCAGTGTATAGGTGCGGGCATTTTCGTCACGCGCACTGAGTGTTCCGATTTGTGCGCGCTCGAGTGCGATGCCGACGCGAGTCCAGGTATTCGGGACGGTATCGGCGACATGCAGGTCGGTCGTGCCGGCGCTGACGCCGCTGATCGCGGGCGGCGCGCTGGTGACGGCCGGCGGGGGAGCGGCGGCGACAGGCGCGGCCGGCGGCGGCGCCGCGGGCGCGACACTCGCTGGCGCCGCGGCAGGTGCCGGTGCCGCGACCGCATTGACAACGGTCGCGCCGGAAACATAAGTCGACAATTCCTTGCTGGTGCGCTGCACTGCGTACACCGCTGCCCGATCGGTACCGTTGCCGTCGACGCTGATACGCGAACCGCCATTGTCGTCGCTGACGCGCACGGTCACGGCATGTGTGATGCGTTCGCCGCCGCCGAAGCCGAGGTGGTGCAGTACCGATGAGTACCAGTGGCTTTCGCTGGTCGGCGCCTCCACCTCGGCGTCGAAGGCGAACGAATAGGAATGGCTCGCTTCGTCACGACTGCTCACCGTGCCGAGCTTCGAGCGCTGCAGCACCGAACCGACTTTCTTCCAGGTGTCCGCGGCATCGCTGTCGACGTGCAATTCCGTGTTGCTCGGCAGTTGCGGCGCGGCACTGACGCCGGTCGATGCGGCAGCAGCCGCGCCAGGCCCCGCATTCGGCACGACGAGTTCGTTCGCGCTTGGCGGCGTATCGAGATCCGGGGGCACCTCGAGCGGCCGCGCTTCCGCTGCCTTGGTGTAGTAGTCAGGGTGGGAGGAGAACGAACTGCAGGCGCCAAGGCAGGTCGCGGCAGCCACGGCAGCAATAACGTGGAAATTCGGAGCACGCTTCACGGATCACATCCTAAGGATAAGACAAGCATGGGAAAGACATAACGGGGAAAACAAAAAGCAAAGGGCGGACTGATCGAGCTTACGCAGCATCGCTGTGCCGCGCCTGAACGGCGCCGGGCAGGAGCCCAAGTGCCTCGGAGTCCAAGGATGGACGAGAGAGGTCGCCGTGCCCAAGTGCCTCGGAGGCCACGGATGGCCGCGAGAGGCAGGACAGATTCGCCATCACGCGCGCGGCGCGCTCGCGATGCGCGCTCGACAGCGTCAACAAAGGCAGCCGGGGTTCGGGGCCGCCCAGACCCAGCAGATGCAGGCACCATTTCACTGGAATCGGGTTCGGCTCGACGCCGGTCAACTCGTACAGCGCCGTCAACGCCTTATCGATCCGGCTCGCGGCATCGATATTGCCGGCGCGCGCGGCATCGCAAAGGTCGCGCATCGGTCCGGGCGCCGCGTTCGATGCGACCGAGATCACGCCGTCGGCTCCGGCCAGCATCGCGCGCATGCAGGTTGGGTCGTCACCGCTCAATATGCAGAATTGTGTACTTTTCAGCGCAATGACCTCGGCCACGCGCTCGGCGTCGCCGCGCGCTTCCTTGATGGCGATGATGCCGCCGTGCTGCGCCAGCTTCGCCGTGGTCGAAGGCAGCAGGTCGCAACCGGTGCGTGACGGCACGTTGTACAGCACGACCGGCAAACCGCCTTGCTCGGCAACTTCGCTGAAGTGCCGCAGCAGGCCTTCCTGCGTCGGCCTCACGTAGTAAGGTGTGACCACGAGCGCCGCGTCCGCGCCGCAGGCTTGCGCGCGCCGCGTCGCCGCGATCGTCTTGCGCGTATTCGCCGTGCCGGTGCCGGCGATCACCGGAACGCGCCCGGCCACGCGCTCGACGGCAAACGTAAGCAGCGCTTCGAATTCGTCCTGTTCGAGCGCATGCGCTTCACCGGTCGAACCCGCGACGACCAGCCCTTGCGTACCCGCGGCCAGCTGCTGGTCGAGCAGGCGTGCGAACGCGTCCAGGTCGAGTCCGTTCGCCCGAAACGGTGTGGCGAGTGCAGTAATGCTGCCGCCGAGTCTTTTCAACGCGAAGCCCGCAGGGGAGAGAACGTAAAATGGTAAGGGTATGCGCCCGCCAAGTCCATCGGCGAGGCGCAAACAGCCGGCCGGCCGGTCCTGCCTGGCCGCCGCAGCCGCGCTTGCGGGCCAGCGGTACGGCAAGTATTCTCGCAGCTGTCAGACCCGAGGATGGCCCGCATTTGAGCGATACCCCGCCCCGCCCAGCAGCCAATGAGAACTTCCTGCTGATCAACGCGTTTGCGGCGCAGACACACTCTCCGCTCGTCGCCATCACCAAACGGATTTCCGACTGCGGTTGCAGCCTTGCGGAAACGCGGGTTGCAACGCTCGGTCGCGACGTTTGCGTGCTCGCGCTGGCGCAGGGCCCATGGGACGCCATTGCAAAACTCGAGTCCGCGCTGGCGCGCCTGGAGCGCGAGGAACAGATCCGACTCGTGCACTATCGCACCGGTGCCAAACCGGCACAGACCAATCTGCTGCCGTATGTCGTCGAAGTGATCGCCGCCGACAAGGCCGGCATTCTCTACCAACTCGCCGAGTTCTTCCTGCATCACAACATCACGATCGAGCAACTGCAGTCGACGCGCTATCGCGCGATGCAGACGGGAGCCGACATGTTTTCGGCGCAGATCACGGTCGGCATTCCAGCGAGCACGCACATCGCGGCGCTGCGCGACGACTTCCTCGAGTTCTGCGACGGGCTGAATCTCGATGCCATCATGGATCCCATGAAGTATTGATCACGAAGATGAACCAGGAAGGACACGAAGAATCGCGAAGAAAGCATATTGAATACTGCTCTTCTTCGTGTCCTTCGTGCCTTCGTGGCTGTCTTGTGCTCTCTTGAGTCGCCGTCGGGCATGCAGGGATATGAAAATCGATGATTAAGATCGGTGGCAAGGTTCCAAAGCTGAGCGGTACGACGAACGGCGGCAAGACGGTAAGACTCGCCGAGTTTTCCGGAAAGTTCGTCGTCGTATACTTTTATCCGAAGGACAACACCACCGGGTGCACACGCGAGGCGCAGGATTTCCGCGACGCTGCCGCGCAATTCGGCAAGCGTGGCGCCGTGATCCTGGGGGTGTCGCGCGATTCGGCGAAATCGCACGACGGCTTCGTCGCCAAGCACGACCTGCCATTCGCTCTCATCGCCGACACGGACGAGACCTGGTGCAAGGCCTTCGACGTCATCCACGAAAAGACACTGTACGGCCGCAAGTACGTTGGCGTCGTGCGCAGCACATTCCTGATCGATCGCGACGGCCGCCTGTGCCGCGAATGGCGCAACGTCAAGGTACCTGGCCATGCCGCGGCCGTACTCGCCGCAATCGACGAACAGCGCAAGTGATTTCGAATCGTCATACGCACCGTGCAGACTGCGCTGCTGAACAATTCCCTTCCCCCCGCAAGGCGACCCTGAGGCATGACCCGAGGCAAACGCATTTACGTGCTCGATACCAATGTGCTGATGCACGACCCGACCGCGCTGTTCCGCTTCGAGGA
>Ga0068865_100001034_pt1 | contig 16024 bp, 19 predicted proteins | sample KBSMisM12_FD_75293 | JGI IMG/M metagenome (GOLD analysis project Ga0068865, IMG submission 75293) | Miscanthus rhizosphere microbial communities from Kellogg Biological Station, Michigan, USA - KBS Miscanthus M1-2 | ecosystem: Host-associated > Plants > Roots > Rhizosphere > Soil ...
TTCCCTGGATGGGTGTACGGCAACGCGTCGTGGTTTCGCGAGCGCGTCATCGAACCGGTGATGGCCGGCCGCCACGTGCTGCAGTTCGGTCAGACCGGACCGTGGATATCGCCCATTCACGTCCACGACTGTGCCCGGGCGCTGGTGCATCTCGCCGAGCGCGGCAAAGTGGGCGGCCGGTACTTTCTCGTGAACACCGAACCGATCCGGATGGACGAGTTCGGGGAGAGGTTCGCGCGTCTCGCGAACCGCCCGTTGCGCGTCTGGCGCGTGCCCGCAGCCGCGCGCCGGCTCGTCGTCGGTCCTGTGCTGTCCGATTCCCTGAAAGCCGACGCGGTCTTCTCGAACGCCAGGCTTCGCGGGCTCGGCTTCCATTTCCGGTATCCCACGCTCGAGGAAGGACTCGAGCAAGTCCTCGGAGCGTTCCATGAGTAAACCGCGTGGTCAACTGACAACGACCGCAATCGACGAGAACTTCGACGATGTCGTCCTGCCCCACCTCGACGCCGCTCATCGGCTGGCGCGCTGGCTGATGCGCAATGAGCACGATGCGGAAGACGTCGTGCAGGAGGCGTTGCTGCGGGCCTTTCGATATTTTGGGACATTTACGGGCGGAAGCGGGCGCGCCTGGTTCCTCAGAATTGTTCGCAACACATCATGCCGCTGGTATAGCCGCGGCTTCCACGCCCCGATCGACACATTCGATGAAGAACAACACAGCGGCGCCTCGCTGGGGTCCGATCCCGAATCGCTGCTGTTGCACATCGATGACGTGACCCTGCTCGAGCGGGCGATGAGCGGCCTGTCCAGTCGATTCCGTCAACTGCTGGTGCTTCGCGAGCTGGAGGGGCTGTCGTACCAAGAGCTCGCCGATGTCATCGGCGTCCCCATTGGAACCGTCATGTCCGGTCTGTCACGCGCCCGGCAGGCGCTGCGCAGCGCCCTCGACGGCGAGCTGAAACGGGCCGGCATCGCAAGAGGGACGAATCAACGAGAACACGAGGCGGAAGCCGCGCAGGTCTGAAGCCGCATGGAATAGACGAACGGCAAGGCGAGTACACGGTAAGGAGCGTCTGCGATTCCCGCAGACAGCCGCCACGATTCGAAATGAAAGGATAGAGGGTACAGAGATGATCAAGAAGGCAGTGGTACTTCTGGTGGCGTTAGGGTTGGTCGGGCCGGTCGCGTATGCGCAGAATTCTGCCCATGAACGTGACTTTCTGGCGAGATTCGAAGGCGGCATCGGCGTGATTCCGGTGTCGAACGGCGCCGGCCCGGCGAACCCGGACGGGACGTTCCCGAACGTCAAGCTGAACATCGTGAGAGGTGTTCCCCCTGGCGCCGGGCCCTGGAGAATCGCCGATCTCAGGGCGGACATCGACGTGAACGGCCGGATCAAGGTCAGGGGGCGCGGCTTGCTCCTGGCCAGCAGCAACAGCATCGGCCAGAACGCCAATCAAAGCGTGTTCGCCACGTTGATCTGCGAGGCGGCCGCTCCGTTTGTCGAGCACAACACGACCGTCAGTGTTCCGCTCGAACCAAACGGCGATTTTCGAATCGACGACAGTCTGAGTTCGGTGCCGTCCGACTGCCCCAGCCCCGTCCTCCTGATTCGTAACAAGGGCGGCGTGTGGTTCGCAGCCGGAGTTCCAAAGCTCGGAGACGACTAGCGACGAGTGTCCCAACTCCCAACTCCCGGGCGCCACGCAGGACGTCACACCCTGCGCAGTCTCCGATGGAGTTGGGAGCGCTCGATCAGGACCCGTCCGTTGACGTCCGCACGGACGACCAAAGAGGAGTGCTTGTGAAGCTTGCGAGAAATAGTCATGTCGGATCGCCCTCGTCGACGATGGCCGGCCCGCACTTTGAGCGGCACGGCATCGTCGGTCGCAGCCACGCCATCGGCGAGGTGATTCGACGAATCGAGCTGGTGTCGGCAAGCCGCAGCACGGTGCTGATTACCGGCGAAACCGGCACCGGCAAGGAGTTGGTGGCTCGCGCCGTGCACCATCGCAGCGCGCAGCGCGACATGCCGTTCGTCAAGGTCAACTGTGCGGCCATCCCGGAGGCCCTTCTGGAATCGGAGCTCTTCGGCCATGTCAGGGGCGCATTCACCGACGCCACCGGTACGAGGCGAGGCAAGTTCTCGCTGGCCAACCGCGGCTCCATCTTTCTCGACGAGATCGGCACGATGAGCGCCGGACTACAGGCTAAGCTGTTGCGCGTCCTGCAGGAGCGTGAAATCGAGCCGCTCGGTGGGGAACGGACGGAGCACGTGGACGTACGCGTCATCGCGGCGACCAACCGCGACCTCCAGCAGCTCGTCGGCACGGGTCGGTTTCAGGACGATCTGTTCTACCGGCTGCACGTCGTTCCCATCGTCGTGCCGCCGCTTCGCGAGCGTCTGGAGGATGTTCCGATGCTGGTTGAACACTTTGCGTACAAGCACGCAACACGCTGTGGCAAGTCCATCGATTCGCTCGACGAGGGAATCATGGCGCGGCTGCAGGCGCATCACTGGCCAGGCAATGTCCGTGAGCTCGAGAACGCCATTGAGCGAGCCGTCGTGTTGACGACCGGTTCCACGATCTCGCACGAGGCCATCACCGTCGGTGGAACGGCCAGCGCGCAGACGTCCGGCATTCCCTCTTTGAGGCTGCGCCAGAATGTCGAATGGGTCGAGCGCGAGACGATTCGCCGGGCGCTCGAGATGTCGACGCTTAAGCGACAAGCCGCCAGGCTCATGGGCATCAGCCCGCGAGTCCTTTCCTACTATCTGGCCAAGTACCCGTTCATCGATCAGAACGGAACACGAGCATGACATTCGCCAAGGCGGTCTTCATCGTTGCCGGGCGGTTCCTGACCTGGGCGTTGTACCGCGTGGTCCGTCTGCAGGACGGCTCGAAGATCCTCGACTATTGCTGCAGGGCGTGGACGAACTGCTCGAGTTCCGCGTCGTTGACGTCCGACACCGCCCAGTAGGACGTGCCTTGGCGCACCCAGTGTCGGACGTGGAATCCTCGAATAACCCGCGCGTCCGACGAGCTGACCGCGTCGGACGCCTCCGGCCACACGAACACATTGATGGTGTGTTGACCTCGCGTGTATACGAGCGCGGCGACCGGACGGCCGGCTAGGTAGTCCAGCCGCCCCCCGGTGAGTGGGTATCCAGCCTGGGCGAGATCAGTAACGGGCGGTGAGAAGTCCAGCTTCCCGAGGAACCAGGGTTTCACCGTGTGCTGATCGGTGGACTGGACATCAAAGAGGTGCGCACCCATCAACGCCCTCACGTGACTGCTGACGACCTCTTGTGCCACGGCGTCGACGGGATCAAGTGCCCGTCTCGCCGACCTGACGAACACGATCGAGCCGGTCAAGGACGCGACGACCACCGCAGCCGCTGCCCACGCGAGCCAGTGAGGCGTCGCCGCTGATCGTGCTCGGCCGTGTATGACCCGCGCCCGCAACCCAGCAGGCGCCTGGTAGTAGGGCGCACGTCGAACCATCAGGCCGATGGATTCCAGGTTCGCCAGTCGCTGGCGACAGGTCGTGCACGTGTCCGCGTGATCGCGTACGGACGTTGAGACAGCCGGCTCCAACTCACCGTCCAGGTAGGCGCCGAGCAGATCGTCGACCTCACGGCATTCCACGATGACCTCCACTCAGTTCGCGGGGACCAATACGCCCGTCAGCCGTTCGCGTGCACGCGCGAGCCGCGACATGACGGTCCCGATCGGAATCTCGACAATGGCGGCGATCTCTTTGTAAGACAGCCCCTCGAGCTCCCGCAGCACGAGCACTTCCCGATAATCCGCTGGCAGCGTCTCGAGCGCGCGCCGCACCTGCTCAACGGTCTGTTGCTGGATCATCTGCGCTTCGGGGTCGAGGCCGACATCAGGCCGGTGCTCGAAGTCCTCGTCAGGGACGTTCACGACGGCACTGCCGGTACGTCGCGGAAACCGCCCGTACCACGTGTTCCGGACGATCGTGAACAGCCACGCCCGGGCATTCTCGTCCCTCAAGGACGAAAAAAACCGCAAGGCGCGGATGTAAGCGTCCTGCACCACATCCTCGGCGTCGGCGTCGTTCTTCGTCAGCCAGCGCGCGTAGTTGAACGCAGCGTCGAGATGCGGCAGGACGACATCCTCAAAGGATCGAGGCATCGCCTTCTTCTGAGACTCCGTCCCCGGCAGGTTTATTCCCGGCTAGGCGATATAAGACGGAAGTCAATCTGAGGTCCACCTGAGTCAAATCGCGACCTCCGGCCAGGAAGGCCGGAGGTCGCCTTACGGCAGCTCGCGACGATCGGCCTACTTGCTGAAATTCATCGCCCGCCCCGCGCCGCACCCCACGCGTTCAACCCAGAGATTGACACCGGGAAAGTCGGGGGCGATATCGCCATCCGACACGATGATCTTCCCGGTAAACGACTCGTCGTTGCCGTTGCTTGCCCGATAGAAGTCGGCCTGGAGCACGACCGTTTTATCGCTGGTCACCGCCGTCTTCAGCGTTTCGCTCGCCGCGCCGGTGCACTTGAACGTCGTGCTGGGGAGCAGCGCTGCCGTATCCCAGCGGACGCCCTCACCGGCGCGGCATGGGCCAGGGTCGTCTGGATTGATGCTTGTGCTCAACGGTCCCTGGAGGACATCCGCGAGACACTTGAAGCCTCCAGCTGCGTCGACGAAATGTGCCGTGCGGTTGTAAGCACCTCCGCCGGTGAGAAATACCTCGCCCGTCGGGAAGCCGCTGACGGTGCCGTTGAAGCCAAACCCTACTCGCGCTTGCCCTTGTGCCGGCGACGACGCCGCAAGCGGCGTGGATTTGTCGCTTCTTCCGTTGCCTGACGAAGGCGATTCAGCCAGTGCTGCCGGAGACGGACTGGACGTATAAGGCGTTTGACCGCAAGCCACAACGAACAGTGTTCCGATGAGGATCAACCCGACTTTCTTCATCATTTCTAGACCTACTCCTTCACTTGGGACGTCAAACCCGCGCTGCGAGAATCGCAGACGCTTCCACACAGTCACCTAATCGGCGCGCCGCCTCGAATATTCCCGGGCCTGTGAAATCCCGGGACACCGGTCGGGCGATCGCGCAGACGTTCCAGCATCCGCACTCGTTCGCGTTGCCCCGGATCTGGCGATCTAGTAGGCCGGTGTGGACGGAGGCGTCCCGGTGTCTTGATTGACGCTACCGATCATTTCCGGATGAATCGAGCAGTGATACTGACCGCCGGTCGCGCCGATCGCCATCGGCTGACTCGACGCCCCTGGCGCGAGATTGCCGGTGTCGACCGACCCGTCGTTCAGGACGACACGATGGGTCGTGTTGTTGACGTTGTGCCAGACGACCATCTGGCCCGCCGGAAGCGTCGCGGGGTTGGGCGAGAACGACTGTGCGCCGTTGATCGCGACGACATTAATGGTCACGACGCCGTTCGAGGCGATCGGCGTGGGTGCGGCCGGCGTGCTGGTGCTGCTCGAATAGCCACTTCCGCTGCACGCCCACGTGCCGAGGCCGAGGACCAGAACCGTGACGATGGCGAATGCTCGCATGATGCTGTCTCCGTTTCTTCAGTTGTTGGTTACAAAGGGGCGACGCTGACAACGGCGGCCTTCATCTGGCCGTGGCCGCTGCCACAGAATTCCGAACAGGCCACTTCAAATCGGCCCGGCGGTGGTGCCACAAATTCCACGACGGCCGGATCGCCATCGCTTTTGGGGACTTGCACGTCGATCTTCAGCGCCGGCACAGCAAATCCGTGCACGACGTCTTTGGATCGGATCACGAGGCGAACTGGCTCGCCAGCCGTCACCTCGATGACCGCGGGTTCGAACCTGAACTTGCTGGCGACCACCTGCACCTCGTGCACGGGACGATGGACCGGCGTCGCGGGTGCCAGGAACACGGTCGCCGCTGCCACGGCGCTGCTGAATCGCGTCATCGTTGGATAGCCCATGGTCAGGCCACCACGATGCGCCCGGTCATCTTCGGGTGCAGCGAGCAGTAGTAAGGGAACGTCCCCGGCGCGTCGAAGCGATACGAGAACTGCTGGTCCGTGTCCAGCACCGGCGATGCGAACCGCTTCTCGGTGCTGACGATGTTGTGCGGGACGTCGTCCCGATTCGTCCAGGTCACCAGCGAACCAGCGGCTACGGTCGCCGCGACCGGAGAGAAGCTGAAGTTTTCCACGCTGACCCGGCGCCCATCGGTGCCGGCCGATGCAACGGCGTCCTCGAGCGGCAGGTCGGTGATGGCAATCGGGTGGTGCACGTCGTGGTAGGCGATGGACGCGAGGCCGAGCATCTTCTTCAACCGATCCGCCTCGACCTTCATCGGTCCCGGCGACGGTGCCGCGCCGGGCGCCGGCTGCGGGAACGCGGTGGACATCGCCGTGTGGAACGTCACGTTGCCCTCGACCTTCTGCATCACCTGATGAATGTGGCCGTTCAGCACCGAGACCGATCCGAATCGTCTCAGATAGGACAACGCACGGGCGCTGTCGTCGGTGCCCCACCCCCACTCCGGATAGACCGACCACAACGGGATGTGCGCAAACACCACGATCGGCGTGCTGCTCTTCAGCGGCTTCACGTCCGCCTCCAGCCACTCGAGCTGCTGGGCGCCGAGGGTGCCCATCCCGCCCGCCTTGAGATCGATCACGTTGACCAGCCCGATGAAGTGCACGCCCGCCTGATCGAAGCTGTACCAACCGGTGCCCTTCGTGTTCTTCCCGAAGCGCTCGAGATAACTCTTGCCGTTGTCGTTCAGCATGTCGTGTTCGCCAGGCACGTAGAACACGGGCGCGCCAATCCCCGAGAGCTCCTGCTGCAGCGTGTCGAACTCCTCGGGCTTCGACAGGTGCGTCAGATCCCCGGTGTGCAGCACGAATGCCGGCGCCTGCGGCAGGGCGCGGATCTTCGCGATCGCCGCTCGCAGCGTCGCGGTGACGTCAGGATTCGCATCCTTGTTGAAGCCGATGTGGCTGTCACTGATCTGCACGAACCTCAGCGCACCGGTCCCGGCGCCAGCGTGCGCCGCCTGTTCGATCGGCATGCCTTTGAGGACGCCGCTCGCCATGGTCCAGATCGCGCCGGTGCCGACCCACGCCATGCACTTCAGAAACCCGCGGCGATCCCATTCCGTCTCGTCGTTCTTGGTCTTCACGACACGCTCCTTATCAATCCGATAACGCCGATTACGGCAGAAAGAACCTGGCGCCCCACACGAGCGTCCCACCCAGATGACCGGTGATCGCCACCAGGAGTGCGGTCACGAACAACGTCAAGCGGTAGCCGAGCGCCGAGCGGTGCGATGACACGTCTGGACGCGACGACAGGAACGCCGCGCCGATCGCGCCCGCTGCGCCGCCCATACCCAACCATCGATGCCATTCAAGGGACATCGAGGCGTCGACCAGCGGCGACGCCGCGAACAGCCAGCCCGTGATCGCCGCGACCACGCCCATGGCCGCCCCGGCGCGGATATTCGCGACGGCGACGGTGCGCCATGCGTCGCGGGCCGTCGTGATGACTACGAGCTCGGCGACGGCAGCCGCCAGCACCAGGGCAATCGGAAAATGCACGAGCAGCGGATGAAATTTGCTGAACAAAGTCATAAGCATCTGGTGTGTGAAGTCCCACGTCGGGGTTCGCCTTGCTTCGTCTATGGAGACCGAGGCGGCGGCGGATATATTCCGGGGGGTGGCGCTGGTCGCGCGCAGAGCTCTTCTGGCAGGAGAATGACGCCATGCGCCTGAACACCCTCGTTCGTTCGGCGGTTGGGCCGCCATCCTGGCAGGCGTGCTGCGAGCGGGGGGCTCTCTTGTCTCGGGGGGCAGCGAGGTCGAACGTCAGTCGCTCTACTTCATCGTCGATCTACTCCTCCTACTGGGCGTGTTCGCCGCACATGCGCAGAATCACGAGGCCCTGGGGCGATGGGGTGCGGCCGGATTTCTGACGACCGTCGCGGGCATCCTCCTGGTGAGGTCAAGCCGCGCGGTTTCCGGCCTTGACTTGTATCCGGCGGGGTCAAATCGAGCCAGCCCTGTTCGTGGCATCTGGCGTGATCTTCGGCGCCGCGATGCTGGAAGTGGGGAGGCAGGTTCTCCGGGCGGCAACCGCTGCGCCCCGCAGTGAGGCCCCCGGAATCATCCCCAGGTCAGCAATCCATTTGCGTTGGGCGCAGGCGGATCACATGGCCGGTGACTTCCGCGTCGGGGCCACATTGTCCGCTGATCACATCCTCGAGCCGTGCTTGACCGTCCGACGCAGAATATGTACCATTTGGTACATTACAGGAGTCATGACACCGAAAGGAGTGAAGCATGGGAAATGATGGAATCGAGCGGGCGTCAATCACGATCGACGCGCCAATCGAAATCGTGTGGTCGATCTTCACGGATGTCGAACGATGGCCGACATGGGCATCGTCATTCAGGTCGGTCGAGCTCATCGACGGTCCGATGCGTCTGGGAGCCAGGGCTCGCATCCGCCAGCCGCGGCTGCCCACTGTCGTCTGGGAAGTCACGAAGTGGGAACCGGGGCGTTCGTGGTCCTGGACAGCGACGAGTCCCGGCGCGCGGACCGAAGCGTCTCATGTCTTGACTCGTTCGGGCGCCGGCACCATCGCCGAACAGTCCATCGTCTCGTCGGGTCCGCTCGGGAAAGCGGCGGCGTTCGTCTGGCGCTCGCTGACTCGGCGTTACCTCGCCATTGAAGCGGCAGGACTGAAGCAACGCAGCGAGCAGGTGGCAGCTGCCGCCAAAGCCGCCGCCGCGGTGCAGACGAGATGACCGAGCGGCGTGACGACCTGCTCCACCGAGTCGTCAGGGCGGCCGCCGAGGGCGGGCTCGCTCGTCGGTCGCTGCGTGACCTCGCGGCGCAGGTCGGTACCAGTCATCGGATGTTGATTCACCATTTTGGCTCGCGCGAGGGCCTGTTGACCGCGGTCGTCGAGGCGGTCGAGCGCGATCAGAATCAACGGCTCGGCGAATTGCCGGACGACGCGGCGGAAGCGATTCGCGTGAGCTGGCGGCGTACCTCTGTGCCGGCGCTCTGGCCAATCGAACGGCTCTTCTTCGAGTGCTACGCCCGCGGCGCACAGGGCGAGCCGCCATTCGATCGGTTGGTTCCTGCGTTAGTCGAGCAGACGCTCGCCGCGGTGTCGGCGCGGGCGGACGTGGCCGCCAACGATGAGGGACGCGTCGGGGCACGGCTCGGGCTGGCGGTCATCAGGGGGCTTCTCCTCGATCTGGTCGCGACCGGCGATCGCAAAGCGACTGATCGAGCTCTCGAGCTCTACGCGTCGATGGTCGCGGACCGGTCGGCAGCACGCGGGGCGTCGCCTTCGAGACGGCCGACACGGCCGCCACGCACCCGCGCGAAGCGTTCCCGCACGCCCCGGGCCTGAGAAGCTGAGGGTCTAGGGCGCTGGTGCGACCGACGAGACCGGCGCAGCGTAATGCGCAAGGACTTCGGACACTCGACCGTCTGAACCGATCCGCATGAGTTCTGCCGAGCCCATGCCTCGAACGCTCTCGTAGAGGACGACCACGCTCTGGACGCCGGCGTATGCGCCCCACAACGTGAATTTCAGATCGGGATAGGCGTCCAGTGCGCGGCGGAAGTATGCCCGGAGATTGGCCTTGCCGCGAACCGTGAGCGAATCGCCACCAAGAATCTTCGGCACGAGCCGCGACGTCAATTCAACGTCGTCGGCGTAGTGCGAGAGGATCCGTTCGAGATCGCGGCTGTTCCAGGCCGCCATCCATTCGTGCGCGAAGCGTGTGGCTTCAGATTCCAACATTCCTCCTCCACAACGGCCTGAGACGACTGCGTTCGAGGCCGGGCGGCTCGCCGATCACGGCGACGACGCTAGTAGACGAATTCCTGCCCTTCGGTATCACCTGGATAGAACCAGTACGTGATGGCCTTGAGCATCCCCCCGGGCTGCTCGCCGAACCCGACCACGGTGTCGCCAGTCGCCGTGAGCCGGTGCTGCGGAATCACTCTGATTGTGGCGAACAACTGTGTGCCCTTCCGGTTGAAGATTTGCACGATGTGCCGATCCGACGCGGAATTGAACAGTTGGAAGGTGTACGTACCCGTCTACCGCAAGGCTAGCAGCGGGTGCTCGGGGTCAACGAGGCAGGCCGATACGGTGGAGAAGGTCTTGAAAGCGAGGATCGGCGCGCAGAGGATCGAAGCCAGGCCGCAGCAGGACGCTGGGGTTGAATCGCTCCTCGTAGCCCCTCTGGAGCCAACTCATAGCCTGGTCCGTGTCTGCAAGAGCGGTATAGACCGCGGCGATTTCCGAAGCATGGGAATAACTCGAATTGGAGCGCCTCTTCAGATCGTTCAGGAGCGCGACCGCTTCGCTCCTCCTGCCTGATGCGACGTAAGCGCGAGCCAGATTGGCCATGCATGTCGGGCTATTCCCGGAGAGCTGCACCGCTTTCAGCAGCTCCGCGGTCGCGTCGTCGAGCATGTGTTTCTGAAGGTATGCCTGGCCGAGCTGGTTATGAGCGAGCGCGAAATTCGGATCCATTTCGATCGTCTTGCGGCTCTCTCGTATCGATTCGTCATACGAATGCGAAATGACAAGAAACTCTGCCAGATCTGCGCCCATGATCAAAGACAGCGGATCCAGGCTTTCCGCTTTCCTCATTTCACTGATAGCTTCGGCATTGCGGCCCAACACGATCAAATGGGAGGCATACCACTGGTGAGCGGTTGCGTAGCCGGGGTTCAGTTCGATGGCCCGCCGGAATTCCTTCCCGGCTGAGTCCAGATTCCAATCGAAGACATCAAGGGAGAATGCAAGCGAGTTATGCGCCTCGCCCAACGTGCTGTCCAATTCCAGAGCTTTGATCGCCGCGGCCTTCGCCTTGGGGAGTGCCTCCGCTGGGGACATCACCGCATACTCCCAGTCTCCCAACAACGCATACGTGTCGGCCAGGCCGGAATAGGCTCGAGCGAATGTCGGGTCCTCCTCAATGGACTGATTGAAATACGCCAGGGCCACCTTGAGACCGTCCGCCGTTCGCTTGTTCCAGAAGTAGCGTCCCTTGAGATAGGACTCGTACGCCTCGGGTTTCACCACCTTGATGCTTTTCAGCGTCGCCTGTTCCTGTGGATTCAAGTTGATGCGGACTTGCTCGGCGATGGCCTTTGCCACCTTGCTCTGAAGAGCCAAGGTGTCGCGCACTTCACCTTCATAGCTCTGGGACCAGAGGTGCTTGTCTGAAGCGGCTTCGATCAATTGCGCCGTGATGCGGACCTGGTCGCCGGACCGGAACACGGTGCCTTCCACCACGGCATCCACGTTCAGCTCACGCGCGATCTCCCTCAGAGGTTTGCGCGCACGCTTGTAGACCATCACCGACGTACGCGAAATCACCCGCAACGCGCTGAGCTGACCGAGATCCGAAATCAGCTCGTCGGTCATCCCGTCGGCGAAGTAATCCTGAGACGCATCGCTCGACAGGCTTTCGAGTGGCAGGACCGCCAGGGAACGAATGACAGCGAACGGGCGGTCCCGGAAATGCAGTGCCCACGCGGCGAGAGATGCCGTCAGCACGAACAGCACGATCACGGATGTCTTCCACGCCAGTGGCTGCAGGCGATGCCAGGGTGCGAGCTTGACGTCGGGGCTCTCAGCAGCCTCCGCTGCCGCAAGAGGTCGAATGGGGAGCTCCGGGCTGCGAACGGGAGCGGCGTCGGCAGCTCTGACCTCAGCAATAAAGCGGTAACCACGGCGGGCAACAGTCTCCACAAAGCGGGGACTCGAGGCGGAATCGCCGAGGGCCTCGCGGATCTTGTTGATCGCCTTGTTCAGCCCGTGGTCGAAATCCACGAACGTGTCGGCGGGCCAGAGTCTCCTCTGAAGTTCCTCGCGGGTTACGACCTCGCCGCTGCGCTCGAGCAGGATCGACAGGATTTGGAAGGGCTGTTCCTGAAGCCGGACTCGTAGACCGTGCTTGCGTAATTCGCCAGCACGAACATCCAGTTCGAACACCCCAAAACGGAGCGGGCCGGGAAGGTGATGCGCTTCCTGCATCGAGCAGCGAACCCTGCTGAGCGGGAGTGTATCACTGGGAAGACCCTCCGGACAGGAAGCGTCGCTCTCGACGATGGCCCTCGCCGCGCGCAAGAGAGATCAGGACTTGAACGTGGAATAAGACCACCTTTCCGTACTTCTGCTTCATCCACCCGATTCAATCGCGAGGCGTCGTGTCGAGCCAGCATGTCGAGCCGATCTGTCTCTGCGCGAGCAGACGCGATCGTCGCGTGTTCTCGGTCGCCGCTTCGCAGTCTCGACACCGTACTGCGAATGGAAGCGCCTCGAGGCGTTTCCGAGGGATGTCGCATTCGCATTCCACGCAGCAGCCGTACGCCCCGCTCGAGAGCCGAGCGATGGCATCGTCGATTTGGCGAAGCGCCTGGGCGCGCATCTCGATCAAAGACAGGCCCACGTCTTGCTGGAGGGCCGCCACCGAGGTATCAGCGGCGTCCAAACCGCCCGACACTCGCTCGCCATCTGCATTGGCACGGGTATCGCGCAGTTTGGTATCGAGATCGCGTTGAATATCGCGCCGGCGGGCGTCGAACATCCGCCTCAACTCTTCGTACCGGGTGTCTGTCATGTTCCCCACTCCTGTGATCTCCTAGTCCGGGCACGCGGTGAATGATCCGCTTCTGCCCTCTAGATTCGACTCAGGCCGCCTTTATTCCAGCCATCGGTCATCGGCGCTCGCGGAACGTGGATTTGCGACGACAGCGGTGGTGAGGCATGTGCCCTCCTGCCCTGGCGCCTCGGCTGTCGATTGACCAGATCGCTCAGCCTGTGACGAAACCGCTCACGAGCACGAGAGAGGGTGGACATCACCGTGCCCATCGGCATGCCAACCACATCAGCAATCTCTTTATACGAGAAACCCTCCAGCTCGCGCAGCACCAGTACCTCGCGCAAACGATCGGGCAGTTGTCTGATGGCTTGAGCGACCAGTTGCGTGTCCGCGCGTTGGAGCAGCAGCGTTTCTGGATTGCGGCTTTCGCCTGCGCGATGGTGTATTTCTTCCTCGAACTCGGTCTCGAGTTGCCGGCTGCGGTTCTTCTGCAGCCAACTGAAGGACGTCGTGCGAACAATTCTCAGCAGCCAGGGGCGCGCATTCCCGCCTCGGAAGGTGCCAAAGTATCGAAAGGCCCGCAGGCACGCCTCTTGAACCACATCCTCCGCATCATCGCTGTTCCGGATGAACCAGCGCGCGAAGTTGTGGGCCGCATCGAGATGCGGAAGAATGATGTGCTCGAAACTGCCATTGTCTGACGAGTGCTCGTTGTTCATGCTGTTGAGCCTGGGCCCGGCGGCCAAGGGGTTCAATGGTCTGGCCATCCTTCGTCGATGGGAGGCACCTCCCCCGGCAATTTCTTGACTGGACAAGCCTTGCGGGAACTTCTCCTCTGCCGCCTGGAAAGTCATGCACGAGCGCTTGATCGGTCGGGCGTCGGGTCGAGCCTTCTCGCACGAGCTCGGACATTACATTTTGAAGTCGAACGGACACACCTCGCAGGGCCTCATGCGGGCGGCATGGCCCTCCGAGCAGCTTTTGGTTATGATGCGGTTCGCTGGGTCACACCGTCGAACGATTTCAGAGAGTCGTTCACACGTGAGATCGGACGGCCGCGGAAATATCCTCCAACGACAGCATGCCGACCACGAGAGTCGGGACTTCCCGATCGACGACCAGGGCCTGTCGGACGGAGTATCGTCCCAGTTTCAACAGCGCCAGGTCGAGCGATTGATCAGGAAACACCGTTACGACGTCACGGCGTGCGACGTCGGCGATTGACCTTCCCGACGATCCGGCCAACGCCAACTCGCGCCGTCCGACCACACCCTGCAACCGTCCCTCGTCGTCGACGACCGCCAGCGCGCGCGCATCCGTGGTGTCGAGCCGTTTCGCGACCTCCCCGACCGGCTCCTGAAGGCGCACGATGGGCAGGTCGGTCCGCATGGCCTGTTCGACCGTCAAGGCGCGGAGATCGCGGTGCGTCTGGTGCTCGGGCATCGGCACACCGTCCTGCCGGAGCAGCGCGTCGTAGATCGGCACCGGATGCAGGCGTGCGGCGACCGTGTAGCTGATCACATTGCTGATCATCAACGGCAGGATGATCGCGTAGTCGCCTGTCATTTCGAAAATGATCAGGATCGAGGTGATCGGCGCGCGGATCGCCCCGGCGAAGAACGCACCCATGCCGACCAGCGCAAACGATCCGACAATCTCGGCACTCGGCCCCGCAAAGGGGTGGACGAGGTGCGCGACGGACCCTCCAAGCGTGGCGCCGATGAACAACGATGGCGCGAAGATGCCGCCGGACAGGCCCCATCCGTACGACGTGACTGTTGCCGCCATCTTGCCGACGCTGAGGACGACCATCTCCCGCCATGACACCTGACCGAGCAACGTGGCTGACAACGTGGGGTAGCCGATGCCGAACGTCTGGGGTAAGGCGAGACCAATGGCGGCCATGACCGCGCCACCGACCGCTGGCCGAGCCCAGATCGGCAGCCGCGCCAGGTTCCGCACGAACACGCGCAGGGCCAGCAAACCGCGGACGAACACCGTTGCGCCGGCGCCGGCCAGGACGCCGAGCAGCGCGTATGCCAGCAGTTCCTGCCAGTCCCCGAGGCTGTAACCCGGGACGAGTAACGACGGGCGCCCACCAAGCATCGCCCGTTCGACGACCGCCGCAGCCACCGACGCGACCACGATAGCGCCGACGAGGCGCTGATTGAGATCGCCGATGACCTCCTCCATCGCAAATGTGATCGCCGCAATCGGCGTGTTGAAGGCCGCCGCGATTCCGGCGGCTGCGCCGACGGAGATCAACGCCTTGACGACCCGCGACGGACGATGGGTCGCCCTGCCGACGGCTGCGCCGATCGCCGCACAGATCTGAACGGTGGGGCCTTCCCGCCCCAAAGAAAACCCCGAGCCGATTGAGAGCGCGCCGAGGATGAACTTGCCCACGACCGTCCGGAGCGAGAGCTGGGCACCTGGACCGAATACGTACGCGGTTTTCACTTCGGGAATGCCGCTACCGCGCGCGAACGGCACGACCTTGTCGAGCAGGAGGCCGACAATCAGCCCGACGAGGATCAGCAGCAGCGGAACGAGCACCACGCGTTGCGCGAGCGGCCTGGCCAGCAGCGGATCGAGCAGGTGGGTTGCGAGGCCGTCGATGGACAGGTGGAACCCAACGGCTGCGAGACCGCTCAGGCATCCCACCACCACCGTCAGCGTAAAGAGGACGCGGGTCTCGGAATTCAGCCAGCCACGAACGATCTGAACCACCCGCGGCACACTGGACACTTCGTCCATTTTAGGGGCATCGTACCTGGACATGTCCTTACGCATCCTTGTCTTCGACGTGAACGAAACCCTGCTCGACGTGAGTGCCCTCGAGCCGCAGTTCGCGCGCGTCTTCGGCAACGGCTCGGTGTGCCACGAGTGGTTTTCCACGGTTCTGCTGTATTCGGAAGTCGCCACGCTCGCCGGCCCATATGCAGACTTCAGCGCGATTGGTGGTGCCGCGCTCGACATGACGGCCGCAAGCCGTGGCCTTGTGCTGCGTCCCGAGGATCGAGACCAGATTCTGGCAGGGATGCGGTCGCTCCCGGCACACCCGGACGTCCACGAAGCCCTGCGCCTGCTCAGGGACGCGCGATTTCGGACGGTCGCGCTGACAAACTCCGCGCCGGCGGCCGCCAGGCAACAGCTGGCTTACGCGGGGCTGACTGACGCGTTTGAGCGCGTGTTTTCGGTGGACGAGGTCCGCCGGTTCAAGCCTGCTCCCGAGCCCTACCGGTTTGTCGCACGCGAACTGGATGTCGAGACGAGCGCCCTCCGAATGGTCGCTGCGCACGCCTGGGACATCGTCGGCGCCATGCAGGCCGGGAAAGGTCCTCTACCCGCTTGCGCCGCCGCCAGACATTATCGGCGCTGGCCTCCGCGCGATCG
>Ga0068865_100001036_pt1 | contig 16019 bp, 17 predicted proteins | sample KBSMisM12_FD_75293 | JGI IMG/M metagenome (GOLD analysis project Ga0068865, IMG submission 75293) | Miscanthus rhizosphere microbial communities from Kellogg Biological Station, Michigan, USA - KBS Miscanthus M1-2 | ecosystem: Host-associated > Plants > Roots > Rhizosphere > Soil ...
GCCGGCCGCGGCGAGCTGCAGCTGGGCGTGCTGATCGAGAGCATGCGCCGCGAGGGCTTCGAGCTCTCCATCAGCCGCCCGCGCGTGGTGTTTCAGACCGACCAGGCCACCGGCGAGCGGATGGAGCCGATCGAGGACGTGATGATCGACGTGGACGACGAGTTCACCGGCATCGTCATCGAGAAGCTGTCGGCCCGGAAGGCCGAGCTGAAGGACATGGGCCCGTCCGGCGCGGGCAAGACCCGCATCAGCCTGATGAGCCCGTCGCGCTCGCTGATCGGCTACCAGGGCGAGTTCCTGACTGACACCCGCGGCTCCGGCGTGCTGAACCGCGTGTTCAGCCACTACGAGCCCTACAAGGGCGCCATCGACGCCGGCCGCAAGGGCGTGCTGGTCTCCAACTCCGACGGCGAGACCGCGGCCTATGCGCTGTGGAACCTGGAGGAGCGCGGCTTCATGTTCGTGGGCGCCGGCGAGAAGACCTACCAGGGCATGATCATCGGCGAGAACTCGCGGTCCGACGACCTCGACGTCAATCCGATGAAGGCCAAGCAGCTGACCAACGTGCGCGCCTCCGGCAAGGACGAGGCCGTGCGCCTGACCCCGCCGCGCCGCCCCACCCTCGAGCAGGCCATCGCCTACATCGAGGAGGACGAGCTGGTTGAGGTGACGCCGAAGTCCATCCGGCTGCGCAAGAAGGTCCTGAACCCCTCCTTCCGCAAGAAGCGGGTCCGCGAGGACTAGGCAGACCGACGCCCCGAGGGTGTCATAAGATATTCAAATCATTACAATTTGACACATTCGCGCACAAAGAGAATCCGATTGTCGGCCCTTCCGTCCACGAACAACGGTCTCCAGCGCGCGGAGGTCCGCTCCGCCGCTGAATAGCGTCGCGCCGCCCTGGCCGACGCCCAGCTCAGGTGGGGGGAATATGGTTCGTCGTCGTCAAGGCTGGCTCACGCTGCCCGCCGTTCTCGCTGTCGCCGCCGCGACGTCCGCCTGGGCGGATCCGCCGGCCAGCACCATAGCCGGCATCACCCAGACCTTCGGGACCGGCACGCCCACCCAGACCACGGTGCTGCACGCGCCCGGGACCTATACGAGCAGCGGCGGCGGCACGGCGAACGCCCAGACGACCGTCGTCGTCTCGCCGGGCGGCACGGCCGACGCGGGCCTCAACGGCCACCCCGGCGTGACCCTCCACTCGGGGATGAGCTGGCTCAGCGGTGGCGCGGCGCAGGGCGAGACAACCGGGACAGCGTCGCTGCACTACGACTTCACGATCACCGGCCCCACGGACTCGGTGTCGCTGCTCTACGACACCGCCGCGTCGCTCGCCACGACCCAACTCTTTCGCGGCGAGTCCTACGCGGGCCAGTTCACGCTGGAGGTCGCGCCGTTCGGCGCCTTCAGCAATTCCGATGTGATCGGCTTCACGTCCACGGCCAGCGGCGTCGGCACGGACCCGTTCGCCCCCGACCCCCTGCTCGGCGGCTCCTATCTGCTCGTCAACGCCAATCCGAACGGCCCGACAAACCCCAGCGGCCCCTTCGTGGACTGCGATGTCAACGGCTGCAGCCAATCGATCCATCTCAGCGGAGCCGCCCGGTTCCAGACCGGTCTGATCTATGAGGTTTCGATCTTCGCGGACACCATCATCGAGCTGGCCAATCCCAGCGACGGCGGATCGGCGGCCGTCGACCTGATGGTCGACCCGATCTTCGCCATCGATCCGAAGACCCCCGATGCGGGCGACTACACCCTGACCTTCAGTCCCGGCATCGTCGCCGACCAGGGCTTCCCGTCCGGCTCGCCGGCCGGCGTGCCGGAACCGGCGCTCTGGAGCGTCATGATCCTGGGCCTGGGCGGCGTGGGCGCCAGCCTGCGCCGCCGTCGCCCGCGGACGGCCTAGTCCGCGCTCGCTGCGACGTCGCCGCTGATCTCGCCGTCGGCAAAGCGGTTGGTGTGGACGTTGAGCACGATCCGGCCGGCCTTCAGCGAGTTCACGAAGTCCGCGAAGCTGGCCTTGGCGTTCACCAGGGCCGCGCTCTTGGCGTAGTCCACCGCGCCGGTCTCGACCTGGAAGCTGTCCTCGCCCGGCGAATAGCTGGGGCCGAACGGCAGCGGGAAGAGCAGGTCGGCGTCGGCGGCATGGTTGTGGTCGCGGCCGGCGTAGACGTGCAGGTGGATCGGACCCATCGGCGACCGGCGCAGGCTGTTCGAGAGCTGGTCGAGGGTCATCCCGTTGGCATAGAGCCGCACGTCGACCGTGCGCCGGTCGGTGTCGACCAGGATCAGGGCCTGGGCCGTGGCCATCGAGCCGGTCTTGGTCGGCTCCCGCTCGCCGCTCAGCGACGCGCGGAACTTCAGCTGGTCGGCGCACGCCGGCGCAGCGACCAGCGCAAGGGCGAGGCTCAGTCCTGCGGCTGCGTGTGCGAACATGCCCGGGTTTCCCTCGATCGCGCCGTGCGGGGTTCGACGAATTGCATTCAAGGCGCGGGCGCGCAATCACCCGCAAGAGGACTTCTTTTTGCCGGCCGTCACAGGCATGACATTGCATGGCGCCACGGAGCTTCCCATGACCCCGCCTCCCGCGATCGCGGCGGACCTCAAGCCGCCCCGCCACTATCCGACCTCGGCGGCCAAGTGCGCCGACCTGGTGGTCCACGTCGTGGGCCTGACGCTCGCCCTGGTTGGCGGGATCGTGCTCCTGGTGATGGCGGTGCGCGCCGGCTCGATCAGCGCGGTCGTCGGCGTCTCGATCTACGCGGCCGGCGTGCTGGCGATGCTGGGCTTCTCCACCGCTTACAACATGGCCAGTTCCCGGCATCGGCCGTGGCTGCGCCGGCTGGACCACGCCGGCATCTTTCTGATGATCGCCGGCTCCTACACCCCGTTCACGATCCACAACCTGAAGGGCCCGTGGGCCTGGGGCATGACCATCGCGGTCTGGTCGATCGCCGTCACCGGCGTCATCGCCAAGTTGGTGATCCGAAGGATGGACCGGCGCCTGTCGGTGGCGCTCTACCTCGCGCTGGGCTGGCTGGTGGTGGTAGCCATCAAGCCGATGATCGACAGCGTCGCCTGGTACGCGCTCCTCCTGCTGCTGGCCGGCGGCGTGCTCTATTCCACCGGCGTCATCTTCTACGTGAACAAGAGGCTGAAGTTCGCCCGCGCCATCTGGCACGGCCACGTGGTCGCCGCGGCCGCCGCCCACTGGGCCGCGGTGCTGCTCGGCGTGGTGCTGGCGACGCGCTAGTACCTTCGCTCCATGAAGACGTCGGCTCGGGCGTATTGCGTCTCGACGGGCGCCAGGTCCTGGAAGCCGGTGGCGCGGTAGAGCGCCAGCGCCGGCGCCAGGCTGGAGTTGGTCTCCAGATAGAGCCGGGGAACGCCGTCCTCCGCGCCGGCCGCGATGCAGCGCTCCATCAGAAGGCGGCCGAGTCCGCTACCCCGCAGCGTCTCGCTGACCGTCATCTTGGCGACCTCATAGCCGCCGTCGGGCATCTTCAGCAGGGCCACGCAGCCCACCGCCGCGCCGTCCTGCAACGCCATGAAGATCCGCCCGCCCTTGGCCAGGATCTTGCCCTGCGGGTCGTCCAGCACCTCGCGGTCCTTGGCCTCGAGGACGAAGTACTTCGAGATCCAGGCCTCGTTCAGCGCCTTGAACGCCAGGCCGTGCTGCGGTTCGAACTCGACGATCTCCATGGCCGGCCCTTATGACTGCGAAGCTGCGCCCCAAAAAGCTCCACCCTTTCGAAGGATGTGATGGCCAATCCTATCTTCTCAAGTCTGCCCACGACGATCTTCGAAGAGATGAGCGGCCTGGCGCGTTCGACGGGCGCCATCAACCTGGGCCAGGGCTTCCCGGAGGATCCCGGCCCCGAGGCGATCCGCGCCAAGGCGGCCGACCTCGTCCTGAACGGCTATAACCAGTATCCGCCGATGCCGGGCCTGCCGGACCTGCGCCAGGCCGTCGCCGCTCACTACGCCCGCCATCAGGGCCTCGACCTCGACTGGCAGGGCGAGGTCACCATCACCTCCGGCGCCACCGAGGCGCTGGCCGCCGCCTTCCTGGGCCTGATCCAGCCGGGCGACGAGGTGATCGTCTTCCAGCCGCTCTACGACAGCTACCTGCCGATCATCCGCCTGGCGGGCGGGGTCGCGAAGCTGATCAGCCTGCAGCCGCCGCTCTGGCGCTTCGACCGGGCGATGCTGGAGGCCGCGTTCAGCGACAGGACCCGCTTCGTGGTGCTGAACAATCCGAACAATCCCGCCGGCACGGTCCTGCCCGACGAGGACCTGGCGCTCCTGGCCGAGCTCTGCGTGAAGCACGACGTCATCGCCATCTGCGACGAGGTCTGGGAGCAGGTGGTGTTCGGCAACGCCCGCCTGCGCCCGCTGATCGCGCTGCCGGGCATGCGCGGACGCACCGTCAAGATCGGCTCGGCCGGCAAGATGTTCGGCCTGACCGGCTGGAAGGTGGGCTTCATCGCCGCGGCGCCCGAGCTCACCCATACCCTGGCGCGCGCCCACCAGTTCCTGACCTTCACCACCGCGACGCCGCTGCAGGCGGCCGTGGCCTGGGGCCTGGAGAACGCCGGCGACTGGTTCGAGACCATGCCCGCCGACCTCGCCCGTTCGCGCGACCGCCTGGCGGCCGGCCTGAAGCGCGAAGGCTTCTCGGTCCTGCCGACCCAGGGCACCTATTTCGCCTGCGTGGATCTCGCCGGGTCCGGCGTCAGCGAGGGCGACCGCGACTTCTGCCTGCGGGCCGTGAAGGACGCCGGCGTCGCCGCCATCCCGGTCTCGGCGCTCTACGAGGCGGATCCGGTGACCTCCGTCGTGCGCCTGTGCTTCTCCAAGTACGACGCCACCCTGGATGCCGGCATCGAGCGGCTGGCGAAGGCCCGCGACCTCTCCGTCAAGGCGACCGGCTCCGGTAGCGTCCCGGCGTGACCCCGAAGGCGCGCCGGAAGGCGGCGATGAAGGCCGAGGCGCTCTGGTAGCCGGCGTCCAGCGCCGCCTCGGTCACCGGCGCCCCGGCCGAGAGCGCCACCACCGCCTGCTGCATGCGCGCCCGCCCGCGCCAGGCTTCCAGCGACAGGCCCGTCTGGGCCTGGAACAGCCGTTGCAGGGTGCGCAGGGACGCCCCCGACCCGCGCGCAAGCTCGGCCAGCGACGCCGCGGCGCCCGGCTCGGCCAGCAGGCGGTCGGCGAAGCCCTGGGCGCGCGGATCGCTCGGCAGCGGCAGCTGCAGCGGCGCTGTCTCGGCCGCCGCCAGCAGGTCGACCAGCAGGTCCTCGAGCCGTCCGTGTGCGGCGTTGTCGGCGTCCAGCATGCCGATGCGCACAATGTGCAGGATCATCTCGCGCAGCAGCGGCGCGACCTCGATGGCGCGGCAGGTCTCCAGCCCCTCTCGCCCCGGCGTCGGCGCGAGGTAGAGGGTGCGCATGGCGACGACGCCGCGCATCTGGATCTCGTGCGGCACGCCGGCCGGGGCCCAGATCGCCCGCGTCGGCGGGACCAGCCAGGTCGCCTCGGGCGTCCAGACCTTCATGGTCCCGCTGGCCGCGTAGACCAGCTGACCCCACGGGTGCGAGTGGCGGTCCAGCACGTGGCCGTCGCGATAGGTCACCGCCAGTCCGCGGACGGGGAAGCCGTCCGGGTCGCGGCGGTTGGGGATGGCGGCCGGTTGGCGCGTGATCGACATAAGTCGTCAGACTAGCGCAAGCGCGCCGCGCTGCCGATGGCCTAGGTTGCGCGGCGAGGGAGGCCGCCATGCCCACAGCCCTGCGCCACTTCGCCATCAACGCCGACGACGTCGCCCGCGCCAAGGCCTTCTACGAACGCGCCTTCGGCTGGACCTACACGCCCTGGGGACCTCCGGGCTTTTACCAGACGCGGTCCGCGGGCCGCAGCCTGATGGGCGCCCTGCAGGGCCGCCGCGCGATCGCCGGCCAGACGATGCCGGACATCGAGCTGACCTTCGGCGTCGACGACCTGGACGACATGTGCGCCCGCATCGAAGCCGGCGGCGGCGGCATCGTCATGGCGCCCTTCCACATCGAGACCGTCGGCCGGCTGGTGTTCTTCCGCGACACCGAGGGCAACATCGCCGGGGTGATGCAGTACGAGCCGGGCATGACGCCCGCTGGCGAGACGCCGGCTGGCGCGGCGCGGTTCGGGGGCTTCGGGATCAACGCCGACGACGTCTCCCGCGCCAAGGGCTTCTACGAGGGCGTATTCGGCTGGCGCTTCGAGCCCTGGGGCCCGCCCGACTTCTACACCTGCCACGACACCGGCGAGGGCGTCGGCGGCCTGCTGCAGGGCCGCCACCTGGTCGAGGGCCGCGCCGAGCCCGGCCTGTCGGTCACATTCGCGGTCGACGACATCGCCGCGGCGATGGCCGCCATCCGCGCCGCCGGCGGCCAGGTGCTGAGCGCGCCCTACCACATCGAAGGCGTGGGCCGGCATGTCTTCATGGCCAGCACCGAGGGCGCGGTCTGCGCCGTGATGCAGTACGACGAGGAGCGACGCGCGTGAGCCTTTTCGAGCCGAAACTGCAGGCCCTGATCGACCGGCTGCAGGCCAAGAGCGTGGCGCAGGAGGCCGAGACCGGCGCCTGGTTCGCCGAGCGCGGCAAGCGGGGCGAACTCAGCTGGGACGGCTTCGACGACAAGTCCCACCGCTACATGGCCGACAAGCTGGTGGCGCTGGAGCCGGACAAGGCCGAGTTCTGCCACCTCGTCTGCCGCAGCCTCGGCGCAAGGCGCATCGTCGAATGCGGCACGTCCTACGGCGTCTCGACGCTCTATCTCGCGGCCGCGGTCCGCGCGAACGGCGGCGGGACCGTCATCGCCACGGAATACGAGCCCGCCAAGGCCGCCGCCGCCCGCGCCACCTTCGCCGAGGCGGGTCTCGCCGAGTTCATCGACCTGCGCGAGGGCGACCTGCGCGAGACCCTGAAGGTGATCGAGGGGCCGGTCGACTTCGTGCTGATGGACATCTGGACCGAGATGGCCAGGCCTGCGCTGGAGCTGATCCACCCGCACCTGCGGCCGGGCGCGGTGGTCGTCGCCGACAACACCGAGCGCGTCCGCCAGCCCTACCGCCACTTCTTCGAGTTCGTGAACGACCCGGCGAACGGGCTGTCGACGATGACCTTGCCGTTCGCCGGCGGACTGGAATTCACCGTCAAGGCGTAGCTTGTCGCGATCGCCCCCCTCGAATGTCGCCCTGGTCGCCTATCCACCCGGCCTCGGATACGGTTGAACAGACGCCAACCTGAAGTTTGGAGGCCTCTCATGGCTCACGTCGGAACCTGTTTCTGTGGCGCGGTGGAAGTGGAAGTCAGCGGCGATCCCGCCGGGATGGGCTACTGTCACTGCCGCTCGTGCCGCTCGTGGTCGGGCGGCCCCGTCAACGCCTTTTCGCTCTGGCCGCCGGCCCAGGTGAAGATCACCAAGGGCGCTGACAAGGTCGGCACCTTCAACGCCACCGAGGTCAGCTACCGGAAGTTCTGCACCAAGTGCGGCGGCCACCTGATGACCGACCACCCGCCGCTGGGCGTCATCGACGTCTTCACCGCCACCATCCCGACCCTGGATTTCCAGCCGGGCCTGCACGTGAACTACCAGGAGACCGTCCTGCCGATGAAGGACGGCCTGCCCAAGTTCAAGGACTTCCCGGCCGCGTTCGGCGGCTCGGACGAGCAGATCGCGGAATAGGACCTTCTTTCGGGTGTCATCCCGGTTTCCGCGCAGCGGAAGACCGGGACCCATAGACTCCGAGATTCAGAATTGAGCTAAGCGGCGCCGCTGGGATCACCCGGCGGCGCTTGCGTTTATGGGTCCCGGTCTTCGCCTGCGGCGAAACCGGGATGACACCCTTGGTCAGATGCTGGGATCAGCAGGTGCTCCCGCCGTCGACCACGAAGGTCTGGCCCGTCGTCCAGGCGCCGGCGCGGCTGGCCAGGTAGACGGCGATCCCGGCCAGGTCGTCGGGCTCGCCCAGGCGGCGCAGAGGCGTGCCTGAGCTGGCGCGCTCCTCACCCGCCGGCGTGTCCCACAGCGCCTTGGCGAAATCGGTCTTCACCAGGCCCGGCGCGATGCAGTTCACCCGGATATTCGAGGGGCCCAGTTCGCGGGCCAGGTTGCGGGCCAGCTGCATGTCGGCCGCCTTGGAGATGCAGTAGGCGCCGATCACCTCGCTGCCGCGCAGGCCGCCGATCGACGAAACGATGATGATCGCGCCGTCCTTCCGCTCGCGCATCTCGGGCGTGACCATCTGGATCATCCAGTTGTTGGCCACGATGTTGTTCGACAGGATCTTGTTGAAGGCGTCGTCGGAGATGTCGAGCTGGCTGCCGTAGTACGGGTTCGAGGCGGCGTTGCAGACCAGGATGTCGATCTTGCCGAACGCCTTGCGCGTCTCGTCCATCAGCCGCTGAAGATCGTCCTTCGACGAGATGTTGGCCGGGACCGCGATGGCGTGGCCGGCGTTCTTTGCGTTGATCGCGGCCGCCACCTCCTCGCAGGGCCCCGCCTTGCGCGAGCTGATCACCACCTTGGCGCCATGGGCCGCCAGGTTCTCGGCGATCGCCTTGCCGATGCCGCGCGAGGAGCCGGTGATCACCGCCACCTTGCCGGTGAGGTCGAACAGCTTGCCCGTCAGCACGTTCGGCTTGTCCATGACGTCGCTCATTCTGGGCTCCTTAAACGCGCGTTTGATTTGGCGGCCATTTGCGATGGGGCCCGCCCCTGCGTCAAGCTAGGCTGAGGGCCGGCCTCGGAGGGATTCGCATGCGCGTGGTGGTGCGGCTGGCGCTGAGCCTTCTGCTGCTGGTCGCGATCCTCGTCGCCGTCGTGCTGGTTCGCACCTTCGCCTACAAGTCGCCCGCGGCCGCCGACCTCGGCCAGATCAGGGTCGCCCCACCCGTCGCCGTCGACGTGGACGCGGCGGCGCGGCACCTGTCGGAAGCGGTGCGGATCCAGACGGTCAGCCACCAGGACCCCGCCGAAGACCAGCCTGCCGAGTGGACGCGGCTGCATGACCTGCTGGTCGCCAGCTACCCGGCCGCCCACGCCGCCATGACCCGCGAGATCGTGGGCCGGAACACGCTCGTCTACACCTGGCCCGGCGCCGATCCGAAGCTCGCGCCCATCGTGCTGATGGCGCACCAGGACGTGGTGCCCGTGACGCCGGGCACGGAGCCCGCCTGGAAGCACCCGCCGTTCGCCGGCGAGATCGCCGACGGCGCGGTCTGGGGCCGTGGCAGCATCGACGACAAGGGCTCGCTGATCTGCCTCTTCGAGGGGCTCGAGGCCCTGGCCAAGAGCGGCTTCAAGCCGAGGCGCACCGTGATGGTCGTCTCCGGCGACGACGAGGAGACCCTGGGCGAAGGCGCCAAGGCCGCCGCGGCCCTGCTCAAGGCCCGCGGCATCCGGGCCCAGTTCGTGCTGGACGAAGGTCTGGCGGTGATCGACGGCGACCCGATCACCGGCGGGCGCCTCGCCCTGCTGGGTACAGCCGAGAAGGGCTATGCGACGCTGGCCGTGGTCGCCCGCGCGCCCGGCGGCCACTCGTCCGCGCCGCCCGCCGACGGCGGCGGCGTCGTTACCCTGGCCCGCGCCGTCACCGCCATCGCCGAGCACGGCGCGCCGATGGCGTTCCAGGGGCCCGGCGCGGCCATGCTGCAGACCGTGGCCCCCAGGTCGTCCTTCGCCGTGCGCATGGCCGTGGCCAACGCCTGGCTCTTCAAGCCGCTGCTGATCCGGCAGATCGCCGCCACGCCCGCCGGCGCGGCCCTGCTGCACACCACCGCTGCGCCCACCATGCTGAAGGCCAGCCCGAAGGAGAACGTGCTGCCGCAGGACGCCACCGCCTGGATCAACTACCGCATCGCGCCGGGCGACACCGCCGCCATCGTCATGGCCCGCGCCCGCGCCGCGGTCGCCGGCCTGCCCGTGACCCTGGCCTGGTCGAGCCCGCCGTTGGAGCCCTCGGCCGTCTCCTCCGCCAGCTCGGACGGCTGGAAGGTCGTGGCCGCCACGGTCACTGCGGCCACCTCGGCGCCGGTCGCGCCCGGTCTGGTCACCGCCGGCACCGACAGCCGCGCGCTGCAGGACGTCGCCGCCGACGTCTACAGGTTCCAGCCGATGGACTTCCGTCTCAGCGAGACCGAGATGATCCACGGGACGAACGAGCACCTGACGTTAAAGAACCTGGCGCAAAGCGTGCAGTTCTATGCGCGCCTGATCGCCACGGCGGCGGGATAATCACCCTCGCCCCCTTGCGGTCACGGCCCAGGCGACGCACGTTCCGGGCACACCTTTCCACGAGGACTACATGCGCGAGATCTACCGCAACTGGCTCGACGACGAAGACGGCGACGACGAGGACAAGGGCCGCCAGCCCGACATGCCGATGACCGCCGGTCCGGTCCAGAACGCGCTCTTCAAGTCGCGCACCGTGCTGGTGTTCGGCGAGATCGACATGCGCCTGGCCGAACGGGTGACCGCCCAGATCACCGCCTTCGCCAACGAGAACGACAAGCCGATCCGGATCATCATCAACTCGCCCGGCGGCCACGTGGAAAGCGGCGACACCATCCACGACATGATCCGCTTCTGCGGCGTCGAGGTGAAGGCGATCGGCACCGGCTGGGTGGCCAGCGCCGGCGCGCACATCTTCCTGGGCGCCAAGAAGGAAAACCGCCTCTGCCTGCCCAACACCCGCTTCCTGCTGCACCAGCCGGCGGGCGGCATGCGCGGCCAGGCCAGCGACATCCAGATCGAGGCCGAGCAGATCATCAAGATGCGCGACCGCGTGAACCGGATGATCGCCAAGGAGACCGGCCAGACCTTCGAGCGGATCGTCAAGGACACCCAGCGGAACTTCTGGATGAGCGCCGAGGAAGCCGTCGACTACGGCCTCGTCTCACGGATCATCACCGACACGACCGAGGTCTAGCGTCGTGACACGGCCGTGGTGGCAGGGCGCTGTCCTCTACCACGTCTACGTCCGCAGCTTCTTCGACAGCGACGGCGACGGGCACGGCGACCTGCCGGGCGTCGCCGCCAAGCTCGACTACATCGCGGCTTTGGGTGTCGACGGGATCTGGCTCTCGCCGATCCACCCGTCGCCCAACCGCGACTGGGGCTACGACATCGCCGACTTCGAAGGCGTGCAGGCCGACTACGGTTCGCTTGAGGACTTCGAGGCGCTGCTGGAGGCCGCCCACGCCCGCGGCCTGAAGGTCGTGCTGGACGAGGTGCTGAGCCATACCAGCGATGAGCACCCCTGGTTCGTCGAGAGCCTGACCGGCGGCGCCGAGGGGCCGAAAGCCGACTGGTATGTCTGGGCCGACCCGCGCGAGGACGGGACCGCGCCCAACAACTGGCTCTCGGTCTTCGGCGGCCCGGCCTGGGCCTACCAGCCGGCGCGCCGGCAGCACTACCACCACAAGTTCCTGCGCCAGCAGCCCAAGCTGAACTGGCGCAACGCCGAGGCGCGCGAGGCGGCCTTGTCGGTGCTAGACCTCTGGCTCAGCCGCGGCGTCGACGGCTTCCGCCTGGACGTGGCCGGCACCTACCTCCACGACGCGGCCCTGACCGACAATCCGCCGATCCCCATCGCCGAGCGCACGCGCCACGACTGGAGCCACGCCGGCAACCTGCAGCGGCACCTCTACGACTCCAACCTGCCGGAGAACGTCGAGACCCTGGACGCCATCCGCCGCCGGGTGGAAGCGCACGGCGACCGGTTTGTCTTCGGCGAATTCTCGGAAGAGGAGGAGCGCTGCGGCGGCTACCTCTCGCCAGCCGACGGCCTGCACTCGGCCTATACCTTCGTCCTGCTGCTGGCCCGCAGACTTACCGCCAGCTTCATCAAGGACCACTACGCCACCTTGGACCGCTTCGCCGGCCACTGGCCGACGATCAGCTTCTCCAACCACGACGTGCCGCGCACGGTCAGCCGCTTCGGCGGCGACGATCCGCCTGCGGACCTCGGCAAGCTGCTGTTCGCCCTGCTGCTCGGCCTGCGGGGCACGACGCTCATCTACCAGGGCGAGGAGCTGGGCCTGCCGCAGGCGAAACTCCGGCGCGACCAGCTGAAGGATCCCGTGGGCGACCTCTACTGGCCCTATTCCGGCGGCCGCGACGGGTGCCGCACGCCGATGCCCTGGACCCGCGGCCCGAACCTCGGCTTCAGCGCCGGGACGCCCTGGCTGCCCCCCGCGGTCGAGCACGTCGGCCTGACCGTCGAGACCCAGGAGGCCGACCCCGAGTCCAACCTGGCCTTCGCCCGCGCCATGATCGCCTTCCGCAAAGCCTCGCCGGCGATGACCGTGGGCGGGCTGGAGTTCCTGGAAGTCGGCGAGCCGGTGCTGGGGTTCGTACGCCGCGAAGGCGGCGAAGCCATCGCCTGCCTGTTCAACCTTTCCGCGGACCCGCAGGTCGCCTCGGACCCGGCGCTGGAGGGCGCGATCCTGCTGGACCTCCCCGCCGGCGAGGCCGACGTGCGCGGCGCCTCGGTGGGCCTGGCCCCCTGGTCGGCGGCGTTCCTGCAGCTGAGCTAGCGCCCCGGCACGAGCCGAAAGACGAGGTTGCCGGTGACCGGATCGGCGTCCTTCCAGGCCTCGCCCAGCTTCTTGCCGACGCCCACGTTGCAATAGGTCTTCAGCTTGTCGGGGCCGGGGTCGGCGTTCGACGTCGTGCAGAGCTTCCCATCGCGGACCGCCCAGGTGCCGCGCACCTCGCCGTCCGTGCCGACCATCCGGAAGGTGTGGTCGGGGGACAGGTAGCTCTTCGCGCTCCAAGGGCCGCCGGCCGGCACGTCGATCTCCAGCGTGCCCTTGAAGAAATCGGCCATCGCCGCGTCGTCTCCGCCGACGGCGGTCGGGGCGGCGGCCGCGGCGCCGAGCAGCAAGGCGGTGGCGGCCAGTGTGGCGAGCGGCATCATGGGAAAAGCCTAGCCACCGAACTTCGGTCCGCGAAGTGAAATCGCCCGGGCTCAGACTTTGACACCGCGCAAGTGGCGCGTCGGCGCGGCGCGGCATAAGAACGGGCCATGGACGACGCCGCGCCCGGCCCCGCCTCGAAGACCGCGCCTCCCAAGAGCGCGCCTGGGACCGCGCAGAAGTTCGGCCAGGGCTTCCTGACCGACATCTGGTACTTCGCGGCCCTGTCGAGCGACCTGAAGCCGGGCAAGCTGGCGCGCTACGAACTGCTGGGCGAGCCGATGCTGCTGGGCCGCTCGCCGAAGGGCGAGGTCTTCGCCCTGCGTGACATCTGCCCGCATCGCGCCGCGCCACTGTCGGCCGGGCGTTTTCACCAGGAGGCGTCGGGATCCACCACCGTCGAATGCCCCTACCACGGCTGGCGGTTCGGATCGGACGGCGCCTGCGCGGCGATCCCTTCGCTGGTGGACGACCAGCCGATGGACGTCGGCCGCATCCGCGTGCGCCGCTATCCGGTCGCCGAAAGCCAGGGGCTGGTCTTCGTCTGGATCTCCTCCGACCCGCGCGGGATGGGCGAACCCACCGAGCCGCCGCCGGTGTTCGAGGGCGTCGTCGGCGGGCGGCCCAAGCTGGTCGACCACATGGACTTCGACGCCCACATCGACCACGCGGTCGTGGGCCTGATGGATCCGGCGCACGGACCCTACGTGCACCAGCAGTGGTGGTGGCGCTCGAAGGCGAGCCAGCATGAGAAGGCGAAGCGGTTCGAGCCGCGCGAGGCCGGCTTCGCCATGGTCCGCCACGAGCCCTCGAAGAACTCCCGCGCGTACGCCATCCTGGGCGGCGAGCCTCTGACCGAGATCACCTTCCGCCTGCCCGGCCTGCGCTGGGAGCACGTCACCGTCGGCGCGCGCCAGGTGCTGTCGCTGACCTGCCTGACGCCCGTGGCCGAGAAGAAGACGCGGATCACCCAGATCGTCTGGTCCGACCACCCCGCCTTCTTGGTCCTGAAGCCCTTCATCGCGGCCGGCGCGCGCGTCTTCCTGCGCCAGGACGGCGAGATGGTGAACCTGCAGAACCAGGGCCTGAAGTACGATCCGTCGCTGCTCTGGATCGACGACGCCGACCGCCAGGCCAAGTGGTACCAGCAGCTCAAACGCGAGTGGGCGCAGAGCCGCCGCGAGGGCCGCCCGTTCCGGAACCCGGTCGAGGCCGCCACGCTGCGCTGGCGGAGCTAGGCCACACTTCGAACACCAACCCTGCCAACCTTGACCGCGCGGGGGGCCTCAACGGGGCTTGAGGCTTGGGTCGTCGGCGCAACTGGCTGGTGCTTGCGGCCTCGTTCGCCGTCCACGTCGCCCTGTTCGCCGCCTGGCTGAGCAAGCGGCCGGAGTTCCGCTTCGTCGAGCCGCCCGCCATGACCGTCGAGCTGGTCCGCCAGCGGCCGCCTCCGCCGCGCCCCGCGCCACAGACCCCACCGTCGAAGCGGGCTCAGGGTCGGGCCGAGGAGATCAAGCCGCCGACGCCGCCGCCCGGCACGCCGCCGCCCCCGCCACCGCCGGTGACTCCCCGGCAAATAACCGACGAGGAGCTGCTGGCCAACCGCCCCAAGCTCACCGAACGCCAGATCCGCGAAGCCCCCGTCTACGACCACACGCGATGGGACCAGGTCCCGCGCCCGCCGCGTCCGAAGTGCAAGCCCGCGGAAGGCTATCCCGGCCCGCCACTCCCCTGCCCCGGCGAGATCGTGAAGGATCCGAACCGGCCCTTCGACGTCGACCGCGACGCGCCGGACTCTGAGTTGGCGAAGGCCGGCCGCTACAAGCGCGCCATGAAGGCCTACAAAGAGGCGCCCGGCGCCGCGGGCTACCCGGGCATCGCCTGCGCCATCTTCCACCAATGCTGAGCCTTGCCGAGGCGGCGTCCGGCCCCGCTCGACCCTTCCCGGTTCAGGCGAGCCTGAACCGGACGAGAAGGGTCGATCATCAAAAGTTTAGAGCGCGTCGAACCGGCGAAGTGGATTCCACTTCGCTCTGACGCGCTCTAGGCTCGCGTCCCATGGCCAGCTTCACCACGCCCGACGGCGTCGACATCGCCTACGACGACATATCCCCGCCCGGCCCCGCCGAACGTACGGTCGTGCTGATCCACGGCTTCGCCTCCAACCGCAACGAGGGCTGGAAGCGCACCGGCTGGTATCAGGCCTTCGAGCGGCGGCGCATGCGCGTCATCGCGCTCGACCAGCGCGGCCACGGCGAGAGCGCCAAGCTCTACGAGCCCGACGACTATCTGCGCGAGAAGCTGGCCGGCGACGCCGCGGCCCTGATGGACCACCTGGGCGTCCGGGTGGCCGAGGTGTTCGGCTACTCCATGGGCACGCGCACGGCCCTCGAGTTGGCGATCAGCCAGCCGGACCGGGTCAACAACCTCATCCTGGGCGGTATCGGCGGCAAGCTGCTGGAGCCCGCCGAGCCGGTTGTGGGTGAGCCCATGGTCGACGCCATGCTGGCCGAGGACCCGGCCACCATCACCCAGCCGATGCTGAAGAGCTTCCGCCAGTTCGCCGACGAGCAGGGCGAAGACCGCAAGGCCCTGGCCGCCGTCACCCGGGTCAAGAACCCGCCCCTGGACCGCGGGAGCCTGGCGCGGCTCCCCATGCCGGTGCTGGTGGTGACCGGCGTGGGCGACACGCTGGCGGGCGACCCGCAGGGCCTGGCGAACGTCTTCCCGCACGGCCATGCGGTGACCGTACCGGGCTGCGACCACTTCTCGGCGATCCCGCACGCGCTCACCAAGGCCGCCGTCTTCGACTTCCTCGACGGCCTTCTCGACGACGATTTTCCGCCGTTCGAGTAGCGCCTACTTGGCCGGACCCAGGTTGTAAGCCCCACCCTTTTCCAGCGCCGCCGCATAGGCCGGGCGGGCCTGGAAGCGTTCCACCCAGGCGGCGATGTTCTTGTGCTTGGCGGTCTGGCCGAAGGCGCGGGCCACCTCGCCCACGAAGCTCATCTGCACGTCGGCGGCGGTGAAGTCGCCCAGCAGCCAGTCCTTCCCG
>Ga0068865_100001040_pt1 | contig 15980 bp, 12 predicted proteins | sample KBSMisM12_FD_75293 | JGI IMG/M metagenome (GOLD analysis project Ga0068865, IMG submission 75293) | Miscanthus rhizosphere microbial communities from Kellogg Biological Station, Michigan, USA - KBS Miscanthus M1-2 | ecosystem: Host-associated > Plants > Roots > Rhizosphere > Soil ...
ATGGCCGTGTCGAACATAAGCTTCGGCGTCAACTGCAGGCGCGGGAGAGGAAAGTATGAGGCGCGTCCGGGCGCATGGTACCAGGAGGCCGTGATCATCCTACTCATTGTCAACTCCTACCAAACGCAACATTTAGGGAGTGCTTCATTGGATGTAGTAACCGGCATAGCCCGCGCGCTGGCCGTAGTTGCGCTGCGCGTAACCGAAACTGTCCAGACGCTTCATGTCGGCGCAGGTCAGCGCCAAGCCGGCAATCGGCACATCCAAGGTGCGGATCAGCCGCGCCGCTTCCTGCATGGCGCTTTGCGATGTCTTGTTCCAATGGGTCAACAACACGATGGCGTCGGCATGACTGGCGACAAGGCGCGGCTCCGCCAGCGGCAGAAGCGGCGCGGTATCCACCAGGATAATGTCGAACAGCCCCCGCAAGCGGCTGAAGACATGGCCAAGGTCATGGGCGAAGAAAATATCCTTGCCGGCGGTGTCGCTGTTGGCGATGGGCAGAATCATGGCGCCGGACACCAGGTCGCGATAGAGACAGGATTCCAGCGGCGCGCGGCCTTCGACCAATTCGGCCAGGCCGTTGCGCACCGGCGTGGCGAGATGCCCAGTCAGGGCGCGGCGGCGCATATCGGCGTCGATGATCAGCACGCGCGCGCCGGCTTCCGCGCATTGGCGGCCCAAGGCCAGGGTGGTGGTGGTTTTGCCTTCATAAGGCAAGGCCGACATCATGGCGACGATCTTGGGTGGCGCATTGTTGCGTGACAGAAACAGGGATGTCCGCAAATTGCGTATCGCCTCGGCGAATTCCGACATCGGCCGCTTGACGACATAGGCGGCGGGATCGGCCTGCGCGATATGCGGGATGGTGGCGATCACCGGCAGGCCCACGGTCTTGGCCGCTTCATCCGGCGAACGCACGCCGCGATCCAGAAATTCGCGCAACATGATGGCGGCGGCGGCAGCGATCATTGCGAAGGCGGCCGCCGCCGCAGCCGCCAACAGCCAGGAGGGTGATGACGGCTTGAGGGGAATGTTGGCGCGCGAGACGATCTGGGCGTCGGCGTCCTGCATATTTTCCTGCACCGCGGTCTGTTTCAGGCGGGTGAGGAAGGACTGATAGACCTCGCGCACAGCGCCGGCGTCGCGCTCCAACTCGGCCAGCTTGACGCCGGCGGAGTTGTTGAGGGCCAGGACCTTGCGATCCTGGTTGATGCTGGCACGCAAGGAGCCGGCACGCGATGCCGCCGCCGCGCTCTCGGCCTGCTGGCTGTTGATCAGGCGCTTCACCTCTTCGGATATTGTCTGATTCAGCGCCGCCATCTGTTCCCGGGCCTTGATCAAAGCGGGATGCTTGGGGCCGTAGCGCTTGGCCAGATCGGCTTCCTCAGTGACCAATTGCGCCTGCTGGGCGCGCAACTGGCGCACCGTGTCGGACAGGGCGGCCTGGCCGACCGCATCGGTTCCGCCGGATCCCAACTGCCGGTTCGCCGCCGCAAGCTTGCCGGCCTGTTCCGCTTCCAGCGCCTGGGCGATCGCCATCTGGGTGTTGAGGGCGGAGATCTCCTGCTCTGTCAGGGGAGCCCCCACCGCATTGAGCAAGCCGTTCTTGGACTTGTAGTCGGCCACAGCCTGTTCGGCGGCAAAGACCTGTTTCTGCAACTCGGCGACATGACCTTTGATCAGGGTGTTGGCCTCGCGGGTGGCGCTGGCTTTTATGTCTTTCTGATGCTGCAGATAGGTTTCGCCGATGGCGTTGGCGATGCGCACCGCCTTGGCGGGATCCTGCGACCAGAAGGTAATGTTGATCACATAGGTTAGGCCCTGGCGGTCGATGGACGTGTTCTTGAGGAAGGCCTCGGTGACGCGTTCTTCCATTCGCGCGGGCCCGTTCACGTCATTGGCCGGCACCACACCCAGCAAGGCCAGCGCGTCATGCATCGCGGTTTTCATCGCCGCCATTGTCTGGGAGAAAATATTTTTGGCTTGAAGATCGCTGTTGAATTCCGGATCCCGGTCCAGATGCAGCTTGGCGATCACGCTCTGCGCCAACGCCGGAGACTGCAAAACCTGCACCTCCGAATCCACCACAAAGGTATCCGATGGCAGATTGGACAGCACCGCCTGCATGTCCACCACCTGCTCGCGGCGGGTATCCAGCATCACGCTGGCGACACTCTTGTAGAGCGGCGTGATGAAGAAGGTGACCACCAACACGGACACGGCAGCCAAGCCCGCGACAGTCAGAGCCAGTTTCCGGTTGCGATGAATGGCCGCCAAAATATCGATCAGGAATATCTTGGCGTTATCCTCCTTTTGAGGTTGAACATAAATCGGCTCCTCATATCGTTCGGGACCTGACGTGATAATGGTGGGGGCCAGACTCATGAAAACCTCGAATGAACAAGTTTAGAAGTAACGCTGACTGACGCGGATCGTGTCCCCCGGCAACACCGCCGTCGTGGAGGTCAACTCATATTCCCGTTCCGACGGATCGGCCGCATGGCGAATGAAAATCTCATCCATGTCGGCGCGATAGGTGAAGCCTTCTGCCGTGGCCACCGCAGCCATCACCGTCAGATCGGGGCTATAGTTGTATTTTCCCGGCTTCTTGACTTCGCCCAGAATGTAGTAAGGCCTGAGATCGGTGGTGGTGATCGCCACTTTGGGATCCTGGACGAACCCGTTTTTCAAGGTCGTAGCCACTGCCTCTTGCAATTGCGGCACCGTCAGTCCCGCGGCGGTGACGCCTCCCGCGAGCGGCAGAGTGATCTTTCCGTCGGGAGAAACGACATAATCCCCGCTAAGATTGTCCTCGTTAAACACGGCGATATGGACTTTGTCGCCCGATTCCAGGCGATAGGACTGTGCCGCGGCCTTGCTCTGCTGCAAGGCTGCGCTCGATCCTCCAATGGGTCCGTTGGCGCAGCCGGCAAGAAGACCTGCCGCAAGACAAGCTGAAAACAGGTGAGCGAGAATCGGGCGGCGAGGCTTGCGATTCCAGCGATTCTGCTGAATTTGATTTTTGTGCTCTGACGCAAACGCGTTGTTTGGTTGAAGCATGGCCGGCCGTCCTCGTTTTTGATCACCGCCAAAACCCCGTCTCGCGACGAGCATCTTGCGGTGCACCAAACGCTAACCGGGAACCGTGTCCAGGCCATGTGATAAAGGTGGGACAAGGTGGGACAAAAACCGGTCCGCAATAATTATGCATGCATATTTCAAGCGCTGGGCAGCGTGACCATGACTTCGAAGCCGCCGCGCGTCAGATTGCGCGCGGCCACATTTCCGCCCAACCCCTCAACATTGCGCTTTACGATCCAAAGCCCCAATCCCTGGTGACCTCCTGCAAAGCCGGCATCCGCGCCATCCCGGAAGCTCACATTGCGTTCAAAAATATGCGGCAGCTGGCGCGGACGCACACCAGGGCCCTGATCGAGGACGCGCAAGACAGCCCTACCGTCCTCCCGGTTGAGGAAAACCTCCACCAGACCTCCATCGGGAGTGAAGCTGGCGGCGTTTTCCAGCAGATTTTCCACCACCGGCTCCATCACATCTTCATCGGCGAAGACAGCCACGTTCGGATCCAGCATTGCGACCAGGCGCTTGCCTTGCCAGGCAAGCGTCGCCTCATAGGCCGGCAGCATGGCGCGCAAAAAGCGGCTTAAATCAAGGGCGTGCCGCATCGGATAAATGAGATCGGCGCCCACCTGGTCGAGATCGCGCTGCGCGGAGACCATGGCGTCCAGCTTGGCGACGGATCGTTCGATCAATTGGACGCTGCGGGCCGCTGTCCCGTCTTGCGGCAAAGCGCGCTTGATCGGCTCCATCGATTGGGCGATCACTGCCAGCGGCGTTTTCAAAGCATGGCTGTTTTCCTCCGCCGCCTCCTTTATGCGGCGCTGCGATCCCGTCAGCGCCTCCACCAGGGAATCAAAGTCCTCCGCCACACCGGTAAGTTCGGGAATGCTGTTGGTCTGGCCGAAGGAAACCGGCTGGCTGTCGCGCAACCTTATGCTCCGCGCGGCGCCCCTGAAGCGGCGGACATTGCGCCACAAGTGAAACAGCAGCCACAGCACCAAAGCGGTGGCCACCAGATAGATGGTGCCCGCCACCATGACGGTGGGCGCGCGCCAGAATGGCAGGCCGATGGGGGTGCGGGCCAGGCTGGCGGCATTTTCGGTGGTGATGACGATCCAGCAATTGCCATTGACATGGACCGGCGTCATCGCCGCCAACACTTCCTGCTTGCCGGCGGGGTTGACGAACCGCATATCGAGATTGGCGCCGCCGTCGCAACTGGGACCCAGGCGGTGAAACAGTCCACTGCGGATCAGCTCGGCGCGTTCGGCGTCCAGATATTTTTGCGACACAGACGGCACGGAAGCGACATAGAGGAAGTTGTCGCTGTCCTTCAGCCGAACCAGTATCTTGATGCGGGTTTGGCCAACCGCGGCCCGGGCCAGGGCCTCGCGCATCTCGCCTTCAGGTTCCCTGGCGAATCGCTCGAAATGGCCGCGCAGCATGCCGGCGAGCACATGATTGGTCTGTTCCACCGCATTGCCGATCAGCGCGATCTGCTCCTCCTCCGCCCTGGCGAACTGCCAGTACAGAATCAAAGGGACAGACAAAAGAACGACAGCCAGCAGAACCAGCTTCAGCGTGAAGGAATGAACAAGGTGCCAGATCAGGCTCCTATTGTTCGCGGCCATCCAGCCACCTGTAGCCGAAGCCCGGGTAGTTTTTTATGCGCGAGAAATCCGAATCCACGTCGCGGAATTTCTGACGGATGCGCTTGATGAAGGCCCGCACATTGGTACGGAACCCGATTTCCCCGTCGCCCGCCACAAAACCCTCGCCATGCACGATGTCGTAAATCTCGCGATAGCTGACATCCCGGTCGGCATGTTCGGTCAGGTAGGCGACGATGTTGAATTCCGTGAGGGTCAACGCGACATTGATGTCGTGCCAGAGCACCCGGCGCGAATCATAGCGCAACACCAGGCCTTCGTGGGCTGTTCCGTTCTCCGCCGGCTTCTGCGCCTGCCACCGTCTTTTTTCATTGCCCAGGATCAGTTCAATGCGCCGCAGCAGGATGGCGAAACTTCGGGATTTTTCAACAAAATCCACCGCCCCGCCCAACAGGCCGGCCTCTTCGTAAATCTGGTCGCTCAGCACAGTGAGAAAGATGATCGGTATCTCGATCTTCTCGGCACGCAGGCGCTGCATCACCTCGATACCGCTGATGCCGGGCATTTTCCAGTCAAGCAGAACCAGATCCGGCCCCTGCCCTCCCGACAGGTAGCGGATGGCTTCCACTCCGCCCAAAAACGAGTCGGTCCGATAACCGGCATCGGACAGATTGGTGCTGACCGATTCCAGGAAAAATTCGTCGTCATCAACGACCATCACATGGCCGCGCGCTGTTTCAATCTGTTGCATTTCTCTTTGCCATCAAAATGCGGCGAATGCAGGTGTCGGAGACATCAAGCAATTCGCCATTGCCGTTGTTGCTGCCGTATTTCAAGACTCGGAATGCGGCAGTATTGAGGTTTGGATAGAAGAAAAGCCGGAAAGAACAGCCTCCGGAATCATAGACCCACTCACGGGACAGATCTGAATTTTCAACCCGTCCCGGTGGTCCCAGCAATTGCTGCACGGCCCCGGGAGCGAGGCCGATCAGATGATCGGGATCGATGGCGGAAACTTTCTCGCGCGGGATGTGGGCCTGGGCCGAACGCCGTTCGTGTACGGACTTTTTAGGCCTCGGAGTGGGTTTGACAGGCTCCGCGATCACGGGCTCCGGCGCAACGGCGGAAATTTTTACCGCAGGTTCTGGAACGGAATCGGGGAACGACGGAGCCTCAGCTGGCGGTCCCGAGGCCACGCATCCACCCAATCCCAGGAGGAGCATTCCCCACCCGCCAGCCTGCTTAAGCCGTGACCATCGCTTTGGACGCAACACAATTATTTTCAGGCCAGTACTCCGCTCCCGCATACGCGCCTCTCTTGACCACTGGCCCTACCTCCCGCGTATGTCGTTTTTTTATCTGCGATTTGTAACGAGCGAGCATTCGCACACTCCGATTTGGCTAATTAATGCCACAGATGAGCGATCGGTTTCGCAAATTTTATTTTTTTTGCCGCGCGATTTGCCGCAAGCAGCAATCATTTCAATGATGCTGTCCAGAAAAAGTCTTAACCGCGCGGGAACTCGCGCGTTGCGCCATTAACAAATGGCCTGATCAGATACCGCAAATTCCATAATCGATGCATTTGGCTTGCACTCTTGCCGCGCGCGTGGGCAATTTGCTCTTCATGCGGTCATTTCAAATAAGGCGGCATCGGCCGCACTGTTTGCTTCATCTGGGTTCATCACCGCAATGAAAGTTCCGCCACTGTATACGCTATGAGAATCATTTAGCGGGCGGGAGCAACATCGAATGGTGAGGAGCGGCGCGCAAAAGCGCGTCAGCAGGTCCGCGGCCCGCCGGTATCAGTTCTGGGGCACGACGTCGAAGGCAATCGTCGTTCGCGCGCTCTTGTCCCGGAACGGCACAGTCCCGTGCCACATATAAGAGGGAAACAAGACCAGCCTGCCCGGCGCGGGTTGAATGGCGCGCCGGATGGGATTTTTGAGCGCGACATCCAGGGACGGCTCGCCGAACTTGATCCAGCCTTGGCGGGACGATTGGTCCTTCACTGCATCGGGCACCGCCACATAATAGCAGGAGCTTATCCAGCCCATGGGATGCAGATGATTGACGTGGAATCCCCGATCGCGCAGCCGCGAGGACCAGGAGCCGGCATAGCGGAAACACGCTGCGAATGAGGCAGGGATACCACCCGCTGGCGGCGACGCACTGTGTTATTCGCAAAAAAAACGGCGCCGCTTTCGCGGCGCCGTTTAACTGATCAACCGGTATCTTTAGAAATTGCCCTTTAGACCGATGGTGAAATACCGGCCCATATCGTTGTAACCAAAGCCGGGACCGGTAGAACCAGATACCGGATAAAACAGGCCGGGGTTGGACGAATTGGTCGGAAAGAGCGGCGCACGGGTGTTGCCGATATTCTGGACGTTGAAATAAAGCGACGAAGATCCGCCCCACATGTCGAACCGGCGGGCAATCGTCACGTCCAGCGCGTCATAGCTGGTAATACGCGGCACCGCATAGTTTTGGTTGGCCGCGGTGATCACAGCGTTGTTCTTCTTCCAGCCGCTCAGCCATTGGTTCTGGATATCCAGGCTCCAGTCGCCAACCGTGTAGTTGATGAAGCTGGTCATGCGGGTCTTGGGCAGGGTCGCCCAGGAATAGGGGGTGCCCGGAAGATTCTGCGTCTCAAAAACCGGTTCGTAGGTCATCAGATGCCGCAAGGTCACCGTTCCCGGTATGGCGTCCCACACGTCGGCGAAGTCGAAATTATAGTCGATCTCAAAGTTCCAACCTTCCATCTGGATGTTGGCGCTGTTGAGAGGCGAGCTCAGGATCTGGGTCGGGAAGTTCGCCGCAGCGGCATAGCCAGCGCCGCCCGGCGCGACCGGCCGGGTGGCGAGCAGGCAGTAAGGCGAGCCATAGCTCGGGGCGCTGGCGATGCAGAGATCCTGGACCGTCGTATTCTGGTAGCTGATGTTGGTGATCGCATTGGTCATGTGCGTCACGTAATAGTCCAGCGACGCGGTAAGGCCGGGAACGAAATCCGGTGTCACCACGACGCCCAAGGTATAGGTATGGGCCACTTCGGGCGTCAGGCCGGCATTGCCCCTGGTGACCAGCTGGGTGCCGCTGTTAATTTTGGTCAACCGGTCGTTAAAGCCGGTCGAGGTGATCGAGGTCGGCGCGTACAGGTCGTTCAGGTTGGGTGCGCGAAGATCATACGACATGGTGCCGCGGAGGCGGAAGGTATCGTTGACTTTGTCGTTGACGCCAATCTTCCAGGTCTCGGCATCGCCGGAGATGGAATAGCTGGTGTAACGGCCGGCGATGTCGGCGCTCAATTCCTCGGCGAGCGGAACGTCCTTGAGGAGAGGCACATTGATCTCAAGCGCGGTCTCCCACACATTGTCGTCGACGCTGACAGGCGCATTGGTGTTCTGGGTATAAAGCGAGGGCGCCGCGCCGCCATTCTGCGTGCACATGCGCAAGCCGGTGCAATTGACGAAGTCGGTCGGATCCGCATTGCTCTTCAGGTCATAAGACCGCCAGCGCATTTCCGCCGACAGCGCGCCGGTGATTTCGCCGGCCGGCAGGCCAAAGCCAAGCCCACCGTTGATGGTGCCGCCGAGATTGTCCAGCTTCTGAGTCAGGACCCAGAAGGTGTCCTGCTTCACATAATTCCATGCCGCCTGGGTAATGCCCTGGGACGGGTTGAATACATTCATCGGCACGCAACCCGGATAGAGGGTATTGAACGCTGTTGTGGTGACCCAGCATTGGATGGTGCCGCTGACGTCCGTAGTGACACCGCCGGCCGTGATCTTGGTGCCCTGCGGCGCAACCACCGCGTCCAACGCCGCCAGAAGGCGGTCATTTCTGGTGTTGGTGGGATCATTCACCTCCACCCGGCTTTCCTGATGGCTGTAGTACAGATCCCAGTTGAAGTTGGCCAGCTTGCCGCTCAGGCCCGTGGTGATGCCCAAATTCCGGTCGAGGCCCTTGGTGATATAAACGTCGCCTTGCGACTGGGCGTTCTGGCCGTTGACGATCTGGGGGACATAGGACGGATCGGTGAAGAAGGGCGTGTTTGCCGCAACCGCAGGCCCGGTCTGGAGCGGTTGACCCTTACTGGGGTTGGTGGAGAAAGGAACGGGCGCCTTGACGAAATTACCCGCCGCGGTGGCTGCCGCGGTCAGCCGGGTTTGCGCGTCGGACGAGAGATAAGGATTGTTGGTGAAGAAGGTGTTGGGCCGGCTGGAGGAGGCGCTGACCACCAGAGGCGCCCAGGTGGAATAGTCGCCCGACTCCGACCAGCTGCCCTGGACGTAGAAATTCAGGTCCGGCGTGATGTCATAGCTGAAACGATTGAAGAACTCGCCCTGGCGCTGGCGCGATTGCAAGGTGGCGATATTGTCTTCAAAGCCGCCATCGCCGCCGGACTCCAGGCCGGCTGTCCCGGTCGGCGTGCCATGGGTCATGGGAATGAGCTGGCCGTTGCCGGTGAAGGTGTAACTGTTCAGGCTGCAGTTCGTGCCGCAGGTGATGGTGCCGGTAATGCCCTGATTGAAAAGATGACCATAGGGTACGGCCACAAACGGATTTCCGGCAGAGCCGTCGCCGGCCTGCACCCAAGTATTGTGACCATAGCCATAGGGACGCTGTTGCATCTGAATGCCGTCCTGCTGGAACATGCGCAGCGCCATCTCATAATGGCCCCGGCCGCCGAACAGCTCGGTGCCCCAGGCGATGCCGATCCGCTCTTCCGCGGCGTCGCCATATTTCGAGATGCCGGCATTGATGTCGTATTTGAAGCCGTCGTACTTCTTGTCGAGGATGAAGTTGATCACACCGGCCACGGCATCGGAGCCATAGACGGCGGAGGCGCCGCCAGTGACCACATCCACCCGGCTCATCAGCATCTGGGGCAGCGCGTCCACATTCACCGTGCCGTCGCGGTTGGACGGGGCAACGCGCTGACCGTCCAGCAGGATCAGGGTGCGGATGGCGCCCAGATTGCGCAGACTCAGCGTGTTGCCGGAATTGTTGTTCTGGCCGTTATTCTGGCTGCGCGGGCTGGCGCCACCGATGAAGTCAGGCAGCTTGCTCAAGGCGTCCGGTATGTTGGTGGGGGTGGTCGCTTGCAACTGATCGGCGCTCACCGTGGTGATCGGCGTGGGCGACAGGGTGATGTCGGAGATGACGCGCGAACCGGTAACGGTCACCGATTCCGTGTTCTGCGCCGTCTGCTGGGCGTGGGCTGCGCCGGTGGTCAGCGCGATAGCGCTAGCAGCGCACATGAGCGCGAGCTTATTCACTTTGGACGTCTTCATATTTCCCCCTCGAAAAATATTTGTGCTTGACCACAAGCTATTAGAGCTTGGCAGCGCTGCCAACCGGAAAATGACAGCGCTACCATAATTCCACAGCCAGTGAGACGCGCAGAGCACACTCGGTATAACTAGTTGTTTTTATTTTGTATTTTTGCCCTGCGCCGACGGTGGCGACGATATTCGCCACTCAACTCGTCGCACCTTCGATCAGCTCAAATCCCAGATCGACCACTTGAGCCGGACCGCCCGCCAAAAGAAGCTTGGCGCCGATCTCTCCCATCGCGACTCGGGGAGAGCGGATGGTCGACAAAGGCTGGGGCGTCAGCCGCGCGATATCCAGGCCGTTATAGCCGAACAGCGCCATGTCCCCGGGAACGGCAATATTGTTTTCCAGGCAGTGGAAATAGCCGCCGATCGCCAGGTCGTCATTGGAGAAATAGACCGCGTCCAGATTGCGCTGACGCGCCAACAGCCGCGCCAAGCCGGTACGGCCGGCTTCGACCGTGGAGGCGCCGCCGGCCGAGAATTCCTCATCCACGAAGTTGAGCCCCTTTTCCGCCAACGCCGCCCTGAAGCCGCCGAGCCGCTTTCCGGCGCGGATATCGATGGTGAAGTCGTGGCCGACATAACCGATCCGCCGGTAGCCGCGCGTCAGAAGATGCTCGGCGCTCTTGTGGCCGGCCTGGCGCTGGGAGGATCCCACAACAATGTCGATCCCGTCCCCATCAATGTCGATCAGTTCGACCACGCGCACACCACAGCCCTTCATCATGGCGCGCGCGCGTTCGGTGTGTTCCAGGCCCGCTACCAGCAGACCGGAAGGCCGCCAGCTCAATATCGATTCAATCAGCGCTTCTTCACGATCAGGACAATAGTTCGACACACCGATGACGGGCTGAAAGCCGGCGCTTTCCAGCACCAGATTGGCGCCCTGCAAAACTTCCGGCACCACCGTGTTGCCCACCGATGGGATAACGATCCCCACCAGCTTGGAGGTCATGGAGGCCAGCGTCCCGGCGATCCGGTTCGGCACATAATGAAGATCGGAGGCCGCCTTGAGAATCTTTTCGCGGGTGGACTGCGAGACCGAGCCCTTGTTTCTCAGAACCCGGGAGACCGTGCTTTCCCCAACCCCTGCCCGGCGCGCGACATCGGCCAGGGTGGTGATCATGGTCTGACAGTCGGATTCAGCCGGAGCCGATTTTTCCTGGAACGCCATAGAGTCTGCCCCGGCGGTTTCCTTGTCTGATGCATACGCTGTTGCGAGCCGCCGCCCTTAGCCCGCAAAGCGCCGAAGACTTTGATATGTCCGGGAAAATTACCAACAAACGCCCCCCTTGCCAAATCTGTATACGGGAGCGCTCTCATTTATGACGCCTGCCGGCCTGACTGGTGCCGCGCCTTGGCGACCGCAACTGCGAAAGCTGCTGAATCCAATATCGGTTTCCCGGCAAAAACAAAGGTAACAAGGCTAAGACGGACGGGGGGCAGGACATCCACACCCCGTGGGCGGAAAACTCACAGGATCCGGTGAAACCAGGCCAGGGACAGGCCCGCCGCCGCCAGCATCAGGGCTGCCGCCAAGGCGGCAAAGAAGGAGGTGATCTCCATCTCCCGCATCTCCACCACCAGCTGGCGGGACAGCACATCATAGACCGCCTTCAGGTCTTCGGCGCTGGTGGCGTGGAAATACTTGGCGCGCGTCATGTCGGCGATCTTCTTCAGCGCCTCTTCGTCCAGTTGCGCGCGCATCGACCAGCCGCCGAAACCCACGATATTGCCATGGGCGGTGCCGAAGCCGACGGTATAGACCCTGAGGCCATATTCGCTGGCGGTGCGCGCCGCCTGGATCGGGTCAAAGCCGGCATTGGTCTGGCCGTCGGTCAACAGGATCATGACCGCATTCTTGTAGGAGCCGGGCTCGACAGGGACATGTTTCTTGGGCGGCCCATTGGCGGAGCTACCCAGCGCCGAGCCACCATAGCGGTCGCGGGAGTCGAAATTGCCCCAGCGGCCATAACCGCCGAAATTCTGGGAATTGAACTGATTGATGGGGAAATTGTCCTGCGGGAACAGGGTGGACATGCCCACCATGATACCGCTGCCCACCGCAGTGCCGCGCTGCAATTCGAAGCGGTCGATGGCCGAGTTCAGCGCGGGATGATCGGTGGTGGGGGTTTGCACCAAAAGCGCGGTGGCGGCGAAGGCCACGATACCGATGCGCACGTCGCGCGGCTGGTCCTTGATATAGGCCTTGGCTGCTGCTTCGGCCGCCGAGATGCGCGACGGATTGACGTCGGTGGCGCGCATGCTGCCCGAAACATCCATCACCAGCATCACGGTTGCCACCCGCGACGGCAGGCTGACTTCGGCGGACGGCCGGGCCATCGCCAGCAGCAGGCAGGTGAAAGCCGCCAGCATCAAGGCGGGCGGAACATGCCGGCGCCAACTGGCGACCTGGGCCGCTTCCTTGACCAGCGCCAGATTGGAATAGCGGAAAGCGGATTTGCGGCGGCGGCGCAGCAGCAGGATATAGCCCGCGATCATCAGGGGCACGAGCAGAAGCAGCCACAGCGCCCAGGGCCAGTCGAAGGATATACTGGGGACGAAACCCCATATCCGCTGCCAGGAAAGATTTTCCAACGCCTTCATGCCGACCTGCGCAGACTTTGCTTGCGCATTTCCGCGAACCGCAGCAGCGCATCCATCACGTCATCCTCGGTGGCAAGCTCCAGCACATCCACCCCGGCTTTTTCGAAAATGGCGCGCAGGACCTCGTCGCGCGCATCGGCGGCAGCGGCGAAGCGAGCCTGAAATTGCCGGTTGTGGGTGTCGACAAACAACTGCTCGCCGGACTCCGCATCCTGGAAGGTGAGAAAACCCAAATCGGGCAATCGGGTCTCCAAGGCATCGGTCAGCCGCACCGCCACCACATCGTGGCGCGAGGCCAGCAGGTTGAGGACTTTTTCCCAGCCGGGCGCGGTAATAAAGTCGGACACGATGAACACCAGCGAGCGGCGGCGGATGGCGGCGGAAGCCTCGGTCAGGACTTGCCGCAGATCGGTGGCGCCGGGACTGGGGCGATGGCCGCCGACCGCGCCCAGGATTTGCAGCAACTGCCGCCGTCCGCCGCGCGATGGGATGATGCGGTCGATCTTGCCGGAGAAAATCACGGCGCCGGCCCGGTTGCCGCGGCCCAGCATCGCCCGGCACAGCAGGGTGGTGAATTCGGTCAATACGGTGTTCTTGGATACGCTGACGCCCTCGAACATCATCGAGGGACTCATATCCAAGATGAACCAGACGGGAATTTCCCGGTCCTCGATATAGTCGCGCACATAGGGCGTATTCAGCCGCGCGGTGGCGTTCCAATCGATACGGCGGACATCGTCGTGGAATTGGTATTCGCGCAGGTCGGCCAAGTCCAAGCCGTCGCCGCGGGCGGCGCTTTTGTAATCGCCTTGCAGCAAACCCTCCAGCCGCCGGACCACCGGCAGCTCAAGGCGCCTCAGGACATTTTCAGAGATTTGCGGCACGCGATGTCTCCAAAATGGGCGGCGGCACGGCGCGCAGAATGCGCTGAACGATCTGGTCCGCAGTCAAACCTTCCGAAAGCGCTTCATAAGACGGCACCACGCGATGGCGCAGCACATCGGCCGCCACATCCACCACATCGGCGGGCAGCACATAATCGCGGCCGCGCATATAGGCCAGCGCCCGACCCGCCTCGATCATCGAAATCGACGCGCGCGGCGACGCGCCATACTGGATGAAGCGGCCATAATCATGCAGGCCGCATTTTTCCGGCGCGCGGGTGGCGGCCACCACTTTGACGGCATAGATCATCAGCGATGGATCGACATAAAGCTTGCGCGCCGCCTGTTGCATTTCCAGCAGCGCCTCGATGGTGGTGACCGGGGCGACCGGAATCGCCTCGCCGGTGACACGTTGGACGATGACGAATTCTTCTTCCTCGCTGGGATAGCTGACCAGGATCTTCATCATGAAACGGTCGACCTGGGCTTCCGGCAAGGCATAGGTGCCTTCGATTTCGATGGGGTTTTGCGTCGCCATCACCACGAAAGGCCTGGGCACCGGATAGGTTTGGCCCGCGATGGTCACCTGGCGTTCCTGCATCACTTCCAACAGCGCACTTTGCACCTTGGCGGGGGCGCGGTTGATTTCGTCAGCCAAGACCAGATTGGCGAAGACCGGCCCCAGCATGGTGACGAATTCGGAATTCTTCTGGTTGAAGATGCGTGTGCCGGTGAGATCGGCGGGCACCAGGTCGGGGGTGAACTGGATACGTTTGAAACTTCCTTGAAACGCCTTGGCCAAGGTCGCCACCGTCAAGGTCTTGGCCAGACCTGGCACGCCTTCCACCAGCAGATGCCCGCCCGCCAACAGCGCCACCAGCACCCGCTCGAGGAAATGATCCTGGCCAACCACGATCTTCTTCACTTCATAAAGAAGATGTTCCAGTCCTTGATGCGCGCCGGCCATGGCCATTCCTTTTCTACAGCTAAAGTGGATTGTCTCCCACGGCCTTGGCCGCATTCTCGATCGGTACCGCGAACGCCATGCCGGCAAAGACATGTTGTCCGGTGGGGTTGAAGATCGCCGTCACGATGCCGACCACCTCGCCGTCGCGATTGACCAACGGGCCGCCGGAATTGCCGGGATTGGCGGCGGCATCGAACTGAATGAGATTGGTGAGATGGCCGCCATCATCCTTGCGGTCGGGATCGACGAATTCGCGCTTGAGGCCGGAAATCACCCCGGAGGAAACCGAGGGGCCCACGCCAAACGGAAAGCCCACCGCCACCACCGTGTCGCCGGGATTGAGTCCGCCGGTGCTGGCCAAGGTGGCCGGCTTCAAATCGTCGGGCGCGGTCTTGGCCTTGATCACCGCCAGATCATTTTCCGGCTGGATGTTCACCACCGTGGCGTCCGATTTGCTGCCGTCCCAGAAGGTCACGACCCAGCGGTCCGTGGTGCGGATCACATGCAGATTGGTGAGGATGTCGCCTTTGTCGTCGATCACCACGCCGCTGCCGGTGGCGTCAGGCTTGTTGTCTTGCTTGCCATCGGGAGAGCGCAAGGGGATCGGTTTGTGGGTCTTATCTTTCTTGGCCAGTTCGGCTTCCGCCTTGGCTTCCGCCGCCGCATGTTCGGGCGAAAGATAGCCCTCGACCCGCACCACCGATGGTCCCACCATCGCCGCCGCGATGGTGGTGTCGGCCGGCGGCGGATCGGTATGCGACATGGTGTATTTCACCGCATTGTCGATATCCCATTGGGTGAAGACCCGGGCAGCAGGATGGAAAATTTGCCAGCCACCGATCAACAACAGCATGACCAATACCGCCGCCACTGCCGGCAGGGTTTTGTCGTGTCGATTGGCGAATGCCTTGATCCAGGCCCAAGCTTGCGCGCGAACGGGCGGCGCCGGGTTGATGTCCGCCCACGCCGGCATACTGGAAACAGGGACGCCGTCTTGCGCAACGCGCCGCCGCCCTGCACGGCTATAAAGCGATTTGCGCTTCACACCGACCAATCCGAAAGGCTACGGCGGAAGCCTATTGACCTGACAGGCCAACTGCAAGCGAAGCGCGGTTACAGTCTCTCGTTAGGTAACTTTAGGCCAATACCGGGAACTACGGATGTATCGTTTCGCAGATATATAAGTGCAGCAAATCATTTCGGGGGCGCATTTCGAGGTAAGACACTGAAAAGGCTGAATAAGATTTGTGACGTTCAGCCCGGCCTAGTCCAAGCCATAGGCCAGAAGCACATTGCCGCCGCGCGCGGCATGTGAGCCGTAGCCGGAATTCACAAACAACATTCCACCGGCAACCGCCGGTCCGGGCCCGATCATCGAGCCGCCATGCGCCTTGGTACCGTTCACGGTGGTGAAATCGCCATTGGTGTCGGCAGACCAGATCACCGATCCATCCTTGGTTGCATAGGCCCTCAGCGCACCATCCGCCGA
>Ga0068865_100001050_pt1 | contig 15862 bp, 9 predicted proteins | sample KBSMisM12_FD_75293 | JGI IMG/M metagenome (GOLD analysis project Ga0068865, IMG submission 75293) | Miscanthus rhizosphere microbial communities from Kellogg Biological Station, Michigan, USA - KBS Miscanthus M1-2 | ecosystem: Host-associated > Plants > Roots > Rhizosphere > Soil ...
GGCGGCAACGCCACGGCGGGCACGGGCGGCGGCGGCAACGCCACCGCGGGCACGGGGGCCGGCAACGCCACGGCGGGCACGGGCGGCGACGGCAACGCCACGGCCGGCACGGGCGGTGGCGGCAACGCCACGGCGGGCACGGGCGGCGGCGGCAACGCCACGGCGGGCGCCGGGGGCGGGGGAGCGACGGCCGGGACGGGCGCGGGCGGCCGGGGCGGGTCCTCGGGCGCCGGGGGCGGCGGGAACGTCGCCGGCTCGCTCGGCACCGGGGCCGGCGGCATGCGCGCGTTCCCGACGCAGGCGTGCATCACCAAGGCCGGCGAGCTGCTGGCCATGATGACCGCCGACGAGAAGATCGCGCAGCTCCACCAGGTCGAGCGCGCGAACACCAGCGCCACCGACATCACCACGTACGGCGTGGGATCCGTCTACAGCCAGGGCGGCTCGGCGCCCGCGACCAACACGCCGAAGGACTGGGCCGACATGATCGACGGGTTCCGCAAGGCCTCGTTCGCCAGCCGCCTCAAGATCCCGGTCATCTACGGCCTGGACATCGTGCACGGCGTGGGACCGGTGAAGGGCGCGACCGTGTTCCCGCACAACATCGGGCTGGGCGCCACGCGCGATCCGGCGCTGGTCGAGGAGGTGGCGCGCAACGTCGCCGAAGAGGCGGCCGGCGTGGGCGCCGACTTCCCGTTCGGCCCGGTGGTGGCGGTCGCGCGCGACGAGCGCTGGGGCCGCACCTACGAAGCGTTCGGAGAGACCGTCGAGCTCGCGTCCGCGATGGGCACCGCGTACACGAACGGTTTCCAGAAGCGCAGCGGCACGATGACTGTGCTCGCGAACGCCAAGCACTACCTGGGCGACGGCGGCACCGCCGCCGGCGTCAACAACGGCAACACCGCGGGCGACGAGACGGCGCTGCGCGCGCTGCACCTCACGCCGTACAGGGACGTCGTCAAGGCCGGCGTCGGATCGATCATGGCGTCGTACAGCAGCTGGCAGGGTGTGCGCATGCACGCCAACTCGTCGATGGTCAACGGCGTGCTCAAGGGCGAGCTGGCCTTCGCCGGCTTCGTCGGCTCCGACTACAACGGCTGCTACCAGAACGGCGTCACCGCGGGCAGCTGCCTCAACGGCGGCGTCGACATGTTCATGACCTTCGGGAAGTCGGCTTCGCAGTTCCTGGGCGAGATCAAGCCGCTGATCCCGAACACGGTGCCGCAGCTCCGCGTCGACGACGCGGTCAAGCGCATCCTGACCGTGAAGTGCGAGATGGGCCTGCTCGACGGTTCGCAGAAGCTGGTCGACCGGGCGCTGACCGCCAATGTCGGCTCGGCCGCGCACCGCGCGGTGGCCCGGCGCGCCGTGGCGGCGTCGATCGTCGTGCTGAAGAACGACGGCGCGACGCTGCCGCTGTCCAAGAGCGCGAGCTTCGCGCTGGGCGGCAAGACCGGCGACAACATCGGCAACCAGTGCGGCGGCTGGACCGTCACGTGGCAGGGCCAGACCGGCAACACCGTCACCACCGGAGGAACCACCGTGCACCAGGCGCTGGACGCCGTGGCGCCGGGCCGCGTCTCCTACGCGGTGGACGGTTCGGCGACCAGCGGCGCCAGCGTCGGCATCGCCGTCATCGGCGAGACGCCGTACTCCGAAGGGTGCGGTGACATCCCGACGCCGACGGGCGGCATGTCGTGCATCAGCCGGCCGACCACGCTGTCGCTCGACACCGCCGACGTGCAGGTGGTGACGCGGATGAAGCAGGCGGGCCTGAAGGTGGTCGTCGTGCTGGTGGTGGGCCGCCCGATGATCATCGACACCATTCTTTCCATGGCCGACGCCATCGTCGTCGCGTGGCTGCCCGGAACCGAGGGCGCCGGCATCACCGACGTCCTGTTCGGCGACGTCCGTCCGAACGGCAAGCTGCCGCACTCGTGGCCGCGCACGCAGGCCCAGATCCCGATCAATCAGGGCGACGCGACTTACGATCCGCTGTTCCCGTACGGCTTCGGGTTGACGTACTAGCCGCTCCGCTCGCTCAGGCGGCGGTGCGTTCGGTGCAAAACAGCACGAACGAAAGGCAGTGAAACTTCCGGTCGGAGCTCAGCGATACGCACGTCCGCGTGACGTCCAGTTGCGGATTCGCTTCCATCCAGGCGGCGATCCGGTCGCCCAGCACCTCGCGGTCCTGGGCCTTCGTCGCCGAGAACACCTTCACGACCGAGATCGGGCGATGCGTCATGGACACGCCTCACGGGCCGACACGCCGAGCCTGCGATCGGTTAATGTGGCGGCCGAGCGGATCGCCGCGGAACTTTCACGGTCGTACAACACGCAACGACTTCGCAGTCGCCGGCACGATAAAAAGGAACCGGACCGGGGGGAACGGATCCAAATGCGACAGCTCATGTCCAATTTGCGCCACAAAACCAAGGCCGCGCCCGTCGCTGGCAACGCCACGGTTTCCAGCGAGTACCTGCGGTTGGTCAAGGCCGGCGCCGAGGCGCGCGGCCTCGACATCGCGCCGATCTTCGCCGCTTGCGATATCGAGCGGGCGATCTTGCGCAGGCGGGGTGCGCGCGTCAGCGCCCGGTGCGCGGCCGAGGTCTGGAAACGCACGACGGCCCGTCTCGGCGATCCGAACTTCGCGCTGACCGTCGCCGAATCGATCCCGCTGGGCGCGATCAACTTGATCGACTACCTGGTCCTGTCCAGCCCCGACGTCGGTGAAGGGCTGGACCGCGTCTCGCGCTACTCGCCGCTGATGAGCGACGCCGAGCAGCTGACCTTGATCGTGGAAGGCAACGAAGCCCGCTTCCGGTTTCACAACGGCAACGGCATCCCGTATCCGATCGAAATGGTCGTCGGGATCTTCGCCCGTCGGGCGCGCGATCTGTTCGGGCCGTCGTGGTCGCTCAAGCGCGTCTCGTTCGCGCACGCGGCGCAGGGATCGCGCGCCGCCTACGATCGGATGTGCCAGGCGCCGGTGCAGTTCGAGATGCCGTTCACCGAGGCCGTGTTTGCCCGCGACCTGCTGGATCAGGAGATGGCGGGCGCCGACGCGCGGCTGAACGCCATCTTCATGGCCGAGGCCGACGCAGCGCTGGGCGCGCTCAAGGCGGACGTGGGGCCGCCATCGTTCATCGATACCGTCAGGCAGGTGCTGGCGGAAGGTCTCTACGAACAGGACTTCACGCTGACGCGGCTGGCGGATCGGCTGGGCGTCAGCTCGCGTACCTTGCAGCGGCGCCTCAACGCCGCGGGCGTCACGCACCGTGGCCTGGTCCGCGGCGTCAGACAGGATCTCGCGACGCGATCACTCGCCACGCGCGTCAGTCAGGGCCAGATCGCGCGCACGCTGGGTTACTCCGGCCCGGGCTCGTTCCTGCGCGCCTTCAAGCGCTGGTCCGGCATGACGCCCGGGCAGCATCGCCGCGCGCACTAGGGCGCGGGCGATGCGCGCAGGTAGATGTTGTCCATCGGCCAGCAGCTGAGCGTGCCGTCGATCCTCACGCCGCAGGCGTGTGTGTTGCCGGCGCTGACCTGGGTGAAGAATCCCGCCGGCGGTCGAAGGTCCGTGGGCAGCCAGCACGAGATTGTGTCGTTCGTCCTGATCGCGCAGACGTTTCCCGCGAAAACACTGACGGACTTGTAACGCCCGGGCGGTGGGCTGGGCTGGCCGGTGGTGTCGTCTCCCCAGCACGTCGCGGAGCCGTCCCGCCTCACGCCGCACGTGAAGCTGATTCCACCCGCGCCGACCTGCAGGAACGTTCCCGGAGGCGGTGACGCCGCACCTGCGCTGTTTGCGCCCCAGCACTGGACCGTGCCGTCGGTCTTCACGCCGCACCCATAATCTGCGTTGGTGCTGATGGAGGCGAAGGGCCCGGCGTCCGGATCCGCCGCCGTCGAACCCGTCGAGCTCCAGCAGGTCACCGAACCGTCGCGTCGCAAGGCGCACGGCTGGCCATACGCGCTCACCTGCACGAAGGATCCGGACGGTGGTAACGGAACGCGGTCGGGAAAGTCTGCCCAGCAGCTCAAGCTCCCTTGCGTGTCGACGGCGCAGGTGTATTCGAACGACGCGCTCACGTCGTCGAAGGTGCCGGTCGGAGGTCGGAGCAAGTCACCGATGTCATCTCCCCAGCAGGCCAGCGTGCCGTCCGTCCGGATCCCGCAGCTGTGTTGACTGCCGGCGGTGACGCGCCGGAACTGGCCCTCCGGTGGGCACCACCTGCCGATGGACTCGGCGCGCCAGCAAACGCCGGTCCCGTCGGTGGTCAGCGCGCAGTTTTGAGTTATGCCAACGCTGATCTGCGCGAACGTCCCGGGCGGGCGCCAGCGCATGGCGTTACTGAAGACGCTCCAGCAGACGATCGTGCCATCGGTCGCGAGCGCGCATGCGTGGTCGCCGCCGGCTTCGACCGCCGTGAACGTGCCCGCGGGCGGGGGCACGCTCGTCAACCCGTTGCTGCCTGCAAGGTCTCCCCAGCACGCGATGGATCCGTCGGTCTTCACGCCGCAGGCAAATCCCAACGTGCTCAGGCTGATCTGCGTGAAGCCGCCGTCCGTGGGAGCCTCGGGTGCCGGCGTGTAGGCCCACGGCAATGCCCAGCACACGACTGTGCCGTCCGCTTTGAGGCCACACGCGCTCGCGGCGCCTGCGCTGACCTGGACGAAGCCGGTCTCTCCCGGACCGTCCGCGGGAGAGCCGCCGCCGGCCAGACCGCCCCAGCACACGAAGCTGCCATCGGTCTTCAGCCCGCAGGCCATCAGGCCGCCCATGCTCAGCTGCGTGAAGACGTCCGTGGGCGTTCCGGACACGACGCCCCAGCTGTCGTCGCCCCAGCACACCGCCGTGCCGTCAGGTCGGAGGCCGCAATCAACGGAGACAAGGTCCTTGGCCGCCAGCACAGCACGGAAGGTCTCCGCGGGCGGCTGTGGGTCCGACGGGGTGCCATCCCAGCAAACCGCCGTTCCGTCAGTCGTCAGCGCGCACGTGCCGAAGTAGCCGGTGCTGATCTGTTCCCAGTGCGCCGCGGGATCGAGCGCCGGCGGGCCGAAGTCGTAGTCGAGGCACACGCCCTCGTCGATCCCTCCGCCGCACGCGAGCGTCGCCACGACGGCGGTCAGCGCGGACCAGACGATGCGATTCGAACGGGCGATGGACGTATTGTACGGCGTTTCGTCTACTTCAAAGCCAGCTGGACCTTCACCTGCGTCCGCGCGGGTAGTGCCGGCGCGGCGCTGGCGATCGCACGCGCCGCGAGGCAGCGCTCGCGCGCGGAATCGCCCGCCTGGGGCGGCAGCTTCTCGAGCGCGCCCGTGTCGCCGGTGGCAAAGCGAAACGCCGGCGTGTCGCCGCCCGTTTCGGGCAGGCAGGCGGCGATCCAGACGTGAACCTGCCCGGCGACGAAGGCGAGGAACGCCTCCTCGCGCCCCGGCGGCGTCGTGAAGATCGCGCCGCGCTCGACGTGGGCCACGCCTGGCAGCTCGAAGCCGACACCCTGAACGTCCTTGCTGGCAGCGCCTCGTCCGCGCCCGCGGCAGCCTGCCGCGGTGATCGCCGCCGTCAGTCCGAGCAGAAGAACCAATGTACGCATGAAGAAGGGAACTGCAGGGCGCCGATCGTGGCGCCCCGCAGTCCGACAGCTAGCCTGCAGAAACTACGGAGCCGGCGTCTCGGTGCACTCCAGCTTCCCGCCGTTCGCCTTGCAGACGAAGACCTTGCGGAGGGCGCCGAACAGGAAGAGGTCGTTGCGGGTGATGACGATCGTGCCATCGGGCGTCGACGCCACACCGCCGTAGGCGCAGCCGCCGACCAGGGCGCCGGTTCCGCCCAGGGTGACCGCGAGCAAGCCAGCGGCAGCAAACTTCTTCCAGATAGAGGTCTTGGTCATCTCGTCTCCTGTGTTGGGTTGGCGTTCTCCTGCAGGACTGCGAACGCGAAGTGCCGGGAGAATCGCCGAAACGCTGCGAGATTCCAAATCGCTGCCGCCGCGGGCGGCCACCGTCGCTATTCCTGGGACAGGATCGCGATCTCGGCGGACGTCAGCGCGCGGTCGTAGACGCGGACCTGGTCGACGGCGCCGACCCACGACTGGGCGCCGTTCCACCGCGTCCCGATCGACATCTGGCCCGCCAGGTTGACGGTCGCGCCGCCGATGTACTTCTGCATGCCGTCGAAGTAGACGCGGATCGTGCCGCCGCCGACGGAGACGGCGACGTGGTGGAAGCCGGTGCCGAAGCTGGTTCCGGTCGCCTGCCAGCCGAGGCCGGGCACGGACACGCCCAGATTATTCGCGTGGTTCACGTCGCCCAGCTCGAGGCCGTCGTTGTCCCAGCTGACGATGCGCGTGTCGGCGGTGCCGGGGCCGTCGCGCCGCACCCACAGTGAGACGGTCACCGCGTTCGTCACCGGCACCGCGGCGTCGGTGCGCAGCGCGCCCAGCAGCGCGCTTCCGGTGTGTCCGGGCGTCCAGCCTCCGGCGATCACCGTCGCGTTGCGGCCGTATCCCGAGGCATCGCCCACCGCCATTCCGGTGTTCTCGTCCAGCGGATAAAGGATGATCCCGTCGTTCCGGACGGGCACCTCGCGCGTCCAGATGGAGAAATTCGGGATCAGCGCGTGCCCGACGCTGGAGCCGGCGCAGTAGCAGCGCTGGGTGGTCGATCCGGTGATGTAGCAATTGATCGGGGCGTCGTAGTCGGTGAAGTAGCGGTCCTCGTTGTTGAAGGTGGTCGAGGCCGGGTTCCAGCTGAACGTGTCGATCGTCGGCCGCATTGTCGCCGTCACCGGGATGTAGGCGCAGCTGGTCGTCGCCTCACAGGCGAGTGCCGTCGACGTGGGGATCAGGCCGTGGCTGCGGGCGGTGTCGTTCCACGGCGCGCTCACCTTCATGAACAGCTTCTTCGTCGACGTGGCGCCCTGGAATCGGTATTCGCGGTTGGTCGCGAGATTGGCCAGGCTGTTGACGTCGGCGTCGGCCATCTTCGCCATCGCGCTGATGCCGGCGACCGCGATGTTGCCGACCGCGGCGGTCGTCGGCGTGTAAGCGGCGTTGGTGTACTGCAGGATCTTCATCCATCCGCCGCCGTCGGTGGTCATGTCGCAATAGGCGAAGAAGGCGTTGGCGGACGAGCCACCGTCGGGATCCAGCTGGTAAACGCCGTCGGGCGCGCTGGGGTTCGCGGTGTGGATGCCGAGGCAGCTGGATCCGGTCGAGACGCAGCTGCCAGCGAGCAGCGCGAAACCCGCGGCGCAGGCGGTGCAGGCGGTGGGCCCGGTGCAGGCGTCGCAGTGCGCGTCGCACGTCGCGCACACGGTGTCGGTGGTGCCGCCGCAGGCCATCGTCACGAACTGCCCGACGGGGCAGGGGGTGCAGGTGGCGCACACGGTGTCGGCCGTCGCGCTGCACGCCGCCGTCTGGTACTTCCCCGCGCCGCAGCTCGAGCAAGCCGCGCAGACGGTGTTGGTGGTCGCGCCGCAGGCCGCGACCCGGTACTGGCTCGCGCCGCACACCGCGCACATCGCGCAGGAACGGTTGCTCGTCGGCGTGCAGGCGCCGTCTTCCCACTGCATGCTGCCGCAGGGCGTGCACGCGCTGCACACGCGATCGCTGGTGCCGCCGCAGGCGCCCGTCTCGTACTGGCCGGCGCCGCAGGCCGAGCAGGTGTTGCAGACGGTATTCGCCGTCGATGTACACGCGGCCGCCCGATATTGCCCCGCCGTGCACGTCGAGCAGAGCTGGCATGTCCCGCCGCTGAGGTAACGGCCGGACGCGCAGCCGGTGCACGCGCCGATTCCGGTGCACGCGGTGCAGGTGCTGTCGCAGGCGGCGCAGGTGGCGTTGCTGGTCGGGCTGCAGGCGGCGGTCTGGTACTGGCCGACGGCGCAGACGGTGCACGCGGCGCAGGTCGTGTCGCTGGATCCGGCGCAGGCGGCCGTCCGGTACTGGCCGGCGCCGCAGGTCGAGCAGGTGTTGCACACCGTGTCCTGCGTCGGCGTGCACGCGCTGACCTGAAACTGGCCGGCGCCGCAGGCCGTGCACGCGACGCACGCGCTGCCCACCAGATGGTATCCCTGGCCGCAGGCGGTGCACGTCGTGGCGCCGGTGCAGGCCGCGCACCCCGTGGGGCAGGTCGCGCAGCCGGTGTTCGTCGTGGCGGTGCAGGCCGCGGTCTGGTACTGGCCGGCGGCGCACACGCTGCACGCGGTGCACACGACGCCGGTGCCGGTGAAACCTGTCTTGCACGCGCACGCGAACGAGCCCGGCGAGTTCGCGCAGTTCGCGTTCGCGGCGCAGTTCGCCGTACCGGCGGTGCACTCGTCGATGTCCGTGCAGCCGGAGGCGCCGCCGCCCGTGTAGCCGGCGGGGCAGTTGCCGCACGTGTGCGATCCGGGCGTGTTGTTGCACATCACCAGCGCGTCACAGCCGCCGTTGTTGGTGGCGCACTCGTCGATGTCGGTGCAGGTCACGCCGTCGCCGGTGAATCCGCTCTTGCAGGTGCAGGCGTGTGAGCCCGGCGTGTTCGAGCAATCCGCGTTGGCGCTGCAGCCGCCCCGGTTGGTTGCGCATTCGTCGACGTCCGCGCAGGTGATCCCGTCGCCGGAGTAGCCGGTCTTGCAGGCACAGGTGCGGGTTCCGGGCGTGTTGGTGCAGGTGGCGTTCACGTCGCAGCCGCCGTTCGCGGCGGCGCACTCGTCGACGTCGGCGCAGGTCACGCCGTCGCCCGTGTAGCCGGACTTGCACGCGCACGTGAAGCCAGTCGACGTCGTCGTGCAGGTGGCGTTCACGCTGCAAGCACTCGGCGTCGCGGCGCACGCGTCGACGGGTGTGGTGCCACCCGTGCCGCCCGAGCCGCCTCCGCTGCCGCCGATACCACCCGTGCTGCCGCCGCTGCCACCCGTGCTGCCGCCAGCACCACTCGTGCCGCCGCTGCCACCGATTCCACCAATTCCTCCCACACCGCCGATACCGCCACCGCCGGTGGTGCCGCCGCGGCCCGCGCCGCCGGATCCACCGCGCGCGGAGCCCGCGGCGCCGCCTCCTCCTCCCTTCGCGCCGTCGCCGCCGCCACCGCCACAGCCCGCGGCGATCAACAGAGCAGAGAGAAGAAGTCCGGTGGACTGGATACGCATAAGCTCGTTTTGCACGAGACTACAGAGTCTCGAAGCCGCTTTCCACGTTCCTCGCGCCCCTTCCGGACGGGGCGGGCGACCCGAAATGCGCGGCCCGAGGCATCTGTAGCCGCGAATGAAGCGCTTACTCTGCGTTGCGTCGTTCGTCGCGGCGGGCCTCGCCGGTTGTGGAGGTCGCACGTCGGCAAAGCCCGACGCCGGGACGGCGGGAATGGCCGGGGTCGCCGGGACCGCGGCGACCGCGGGCGCGACGGGAACGGCCGGCGCGTCGGGGACCGGGGGCGCGACAGGAACCGCGGGCGCGTCGGGGACCGCGGGCACGTCGGGGACCGCGGGCACGTCGGGCAGCGCCAGCGAAGCAGCCGAGCGCGCGCGCATCGCGGCCGCGCTGACGGCGGTCGCCGGTCTGGACACGGCGGGCCTGGCGGCGCGTTACCCGACCGCCTTCGCCAGCACGCTCAGCTACGATCCGCGCACGGCCGCGAACCTCTCGCTGATCCGGGACTCGCGCCTGGGCCTGACCACCGCGGAGGAGACGGCGCTGGTCCGCAACGGCTTCGTCATCTCGGACCGCCAGAAGTTCCCGACCTTCATCTACGGCTACGCGAGCATCTACGGGGCCGACCTGCCGCTGTTCGTCAGCGCGGACTCGATCCTCTATGTGGTCCACCGATCGTACGACTCGATCTTGAAGCAGGTCGAGCTCAGCGCGCTGCGCCCCGCGCTGAAGACGCTGCTCGCCGGCATGCGATCGGCGCTGGCGGCGGGAACGGTGTCCGCGCTGGGCACCCAGACCGCGGCCGATCTGGATCTCTACCTCGCGGTCGCCTCCGGCCTGCTCGATCCCGGCAGCGAGACGCCCGTCGCGGGCGCGTCCGCCGATCAGATCGCCTCGCTGCTCACCGCGGCGAAGGCCGCCCAGGGCTTGCAGGGGATCACGCTTTTCGGGCTGCCGCGCATGGAGGACTTCTCGCAGTTCGTCCCGCGCGGTCATTACACCGACAGCGAAGATCTGAAGTCCTACTTCAAGGCGATGATGTGGCTGGGCCGCATCGACCTCCGCATCATCGAGACGCAGCAGGACGGCAGCCAGAAGTTCCAGCGGCGCCAGTTCGACGGCGCGCTCGGCCTCGCCTCGCTGGTGACGCCCGAGTTGCGCCCCGCCTTCGACAAGATCGATCGAACGATCCAGGTGTTCGTCGGCGAGAGCGACAACATGCGCGTCGACGAGTTTGCGCCGTTGCTGTCGCGCCTGGGCGCGGCCGGCCCGGGCGACGTCGTCGGGATGGACGACGCCAGCATCCAGACGGCGCTCGTGGCGGGCGACTTCGGCTCGCAGCGGATCTCCAGCCACATCATGATCAACGGCCTCGGCAAGGGGACGCTGCCGCTGTCGCGCACGTTCCTGCTGATGGGACAGCGCTACGTCATCGACTCGCACGTGTTCTCGAACGTGGTCTACGACCGCGTCCAGGGCGGCGCCGTGAGCCGGATGATGCCCGATCCACTCGACGTGGCGTTCGCCGCGCTCGGCAACAATCAGGCGGCGACCCTGCTCAAGCCCCAGCTGGACATGTATCGCTACGCGTCCGATCTGGCGTCGATGCGCGTGCTGATCGACGACCACGGCGATTCGTTCTGGGACTCCAGCCTGTACAACCAGTGGCTGGGCGCGGTGCGGTCGCTGTCGCGCAACGCCACCACCCAGACGTCGCCGCTGGAGATCGCGCAGACCGAGGCCTGGGGCCGGCGCACGCTGAACAGCCAGCTCGCCTCCTGGGCCGAGCTGCGCCACGACACGATCCTCTACGCCAAGCAGAGCTACACCAGCGGCGGGCAGTGCGCGTTCCCCGACGCGCTGGTGGAACCGAACCCCGCGTTCTTCACGAAGCTGCGCGCGTACGCCAGCAAGGGCGGCGAGATGGTCAAGTCGCTGGGGATCGGGACCAGCAGCACCGACTTTCTCGGCCAGAGCATCGTCCAGCACTTCACGCGCCTCGGCGCCGCCGCCGCCATGCTGGAGTCGATGGCGACGTATCAGGCGCAAGGGACGCCGTTCACGACCGAGCAGATGGCGTTCATCAACCAGACGGTCGCGCTCAGCAGCGCGTGCGGTCAGACCTTCGCCTCGGGCTGGTACCCGAACCTGTTCTTCCAGACCGATCCGACGAAGTTCTCGCCCACCATCGCCGACGTCCACACCCAGCCCACCGACGCGGCCGGCAACCCCGTGGGCCGCGTCCTTCACGTCGGAACGGGCAACGCCCGCCTCATCGTGCTGACCGCCAACACCTGCACCGGCCCGCGCGCCTACGCGGGCCTGGTCTCCAGCTACTTCGAGGAGACCACGAGCAACTTCACCCGCCTCGACGATCCGACCTGGGCGCAACGCTTCAGCGGCACCAGCCCCGCCGACGTCGGCTGGATGAGCGACCTCATCGCCCGCTAGCCGCCCCCGCGCGCAGCGCGGGATCGCGGCTACAACAAAAACTATAGTCGCACACCGCGCCTGCGGCGCGGAGCGACCAGCGGCGCGGCCGCCTTCACGACAGGGCGCGGGCCAGCGCCGCCGGCGCGACGAGGTCGTCGGGATCGCGCCACCCGGCGAGCAGGTCGGGCGGCAAGGGATCGGTGACGACAGGCCGCGCGCGCAGCAGATCGACCTGCAGGTCGTCGCCCCGGTAGTACGGCGCTTCGATCTCGGCCAGACGACGCTGGTGTTGCAGCGAGACGCGCCACATCTTCCGCAGCTGCAGGTAGTGCGCGAAGTGCAGCATGGCCTGGCGCCAGTCACCCCGCGCCAGGGTGCCGAGCAGCCGCCGCGGGTGATGGAACCCCAGCAGCGCGGTGAAGGCCGCGCGCTCGAGGGCGCTGGGACGCGCGCGCAGCGGAAAGGTCGTGACGTAGTGACCGTTGTAATAGTCGAGGTCGGTCTCGCAGATGCGCCAGCGCGGCAGCGTCCGCCCCGGCAAGCTCGGGTACTCGGTCAGGCAGTAGATGCTGAGGCCGACCAGATCGTGCGCGTCGGCATAGCGAACGAACGAGGCTGCGGAATCCACGGTGTCCTCGTCGAACCCGAGCATGAACAGACCGTAGACCCCGAGCCCGGCCTGCTGCATGCGCCGGATCGCCTCGGTGGTGCTGTCGACGGTCTGCTTCTTTCGAATCCTCATCAAGGTGGCGTCGTCGACGGCCTCGATGCCCAGCACCAGCGTCTTGAAGCCGGCGCGCTTCATCAAGTCCAGGATCTCGGGCTGACGTCCGACGTCGGTGCGGCACAGGGCCGAGAACGTGCAACCGAGATCGGCGGCGATCAGGGCGCGCAAGACATCGCGGCAGTGTTGCGGGTTGGTGGTGAAATTGCTGTCGGTCAACCAGAACGATCGGGTGCCGAGCAGGTCGCGCTTGCGACGCACGTCGGTGACGAACGCCTCGATCTCCTGGCGGCGAAACCCGGTGCCGCCGATCATGTTCTCGTAACAGAAGGTGCACGGGAACGGGCACCCGCGCGAAGCACTGGCGTAGCCGGTGTAAAGCCCGCCCTGGCCGAACAGCTGCCGCAACCGCGAGCGGGGGCGGAACCCCGTGAGGAGGTCGAGATTCTCGGCCTCCGTCGTACCGACGAAGGGACGACGGCCGTTGTGGTGGACGCGCCCGGCCCGGCGGTACGAGACGCCTTCGATGCCGGCGACGTCGTCGCCGCGCGCGAGCGCGTCCAGCACCTCGACGAACGTGACCTCGCCCTCGTCGCGCACGACCACGTCGGCCAGGGCGGCGACCTCGGCCGGCGCCAGCGTCGCGTGCGGGCCGCCGGCGATCAGATGGACAGCGGGCCGACGCGCCCGCAGGTCGCGGAACAGCTCCGCCACCCGGCTCAGGTTCGACCCGGTGACCGCAGCGCCGACGACGTCGTACGAGGACAGCGCGGCGAACGGCACTCCATTCCAGGCCTCGACGAACACGTCGACGTCATGCCCCGCGGCGAGCGCGGCGGTTCCCACCGCGAGAACGTCGTGGCGAGGCAGCAGCAGTTGCGAGGTGAGGTTCGGCAGACGCGCGTCGAGATCGACGAGAGCCACTCGCTGCGGCATGCCGGCCCTTGTAGCACGGATGCGCAGTGACAAGATCAGGGCCCCTTGATAGCCTCGATCAGGGGAAAACTTGGGCTCTCGCTTCACCACGGAGAGACGTCGCAACGATTCGATCAGGGTGTTCGTCGCCTACTCGAACGATACGCCCCGCCATGTCGAGCTGGTCCGCGAACTGGCGGCGCGCCTCCGTCAGGACGGGTTCGAGTGCGCGTTCGACCAGTTCGTGAAGACGCCCCCCGAGGGCTGGCACGCGTGGACCGAGAATCAGCTGGCGTCCGCGCAGGTGACGCTGGTCGTGTGCACCGAGGCGCTGCACCGCCAGGTGGAGCTGCTGACCCGGCAGCGCGCTGCGCGAGGGGGATCCTCCGACGCACTCGGATTGCTGGTCGACCAATGGACGCGCGACCCATCGCGCTTTCGTCCGGTCATCCCCGACGGCGCCGACGAGCAATGGATCCCCGCGGCGCTGCGATCGTGCACGCAGTTCCGTTATGGCAGCGATTACGCAGATCTGCTGCGCCATCTCGAATCGCTGAGCCAGCCGGGGGCGCTGCCGCTCGGGACGGTGAGCTCGCGGTCCAGCGCTCACCCGGCCGCTGCCGCGCCGCCGACCAGCGAAGAGCAGCCGGACGCCACCGCCGCCGCCGTCGCGTACGCGCGCAAGATCGTCGCGCTGTACGAAGACCAGCCCGTCCACAGCGCCTATGTTCGCCCGGCCGCCACCAATCAGAACGGCGAGCGCCTCCCCGATCTGATCGCGCATGTCAGGCAGGTGCTGCGCGACAAGCCCTCCGCGTTCGTGTTGCTGCTGGGTGACTACGGCTCGGGCAAGAGCGCCTTCAGCTATCGGCTGACCTACGAGCTGTCGCGCGATCTGATCAACGATCCGTCCGAGGCGCTGATCCCGCTTTACCTGAACCTGTCCTACGCCCGCAACAAGACGAGCTTGCTCAAGGCGCTCTCGCTGTTCGTCAGCCGGCACGGCGTCGCGCTGTCCGAGCGCGCGCTGCGCGAGCTGATGCGGGTGAACGCCCGCGTGGTCCTGGTCCTCGACGGCCTCGACGAGGTCGCCAACCGCACCCAGGGTGAGGACCTGCAGCGCATGCTGGGGCTGTTCATGGACCTCCGCGACTTACCGGGCGTGCGCGTGGTGCTCACGTCGCGCATCACTTTCTTCCGCGACAACCTGGACGAGACCCAGGTGCCCACGACCGACAGGGTGGTGCTGGCGCCGTTCGACGACCAGCAGATCGACGAGTACCTGGAGCGAAAGAACCTGTTGCGCGAGGCGCACGAGCTGTTCGCGCGCTCGCCGCGTCTCCGCGAGCTCTGTCGGATGGCGATTCACCTGTTCCTGTGCACGGAATATCTGCGCGACCGGCAGGGTGGGGACGAAGACTTTCGCCCGATCGATCTGTACGACTCGTTCGTGAAGAAGAACCTCGCGATCAACGCGCCCAACCATCCGGGCTGGTCGATGGCCGATCAGCGCGCCATCGTGGCGAAGCTGGCGTACGACCTGTGGAGCAACGAGCTGTACGAGGTCACGCCCGGCTACTTCGAGACGCTCATCGCGGATGAGCACGAGGCGTTCTCGACGATCCCGGCGTCCGAGAGCGCGCGCCTGGCCGCGCAGATCATCAACTCGGGGTTCTTCTCTCGCGTCGGCGGCCGATTCCGGTTCCTGCACCTGTCGTTCCTCGAGTTCTTCGTCTCGGAGGTGCTGGTGAACGATCTCTACCAGGGCCGCCTGCAGCGCTGGGCGCGACGGCCGCTCTACGCGGAGATCTTCGACTTCATGATCCAGTTCATCCAGCGGCGCGGCGTGGCCGGCTTGCCGTTGCGCGCGGTGGTTGAATCGGAGACCGAAGAGGTGCAGAGCAACTTTCTGGCCACCATGTATCGATGGCCGGTGCCCGAAGTGCGCGTCGTCTTCGAAACGCTGCTGCTCGCCGGCCGCTACGACCTGGTCCGGTGCGTCGCCTGCCAGGGGTTGGGTCTGTACGAGACGCCGGAGGTGCTGCCGGGCTTGCTGCGCGCGTTCGCGGCGGAACGCAACAGCGTCATCCGCGGCGTCATTCAGCGTCTGATCGATCGCGTGGTCGCCACTTCGCCGGAGGCCGCCACCGCGGAGACCGCGCAGGCGCTGGCCACGCAAGTCGTCATCCAGCGCGCCGATGCCGCCCGCGTCCTGCAGCACGAGAAGAACAGCTACGCTCTCGTCGCGTACCGCAAGGCGCTCGCGCTGGGTGATCGCCGGTGGACCTCGACGATGGCGGCCATCTATCTGCTGGGCGCGATCGCGGATCCCGAGTCGATCGACAAGATCAAGACGCTGGGAGCCGAGAGCGTGCATCGTGAGGTCCGACAGGCTGCCGCCGAGGTGAGCGCGCTGATCGGCGCGGGAGGGCGGGCCGGCCGGTCGGGTGGCGCTTGACCCGGGTCCGCACCTCGTCCGAGCTGGGGCCGCTCCCGGCGTGGAAAGTCGCAACGGCCTCAGCCCTGGGCCTGCCCCTCTTCGGGTTGCTGCATCTCGTGCTGCCGCGCCTCCGCCTCGAACCCGCGCGCGCCCCGGCGGCGCTCGCCGTTGCGCCCGGCGGTCCACCACGCCTCTATTTCACGTGGCACC
>Ga0068865_100001057_pt1 | contig 15823 bp, 11 predicted proteins | sample KBSMisM12_FD_75293 | JGI IMG/M metagenome (GOLD analysis project Ga0068865, IMG submission 75293) | Miscanthus rhizosphere microbial communities from Kellogg Biological Station, Michigan, USA - KBS Miscanthus M1-2 | ecosystem: Host-associated > Plants > Roots > Rhizosphere > Soil ...
GCGTCCGACGCCAGGAACACCGCCGCGCCCGCGACCTCCTCGACCTTCCCGAAGCGGCCCCCCGGCGTGCGTAGCTTGATCTCCTTCCCGCGCTCGGTGCCGTCGAGCACCTTCTGGTTCAGCGCCGTGCGGAAGACGCCGGGCGCGATCGCATTGACGACCACGCCGCGCGGCCCCCACTCGATCGCCAGCGACTTGGTCAACGCGCCGACCGCCGCCTTGGCCGCGCCGTAGGAGGCGGTCTCGTGGAAGGCGACGAACGTCGTCAGCGACGCGATGTTGATGATCCGCCCGTAGCCGCGCTCGAGCATCGGCTTGCCGAAGGTCTGGCAGCCGCGCAACGTGCCGGTCAGGTTGGTGTCCAAGTCATCGTTCCAGGAAGCGTCGTCGTAGTCCATCACAGGCCGGCGGTTGGTCTTGCCCGCGCAGTTCACCAGGATGTCGACCTTCCCGAACGCCGCCAGCGTCGCGTCGCGCAGCGACTCCAGCGTGTCGCGCCGGGTGACGTCGGCGGTCAGCCGCAGCGTCTTGCGCCCCGCCGCCTCGATCGCGTCCGCGGTCTCCGCCACCTCCGCCGCGCGCCGCGCCGCCGCCACCACGTCGGCGCCGGCCGCCGCCAGGCCCAGGCTGATCGCGCGCCCGATCCCCGACGTCCCGCCCAGGACAACCGCCGTGCGGCCGTCCAGGTTCAGCGCGGAAGCAGGCGCGGACGCGGGCGCGGACACGACGCCCGCTGTTTTACCACCACATGCTGGCCGACAGGGAGATCATGTCCTTGTCAGCGACGAAGTTCGCGTTCTCCATCGGCGGATCGCCGACGCGGATCAGCGTGTTGGCGCCGGTGAACCAGTGCGAGTACTGGATGACGATCTGATCGGTCGCCTGCCAGTCGGTGCGCAGGATGACCCGCGGCGACACCACCGCGAACGTGAAGGTCGGGTCCTGCGTGTCGGGCGTGACGCGGTCATAGCGCCCTGACAACGCCAGCCACGGCAGCACGCTGTACGTCATCTCGCCGCCCAGCTTCCACTTGGTGACGCCGTTGTAGAAGCGCACGTTCGGATCGAAGAACTTGTCGTCGCTGTTCACGTGCGTGATCACGCCGAACAGGCTCAGGAACAGGTCGGGCCCGTCGCCCGAGAACGGCACCGGGTAGCTGACCAGCTTGCCGATCGACAGGTCGTACTGCCCGCCGATGATGGTCAGGTTTCCGTTCCCCATGCTGTTCGGGCCCAGGTAGTTCGTGATCAGGCCCGGACCGCCGCGCGTGTTCAGGATCTGGATGATGCGGCTCAACGTCGCGACGTGCCGTGCATCGACGTAAGAGGCGGCGCCGTAGAGGTGCCCGAAGCGGCCGGCCGTGAGGCGCAGGTCGCCGGCGAGGACGTCCAGCTTCGCGTCGGGCGCGCTGCTGTCCGGCGTCATCGGCGCGCCGGCGACGACGTTGTTGCCGCGATCGTCCTGGCTCCACGCGTGCAAGTAGTGCAGGCCCAGCTGCGCGAAGTTCCAGCCGCGCGCGCCCAGGTGGCCGTGCGCGACGAAGCTGGTCCCTTCGTTCGGGTTCGCGAAGTCGTTCCACACGTCGGGCGTCACGGTCGTGCCCGCCTTGTTGGACTGGCCGACCAGGCCTTCCTCCGCCATCAGCACGAAGTTTCCCAGCCGGCCGCGCACGGCGATGCGCTGGCCGATGCCGTTGACGCGCGCGATCAGCGGCGTGCCATAGCGGCCTTCGTCGTACTCGCCCGTCGCGCCGTAGCGGCTCGAGAACGCGCCCACCAGAACCTCGGTCCGCAGGTTCTTGAACCTCGGCAGGACGCTGACGAACAGATCGTTGACGCCGACCTGCGACGCCGGCTCGAGGAACGACGTCGACGCGTTCGCCTGCCGCGCCAGGATGCTCATGTTCGCCTGGACGATGCTGTTTCCTTCGGAGAAGTTCAGCTGGACATACGTCGTCGGCACGACGCCGGTGTGCGAGAACGTCTCGAGATCGTCGGGGACGGCCGGGGGCGTGTGCAGGGTGGTGCCGGACTGATCGGGCGCGGGCATGTCGCGGTCGCCGATGCCGATGGCGAGCGGCGCGGTGAGGAAGCCGTGGAAGTCGAACCGCCACTCGCCCTCGCTGAGGGAGCGCTGGCCGTAGGCCGGGGTGACGCCGCCGGGTAGCGCGGCGGTCTGGGGCGTCGACGGATCGAGGCCCAGCGCCGGGTCCACGCCCAGCGACGCAACCGGTTTGGCGTCTTCGGCGAGCGCCGTCGCGGATGGCCCCGCGCCGAACGCCAGCAATGTGAGAAGTCCTATCTTGTGTCTCGAATGCATGGGTTCACCACCACACGTTGACGTTCAAGGCGACCAGCTGGTCGTCGAGCCGAGGAAGCGGGCCCATGCCCGCGGTCCCCGGCACCGACTGTGTGACAGAGCTGTATTCCGGGTGCGTGTTCGAGCCGTAGAACCACTTGGCGTAGAGCAGCATGATGCTCTCGCGGCTCTGCCAGTCGGTCTTGAACACCAGACGGCCGGCCGCGACGTGGAAGGTCTCGTTGGAATCCTTCGAGTTCGGCACCACGCGATCCACGCGCCCGCCCACGGACACGTGCGGCGAGAACGCGTACAGCGCGTCGACGCCGTACTTGTGGCGCCAGCGGCCGTCGAAGCAGGCGGCCGCGTCGGCGCACGCGCTGTTCGTGTGCGACACGGCGACGACCGCGCCCGCGTTCAGCAGCAGGTCGGGACCGTTGGCGTCGAACGGGCGCGGCGCGGCGAGGATCCGTCCCAGGCTGGCGCTCCAGTTGATCCCGGCGACGTCGACCGTTCCGGTGCCGTTCGTGTCGTTGCCCAGCCAGCGCTCGGTCAGGTCCTTGCCCTCGCCGCCGAACGTCAGCAAGCCGCGCAGCGGCCACGAATCGTGCGCATCGATGCGCGACGCGCCGAACGCGAGCATGCCCCAGGTCGGGTGGATCATGCTCGCGTCGATGCCGTAGACCGAGATCTTTCCGTCCGGGATGTGCGATTCGTCGATCCCGCGCGTGACCATGTTGTCCCGCATCGGGTTGCCCATGGCGTCGAACTGCGGGCGCTCGTCCATCATGAAGTTGACCATCCAGTGCAGCTGCGCCCGCAGCGTGACATCGGTCTTCCGGATCAGGCCCGCGTGCAGGTGGTGGATGTACGAGGATCCGAACAGCGGATCGGAGCCGCTGTTCGGGTTGGCCGCCGCGATGTTGGACGGCGCGCGGCCGTTGCGGTTGCCCATCAGGCCGTCTTCGATGACCAGCGACGTCTCCAGCGACAGCGGGTATTCGCCCAGCACGGTCGCGCCGACGCCGCGCGGGGCGCCCACGTAAGGCATCTGGTACATGCCGGCCGTGTACGGCCCGAGATTTCCGTAGTTGTTGAAGAAGTAACCGACGGTCGCGCGCAGCTTCAGCTTGTCGACGTTCGGGATGTTGTAGGTGAGGAACGCGTTGTTGATCCAGCCCTGGCTGCCCAGCTGGTAATACGTGGTCGGCGCCGACGGGTTCCAGGTGCTGAGCGTCAGGTTCGCGGTGACGTCGCGGTTGCCGTAACGGAAGTTCATCTGCACCCAGTTGCCGGGCATCGTGGCGGTGCCGACGAACGACTGGTACTCGTCGATCACCATGGGCGGCACGTGCAGCACGATGTCGCTCTGGCCGGGCGCCGGATTCGGCCGGTTGTTGATGCCGAATTGCGCGGTGATGTTCATGAAGCCCGTGAACTGGAAGGTCCAGTCGTTGGGCGGCATCGGCGCGCCGAATGACGGCGTCATGCCGCCGGGCAGGCCGCCCACCTGCGGCGACCACGGCGACATGCCCAGCGACGGCGTCTCGCGGTAGCCGGGCAGGTAACCCGGGTCGCGCACTTCGTCTTTCGTGAGGCGGGGCGGCTCGGGCGGCGGCGGGTTCGCGGGCGGTAGCGGCGCCGTCTCCGGCGGCGGCGGCTGCACGGGCGGCGGTTCCGCCTGCGGAACGCCGATCTGTTCGATCGGCTTCTTCTCCGGCGACTTGGGCGCCTCGGGCGCGGGCGGCGCAGGCGGTTGCTGCGTCAGCTGCGCGCCGGCGCGCGCAGGCAGCAGCGCCAGCGCGCCGCACGCGAGCCCCAACGCGATCGCAGGCCGCACACGTCCTGCGACAGCGGCTGGCCCGGGGCGGCGCATTCGTGGGCCCCTTTTACTGGATGAACGCCGCCGAACTCAAGGAAGTAAAACCTTTGCCTGTCGGGCTATATTCGCCGCCTCTCGATGCCTGATCATTTTCGCGCGCCCCGGGCCTTCCGTTTCACGTTGCTGACATCGCTCGTGAAATCGCAGGCGCTGTTGTTCGCGTCCATCATCTTCGTCGCCGGGAGCGGCTGCATCGGCGTCTCCGCGAAGCCCGCGGGCAGCACCGCCGCGCTCGGCAGCCCCGCCGCGATCAAGAAGTGCCGCGCGGTGCGGCCTGCCGAAGACGGCGCGATCGACGACCTGGAAGACGGCGACAACCAGCTCACGAAGATCGGCGGCCGCAACGGCTACTGGTGGTCGGCGGCGGATCCCAACGGCTCGAAGATCGAGATGCAGACGACCGAGCCGGGCGCCGGCTCGGAGATGTCGATGCGCATGACCGGCAAGACGGCGGCGGGAAAACCGGAGGACGGTACCTGGGGCGTGCAGCTGGGCATCAACTTCGTGAACGAGGGTTTGTTCTACGACGCGTCCAAGTACGCGGGCATCGCCTTCAAGGCGAAGGTCAGCCCCGAATCGGGGCGCCAGATGCGCTTCAAGATCGGCGACATCAACACGCACAAGGACGCCAACATCTGCAAGGCGTGCTGGAACCACTTCGGCAAGGACGTCACGCTGACGCCGGAGTGGAAGGAATACCGGGTCACGTTCTCGGGCGCGCAGCAAGAGCCGGGGTGGGGCGATCCGCGGCCGAGCGCGATCACGCCCAGCAAGCTGATCGCGCTGAACTGGCAGGTCGGTCCGGGCCAGAACTACGACGTCTTCATCGACGACGTGACCTTCCTCGACTGCGAATGACGGGCGCGTAGCCGCCCGTCACTTGTACGTGTAGAGCTTCACGCGCTGGACGCCCAGCGCGCCCATGGGCAGGCGCAGCTGGCGTCCCTGGTGCGTCTCGTCGCCGTTCAAGCGGCGCGTGACGACGAACTTCCCGTTCTCGACGCGGCCCTCGTCGACGCGCTCGATGCCCACCAGCGCGTCCTTCGCGCCGAAGGTGATGATGATGCCGTTGCCCGCGACGATGAATTCGCCGTGCCCGATCTCGACGATGATGCCGCCCGCCCGCGGCCAGGTGGGATCGTTCCGCGCCGGGGCCGCCCAGGGGAACGTGTAGTCGTGGTCGACGTACAGCTCGAGATCGCCGACGCGAAAGATCTTCGGCTGGTCGCCCTTGTCCACCAGCACGCCGGCGATCTTGTCGGGGTGCGCGGCGGCGATCAGCGGCGCCAGATCGGCGAGCACCGTGTACGACCTCGTCAGCGCGGCGCTCTCGGCCTGGCCGGCGGTTTCGATCGCGAACGGTGAGAAGCCCAGCGCGCGCTGGCCGACGGCGTACAGCGCGTGGACAGCCGCGTCCGCCTCGTTCCGGGCTTCGGGAATGAACAGCGGATTGCCGGGCCGCGCGTAGCGATCGCACCAGGTCGTGAAGTCCGGCATGTAGATGTCGGGGGCCAGCAGATCCAGGCTGGGGGCGCCGACCTTCCAGGCGTCGAACAGGTGCGGCAGCGGGCCGCCGCTCGGGTACTCGCCCGGCTTCTTGCCCGGCCGGTTGAGCGCCGCGTTCGTCAGCATCGGCAGCGCGTAGGCCTTCTTGCCGAGGCGCGCGACGCCCTCGACGTAGACGGCGAAGTGCCACGCCATGAACATCTCCTCCGCGGCCGCCCCGGGCCCGAACACCTGATCCCAGGTGCCCGGCTTCTTACCCGGGAAGCGCGCGAGCAGCTCGTTCGGGACCTGGCCCGCGAACGCCGCCTTCGCCGCGGCGCTGCGGTCGGCGGCCTCGTCGATCATCGCGACCTCGTTCTCGACCTGCACCATGATGACGGTGTGGTTGTACGCGTCCAGCGTACGCACGAAGCGCATCAGCTCGTTGAATGCGCGCGCGTCGGCCTGCATGTTGGCGGGCGCGAACGCGGACAGCGCCTCGACGCGGCGGCCGTTCTTCACCTCGGCGCGCGGAAATCGCTGCGGATCGGCCTTCACCCAGGCGGGCACGTAGCTGGACATCCCGTTCTTCCAGCTTCCGAACCAGAGCAGCACGACGCGCAGCTTGTTCCGGCGCGCCTCGCGGACGAGATCGCCCACCAGCTTGAACGAATACTTGCCCTCGGTCGGTTCGACCAGCTCCCACGACACGGGCACCAGCACCGTGTTCAGCTTCATCGCCGCCAGCTTCGCGAACAGCGGCTTCGCCACCGCGACGTGGCTGGCGTTCGAGTTGCCCAGCTCTCCGCCCAGCACGGTGAAGGGCTTGCCGTCGACGATCAGCCGCGTGTTGCCGCCGGCGTCGGTGACCAGCCGAGGGATCTCGTTCGCCGCCGATGCCGTGCTGGACGCGAGGAGCAGAACCGCGATCGCCACCGCTTTCATGCGGTGGCGATTCTTACCCCGAACAGGGGGTCACGTCATGGATGGCCGCGCCAGCCGGAATTGTTGTGCGGGGGCGCGCCGCGCGGCGCTGGTTGCGCGGGCCGCGCCGCGGGCGGCGTGCCCCGGTAGGCGGGCGCCGGCGCGTAGGTCGCAGGCGGCCGGCGCGCCGCGGCGGCCGGCGGGGCCCCGCGGTATGCAGCTGGCGGAGTCCCGCGGTACGCAGGCGGCGGGGTGCCGCGGTAGCCGGCGGTCGGCGCGGGCCCGCCGTAGGTGCGGGGCTGGTTGTAGTGCGAGTGGCCGACCCATCCCTGGGGCCGGTAGTACCGGTACGCGTAAGGCCGATCGATGCGCATGACCGCGACCGGCGGCTGCGCGTAGACCCAGCCGCCCGTGTAGTAGGTCGACCGGTACCAGGTGTTGCCGTAGTAGCGCCAGTAGAAGCCGTCCGAATAGAAGATCGGCTCGTTGTAGTCGGCGATCACCTGAACGCCCGGCGACACGGTCACCAGGTCGGGACCATAGGCATCGGCCGCGACCGTCGCGGCGCACCCGGCGGCGAGCGTGGCCGCCAGCAGCGATGCAGCAAGGAGTGAACGCATGAGGCCCTCCCGATCGCCAACCTAAGTCTCTGACTTACGAGCGCCACCCCAGTCGCTCCGCGCCGCAGGCGCGGATTGCGACTGTTGTTTTTTCAGGTAGCCGCGATCCCGCGCTTCGCGCGGGGGCGGCTAGATCCTTCTTACGGATGGGCCGTCCTAGGGCGCCCGGAGGGTCCCATGAAAACGCACCGCGTCCTGTTCGCAATCTGTCTCGCCGTTTTTGGTCTGGTGATGCTTCGTTCCGCCGCCGCCGCCACCGGCTTCGACAAGCTGCCCGGCGAGCAAGGCAAGACCAGCCCCTTGTTGATGCGCATCGTCCAGTACGCGGGCAGCACCAACGGCGCCATCACCGTCGAGGTGAAGAACCCGACCAACCAGCCCCAGCAGTTCTCGGCGAAGGGGATCTACTTCGTACCGACCGCAGACGCGAACAATGCGCCGCAGCGCCTGGGCGCGGTCGGTCCCTTCCAGCTGCAGAGCAACAACGGGACGTCGCAGCGGATGGATCACACGACCATCGCCGCGGGCGCGACGGCGCGGATGACGCTGGACGTGTACTGCATCGATTCGCACCGCGCCAGCCCCAGCTCGTCGACGTCGTTCCGCATCGCGAAGGATCGCGTCCCGGAGGCGCTGATGGATGCGATCGACGACGGCGCGAGCAAGTCGGCCGCCGGCTACGGCGGCGTCTCCGCGCCGGCCGCGAAGCCCGCGGTGCAGTCCGAGGTGTGGAAGAACCGCGACAAGAAGTGGATCAAGCTGGACGGCGAGGGCAAGCAGGAGGCGGCGAAGTCACGGTAACCGCACGCGGCCCTCACCCCGACCCTCTCCCGCAAGCGGGAGAGGGAGGTCAGATCAGAGCCCTCTCAGGTCCCCTCGCCCGCAAGCGGGAGAGGGAGAAAGATCTGATCAGGTCCCCTCGCCCGCTTGCGGGAGAGGGTCGGGGTGAGGGCCAGCCGCTTTCGGGCGACCTCCGCCCTCACTTCACGAGCGCGCCGTCCTTCGTCTCGATCCAGAAGGTGACGGGGCCGTCGTTCACCAGATCGACGGCCATGTCGGCGCCGAAGCGGCCGGTCTGGACGGGGAGGCCGGCGGCGCGCAGCCCGTCGGCGACGCGCAGGTAAAGCGGCTCGGCGCGCGCCGGCTCGGCGGCGGGCTCGAAGCTGGGGCGGTTGCCCTTGCCTAGCGCCGCGCACAGCGTGAACTGGCTGACGACCAGGCAAGCGCCGCTTACGTCGGCCACCGTCACGTCCATCGGCGTGCGTCCGGGGAAGATTCGCAGCGCCGCCACCTTGCGCGCGGTCGCGTCGGCATCGGCGTCGCCGTCGGTCTTCTCGACGCCGACGAAAAGCAACAGGCCGCGTTCGATGCGGCCGACGAGCTCGCCGCCGACGCGCACCTCGGCGCGCGTCACGCGCTGGACGACGGTTTTCATCGCGGGAGATGATACAGCTTGTGGCGGTGAGCCTCCCGGCCCTGATCGCGCTGATGCTCGCGGACGTCGTCCCTGCTGCGCCGTCGCCGCCCGCCGCCGCGCCGCCGCCCGCCGAAACGCCGCCCGCCGACGCCACGAACGAGACGGTGGTGACGTCGACGACGCCCCTGCACGGATCGCGGCTGCCGCGCGATCACGTCCCCGCCAACGTCCAGACCGTCACCGCCGACGCGATCGCCGCGCGCCACAGCCTGGATCTCGCCGACTACATGCTGGACGCGCTGGGCAGTGTCAGCGGCAACCAGGTGCAGCAGAATCCGCTGCAGCCCGATCTGCAGTATCGCGGCTTCCTGGCGTCGCCGCTGCTGGGCGCGCCGCAGGGGCTCTCGGTCTACATCGACGGCGTGCGGCTGAACGAACCGTTCGGCGACACACTGAGCTGGGACCTGATCCCGACCGAAGCCATCCGCTCGGCCAACCTGATGCCCGGATCGAATCCGCTCTACGGCCTGAACACGCTGGGCGGGGCGCTGTCGCTGGAAACCAAGACGGGGTTCTCCGATCCGGGCGCGGAGGTCCACCTGCTGGGCGGATCGTTCGGCCGCCGTCTGGTCGACTTCGGCCTGGGCGGCCACGGCGAGCGCTGGGGCCTGTTCGCGGCGGGGCGCTACTTCGGGGAGGAGGGCTGGCGCCCGTTCTCGCCGTCGCGCACCGCGAGCGCGTTCGTCGCCGGGACCTACCAGAACGGCGCGACGTCAGCCGAGCTGGCGCTGTCCGCCGCCGACACGACGCTGCGGGGGAACGGTCCGACGCCGCGCGAGCTGCTGGCGCAGAACCGCCGCGCGATCTTCACGTACCCCGACATCACCGACAACCGCATGTTCATGGCCGTCGCGCGCGGCGAGCGCGCGCTGGCGGCGGCCGCGCAGGTATCGGGCGTCGCGTACTACCGCGCCAGTCGGATCGCGACGCTGAACGGCGATCAGGCCGACTGGCTGGCGTGCCAGGATCCGGCGCAGGCGGGCTTCGTGTGCACGGCCGACGGCGCCGGCGTCGAGACGCTCGTCGTCGACGACGCCGGCAACCCGGTCCCCTTTGACGCCGCGAACCCCTACGACGCGGCCGAGAACACGACGCGGACGCGCCAGCAGAGCTACGGCGCCGCCGCGCAGGTCGCGGTCGGCGCGCCGATCGCCGGACGCGAGAACCACCTGTTCGTGGGCGCCGCCGCCAACGAGGGCCGCGCCAACTTCAACGCCGCCGCGACGCTGGCGCGCCTGACCCAGCCCGATCACGGGACGATCTCCAGCGGCATCGTCGACGCGTCGTCGCGCGTCGCCGTCGACAGCGTCAGCCGCGATCTGGGCCTTTACGCGACCGACACGTTCTCGTTGCGGCGCGATCTGTTCGTGACGGCCGCGGTGCGCTTCAACGTCTCGTCGCTGTCGCTGACGGATCGGCTGGGCGGCGCGCTCGGCGGCGATCACGCCTTTCATCGGTTGAACCCCGCCGTCGGCGTCAGCTACCAGCCGCGCCCCGCGATCGGCGGCTACGCCGGCTACAGCGAATCGATGCGTGTGCCGACGCCGCTGGAGCTGACCTGTGCCAGCGAGACCGATCCGTGCCGGCTGCCGAACGGCTTCGTCTCCGATCCGCCGCTGGACCCGGTCGTCGCGCGCACGTTCGAGCTGGGCGTACGCGGGCGCTGGAAACGGCCGCGCACCACGCTGGACTACGTCGTGGCCGGGTTCCGCACCACCAACGACGACGACATCCTGTTCATCAGCTCGGGCGCCGTCGCCAACCGCGGCTACTTCGCCAACGTGGGCGACACGCGCCGCCAGGGAATAGAGGCGAGTCTGCTCGGGCGCCGCCGTCTCGGCGGGGAGGGCGGCAACGCGCGGCTCGAGTGGGCGCTTCACTACACGTACCTGGACGCGCGCTTCCTGACCCAGTTCACGGAGCTGTCCGCGTCGCACCCGGACGCCGTGGGCGGCAGCGTCACCGTGCCGGCGGGCTCGCGCATCCCGAACGTGCCGGCGCACATCGCCAAGGCGGTCGTCACCTGGTTCGCAGGCGCGGGTTTCTCGGTCGGCGTCGACGTGATCGCGAACAGCGGCCAGTACTACCGGGGCGACGAGGCGAACCTGCTCGCGCCGCTGCCCGGCTTCGCCGTCGTCAACCTGCGCGCGGCGTATCGCTTGGCGCGACCCGTCTCGGTGTTCGCGATCGTCAGCAACCTGTTCGACGCGGAGTACGGCACCTTCGGCGTCCTTGGCGATCCCACCCCTGTGCTCGGCCCGACGTACACCGACCCGCGCTTCATCGGCCCGGGCGCGCCGCGCGCCGCCTGGGTTGGCGTGGACGTCACCTACTAAGACCTTACAATGTCCGCGTCCATGCCCGCGCACAGCGTCGATCTCCTGACCGACCTCGCGTTGATCCTGTGTGTCGCCGCGGTGACGACCATGGTGTTCCAGCGGCTGCGGCAGCCGGTCGTCCTCGGTTACCTGCTGGCGGGCGTGGTCGTGGGCCCGCATCTGCCCGTCCCGCTGTTCGTCAACGAACCCCTGACCCACACGATGTCCGAGCTGGGCGTCGTCCTGCTGATGTTCTCGCTGGGGACCGACTTCAGCCTGCGCAAGCTGATCAGGATCGCGCCCACAGCCGGGATCGTGGCCGTCATCCAGAGCAGCCTGCTGATCTGGACCGGGTATCTCGTGGGCCGCGCCTTCGGCTGGACGGTGTACGAAGCGCTGTTCGCCGGCGCCGCGCTGGCGATCTCCAGCACCACGATCATCGTGAAGGTGTTCGCGGAGCAGAAGATCACCGGCCGGCTGGCCGAGATCGTCTTCGGCGTCCTGATCGTCGAGGACCTGATCGCGATCGTGTTGCTCACCGTCCTCACGGCGGTCGGCTCGGGCGTCAAGCTGTCGGCGGGCGCCCTGGCGCTCAGCATCGGGAAGCTGGCCGGGTTCCTGATCCTGCTGCTGGTCGCGGGGATGCTGATCGTCCCGCGCCTGATGCGCGCGGTGGTGCGGCTGCACAGCAACGAGACGACGGTGGTGGCGGCGGTGGGGCTGTCGTTCGCGTTCGCGCTGCTCGCGCGCTGGATGGGTTATTCGGTGGCGCTGGGGGCGTTCCTGGCCGGCGCGCTGGTCGCGGAGTCCGGCGCGGCGAAGATGATCGAACATCGCATCGAACCGGTGCGCGACGTGTTCGCGGCGGTGTTCTTCGTGTCGGTCGGCATGCTGATCGATCCCCTCCTGGTCTGGCAGAACCTGCCCGCCGTCCTGGTCCTGACCGCGGTCGTCATCCTGGGCAACCTGGTGGGCGTTTCGGTCGGGACGTTCATCGCCGGTTTTGGCGTACGGACGTCCGTGCAGGCGGGCCTCAGCCTGGGTCAGATCGGCGAGTTCTCGTTCATCATCGCCGGCGTCGGCGTGTCGCTGGGCGCGGTGCGCCCGTTCCTGTACCCGATCGCCGTCGCGGTGTCGGTGCTGACGGCGCTGACGACGCCCTGGCTGATCCGCGGGTCAGGACGGTTCGCGGCGTTCGTCGACCGGCGGCTGCCGCACCGGTTGCAGACGTACGCGTCGCTTTACGGCGCCTGGGTGAAGGGCCTGAGCGCGACGCCCGAGCACCGCACCGCCTGGGCGCGCATCCGGCGCCTGGTCCTGCTGCTGGCCGGCGACGTGACCCTGCTGGCGGCGATCGTGATCGCCGTGTCGCTGTCGCGCTTGAAGATCCTGCGGCTGGCGGGCGACGTTGTCCACCTCGCTCCGGAGCTCGCGCGGCTGCTGCTGATCGCGGCGACGGTGGCGTTGATCATTCCGTTCATCCTGGGCGCGGTCCGGATCGCGCGCGCGCTGGGCGCGGCGCTGGCGGTCGAGGCGTTGCCTGCGCCGGCGGGCGGGGCGCGCGCGCTGGATCTGGCGGCGGCGCCGCGGCGCGCGCTGCTGGTGACGTTGCAGATCGCGATCCTGCTGGTCGCCGGCGTTCCGGTCATCGCGATCACGCAGCCGTTCATGCCCGGTATCCCCGGGATGGCGATCCTGCTGGCGGGCGTGGCGCTGCTGGTGATTCCGCTCTGGCGCAGCGCCACGAACCTGGAAGGCCACGTCCGCGCGGGCGCGCAGGTGATCCTGGAGGCGCTGGCGGCGCAGAGCGCGGCGGCCACCACGGCCGCGCCGGTGCAGCCGCCGTCGGCGTTGCTGCCGGGGCTCGGCAACGCGACCACGGTCGCGATCACGGCGGGATCCCCCGCGGTGGGCCGGACGCTGAAGCAGATCAACCTGCGGGGCCTGACGGGCGCAACGGTGATCGCGATCGATCGCGAAGCGGCCGACGTCATCTATCCGACCGGCGACGAGGAGCTGCGCGTGGGCGACGCGCTGATCCTGACGGGGACGGCGGAGGCGGTGCTGGCGGCGGAGGAGCTGATCGCGGCGCCGGCCGCCGCGGCTACCTGAAAACCGATAGCTGAACGGCCTACGCGTACCCCGCCGACTTCAGCTTCGCCTTCGCCATGGTCGCGATCTTGTTGCGGCCGGCGCCGGCCAGGTCCGTGAGGATCTCCTCGCCCGCGGGGTGGCGCCGCTCGATCAGGATGAAGCCGACCTGGTAGCGCTGCTCGGGCGACACCTGGCGATCCTTGCGCAGCGCCGCCGCGACGTCGAAGCCGCGCTCGACCAGTTGCTGCACGATCGCCAGCGCCTCGTCGCGACGGCCCGCGCGCAGCTCCGCCGCCGCCAGCGCGTAGCCGTCGCCGGGCGTGGCGTCGGCGGCGTGGCCCACCAGCCGCAGCACCGCCAGCGCGGCGTCGCCGTCCTTGCGCTTCTGCAGCTTGGCCGCCAGCACGCGCAACCCCGTGCCCGCCGCCTCGCGATCGATCTCGCGCGCCAGCGGCCAGAGCGGGTCCGCCGCCTCGCCGTCGCCGATGCGCGCCAGCGCGTTCGCGACCACCGCCTTCGCCAGCTTCTTCCCCGCCGCGCCACCGTCGGCGAGCGCGCGGATGCGCGGCCGCAACAGGCGCGCCAGCAGCGCCGCCCGCTCGGCGTCGCGTGCCGCCAGCAGCGCCCGGGCGATCGCCTGCGGTCCCTCGGGCCGCGCGCCCAGCGCGTTCGCGGCGGCCTCGGCGCGCATCCGGTCCGGCGTCGCCGTCAGCACCGCCGCCAACCCGTCGGCCGCGGGCGGCGTCGCGATCTGCGCCAGCCGCTCGATCGCCAGCAGCGCGCGCTCGGCCTCGGGGCCCAGCGCGATCTTCTTCAGCCGCGGGATCAGCCCGTTCGGCAATTCGAGGCTGGCCATGGAATACAGGGCAGGGCGCGCCAGCTCCGCGGGCGCCTTCTCCGCCAGCTCCAGCAGCGCCGCCGCGACGCGCGCGCCGGCCTTGCCGCGCGCCGTGAAGCGCAGAGCGACGATCGCCTCCTCGCGCACGGGCGCCGGCTGGCGCTTGTCACGCGCGAACGCCAGCAGCGTCGGCGCCGCCGCCGGATCCTCCAGGTAACCGAGGATCTTCAATCCGCCCGCCACGAGCGCCGGGTTTGCCCCCTTCTTCTTCGAGGCCTTTCCCTTTGCGCGCACCAGCTTCGTCACCTGCGCCAGGTACCCGGCCTTCTCGCGCGGCGTGGCGTCCTTGACCCGCTGGCGAACCGCCAGCGCCGCCGCGCGCGCCGCATCCACGTCGGTCGTGTCCAGCGCCGCGAGCAGTGCCGTGAACGCGTCCTTCCCGCCGACGCGCCCGAGCACTTCTTCCAGGGCGCGCCGCTCGATGGCGTCGGTCGTGGCCGCCAGCCGCTGCCGGATCGGCGTCACCGCGTCGTCGCCGAACGCGATGGCGGCGTCGATCGCCGCGCGCCGCACCGGCTCCTCGCGCGACGCGAAGCAGGGCAACAGCTTGGGCAGCGCGCGGCGCGCGGTCTTCCCGGTCGCGAGCCGCGCCAGCGCCTCCAGCGCGTGCCGCTGCACCGGCGCGACGCCGCCCGCGGCCGCGGCGGCGAGCGCATCTACCGCCGCCGTGTCGTGCGCCCCGATCTCACCGAGAATGATCGCGGCCGCGATCTGCCGCTCGTGGGCCTGGCTGGCCAGCAGGGCCCGGATCTTTCCGACGAGTGCGCTCGATGAAGCCATGCCTGGCGCGAACCCGCCCGCTGCTACTTCTTCTTGGCGTGGCCTGTGGACTTCGCGGCGGCCGGCGCCTTGGCGGGCTCGGCGGCCGCGGCCGGTTTCGCGGCGGCGGCGGCATCATTCGCGGCCTCGGCCGGCGGCGCGGGGGGCGCGGGCGGCGGCTTTTTCGCCTCCGCGACCTTCTTGAGGTTGGCCAGGCCTTCCTCGAAGTCCTTGCCGATCATCCCGTCCATCGGCTTGACGACCGAGAACGCCTTGCTGACGAAGTTGTGCTTGCCGTCCATCGCCCAGGTCACCTTGGTGGTGGTCGGGGTCTCGGGCGCCATGGTGAACGTCACGCTGGACTGCGACTGGAAGGGTTCGAGGAACTCGAGCTTCTCGACGACCTTCTCGCCCGGCTTCGACTCGACGATCGTCATCTTTCCCTTGCCCACTTCCTTGTTGCCCTGCCACGCGTAGGTCGCCCCCACGCCGGACGGGGTCGCCGACAGCGTCCGCTTCATCGCCGGATCCTTCTTCTCCCAGGGCGACCATTCCTTCCACACCGACAGATCGTCGATCTGGGCGAAGATCGTCGCCGGGGGGGCCTCGACCGTGGCCGAGCGTTCGACGTGGTACGCGTCGGGCCGCGTGGCGACGAACGCCGCCGCGGCGCCCACCAACAACACCAGAACCAACAGGACCTTGGACATTTGAGCCTCCGCCGTTGGAAAGGGCCGCAGCGTACCCCCGATCGAGGGCTGTCACCACAAACGGTTGGCCGCGATTTCGCCGTCAAAAACGCGTATTTCGCAGCACAGCCAAAGGTCGAGGTACGTCTTTAATTACGAGTGGTTGCGGGCTGGCTGCGGCTTGCGTTAGTCTGCATTTTCCGTCGGTTCCGTCGGAACGGCGCCCCCCATGCTTTTCCCTTCCGCGACTGTCGTTGCAGCGATGGTGTTCAGCCTCGCTGGCGTTTCGCCGCTTCCAGACGGCACCGCTCGATCTGTCGCGGCGCCGGTGAAGATCGCCGCCGGTCTGTGGGCGCCCAAGAAGGCCAAGCGCCCCGTG
>Ga0068865_100001063_pt1 | contig 15802 bp, 14 predicted proteins | sample KBSMisM12_FD_75293 | JGI IMG/M metagenome (GOLD analysis project Ga0068865, IMG submission 75293) | Miscanthus rhizosphere microbial communities from Kellogg Biological Station, Michigan, USA - KBS Miscanthus M1-2 | ecosystem: Host-associated > Plants > Roots > Rhizosphere > Soil ...
GACGATTCGCCAGAGCCACACGCGCACCTTGGGATGTACGGTTGGCAAGAGCTTCAGACCAATCAACAAAACGAGAATGATCAAGCCGCCCTGGATCAAAGCTTGAAGTAGAGCGTCAAGAAGCATCCTTGCCCTCCTCAAGTTTGTCCAGCAGTCGTCGCAGTTCTGCGATCTCGTTTGGATCAGCTTCTACTTTTTTCGTGAGATACGCGACGAGCGGTGTGACCGAGCCACCGAGAACCGTTTCGACGAAGTCGTCGACGAGTCCTTCGAAGAGTCGCAACTTTCCTTTCGCGGGGAAGTATGCATAGATGCCATCAACTTTCTTTCGGGTCAGAAACCCTTTGTTGCGTAGGCGCTCCATTGTGTTGAGCGCAGTTGTGCGGGTTTGACCTTTCGTTGACATGAGGTGCTCGCCAACCTCTGCCACCGTCGCTCCCGGATGATCTGCAACGAACCGAAGGACATCAACCTCCGCTCTTCCGACCCCTTGTTTGTTTGCCACTTTTGCTCCGACGACAATCGTCGTCTCAGTTAGTATACGACGTTTGTCGTCAGGTTGGTTCCTGGCGTTAAAAGAGTCGGAATTTAGGTTGAAAATTCCGACTCTTTTCCTTACACGACGGCCGAGACCTTGTCGGTCGTGAACATTTCTTCGTGTAACTTCGCAATCTCAGCTGGATCGAGCTTCGGTTTTCGATCGTATGTTAGCAGTCCGTTCATCTCCTGTTCGACATCGGTGAGCTGCGTGTAACAGAAACCGCTCACGAACGGGAGTTGGGCAAGTCCGTGCATGAGGTCTCGATATCTTTCGAGGAGTTCTTCTGCCGTTCCCACTGTTCCGTAGTGTCGATAGAGAACATCCCACTGCTCTTGTGGTAGCCAATACGGTCTTGTCAGGAAGCCACCGACTTCCGTGAGCATGATGGGTTGGCCGCGATCCTTTGATCCGCGAGTAAAGACTGGTTTGTCGGGCACCCACGTGAGTACGGGGAGGTTCTTGCCTTTCAATTTGTCTTGATAACGCTTGAGCAAACCTTCCGCGGTTGGAGTGTAATCGTGAATCGCGCAGATATCGGTTACATCCGTGTGTTCCCAACCATCGTTATCGATGACGGGTCGGTCCGGATCGATTAGGCGAGTCGCCATCACGATGCGCTCGAGGAACGCATATTGACCCGGATGACCCTCGCGCAGACCTGGGAATCCCATGCTTTCGTTGACGGGCACCCAAGTGACGATGCACGGATGGTTGGAATCTCTATTGACAGCGCGTTGCCACTCGGCCATGAGGGCCTCTTCCGTTTGGGCAGACCACGCGCGCGTGTTCGCCATTTCGCCCCAGACCATGAGCCCAAGTTTGTCGCACCAATAGAGCCAGCGAGGATCTTCGATCTTTTGGTGCTTACGGGCACCGTTGTATCCGAATTTCTTTGCCCACTCGACATCTTCTCTTAGGGCATCGTCAGAGGGCGCGGCGAGAAGACCGGTCGGCCAATAGCCTTGATCGAGCACCATCTTGAGATAGCAGGCTTCGCCGTTCAATACGAAATCGCCATTGCGAATCTCGACGGAGCGCATGCCGAAATAAGAACTGATGTCGTCGACGAGTCGCCCTTTGTTGAAAAGGCGGACGCGTAGGTCGTAGAGATGCGGTCTATCTGGCGACCAACAGATAGGATCAGGAATGCGAAGGAAGAATCGGCCATACGCCATGCTCACATCGCGTCGGACCGAAACCAAAACGTTCTCTCCATCGCAAACATCGGCCTCAAGAGTCCAGCCTGTTGAAGGAGCGTGTAGGTAGACGCGTAGCTCGACCCCTCCAACTTCGCAGATGGGAGTGATTTTGATGCTATCAATGCGAATGGGTGGAACTGGTTCCAACCAAACGGTTTGCCAGATACCCGTCGTGCAGTAGTAGTCGATTTCGTGAGGCAGCCCGCTGGTCGATTGTTTGCCGCGAGGTTGGTACGGATCGTTTCGATCGACCACGCGCAGAGTGATTCGATTCGAGCCCTTCTTCAAATAAGGGGCAATGTCGAATGAGAAGGGAACGTGCCCGCCGCGGTTGTGGCCGACTTCTTGGCCATTGATCCAAACGGTTGCGTGATAGTCGACTGCGCCAAAGTTGAGGAGCAAATCCTTATCTTTCCAACTATCCTCCCACTCAATGCTTCGCGCGTACCAGACAACCTCGTGAATTCCCTTGTCATTGATTCCCGAAAGCTCGCTCTGATAAGGAAAGGGAACAAGAATCCGCTCGGGAAGCGAGCGGCCGTCGTGCCATCCATCTAGCGTGCCTCGATCTGCATCGTCAAAAGCGAACTCCCACTCGCCATTCAGATTCACCCACTTTTCACGAACAAACTGCGGTCTCGGATATTCCGGTTTTGGGACAGTCGCCATTAATCGATCACCAACAACAAATCTTCAGACAGAAAAGAATGAATGATCGGTCTAACTTCTTGATCATTCGGACACTATTTTGTCGGGGACTTCACAAGAGTTTGGAGGGTTTGTTCCGATCTTCCAAGATAAGACGGATCACGCTATCCCTGACCTCGCTAAAATACGGGGAAGCTTGATGCAACAATGCTGTTAAAAATAACAGCCGCCCGCTCTTTGGCGGACGGCTGCTTCCAAACGGAACAAAGCGGGTTCAAAACCGGGTCTCACAACGTAGCGAGCCGCCCTCTTCTGGCGCTTTAGGACGGCGCGTTAACGTGACATTCAGGGGGAAGTTTTTGGAAAGCAATATCCTAACGGATAACAGTGTGCAAGAGGCACCTGTCGGGGCAGCGCCCAAAGGAAAGTACGGCATTGTGGCGTTCAGCCATTTGCGATGGAATTTCGTTTGGCAGCGGCCACAGCAGTTTTTATCTCGCTTCGCGACGGAGAATCCCGTGCTCTTTATAGAAGAGCCGGTCTTTGATCTTGAGGATGGCGCCGAGCCGATGCTCGAGATGCAGAACGTCGGCGGCGGCGTAATGGTGATGGTTGCCCATATGGCGGCCGGCAGTTCACCGGAAAACGTAAAAGCAGGGATGCGAGAGCTGACCCGCACGGCGCTGGAGTCGATTAACGACGACGGACTTTACGAGGAGCCATTGCACTGGTATTACAGCCCGATGATGGTGGAATGGTTCCGAGGCCAGTTTCCATCGCGCGGCGTTGTGTACGACTGCATGGATGAGCTTTCGCAGTTTAGGTTTGCTCCTCCAGAATTGATTCAGAACGAACAACGGTTGCTCGATGACGCGGACATCGTCTTTACGGGCGGCTATGAGCTTTACGAGAAAAAGCGACAGCAGCACGATAACACCCATTGTTTCGGCTGTGGCGTGGAATACGATCACTTCGCTCAAGCTCAGGATACGGATCAACCGATCCCAGACGACATCAAAGACATCAAGCGACCCATCGTCGGATGGTTCGGGGTTATCGATGAGCGTGTCGACTACGATTTGATTCGCGAGACGGCAGCGCTACGGCCCGACTATACATTCGTTTTGGTAGGACCTGTGGTCAAGGTGGACCCGGCGTCACTGCCTCAAGCAGAGAATATTCATTGGCTAGGCGGACGGGACTATAAAGAGCTTCCCAACTATTGCCGTGCTTTCGACGTATGCATGATGTGCTTCGCCATCAACGAAGCAACCGAGTTCATCAACCCGACCAAGGCACTGGAATATCTTGCGACCGGCAAACCAGTGATCAGCACACCCGTTCGAGATGTGCTCAAACAATACAGCGACCTTGTGGACATCGTAAAAACTCCTCAGGAGTTTGCGGAAGCTATCGACCGCTTGATCAAGGATCCAAACAAGGATCGCATCGAACGAGGAATCGAGAAGGCTCGCGCTTCAAGCTGGGAAGGAACTGTATCTCAGATGCGAACCTTGATCGAAGAATCGATCGATGACGACGTAGACGTGCCCATTAAGCGCGCTTCCATTTTGTAAGAGCGATTTCGCTCGTGACTATTCGAGTCGGCCGCAGCCGACTCTACGAAATTGCCAACAGAGGAGAACATGGAGAGAAAGATTGTCATTATCGGAGCTGGCCCCACTGGATTGGGGGCGGGTTACCGCCTGAAAGAATTGGGTTACAAAAACTTTCGCATTTTCGAGCGCTCGCCTTATGTGGGTGGCCTCGCTACCAGCTTCAAAGATAGCGCAGGATTCACGTGGGACATCGGCGGTCACGTCATGTTCAGCCACTACGACTACTACACGAATTTGTTCGACAAGCTGATGGGCGATGACTATCAGGAGAACATGCGAGAGTGCTGGGTGCGAATGTTCGACACCTGGGTGCCGTATCCTTTTCAGAACAACATCCGCTATCTTCCACGCGAAGCTTGCTACGAGTGTTTAAGCGGCTTGGTAGAAGCGCAAGCTAAGGGCGATCATAAGTCAGCGCGTAATTTCGAAGAATTTATCTATTCCGTTTTTGGCGAAGGCATTGCGAAACACTTCATGATTCCTTACAACTTCAAGGTTTGGGCTCACCCGGCCAAGATGATGAATAAAGAGTGGATCGGCGAGCGCGTTGCGATGGTCGATGTCAATCGCGCACTGAAGAACGTGATTCTCGAGCAGGACGATTATGCTTGGGGACCAAACAATCAGTTTAAGTATCCGCTGTTCGGAGGAACGGGCGAATTCTACGCGCGCTTCCATCCGATTCTGAAGGATCACATCACGTTGAATGCGGAAGTCGAGTTCATCGACGTGAAGAAAAAGCAGATTCTGTTCAGCGACGGAGAAGTCGTCGTGTACGACGATCTGATCACGGCGATGCCGCTCGACAAGCTCTGCAACGACTTGATGAACGGCGCAGTGCCGGAGTCAGTGAAGACCGCCACAGCTAATCTTCGCCACAGTGGTGGCTACATGGTCGGCATCGGCGTGAAGCAGCCTTGCCCGAGCACGAAGTCGTGGATGTATTTCCCCGAGGCGAATTCGCCATTCTATCGGGTGACGTATCTATCCAATTACTCGCCGAACATGACGCCCGATCCGGCGACGCACTATTCGCTTCTATGCGAGACGAGCTATAGCCAGTTCAAACCGGTGAGCGGTTCGACGATCGTCGAAGACACGATTCAGGGATTGATCAACTCGGGCATGATGACCGACGAAGATCGTAAAGATATCGTTTCGACGTGGGTCTACAACGCGAACTACAGCTATCCAACGCCGACAGTGGAGCGCGATGCGATTCTGAGCAAAGCGATCCCGTGGCTTGAGTCGAACGACGTTTACTCTCGCGGCCGATTCGGTATGTGGAAATACGAAGTTGCGAACACGGACCACACGCTGATGCAGGGTGTGGAACTTGTTAATCGACTCGTCCTCGGCGAAGAGGAAACGACGATCGGCATCAAGTATGAGAGCACGTCGGACGGTCGACAGGCTGCCCAGCATGAGCGTTCTCCGCTCGCGGGATCTGGAGATCCGAAGCGATTGGCCGAACTCGCGAAGATGCTGGAAGAGCAAGAAGAGAAGCACTCCAAGGCCAAGCTTCTTTAGGTTAAATAGCCGACGATGACCGATATGGAAGACTGAGCCAATGCTCGGTCTTCCTTTTCTATTTTTGTTGGGCGCCAGTCTCGGTTCGCCCATGCCTCCCAAAAGCCAAGGTGATGTGGAACGAGCGATGGCTGTCATTTCGGGTGACGCGATGCTTGACCACATCAAGAGGCTTTCGTCCGATGAGTTTGAGGGACGCGCGCCGGGAAGTCATGGGGATCGATTAACAGTTAAGTTCCTTGAGGACCAGATCAAGAAAATTGGTTTGCTACCTGCAGCTCCAGATGGCACGTTTGAGCAAGTGGTGCCGCTAAGAGCATTCCAATCTCATCCATCATCTCTAATCCTCAAGAATGGTGGCAAGGTCGTCACATTAGAAACGCCGTCCGATTTCGTGGCCCGATCGAGAGTTGAGAGGCAAGATGTGTCCGTAAAAGGATCGCCCCTTGTGTTTGCAGGATACGGAATCTCCGCTCCGGATAAGAAGTGGGACGACTACAAGGGACTTGATGTAAAAGGAAAGACATTGCTGCTGCTCGACGGTGAGCCTCAATTCGCGAACGGGCAGAGCATGTTCGCCAAGCTGCAGACTCGGTATGGGACGCGGCAAGCAAAGATCGACGACGCGGCTCGACGCGGAGCTGTCGCGGTGCTGTTTATTCACGATCCGAAAACAGCATATGCGAATTACCAGGTCGTCCAAAACAACTATCGCCAAGAATTCTTTGATGTTACGTCTTCAAAGAATCAAGAGCTGCTTTCTATGGAAGGTTGGATAGCTCTTTCTGCGGCGAAGCGAACCTGTAAGAACGCAGGGTTCGACTTCAACAAATTGCGCGCAAGTGCCTCCGGTCGAAACTTCAAACCCGTGACGATGGGCATAGCCGCTGACTTCAAACTTCGCAATGTGTCCCGAACAATAACTTCGAAGAATGTCATCGCGATGATTGAAGGATCGGATCCAAAGCTTAAGTCTCAATATGTGATCTACTCCGCACATTGGGATCATCTGGGGAGGGACGTGTCGCTCCAAGGCGATCAGATATTCAATGGCGCGATAGACAATGCCGGCGGCTCTTCGCAGATGCTAGAGATTGCGAGAGCTTTTGCCGCGCTTAGAGTTCCCCCAAAGCGGTCGATCCTTTTTATCTGGACTACTGGCGAAGAGAAGGGATACCTCGGTTCCAAATATTTCTTGAGCCATCCCTTCTTCCCGGTTCGCAATGCAGTCGCTGATATCAATCTTGATAACTGTAACGTGTGGGGCCGAACACGTGATGTCAACGATCTTGGCTTTGGTTTCACAACGATCGACACGGTTCTTGAAAACACCGCCAGGAAACTCGGGCGAAAATTTACCAACGCGACTTTTGATGGAGGGTCTTACTACTATCGATCAGACCAGATTGAATTTGCGAAAGTAGGAATTCCTTCCGTATTCCCTGGCAGCGGAACGGACTATATAGGAAAACCTGCCGGATATGGTGATCAGATGTGGAACGACTATGGAGCCAATGCCTATCACCAAGTCTCAGATGAGGTGCAACCCGATTGGGATATGTCTGGCGCGGTGGAAGATGCTCAGTGGATGTTTCTTGCGGGATATCAATTGGCGCAAGCCAAGGGCATGCCTGCCTGGAAGTCTGGTAGCGGTTTTGGCCGATCCTGATTCTAGGCCCAGAATCGGGCTAAGTCGGACCTTTAGCCTCTCGTCCCGAACCGAATCGTCCATGATTGCGTTGTAAGCATAAGGCGCATGACCAAACCACCCGGATTCTGGACGAGGCTCAAAGAGAACATGCGCCACCTTAAAGAGGGTGCGCCAGGTTCGCGTTTCCTGGACTGTTTTCACTACAAGCGCAAGCTACGCGACAGGTACGGTTCGGTCTTTCAGATTGTCGACACCTGCTTAGGGTTGGGGCTTGTGGTTGGCGGCTTGATCATGGTGCCGCTTCCTGGTCCCGGCTGGATCATCGTAGGGCTTGGCTTTGCGTTGTTGGCTGGCGAATCCGAGCGTGTGGCGCGGTTCATGGATCGGCAAGAAAGAGTTCTTCGGATAGTCGGCTCAAAGACGCGTCGCGGTTGGACGAACGCCTCCCTCATGGTGAAATCGCTGATTGCGATTACTAGCGGTGCCCTGGTCGGCTCGGCTGGATACGGCGCGTTCCTCATTCTGCAGAATCACTTCGCGAATTAGGGTGCAATTTCACGTGCCGTCTTGATCGGCATCCGATTCCCTATTCTCTCTTGCGCAACGCGCAGCGCCTCATACATCGGCTTGTGCAGCGACCGTTGTAGGACTCCGTTCGCATCGGGAGTTACGTCCCACAAGCCCATGTGCGCCCACTCTTCTTGCACGTGCCATTCCGGCATTCCGAGCACGGGATAGAGGCAAACGCCACGCAGAGGAATTCCTTCCTCCAGAATCGCGGAGACTTCTTCCGTCACTTGTCGAAGCCAAGGTCCGCGCAGATCTCCGGAGTGAGAGGTTTCCGTGATCGCCAGCTCTTGCCCATATCGATGCCAAGTCCAACGTACGATATCGCGTAGAGGCCAGAGTCGCTCATCGTCTGCGGAGAGTGGTTCAAGTGGTCGCTCGCATTCCCACTGATTGGTCCAGTAGTAGTTGATGCCAACGATGCCCAAGTGTCGTGACGTGCCACCTAACTCGGGAAGTAGTCGACCACTGAGAAGGTCGTACGCCTCGAAGACAGCGGTTTCGTTAAACCATCGCGCGTACTCTTCGAGATCGGGTCTGTCTGGTGGAGCAACTTGCCGACAGATCGGATCGGCATTGACGATCATTGCGTCTGGACACACGGACCAAATTGCGTCGATCCCTTTGATCGCGGCGCGAATCAGTTGCACTTTGAGTTCGTATGCTTTGCCCGTTAAGTAAGGTGCGAAGTGAGCGGACTCCCCTCCAGCCCATGCAAAGTACGACGGCTCATTCACTGGCGTGAACAGGAGTGGACCGGAGATGCGCGATTTTAAATATAGGGCTGCTTCGTAACAGTAGGCGGCGAATCGATCGACGAACGCGTCAGAAAAAGGATCGAGGTCTGGCGGATAACCATAGTGAAAGAGATCCCAAATCGGCTGAATGTCGTGACGTCGCGCGGCACGTACGAATGGTGCGACGCTCGAAAAATCATAACCGCCCGGTTGGTCGACCATCGCCCATCGAATGCCTTCGCGCACCGTGTTCAACCCGGCGGCAGCGGCAGACGCATAGTCCTGATCAACGAATCGCTCGTGTTGCGTCGATGCGATTTGATCGATCCAAGCGTGACCCTTATTGAAACCGGTTGCGCATTCGAAACCGGCCATGAAAAAGCTGCGAAACGGCAAGTTACCGACCCCTTGTTTGATCCATCTTCAACTCTCCAACGGCGCTCACGCCCAATTCAATAAGCTTACGATAATCTTTGGCGACTGCCGCTTCGATTCGGTTCAGTTTTGAATCTAAATCCCACAGTCCCAGGTGGACGAAATAATCCTCTTTCGGCTTGCTTCCGCGCTGATAAGACCACCCTACCAGAGAAAACATGGGCCACCATGTATATCCAACAACTGGCAATCCGCACGTCCGCAGTTTTTGAACAGCTTCGACAGATTGTTTCATCCATTGGGCGCGCTTCTTGCCAACCGATGCGGTCTCCGTGATCATGAGCGGTGTGTGATAACGCTCCCAATATTTTTTGGATAGATCGTGAAGCAGATCGCCCGTTGCGTATCGATTTCTCGTGATCACCCGGGTGCCAGATTTCGCAACCTCCTTTTGCCCGAATAGGGGATAACAGTTGATGCCGATGAGGTCGGGTTTCACGGCGTTGGCGATGAAGAACTCGAATTCCTTCGGTTTGTGACCAAGCTTGGCGAGCCAATCCCATAACGGATGATCGCGCCCCACTCGTCCCATGATGAGATCAAGAGCCAGGAACACGACTTCTTGCCGCATCTCGACTTCCTGTCTCAACGATGGATCGTGAGTGAAATAGTAATCCGCAGGATCGACATGCACACAAACGATTTCCGGATCAACTTCTTTTAGTGCGCGATGAGTGAGGCAAACCGCCTGCGCGATGGAAAGCAGAATTTGAGAAAAGCCTTTCCAACCCCGACGATGCGGTGGCCACCATCCGAGCATTCCCGCGTACCATGCGTTTACGCGCGGTTCATTGAGGGGCGTGTACCACTGAATTCTTCCTTTGTATCGCTCGGCGACGCGGGCCCCATATTCCGCCATTCGTTTTGGAAAGTCTTTGTCGAGCAATCCATTTGGCAGCCACTCGGGAACACCGTAGTGCACGAGATCGACGATGGGCTCGATCCCTTTTTGGATCATCAATTCTAGGGTTTGGTCGGGCCATGACCAATCCCATTTATCGGGTGCAGGCTGGATGCGATACCAGGGGATCCCGTATCGCGCGCATCGTACACCAAGCGATGCCATCAAAGAAATATCTTCGCGCCATCGGTCGTAGTGGCCGGTTAGCTCGTATTCGTCTAGCGTTCTTCCCGTGGTCTTGTTTGGTTGGGTGATGAACGTGTCTTCGATACCGGTCGCCCATAGGAAGACGTCTGGTTCCAATAGCTGGCGGAGGTTCGATTGGGCGGGCAAGCGACCGGAGAAGGGCATCTATGGGTTGGACGCCCTGAAGGCCGCTAGTGCTCCGAACGAGCCTGGGATGGGTTGGAAGCGTCGTCGGGATAGAGGAGTTTGTATGCCTTGTCGTACGGCATTCCCGTGCTCAGGAGATCCCGGAGGGCCGTGTCGTTCAGATTTGATTTAATCGCCACATGGTGGGCGACGTGGTAATCCTTGACCCCTCGCAGGAATTGCTTGAACGAGACACTGTCGTGGCGGCCGTATTCGGCGCGATAGAATCGACGGCTGCGCCATTCACGAAACTCCAGTTCGTGTCGGGTCGATCGCGAGAATAAGATTGCGCCCAAGGGTTTGAGGAAGCTACTTGCAGCCGATCCGAATTTACTTACGAAGAAGATTGCGTGACCCCAGATGACGAAGAGGATCACCGGCACGCCAACGCCGATAGCTTTGGCCAACTCCAAGATTTTCGCACGCCGAAACTCTGCGCGATCATCTGCTTCCGATTGCCTTTCCTTGACGAGTTGTTCAGCTTCCCGAATTGCTGCCTCTGGCACATTCATCTCTGCGGCAGCGCGGATGAGATCGTCGGTGGAGAAGAAATCCATTCGACGCCGTGCGATTCCTGCCAACCGCAGGATCTCCTGCGTCTCCGAAATATTGAGAAGTTGCGGTTCGTTCACCGAAGAAACACCTCGTCCGCTTCCGGATGTTCGCGCAAATATGCCTCGAAGACGGCATCGGCACGACGACGGTCATATCCCAATCGATCTCTGAGTCGGCCAATCACGCGAAGTTTTCGCTCGGTTGCGCTTGCATAGAACGGCAAACGAATTTCCTTTTCGAATATCTCGTCGACGATTTCCTTGGCACGTTCTGGCCGGAGCCAGATGTCTTTCATGCGCTTCCATTCTTCGAACTTGTCTCTGTGTTCTAAGAGCGATTCGTTGTGGATGTGACTGTATCGGAAGTACAGAAACGCTCCACCCCCAACCCATCCGGCTAATAGGGCGGCAACAAATATCTCACGGATGTCTATGAAGATAATGAGGAGCACGATTCCGACGAGAAGGCAAGTGTTGAAGACGGTCAATCGGAATTCGTGATTTTGCATGCGCCGGAACTCCGCGCGTTGCCCCTCCTCGCTTTCATTTTGCCGACGTGTTTCTTCGGCGGTCTCGAGCTCTTCCCGTGAAATCCCGAGTTCCTTTCCGGCTGCAACTAATTCGTCGAAAGTGATGTCGTCGCGGGCAGCCAGGCGCACCGCCGTGCGGATGATCTCGTTGGATTGAGTGTCGTTGTACTGCGACTGCGTGGTTGCCATCGATAGCCCAAATCAAGAATACGCTTTGAAGGGGAACCGGGTGGCAGTTGTCGTATGATAATTCAATGGCGAACGGGTTCTTATCGTCCAGAGCGCGGACATTTGCCTTCATGCTGGCGGTGTCCGTGGTGGGCAATGCGCTGGATTTGATCGGGACCTACATCGCCCAGCCAACCCTAGCAACGGAAGGCAATCCCATCTATCGATTGCTTACTGCCCGGGGCGTTCACGTCACGTGGCCGATGGTCTTTCTTGGAAAGTCCGTCGTTATCGCGGCGGCCGCTTGGTTAACGACTATTTGCTTTCGTATTGTGCCGCGTAATTATCCAGAGCCCGGAGCGTCGCTAGGAGAGTTCTTTAAGCACACGTTCAACCGAAAGGACGTGTCGATCCTGCGATCGCTCTTTTCGCTGTCCAAAACGCGAATAGAGACTCTCACGCTTATCGGCCCCTCTGTTTTGCTAGCGGGTCCGTACTACGTTTATCTCGGATACGGAAATCTGGCGTGGCTCTACCGGTGGCCAGACTTTTCTGCGTTACACATTGGTTTCGTGCGCCTAGATCCGGTCGTTTTCGTTTGCGCGATCGGCGCGTTCTGGGGCGCAGTCTATTTGATGTGGTTGGATTATCGGATTAGCACCGAGAATCAGCCAACGCCGTCTGTGCTGCAACCAAGTTAAGCAATGGATCCTCGCCCAATTTCATGGACGAGGGTCCATGCGTAGTCTTACTTGACGATCGTGACCGTTCCGATATAGTGGTGCGAATTCACCCGATACAGCGCCGACGTGTCCGTCGGGTTGCTGAACATGTTGTCTCTTCCCACGCCGGTGATTGCACATGTCATGAGCACCGTCATCAGCGTATTGCCGTCGCCATCCAAATACTCGAGCTTTACAGGATAGGAGGTCGGGCTTCCGGCGCTAGTGGCCTTGAACGCATCGAGGAAGGGTGCGACATCACTTTGCGGAATCGTGAAGTCCATGTCACTTATCGAATCGGTAATGCCGACGTTCGGGCCGGCATCGGTAATTCCGCCCCTGCGCCAAGTAAAGCTATCGATGTGACATACGCGAGAACACGGCAAATTGCCGATTGTCAGTCTGAAGTTCGAACACAGCCACGCCTTTTGTTTCTTTCCGATTTGCTTTGCAGCCTGTGCATCGATCGACGACTTACCCTCGGAGATGTCGCCTACGGCAGAAACCTGCAAACCACCAGGATCTTTCGAGTCGATATCACAGAAGGGGAATGTGATTTGGAACGGCGTGAGCAATGTTTGAAGAACGGTGGTATCGCTCTTATCAAGTGAAGAAATCGTGTAGGACTGTGCAGTCGGCTTCCCGTTCGTGTTCGACATGAGCCACTGATAGATGTCGGTGTTGTCATAAAGGCTGAACAACTGATCAATTGGGGCGACCGTAAGGAGTCCGGCGGGGGTGTACTCAGTGAATCGTCTCTGGCCGCCCGTGGTATTCCAGGAGATGCCCAAGATGGAGCCGTTCCTCTCACAGACGTGGGGCAACACGAATTGTTTGACTTGGGCGGACGAGATCGAGCTAAATGCAACGGCGGATGCGACGACGAAACTAAGTCTCTTTAGGTTGTGGGGGAACCGGTAAATCATGTTCTAAAGCCTCTCAAAAAAATGTCCGGCCATTGCCAGACGATTTGTGCGGGGTGACCGCGTGCATCAAGTATAGGGGGCGACCGCCAAACTTGCAAGCTTCGTTTCAGCTGGCGAAAGCAGGCTTGGTATCGCACTATCTGCGCGCTAGATGAGAATTGATTGGATTAAGCACAGTAGAATCGGCCCAGCCATGCGCGCGCGACTCTCGACCATTTTTCGGCTTCAAGAGCTTGGCTTGACGGTCGTGATTCTCGTTCTGGCGGTCATCCTCTCGTTCACCGCGCGCCAGGTCGACCCGAGCACCGGGAAGACGATTAACACATTTCTCAACGCGAACACTCTGATCCAGATGGCCACTAACGCGAGCTTCTTCGCGATCATGGCGGTCGGTGCGACCATGGTGATTATCACTGCGGGCATCGACCTATCGGTTGGTTCGACGGCGGCGATCAGCGGAATATTGATGGGTGTTGTGTTGAACGCGAAGCCGTTCGCGCATTTGACTGGCATGGATGCTTTGATCCTTGGCGCGCTCGTTTGCTGCGCGATTGGAGTTCTGTGTGGATTTCTAAATGGGGTGATGATTGTGGGACTGAATGTTCACCCGTTCATCATCACGATTGGCACACTTTGGATTTATCGTGGCTTAGCCTTCGTGTTGAGCGGTGGACAGAGCATTCTTGTTCCAACCTCGCTCACTGATTTCGCGAAGGCGCCGCTGGGTTTAGGGCAAGGGCTCTATCCGGTGCCGATGCTCTTCATGATCGTCACTTGCGTGCTCGGAACGATATTCTTATCTCGGATGGTTGCGGGGCGGCGCGTATTCGCGGTCGGTGGAAATGTGGAAGCGAGCCGATACGCGGGCGTTCGTATTTCTCGTGTTTTGATAGGTGTCTATGTCATCTCGGGTTTATGTGCGGGGATATCGGCTTTCTTGGCCGGATCGTTCTATGGCGCTGTTTCGAGCAACGATGCGAGCGGTTACGAACTGTATGTGATTGCCTCGGCGGTTGTTGGCGGTGTGAGTTTGTCGGGTGGGAAAGGAAGCGCTCTGGGCGCGACGCTGGGGGCGATCCTGATCGTCTTGATCAGGCAGGCGATACAAACTTTGCGCTGGGAGCAGAACTACGAATGGATCATTGTCGGCGCGGCAATCATCGTCGCGGTGGTGGTGGATCGGTTTAGTCGGCAACTGGCTGCTAGGAAGGCTTAGAATCTGGAATCTCGGATCTCGGATCTCGGATCGATTCTCGTAGTCGGGGTTTTGATGGCTTCGACGCTCGCACCAATATCTCAAATCGAAGATCCGCGATCCGAGATCCCAGATCCCAGATTCCTCTGGGCCGGTTACAATGCTCAATAGGAGGATGCACATGAACTGGAGAGGATTAGCTTGGACGGTGGCGATTGCGGTGGTGGCCGCAGGCTGTTCGTCCGACACAACCACAACAACGACTTCGACCACGGGGACAACCCCGACGGCAGGACCGGGAAAGAAGACGGACCTTAAAATCGCGCTCATCGCAAAGAGCTCGACCAACCCCGTCTTCTTGGCCTCGAGAACGGGTGCGGAAGCCGCAGCCAAAGAACTCGGCCCCAAGAACGGGATCAACATCACGATCGACTGGCTCACGCCGCAACAAGAGAGCGGTGAAGAGCAGGCGAAGAGAATCGCGCAGGCAGTGAACTCGGGCGACAACGTGATCTTGATGTCGTGCTCAGATGCGGCCAAGGTGACGGGCGCGATCAACGATGCGGTGGCGAAAGGTGTTCCAGTCATGACCTTCGACAGCGATGCCCCCGCTTCCAAGCGATTCGCGTTTTATGGTGCGGACGATGACGCGGTCGGTGCTCAGGTGATGGATGAATTAGGCGCCCAAATGGGTGGGAAAGGCAACGTCGCCATTCTCGCCGGAAATCAAACTGCACCGAATCTTCAGAAGCGTCAGCAGGCAGTCAAAGACGAGGCGGCGAAGAAATTCCCGAACATCAAGATCGTTTCCACTTTCTATCACACAGAAACGCCGGACGACGCATCCGCCGCCGTCCGCAATGCGATGAGTTCGCATCCTGAGATCAACGGTTGGGCGATGGTTGGCGGATGGCCGCTCTTCGCGCGATCGCTTCTGGACATGGATCCTTCGAAGGTGAAGATCGTTGCAGTGGACGCGCTTCCTGCGGAGTTGGATTACGTGGACAAGGGTGTCGCACCTGTGCTGTTGGCTCAGCCTGTTTATGACTGGGGTTACAAGTCGGTGAGCATCATCGTCGATCACGTTACGAACGGTAAGGATGTGCCAGTCATCAACAAGATGGACCTGCAGAAGGTCACGAAAGAAAACCTGAACGACTGGGCGGCGACGCTTCAGAAGTGGGGCTTCAGCGGTATCGATCAGAAGTATCTGACGGCTGCGAAGAAATAGCGGTTAGAACTGTGGATCGAGCATCATGCTCGATCCACAGGTAGTCCATTTATGTCTCTCATCCGTATCCGCGAGCTGAGCAAATCATTTCCCGGTGTCCGCGCACTGGATTCGGTGTCGGTGGATATCGAGGCGGGTTCGTGCCACGCTCTGATGGGTGAGAACGGAGCGGGCAAGAGCACGCTCGGCAAAATCCTTTCCGGTCTCTATCAGCCCGATTCCGGCACGATTACGCTTGATGGCAAACCCGTCAAATTCCGATCTCCGCGGGATGCG